>Ga0194047_10000949_pt1 | contig 18470 bp, 10 predicted proteins | sample JunL225m_MetaG_2_FD_160070 | JGI IMG/M metagenome (GOLD analysis project Ga0194047, IMG submission 160070) | Anoxic zone freshwater microbial communities from boreal shield lake in IISD Experimental Lakes Area, Ontario, Canada - Jun2016-L221-5m | ecosystem: Environmental > Aquatic > Freshwater... | reverse complement strand
GTGACGGAGATATTCATCCGCATCAACTCCAAGGGTGTTGTCCTCAGTCAGGCCGACTTCGCCATGTCCAAGATAGCCAGCAACGAGGCGTATGGTGGACCGACCCTGCGCAAGGTGATCGACTATTTCTGCCATCTGGCCATTGCTCCGGAATTTTATCCCACTATCGTGGATGTTGATCAGGAATTTGCCGCCACGCCTTACTTGCAGAAGATGGCCTGGCTCAAGAATGAGAACGATGATTTGTACGATCCCAACTATTCCGACCTACTGCGGGTGGCCTTCATCTCCGAGTTTGAACGGGGCAAGTTTTCCGACCTGGTCAGCCTGCTGTCAGGCCGGAATTTTGTGACCCGTCAGTATGAAGAGGCCATTGCCAAGGAGTCCTTTGAACGCTTGGGGCGCGGAGTAGAGAATTTCATCAACGAGACCCACTTCAAGCGTTTCCTGATGATCATCCGCTCTGCCGGATTCATCGATTCCGGCTTGCTCCGCTCCCAAAACGTGATCAATTTTGCCTATACGCTGTACCTCAAGCTTCGTAGTCTAAATTGTCCAGCCCATGAGATCGAGTCATATGTGCGGCGCTGGCTGGTAATGTCCATCCTGACCGGTCGCTATTCAGCATCACCAGAGTCCATGTTCGATCATGACATCCGCCAAATCGCCAGCAGACCGTTTACGGAGTTCCTCAAAGATATCGAGGATGCCGAGCTGTCCGACGCCTTCTGGAATGCTTCCCTGGTGCAGAGTCTGAACTCGGCTGTGGCAAGCAGCCCGTATCTGCATGTCTTCTGGGCCGCGCAGGTCAAACTTAATGATAAAGGTTTCCTCTCCCGCGACATCACCGTGAACGACCTTATTACCCACAAGGGAGACATTCATCATATCTTCCCCAGGGATTATCTGAAGAAATCCGGCCTGAAGCGTGGCGATTACAATCAGATTGCCAACTACGTGTATATGCAGTCCGAGATCAATATCAAGGTCGGCAACAAAGCTCCCAAAGACTATTTCGGTGGAATTACTGAGCAGTGCAGCGGTGGTGCGATACAATACGGCGCAATCTGTGAGATGAATGCACTGAAGGAGAACCTGCGAATGAATTGTATTCCGGAGATGATTTTCGAGATGATGCTGGATGATTACGAGGAGTTTCTTAAGCAGCGCCGGATATTGATGGCGGAGAAGATGCGGTTGTATTATTTGGCTTTGTGAGGATTAATTTGCCAGGCAGGCAATAAGCAAAGAATGATAGCCTGTCTAGCCAGCTCCCTGTTTTGGATGTTGGGCAGATCTGATCAAGAACCTGTTGAACAAAAGAAAGTCAAATAACATGAAAGTTAAGCTAGCTTCTCCAAATTCGCAGGATCTCCACCTTTTGATTGATATTCAAACCTTTATGGAGATCGTTGACGATCATGACCTATTGCAAAGGGATTCCGTAGAGATAATAGAGGCTTATCATGAACATTGGTTCAAAAGCATCACAGATGATGGAATCCACGTGTTCTACCCGCCAGTGTTCTACCTACAAAAAGGGGTCGCAAAGTTTATTAACGGTCGCCATAGAACGATTCTTTTACAGCGTAATATGACAAGTGTACCAATGGCGTTAGCTGATATGGATGGGGTTCCCATTTTCGCGAGAAAACCTGATTCGCGAAGCGAGGAGACTCTAAAACGAATTCGTGTAAAGTCTTTAGATGGGTATGAAATCTTCGACTTCCCTGATCTACCTATAAAATACCTCGGTTACGACGAGAATCTGGGAAAGTAATTTGTGCTCAACCATCGGCATGACCGGTGCAAAAAACGGCCCGGTCAGCCTCAGCCCTGTTGGTCTATTATATGATGAAGGAGAATTTACTTGTCCATTGAACAAATTGAACGAACCAGCCTTTGGCAAAAATCACTTGCAGCGCTCAAAAAAGACCTCAATAAAAACGAAAGAGACTTGTTACGCACCTCACTACTGTCTTTTAGAAAAAATGCAGAGCAGCTTGTTTCACGTATTGCTGCCGTGCTTCCCGGTCTAACCCAACATGAAATAAGCCACTTAGATGGGCTGTGGGAAACAGCAAGTTTAATTGCTGGGGAGAATTATCCATTAACGCCTTTGGAAGGCTTTGTTTTTGGCGGAGCTGTGCTCCTTCATGATTCTGCATTGTGTTTTGATGCATACGAGGGTGGAGTTGAAAGGCTTAGAGAAACAACAACTTGGAAAGATGCTTATGTTGCTGAAGCAGAAAAAAACTCTCAAGTTTCTGAGCAGGAGTTAAAGGCAGCAGCTGATTTTGCAACACTTCGGCAACTTCACGCAGATCAATCTTCTAAGCTTGCTGCAAAAGCATGGAAAGACCCAGATACAGGTCAGGATATGTATCTAATAGAGAATTATCAGTTGCGAAAGCACTTGGGGCCACTGATAGGTCAGATTGCTTCCAGTCATCACTGGGATATAGAAAAGGTTGCCTCAGTGTTACGGAATCAGGTTAACTCATTAAGCGATTTTCCTCGCGAATGGAGGATTGATCCAATCAAGATAGCTTGTCTTCTGCGTTGTGCTGATGCAGCTCATATTGACAATTCTCGTGCTCCAGATTTTCTCCATGCTTTACTTAAACGACGTGGAATCTCTTTTAGTCATTGGCAAGCTCAAAATCGTCTGGCTCGCGTTGACTTGGACCAGCTTGATAGGAATAAATCAACTATACTTTTTACCTCTACACGACAATTTAGTGAAAAAGAAGCGGAGTCTTGGTGGGTAGCTTATGATGCAACTTGTCTGATCGAAAAGGAGATCAGAGCTTCAAACGCATTATTAGAATCACGTGAAGGAGGCAGTAGCTCTCCACCATTTCAGATAAAAAGAGTAAAGGGAACGGAATCTCCTGAGCGTATGACGGATCACATTCAAGTAAATGGCTGGACTCCATGTACCGCAGAACTGCACGTTGGAAACATGGAAAACTTGGTTAAAACCCTTGGAGGTGAGCAGCTTTACGGATCTGGAATAGATAAGCTGGAAGTAACAGTCCGTGAACTGATTCAAAATGCACGTGACTCTATACATGCAAGACGAGTAGTTGAGCCTGACTTTGTTGGTTCCATCATAATACGAATACAACAGCATGGAGACAAATATTGGTTGGCGGTGGAAGACGATGGCGTTGGAATGTCCAAGCGAACCTTAACAGGCCCGCTTTTAGATTTTGGGACAAGTTTTTGGACGTCATCTCTCGTTCAACATGAATTTCCAGGACTTCGCTCATCAAGATTCCGACCTGTAGGCCAGTTCGGAATCGGTTTTTATTCCGTTTTTATGATCGCGGATGAGGTTCATGTAACAAGCAAGAGATGGGATGAAGGCTTGGATGACGCAAACCAGATTATCTTTAACAATGGGATTTCTTTTCGCCCACTACTAAAAAGTGGCAGATGCTCAGAGTTAAATTCCTTTACATCAACTAAAGTTTCTTTGCGACTAAATCAAAACATTTTGGATGAGAGTCTTAAGGTAGAAGTAAAGCGCAATTATATGGGTTCAAAAAATCTACTGGTGAGCGTTGACGAGTATTTGTCAGCCATTGTTGCAGGCCTAGATACAAATGTCAGTTATATTGGACCCGATAACGCCAAAGTTGACATACACGCTGGAGATGGTTTTGAAAAAATGGATGTGCAGGGCTGGTTAAAGCAAATATCGTTTGCAAAATATCAAGAAAACAATGAGGAAATTATTGCACATATACAAAAATGCTTACCAAGAATGAGGCCAATAATTGATGATGGGAGATGTTACGGAGTTGCTGCAATTTCAACAATTTTAAATTCTACTCAAAATTTCTTAAGCATGAGAGCCGTGGGAGGGTTTGCAACTTCAGTCCACCATAGAGATGGAACGAATTTTATCGGGTATATTGATTTTTCTCCAAAATCAGCAAGAAGGGAGGGGAGTGAAAGGTATGCATCCGAAGCTGCAATAAAAGCTTGGGCTGAAGAGCAGTATGTAATTCTTATGAAGACGGCATTAGATCCTATTGAACGTTATGCTGTGGCTTCAAGTCTTTGTCACTTCAACATTGACCCAACTCAGATTGCATCTATTCCAGTGATAATTAATCGTCAGATGTTTTTATTGAGTTTTGATGATTTAGCTAAGCTGGCCGAGCAAACAAAAATAGCTGTATTTAAATCCACAATGATGGACCACACAGAAGTACACCACAACATTGGCCACTTAGATGGATACGCATTGATCAGGCCATTTGCTCTCGGCAACTTTGTATCGTTGCAAATGACAGCAAACGTACCTACCCGCAACAATAGCATCATTGATTGTCTGCATCGTAAAATTGTAGCAAATGGAAAAAATCCCGAATGGTATGTGGTTAAGGACATAGCTCCATCGCATTTTGGGCGAATGGATGCCTTAGTGGTTTCAATTTCAACTCAAGGAAACCCAACTAGCGGCGGCAGCAGTCAAGCTGCTGCGCCTTGAGACGTTGATCAACGAAACAAAAAAGATGAATCAACAAGGAGTCAATAATGGTGATAAATCTTCCTGCGATACTTGAAGATCCAAACAGCAGTTTTCCAACACTAGTCGATAGTGAGCTTGGTTTTCTTGCACAATCCCGAAAACTTCTTGAACTTGGTTTTCCTGACCATGCATTATTAGATGTCTGGAATGCAGCTGTTCATAATTTACGAAGAAGAATTGAGACTTATGGGATCGAACTTTTTACTCCGGCAGTAAAAGACGAACCCGGTCGGAAAAAATACGATAAAGACGGCGAATCGCTGAGTGAAAGATGGGGAGGTGTTGACGAGCTAGTTCTTATCAATGGTGCTACAAAATTGGGCGTTCTAAACAAAAAGGCTGGTAAAGCTCTTGAGATGATTAATTGGATGCGAAATCATGCATCCCCCGCTCATGGTACAGACAGTAAGGTTGAGCTTGAGGATGTATTGGGTTTAGTACTCATTTTACAAAAAAACCTTTTTGAACATGACATGCCAGACCCAGGACATTCACCATCAGGATTGTTTGACCCAATAAAAAATACAGTACTATCAACTGAAAACGTCCAAATTCTTAAAGATCAAATACAGTCTTATAAGCAAGCTGACATTAGAGTCACTTTTGGTTTTATGCTTGATATAATTTGTAAAGGCGAAAGTCCTTCATTTGACAACGTAAAGTATCTGTTTGAAACTGTCTGGGAGAAGCTGAATGATGACCTTAAGAAAACTGCTGGAGAAAGATATCATTCGTTCGTGTTATCGGCGGATTCAGATGATAGTTCAGACAAAGGTGCACGAATACGGCTACTTGAAGGTTTACTCCATGTCAAGGGTATCGTTCATATACCAGATGCATCAAGGGCAGTATTATATAGGCATGCTGTTCAACCACTTATAACAGCAAAGAATACCGCATATGGCTGGAAAGACGAAGAGAAAGCAGCAATATCATTGGCTCAGTTTGGACCTTTTGTTCCCACTATTGCCTTCGAAGATGTTTACCAAGAAATATTGGCGGTCTACTGCGGAAACTACTGGGGACGTTCAAATGCATTTTTATATCTTGGAGATTTTATTGATAAACTCAACACTACGCAGATTATGAGGCTTGCAAGAATGTTTAAAGAAAACGCGCGAGTACAAAGTGAACTTTCCCAGAACAAGCCAAAGAAACAAGCCGCTGTCCTTTTGAACCTCTTAAAAACAAAGCTTACAATCCAAGCGAATATAGATGAGATAGATTCAACTATAAAGTTTGTAAATGATCTCTAAACTGTCAGCACCCAACAAGGCTTACGACCTGCCCGTTAGGCAGAGAGGAGAATAAACATGGCAATTCCAAGTTGGGCAGACGAGAAAATCTCAAATGATTTGCCCTTACTCAGGTCTCAGGGAGAAGGACAGTATTTGGAGTATAAAGAAATATTTCCCAAAAACACCAGTGACCTTGCTAAAGAAATTGCTGCCTTTGCCACTTCAAACCAAGGTACCATTTTAATTGGAGTCTCTGATTCAGGTGACCTTGTGGGGATAAATGGCGCTGACAATCAAGAAGAGAGGGATAATCTACTAAAACGGCTTGAAGGAATATGTCGAGGTACCGTAAAACCAGCGATCACACCTGTAGCAAAGTTTGCTGTCGAAAATGATCTAATTGTGCTTGTCATAAATGTACCACATGGCAGACAACCTGTTTATTACAGTAACAATATCCCCTATATTAGGCATTTAACAGCGGCTCGTCCTGCAGAGCCACATGAAGTTCTAGAACTCATTTCTGAGTATGTTAATAGTCAGAATATTGGAAAAAGTGAGAACGTAACTGATGTCCGTTCAGGCTTTTATTCCAGCCTAGCAAGAGTTGTTGGTGAAGCTTTAATATATGCAGAACAATCAAATGATCGCATGATTAATCCTTGGCTTGACCGGTGGAGATCTGAATTTGGCTATGCTGCAGCAGAGTTAAGAGAACTTTCTGTATTAGATATAGCTATTGAGGACAATATAGTGGAAGAGCTTAAAGAAGTAGCTTGTTCACTCGATGAAGTAGCAACCATGAGACTCACACTGGGTTGTGGGGCAGAATTAACACGATTAATTGAGCAGGCAAAAGAACGACTAAATGCATTAAAGCAAAGCAGAATTGACTCCATTCCTTTGAGCGATGATTCTATCGAGCAAGTTAAGGACATATCAATCGTAACCGGACGCAAGCTGAATGATTTAGTGAGTAGATCGCATAACTTGATTGAAACAGGAAAAATTGAGGAACTACAGGCAGAGGCTTCTAACTTTGGGCAAACACTACTTAAAATTGCTCAATACAATATCAATGCACTTGGAGATGGTGTTAAGGAGGAACTAACCTCAATAGGCCGAAGATTACATCTTGTAGAAACGATGAGACTATATATGGATGGTGGCATATCAATGCAGGCAATATTGGATAGCATATCAGAATCTAACGATCTCCTATGTAAATTAATTGAAAAAGTACAATCTTATGAGTCCAAATAAAGATGCCTAACTTTGGCGTAGACTCTGTCGCGGCAAACACCGCCGCGCAGGTCGCGCCGGGAGCCTTTGGTCATTCAGTAGTATGTTACTAAATTTCAGAAGCAAGGAGGAAGCTATGGGATGTACGATCAATCAACCAAAAGGTACTGGTGGATGTACTATCAATCAACCACGTGGGACTGGCGGCTGTACAACTAACCAACCATCCGGAAAAGGTGGTTGTACAATCAACCAACCGAATGGGGTAGGTGGATGTACAACAAACCAGCCCAAGGGTTCTTGTACGATAAATCAACCCCGTGGAAGGGGCGGTTGCACAATTAATCAGCCAGAAGGAAAGGGTGGTTGCACAACAAACCAGCCAAAAGGTGCTGGTGGATGTACCGTCAATCAGCCAGCCGGAAAAGGCGGGTGTACAACAAACCAACCAAATGCAGCCTGCACCATCAATCAACCACGGGGAAAAGGCGGTTGTACGATTAATCAACCTGAGGGCAAATAGCTTGGCTTCTGCAACTTCCGATAGAATTATTTTGAATCCCTCCTGCGAAGTAATGGTTACTTCTCGCTGCAATATGAACTGCAGATATTGTATTGCAGGCAACCTTCTCAAAGAAGACATATCGATTCACACTGGGCACGAAGCAATAGACTATTTCGTTCACCTATCGGAAGGTGCAGAAGTGCTCGATTTTTCGTTTACTGGCGGCGAGCCGACTCTAGACTTCTCCGTACTTGAAAATCTAATTGAATACGCCGTAATAAAGACCAACGAAAAAGGTATGGGTGCGAGAATATCCATAAAGACCAATGGTACGTTATTGAATGAAGTACGCTATGAAATACTTAAAAAGTACAAATGCACAGTTTTCATTAGCGTTGATGGAATGGAGACTGATAACAACGCATTCAGAGTACTTCCTGGAAAGAACTCTTACGGCATGGTAGCAGAGACTGTGAAGGCGCTGTTGGCCAACGATATTAGTGTTGTGGCAAGTATGACTGTCCATCCTGAGGCCGCCAAAAATGTCATTCAAGGCGTCAGAAATTTGGCTGGTTTAGGACTAACAAGGATAAACATTGCGCCCGTCTATGGAACCGTTGAGTGGGATGACGAATCTGTAAATGATTTTATTGATTCTCTGGTTTTGGTTGCCCAATGGATAAAGCAGAACAATAAGAAATTTGAAAACCTTGATATTGGGCCAATTTATAGCAATTCTGAACATCACAGCAAAAAGCTTCAAGCCTCTTGGGGCTGTAGCGCGGGATCATCAAACATCGCCTTCTTGCCTAATGGGGATATCTGCGGTTGTTCTTCACTAGCAATGATCTCGTCAAAACAACCTGATTTGGTGCTGGGGAGCGCTGCATATGGTGTTGATCAAGCAAAGCTCGACAGCTTCATTGAGACCGTAAACGGGAATATCTTGTATCGTGAAAAGTGTAGAAACTGCAGTTCGAGTATGAATTGTTCCGGGGGATGCCTTGCGATCAATTATTCATCAAACGATTCGCCTTTCAGTCCTCCAGATATATACTGCAGAACAATATCAAGCATAGAGCACTTATGGAATATCGCCTGGGGAGAGAGTGATGCTTAACATTTAGATCGACCGATGCTTTGGCTGCTTCACACCACGGGTCATCTAGGCGTTGGCAAAATACAAAGATTTAAGTTCTGAGGAAAACATACTGAGGTGGTCAGGGAGGGAATATGGTTGCGAGCGGCTTGTTACTAAAAGGTAGTGGTATTCGAATTGTTACAGTGACGGGAACGAAAGAGAATCATCATCTTGTTGCAGAAAGGTTTCATAAGCTGGAGATGCAAAATCCGACAAAAGAAGATGTCGAAATATTTGTCCACGCTTTGAAGGCTCATTGTTCCGATAATGGCGTGGACATTATTTGTCTGAACAAAAGAAATGAAAAGGGCGATCGTTCAGGTGGTGCTGCAACTTTTCGAATGGAAGGAGTCATTCTAGCAACATCCCCAGTCCCAATAAAAATGGTACATCCTGGCACTATCGCAGCTACAGACCGTCGTGAGGCGGCAAACAAGAGTAAACGTCCAGCGACAATTGATTTGGGAAAAGCATATGACCTTGCTTACGAAGGTTTATAATGAGTAAAAAGATAGATATTGCTAGCTTGCCTGAAGAAGCCCTACAATCCCTTAAAGCTTTTCCAGAATTTGATATTTCTTCATTCAATGATTCCGGTGCAAATGGTTATGTGATGTTGGGCCATCACAAAGTCCTTAAAAAAGAAGTGGCGATAAAAATTTACTTCCATGAACAGGATGAACGGCATCAGGAGCCGGCAATACTTGCCTCAATTAATCACCCGAACATTTTAAAAGTTTACGATGCTCGTAATCTCAGCCCGGTGTGTTCATTTTTTCTGATGCAGGCAGCAAGTGACGGAGATTTTTTTACCTATCTCAGCAAGTACAATCTTTCCAGTCTATATGCACACAAATTATTGTGCGAATTGCTCGCCGGAATTGCTGCCCTTCACTCATCACCGAATCTTCTTATCCACCGTGACTTAAAACCCGAGAACCTATTAATCAACAATGACATGACGATAATAGCTGACTTTGGTTCTGTGCGTAAAATGGATGAGGGTACGGGTAAAGCTCCCGCTTCGAAACATAGTATCCTCTATCGTCCATCAGAAGCTTTTGGAGATGATGCATATTTTGATTTTTCATCCGATGTGTATCAAGCGGGTCTTATCGGCTATCTATTATTTGGTGGGGAAATATCCAATGATCTTCTTAACTATCTCACCGCACAGGAAAGGCGTAAGCTAAAGCTAATTGAGAAAGAGCATGGGGTGGGATATGAGGCCAGTACATATGTCGATTCTTGCATCGAAAAGAGAATCAAAGCAGGCGGAATAGCTGACTTTAATAAATTACCTTTATTTATTCCAGAGGCAGTAAAAAGACTGCTCCGAAAAGCAGTCTGTGAACGTTCTAGGAGGTTTAATAGCCCTAGCGAATTTCTTGCAGCTTTAGTATCGCTAAGACCAACCCTGCCGGACTGGGTATTTGACGGAGGATCAGGCTCCTGCATTCTGGAAAAATGGAATGGTAACGACTACGTGATTTACGAAGAGGGAGGAAGATGGCACACCAAAAAGAAAAAATCTACAGGATCTGATTTTAGAAAAGATTCAACTTTATCAGGCTTGACGCTTGGGGAAGCGTACGACAAATTGAAAGCAAAAGTAAAGCTACCATAATCAATACATGCCCTTAATTTAACGTATTGAGACGTTTTGAAAAATGACGTATTGATGCAGTCCCAATAGGAAATTGAATCAAACCATTCACCATCAGACGCTATCGTAGCTGGCAGGATTTCCCAGAGTTGTATCCGGTTCAACAATCACATTTTCGCCCAATAGGATCCTTTATTCATTTATAAAGCTCATTCTAAAGCCCAAAACAATTCAGCTTGAGCTATATAACTATCTAGTATCTAAATATTTTATTGCAGCAGCCTTTGCTTTTATATGCTTTATGCAGTTATCGAAGGCTTTAGGGTGAAATAAACCAGCGAGCCCATCGGCGATTCCCTTTCAACAAAATTCTACCCTCGTCGCGAAGTTCGTTCAGGAACCTTTGGATTGCACTTTCCGATTCGGCTGGCAATACTTGCCGTAGTTCGGCCAACGGAGCACCGGCCTCTCCTTGCGAACGTAAATGCTTCTCCAACAAAGCTTTATTGGTTTCGTAGTCAAGACCATTCTTTCGCGTATACACCCCTTTGGCACCAAGCGCCGCATAGAAACGCCGTGAGAGCAGGTATCGTGTCCCCTTGCCCCGCCCAATACTCTCAACCGCACCGACCTCAACCAAACCAGGCAGGCGGACCGTCAGGCTCTCAGATAACGGCTGCTCACGATGAAGACAATCCAGGGCAAGAAAATCATAGGTAGAAAATGATTTCAAGGTCTCTTCACCCAGTCGTTCCATAAAGCGTACAAAAGCAGTACTTTTTACCATGCCCTCAAGAACGAGTCGAACTTCGTGCGCTGAGGTACCTGCAAAGCTGGGAAGCGGTTTGCCTTGCCGGATGGCGCTCTCAAAGATCAGATTCATCCCTTGCCCAGAACGTTCGATTAGTCCGCAACGAGCCAGTGCCTCGGCTAGACGGCGGTTTCGTGGGTTCTGCTGATCCAGAATGTTGTCGGCGGTTATTCCGGGCGGCAGGCCACCAGGGCTGACCACTTCGAGGCGGTGAGCATACTGGCGCACAAAGATCGAACCACCCAGCCGGTAATCGCGGTGTGCCACTGCATTCAACAACACTTCGCGTACCGGTATCTCGTCAAAAGTAGGTATATCCATCCGAAACAGGCCATCCTGATAACTCTGTCGGTCATTTCGCAGATTGATCTTGTTCCAGATTGCCTCCTGCCAGATGAAAAAACCTTCCCGGAATTCCTCACGATCCGCAGCGGGGCCGGATGCCTCGGAGGAACGGTATTCAAACACAAGCTCCGCCTGCGCCAGGTGGCGTCCCAGCGCATGGCGGGTGCCAAACAGAATCAGGGCTGCATATGTTAACTGGCCATCCGATAGTAATTCGGCATTCGTCAGGGTCTCGATGTTGCTCCAAGCCGTCTTGCGTTCATCACGGGTCTTCTTTGCCCAACGTTCACGGAAAAGCGCAATCGACTCCGGAGCCAAATCGGCCAATGTCGCGCCGGGGCAGATTTCGGCAGAGAAATCCGGGCCTGTTTCGCCAAAGATGATTTTTAACTCTGTGTCGGTCAGGGCAGTAAGCTCGTCCCCAGCCCGTTTCAAATAACGTCCTTCAATCTGCCATGCGGTGCCCGGCAGCCTTGGAGGAACATGCACCACCAGCACACGTCCTTCGACGGTTTGCATCTCCTCAATCGGAATCCGATGGGAAAGACGATCATACAATCCAGCTTCGGTACGGCCAGGCTCCGCAAAAGCGGCAGTCCCGACAATCCGGCGGGGCCTCCGGTCTGTTACGCCAAGAATGATCTTGCCGCCACCTTCATTTGCCAGAGCCACGCAATACTCTACAAGCTTTTCGAAGTGGTAGTTGCTCTTGGCTTCCTTGAACTCAAGGTTGGTGCCCTCTGGTTCGTCAAGCCATCGTTGGAGTTGTTCACGGGTAGTGGTCATGATTCTCACCTTACAAATTTTCATTGGAAGCTGCGTGTACTCAGTTTTACTGTGTCGGCCTCAGTCTTCCCGCCTCGCAATGTCCCGTCTAAGGGCCATGGAATTGGCATACTCCCCCCTAATGACCTATGCTCAAAATGCTCTTTCCTCGCTTATCTGAGCTCGTTCGATAGTTTCGCTTAAATACGCAATATATTTCATCAACCAGGATCGAATCTTGGGCGAATCTATCTCAGACAACCATTTTCTTGCTTCCTCACGCTGATTGGATCTATACATACTTTCTGGTCCGCTATACCCTCCGCACCAAAAATGACTTATAAGTCGGCCAGAAGCATCATCCCCGTCGCCATACGCTTCAACGAACAAGCGAGTAAGTTCTCCACCATGTTCCAAATCGAAGCTTTTTGGTAAGCATCTCGCAATCAATGGAATACGCTTCTTTGGATTTTTCTTAACCCAATCCATAATTCGATGCGAGGCAAAAAATCGAATCGCGCCTGGTTTTTCACGTTCGCCGAATTCGATCTCATCTCCAAGCCACGAAAGCATGTACCAACTATACTCCTCTTTAACTTTATCCAAGAATTTCGAGAGGATATCCCAACAGTTATCCGGATTGGACTTCGCAATATCATCTGCTACCCGACAAGCATAATCTGTCTGTCGGATCGAAGAATCCAAGCGTGTGATAATATGCTCAAATAATTCCAAGTCTTTGTCAGGAAACTGCTTTCGGAAGGAGTTAACAACTCTCTCCCAATGGTAACCTTGCATATGTTGGTTGGTTCGTTTGCAGTAATCATCAATTGTAATGATATTGAAAATCAGGCCCTTAGATGTGCTAATTGGCTCTTTATTTTCGCAAAAATAGTGGTCTGCAATTTCTACCATTAGCGTCAATGCACGTTCGTCCGGGTGTTCGGACAGGGCCTCCAATACATGTACTATGGCTTCTCGCGATAACCGATCCTCTCCTGAAAACAATCCGAATCGAGTAAATGCATGGGACGGAACTTTTTTATCCCGGTAAAGCAGTACCAATTCATTGACGATCTTCTCAGATGCCCCAGTTCTGAATACAAGATCAACGCCTATCGAACGGAGTGATTCTGACTGAAGAACTGAAAGTACTGAATCCTCCCAAACATCTCGTTGTTGCTCCTTTACTCCAGCAAAATACCCACCGATAAATTGCGTCATATTTTGAGGGGTGGCCATCTCTTGCGCCGCAATAATTCTGTCAATCAGCGAACAATTGGTAGCGAAAGATAACCGGTATCCGAACAAATACAGGCGATGCCCTTCTACGCTTACAAATAAGCTCAGAAGATCATCAATAATCTCAGAGTGTGCTGCCGCCTCATCGGCTAACTGCTGAACTCTTTCAATAGGAACGGGATTTTCAGTCACTTCACCATCGGCGAAATTGTGGTCTTCATCCCAATCGGTATAGATAACATACCGAATGAAGCGTTCTCTGAAAGTTGTTCCGGTTATGAGGGTATCCAATTCGCTGAGTCGATTAATGATTTCTTCAGGGAGGTGATCTTCGCGATACTTGAGTTGATGGATGGCAAAATGAGCTATCATTTTTTTGTCTGCAACGGGATCGTTTGCCATCAAATAAATTGTATCGAGGATCCTGTCGGCAATTGACGGTATCTGGATCAAGCCTGGAGCAGATTCAAGCAGAGTAGTATGAGCCATTTCTTTCAGGGAATCCGTCCAACATCGTGATTCAGACCAGAGGAAATCCCAAATACTCAGGAGACTGTTCCAAATTTCGCCGTATGTCTTGGGGCGCCAGAACTGAATCGTCGGTCTTAGCCCTTGATATTCCGCGCCGACCATTCGCATGCCGCCATAGGTACTCATCCAAGACTTACACGCTTCAAGTCCCAGTTCTTTCTTTGATTGATCGGGGCTCTTAATCAACTCTGTCAGGACCTGGAATCGAAGCTCTAGCGGTGCTTGGGTAGGAGCCCAGCCTTCTCCTAGCATAAAGAGGCTTAGAAACGTCCCTTTGGAGTTATTAGAATAGGATGCGTTTTCTGCAAGAGCCATCGACATCAAAAGACGGGCTGATCCTGGAAATGTGTCTTCCCACACAGCAATTTTTTCAAGAGCCCAGACAATTTGCTGACGGCCGGTATTCCATTTATGCAACTGTTCCCGTGACCACGTACCAATGGTTGCTTCCAGAAGAGAGAGTGTCCCCTGAGGATTTGCCTCGGCAAGCACACTCAAGAAGTTGGTGCCGGCTTCAGAAATCAGGAATTCATGCCGCGAGAAGGGGCCATCCTTAAGTGATAGAATCTGTTTTACAACCTGAGTAGCAACTGAAGATCCATGAGCGTATATAAACAGCTGCATGAACCATTTGGATAAAGACTCTGGCATTTTTTCCAGAAAACTCTTGAAATTGAATCCTCTCCCGTGGTGTTCCCAGAATTGCAGCCAGAGGTAGACATGCAATGCCTTGGGGACAATGAACAAAGTTCTCTGCCCCTGTAAGACACGACGCTTCCTGTGATGCTGCACGATCGACTGGAACCGTTGCCATGTGATGAGAGGGTTTGCTTCTTGAATAAGAGAGCTGATAAAACGGGCTTCCTCATCGACCGGAGATTCAAAACCAAAGCGGCGGAACAGAGCGATATATCTCAGCGTGATGAGATGTTCTTCAGCCTCGCGTTCGTCACGCTTATGATGCCCCAGAATGAAACGATCCCATATCGGCACTGTTGCAGGAGGTTTCAGGATATCATCAGGATTCCTCTGCAGATTGTCACCAACAGCGTGCGCAACCCTGGGCGAACCATCACACCATTCGGCCCAGTTTGAGTTCTCATTCCGTTCGCCAATATATGAGGCTATGATTTCAACAACCTGGTCTTTTTCAAGAGGTGGGCAATGAAACACTCTCATTGAGCTGTCGGAGCTTTCTTCAGGGCCGTGATCAATCGTGATCAGCTTTATTCCGGCCTTCCCTTTGAAAGTCCTCCAAATTGAAGCCCGGTCCCGCTCTACGCAATCGTCGATAACAAGAGTCACGATGTACTGTCGGTCTGGTCGGAGAAGTTCATTGAAGAGAGCGCTCTTCTGAAAATCATCACCATTTGCCAGATAGATTAGTGTTGGAGAAAGGGCATCTGTTGAAACGGCCTCTAAAATCAGCCGAGACTTTCCTATCCCCGGTTCACCTATGACTCGGAGATGCTGAAAACTATCCGTGAACAAGGTTGAGCGAATATCTTCAATAAACTGGGTCTGTGCTGCCCCCGGCTTGAAATCCGGCCTCATGTCATCATTCGTCTTCCAGGCATCTACAGTCTGGAATTGAAGGTCGGATCTGCCGAGAATCTCAAGGCACAGGGAAGGATATGGGTTCAACAAGCCCATGAGTTGGCTTTGTCCAATTACCTCGACAAGAGGAGATGCGTAACCAATCTTTTCGAACAGGCCGATAAGATTCATTTTTGCATCACCTTGTTGCTGAGGGGTCAAATCATGGCCAAAAGCAACCAAGATATAGCTACCATTATTATCTAAACATTCACGAGTAGCGGTTCCCAAAGCAGCACGAGTCGGTGTTGTTCTTGATGAGCCGAACAACTCTTTCTTGAGTTGGCTGATCTGCCACGGCTTAAACGATGAACCGGCTTTTAGTTGGAAAAAGGTCTGCCCACGGACAAGAATTGAATCGGCAGAAGGCATACCATCGACTCGTGCGTCTATACCGCCGTCGGCAACAGTTTCGTCAAGACTGATCAATACGTTGTGCGGTGAGAGCCCTATGCGTTGTGCTTCGCACCACAGGAGGTTTCTGAATAACTTGATAGCGGGTGATGGAGAAATAGCGGAAAGACATTTATGGTCTATTGAAAAAATGGTGGCATTCATAACGCGCCCTGAAATGCCTTATCCAGAATGGACGGCAGCATGGCATCCAGTTCGGCGGCGGTTTCGGAATGGAGTTGCTTCAGAGTACCAGCTTTGGCCATTAATTGGCGAAGACCGTACTGATATTCAATTGGAGGCAACATAAATCGATGAGTCAAAATCTGCTGTGGTTGAACTCTCTGGCGCCTATCGCCGAGGCCCTTACTACCTACCGCTACATCCTTCCAGACAGTAGGGTTTTTAAAGTAAGCATATAAAAAATCAGGAAGTACTTTTTCAGTATTGCAATTGAACGTTGGATACTCATTTGAAACAAAGTAGTTGTCAAACTCATCGTTAACCATCCCGTATGCCCCTTCAAAGGCAAATAGTCGGCTATAGATGAATTGCCCAGCATGAACACGATTCAGATAAGTTGCACTTGTCTGAAGTCCAGCTATATGGGGCTTTTTGAAAAGTCCACGCGCATAGCTAAAAATACCGATATTGGGATACGTTGTATCAGTATTCACCTTGTGGAGGTCCTGAACAAGAGTTACAACATCTCTGAGTGTTGTACTGATCCAGCCTTGAGCCAATTTTCCGCATGAATCCAGATCATACCTATGAGCATAAGAAACGATTAGCGCCTCTGTCTCTTCCACCGCCTGCTGCCTGAACCCTCGCGCTTCATGGATCTTCGCCGCCAGCTCCTCAATCCGTGCCACGATCCGTTGCTGTTCGGCCAGGGGTGGGAGGGGAATGGTAGCTGCTTCAAATTCATCTGGATGCAGGCTTTGACGACGCACATTTGTCCCGGTGCTTTTATTGCCGATATTTTTCCAGACAGACTTGATTTTGAAAAAGTAATCGATGAATTTCGGATCGAGCCTCTTTCTATTTATCTCATAGGCGACAAAAGCCCCGGAAAGAACGCATCCATCAACATCCTTACTTGCTAAGCCAAATGCTCCTTCCCAAGCCATTATCTTGCAATAAATAAAATCATCCGTCTTGATTCGCTGTACTTTTGGCAACTGAAATGAGGCACCTTGTTTATTCTCACCTCGAAAGATTCCTCTACCAAAACTGTATGTACCCGCAAACTGGTACTCAGATAATTCATCTTTAGACTCGAATCGGTCAGCACGTTTCAGCACTTCCCCCAGCGCTACCAGCGGCCACGCAGCACTCATTTATTTGCCCCCGCCAGCGCCTGCCGAATCTCACCCATAATCTCCAATATCCGCTGCTCTTTCCTGACAATATCCTCCACCAGCTGCTCCGGCGGCAGATGTTCGAAGTCATCTTTGCCGGTGGGATTCTTGATGTCCAGGTTGTAGCCGTTCTCGATGATCCGCTCTACCGGCACCCGCCAGGCGTGCTCATTCTCCTCCCTGTTGTTCCACCATGACAGACAATCGGCAAATTCCTCGAACTGGACTGGCTGGGTTTTGGTGTAGTTCTTACGCCCTTCCGGCAATGGCTGCTCATAGTACCAGACTTCTTTCGTTGGCCCGGTGCGATCGAAGAAAAGAAGGTTGGTGGGAATGCCGGTATAGGGGGCAAAAACGCCATTGGGCAGACGCACTATGGTATGCAGGTTGAAATCCTTGAGGAGCCGTTCCTTAACTCGACCACAGATACCGTCACCAAAGAGCACCCCATTGGGGACGACTACCCCGGCCCGACCGGGCTTTGGCTGACGTTTCAGCTTGCGCATGATCATCTGAAGGAAGAGTAGCGTTGTTTCCGAAGTCTGCATCTCGGCCGGAAAGTTGTTGAGAATTCCTTTCTCTTCCTCACCGCCAAAGGGAGGATTGGTCAGGATGACATCCACCCGGTCCCGGTCGCCGATTTCATTGAGCGGAAAGCGGAGGCTGTTATCCGGGTCGATTCTGGGGAATTCCAGCCCGTGCAGCAGCAGGTTCATCTGCACCAGCAGATAGGGGAGCGGCTTGGCTTCGCCACCGTAGATGCTGCTTCCTTGCAGGGTCTTCCGGTCTTCAACCGTCTTGCACTGTTTTTCCAGATGGCTGTACGCCTCAACCAGAAAGCCGCCAGTGCCGCAGGCCGGATCAAGTATGGTCTCTCCCAGCTTGGGATTGAGAACTTCCACCATAAAGCGGACAACCGGTCGCGGCGTATAAAACTCCCCCGCATCACCGGCCGCGTCGCGCATTTCCTTGAGCATGGATTCGTAGAGGTGGCTCAGGGTGTGAATTTCGTCGGACGAAGTGAAGTGTATGCCGTTTACCTTGTTGATCACGTCCCGTAACAGGTAGCCGTTGATCATCCGGTTGATGGTTCCCTTAAAGACCGTGGCGATGACATCGCGCCGATCCCCGCCGTTGATTCCCTGGAG
>Ga0194047_10000948_pt1 | contig 18471 bp, 25 predicted proteins | sample JunL225m_MetaG_2_FD_160070 | JGI IMG/M metagenome (GOLD analysis project Ga0194047, IMG submission 160070) | Anoxic zone freshwater microbial communities from boreal shield lake in IISD Experimental Lakes Area, Ontario, Canada - Jun2016-L221-5m | ecosystem: Environmental > Aquatic > Freshwater... | reverse complement strand
CAATATCAGCATTTATAAGTCTTCTAGGAATGATATTATGAAGCTTCAATCAACATTTCGCCTCGCGGCGCAACGAAGCATGCGGCAAGCCGACGTTACCCGAAACACTTCGGAAACCAAAATTCAAATTACCATCAATCTAGATGGTACTGGCAAGGCTGAACTTGCCTCCGGTGTGCCTTTTTTGGATCACATGCTCGATCAGATTGCCCGTCACGGCATGATTGATCTCAAAGTGCTCGCCAAAGGTGATACCCATATTGACGATCACCATACCGTTGAGGATGTTGGTATTACCTTAGGCCAGGCTTTTGCTAAGGCAGTGGGTGATAAGGCCGGCATTACCCGTTATGGCCATTCTTATGTCCCCTTGGACGAAACGCTATCCCGGGTAGTGATCGATTTTTCTGGTCGCCCCGGACTAGAATTCAATGTGCCATTTACTCGTTCCCGTGTGGGAGACTTTGATGTTGATCTCAGTATTGAGTTCTTTCGAGGTTTTGTAAACCATGCTGGCGTCACTTTGCACATCGATAACCTGCGCGGTATCAACGCGCACCACCAGATTGAAACTGTATTTAAGGCATTTGGTCGCGCTTTGCGTATGGCCCTAGAAATTGATCCACGTGCATCTGGTGTTGTTCCTTCAACTAAAGGCAGTCTCTAACCTAGACACCCCTAAGTTGCCCAGAAGACAACAGCAGACAATAGGCTAAATTTGGCGCAAACAATTGCGATCGTCGATTATGGAATGGGTAACTTACGTTCTGTATATCAGGCATTTCATCATGTTGCGCCTGATGACAATGTACTCATTGCACACAAACCCGAGGATATTCGCACAGCAAATCGCGTAGTCTTGCCTGGTCAAGGTGCCATGCCTGATTGTATGAAGCATCTACAAGAGTCTGGTTTATTAGACGCATTACTAGAGGCCTCAAAAAGCAAACCCCTTTTGGGAGTGTGCGTTGGCGAGCAGATGCTCTTCGAGCAAAGTGCAGAAGTGCGTTCTATTCAAGAGCAATGGACACCTTGTTTGGGTTTGATTCCAGGTGAGGTACGCCGCTTTGATTTGGCTGGCCAAATACAGGCTGATGGATTGGCTTTTAAGGTTCCCCATATGGGCTGGAATCAAGTGCGCCAGGATTGTAAGCACCCACTTTGGGAAGGAATTCCAGATTTAACGAGTTTTTACTTTGTCCATAGCTACTATGTAGTGCCGCAGCGCAAGGAAGATATCGCTGGCTCAACTGAATATGGCGATTGGTTTACTTCTGCGGTGGCGCGAGGTAATATTTTTGCAACACAATTTCATCCAGAAAAAAGTGCGGAGTACGGTTTAAAGCTTTATAAAAATTTTGTTTCTTGGCAACCTTAATTTATTACTAACACCTCTCTATGCTGCTCATTCCCGCAATTGATCTTAAAGATGGCCACTGTGTTCGACTAGAACAAGGTGACATGGACAAAGCCACAGTATTCTCTGAAGACCCAGGTGCTATGGCAGCCCATTGGATTAGTAAGGGCGCACGTCGTTTGCATCTAGTGGATCTGAATGGCGCGTTTGCAGGCAAATTGAAAAATGAATCTGCGATCAAATCTATTTTGAAAGCAGTGGGCGATGAAATTCCGGTGCAACTTGGTGGTGGTATTCGTGATCTTGAAACCATTGAACGTTTGCTAGATGAAGGCGTTAGTACGGTCATTATTGGCACTGCAGCCGTTAAAAACCCAGGCTTTGTGCAAGATGCTTGCACGGCATTTCCAGGGCAAGTCATGGTTGGTTTGGATGCGCGTGATGGCAAGGTGGCAACCGATGGATGGAGCAAGATAACCGGTCATGAGGTCATTGATCTAGCCAAAAAGTTTGAAGATTGGGGTGTGGAAGCCATTATTTATACTGATATTGGTCGTGATGGCATGCTCAAGGGCGTCAATATCGAAGCTACGATTAAATTGGCGCAGGCTATTCGAATTCCGGTTATTGCCAGTGGCGGCTTATCTAGCAATCAAGACATCGAGGCACTTTGTAAGGCTGAGGAAGAGGGTGTTATGGGAGTAATTGCTGGCCGCTCCATTTATGCTGGTGACCTTGATTTAGCAATTGCCCAAAAATATGCTGATGAGTTAACTCTCAAATATGCAAAGAAAATGATCTAGTGTTAACGAAAAGAATCATCCCTTGCCTTGATGTCACATCAGGGCGTGTAGTCAAGGGTGTGAACTTTGTTGGCCTACGCGATGCGGGTGATCCCGTGGAGATTGCCAAGCGTTATGACACCCAAGGCGCCGACGAACTTACTTTTCTGGATATTACTGCCACGTCCGATGGGCGTGATCTCATTTTGCACATCATTGAAGATGTTGCGTCCCAAGTGTTTATTCCACTCACTGTTGGTGGTGGCGTACGTGCAGTGGCAGATGTGCGTCGCTTACTCAATGCAGGCGCTGACAAAGTGAGCATGAATTCCTCGGCGGTTGCTAACCCTGATTTAGTCTCTGATGCAGCAGCCTATTACGGCTCACAATGTATTGTGGTGGCGATTGATGCTAAGCAAACTGATGCGGGTCATTGGGAAGTGTTCACCCATGGCGGTCGCACGGCTACTGGTAAAGATGTTGTGGAGTGGGCCAAAGAAGTTGCTTTGCGTGGCGCCGGTGAAATTTTATTAACCAGCATGAATCGTGATGGTAGTAAAGATGGGTTTGATTTAACGCTTACCGCTGCCGTCAGTGATGCAGTGACAGTGCCGGTCATTGCATCTGGTGGCGTTGGTAATTTGCAGCATTTAGTGGATGGCATTACTAAAGGCCATGCCGATGCAGTGTTGGCTGCAAGCATCTTTCACTACGGTGAATACACCGTGCAACAGGCAAAGGAATATATGGCATCACAAGGTATTCCGGTCCGCATTTCAGAATCGCGGTAAAGTAAATCTATGAGCACATTCACTCCTATTGCATCTTTGACAGTCGGTCCCTGGTTGGATGCTGTTGCCTGGAATGAACAGGGTTTGGTTCCTGTCATTGCGCAAGAGCTTGGTAGTAAAGATATTTTGATGATGGCTTGGATGAATCGCGACGCTTTATTGGCAACCTTGCGCTTGGGTGAAGCAGTGTATTGGACGCGCTCCAGGCAAAAGTTATGGCACAAGGGCGAAGAATCTGGTCATACGCAAAAGGTGAAAGAAATTCGCTTGGATTGTGATGGCGATACGATCGTCTTGATTGTGGAACAAAAAGATGGCATTGCTTGTCACACTGGAGAACACAGCTGTTTCTTTATGCAGTGGGATAGCGAACAATCTAATTGGGTAAAAATCAATAAAGACTGACTTTATTTGGCTTTCTCGGGCATTGGAAACCTTGAGTGAATTCGATAGAGTGGTATATACTATGATATATATCAAGGAGCTCAAGCGATGGGTCAAACTGCAAAAATTTTTATGAACGGGCGGAGTCAAGCTGTACGCTTACCAGCAGAATTTCGCTTTGAGGAGCGTGAAGTATTTATTAGACGTGATCCCAGCACCGGGGACCTCATCCTCTCACGCAAACCAGATAACTGGGGTGACTTTTTCTTAGCGCTTAAGCAGGCAGATGTTCCAGAAGATTTCTTGAGTCCCCAAGACCGTAATCAAGGGGCACAAAATCGTGATCCTTTGGATGGGCTTAAGTGATGACATACATGCTGGACACCAATACGGTAAGCCATTTTCTGAGACAGCATTCAAGTGTCACCAAAAGAATTACCAGCCTCCCTTTGGATAGTCTATGCTTATCAGTAATTTCTGAGGGAGAATTGCGTTACGGATTGGCGCGTAAACCTGATGCAAAAAATCTCCATAAAGTTGTTCAAGAATTTTTAAAAAGAGTTGATGTGCTAGCCTGGAATAGTGATGCAGCTCAGCACTATGGTAATTTGAGAGCGGAACTTGAGGCTGATGGCGCTAGCCTTGGAGCGCTTGATATGCAGATAGCTGCTCATGCATTTTCAATCGGCGCCACCTTGGTAACGAATGATCAGGCTTTTAAAAGAGTCAAAAAATTGAAAGTAGAAGACTGGACATAGTTGTTCAAAAAAAGTAACGATGAATAACAGTAATAAAGCTCCTAAAAATTTAGATTCGGCGTTTGCACATCTGGCCGATGTAGTTGACCAGCGCCGTGACGCATTCAAAGCTGGTCAGGCAGACCCTAAGACTTCTTATACGGCTTTGCTCTTTTCCAAAGGGGATGATGGCATCTTGAAAAAGATTGGGGAGGAAGCTACTGAAGCTGTCATGGCGGCCAAAGATGTGCGTAGTTCTAATTTTGCCCCCGAGCAAAAAAAGCTGATGGTGGCTGAAATGGCAGATTTATGGTTTCACTGTTTAATTGCCTTATCTCAATTCAATCTACGCCCTGAGGATGTTATTGAGGAGTTAGACCGCCGCTTAGGCACCTCGGGAATAGAGGAAAAGGCTGCTCGCAAAGCCTCTGGCAAGGAATAAGTCATGACTCATGATCCCAATTGCCTATTTTGTAAGATTTCCAAAGGTTTGATCCCGTCACAAAAAGTATATGAAGATGAAGAAATCTACGCATTTAAAGATATCAATCCAGCAGCCCCAGTACATTTCTTGATGATTCCAAAAAAACATATCCCCATGTTGGAGTCAGCGGAAAGCATAGACGCCCCCTTGCTAGGTAGAATGATGGAATTAGCACCCCGTCTTGCCAAAGAGCAAGGTTGTCGTCCTGGCAAGGATGGTGGCTTTAGGTTAATGGTAAATAATGGTGCAGATGGAGGGCAGGAGGTTTATCACTTGCATTTGCATGTGATGGGCGGTCCGCGCCCCTGGAATAAATAATCCAAGGAGATTCAGAATGGGCTCATTTAGCATTTGGCATTGGTTAATTGTGTTGGTCATCGTGATGTTGGTGTTTGGCACTAAAAAATTACGAAATATTGGCCAAGACTTGGGCGGTGCTGTAAAGGGTTTCAAAGATGGCATGAAGACATCTGAAGAATCTAAAGATCAAACAGCTGAGCAAATTCAACAAACTACTGCTTCTGCAGATAAGACTGTTGATGTACACGCTAAAGATGTAAATAAATAATTGCCATTGCGCAGATAGAAATTCATGCGGTTCTTAAATGATTGATCTTGGAGTTTCAAAACTTGCGCTGATTGCAGTAGTGGCATTAGTTGTAGTGGGACCTGAGCGTCTGCCCAAAGTGGCACGCATGGTAGGTAATCTATTTGGCCGCGCCCAACGCTACATGGCCGATGTCAAATCGGAAGTCAATCGCCAAATGGAGATTGAAGAATTTAAAAAACTCCGAGAAGAAAGTGCCTCAGCATTTAGGGAGGTTGAAAATACCATTCATTCAACCGTTCAAGAAGCTGGTACACATCTGAGTGATCAAGCAGATATTTTTGAAACCACTTTTGAAAAACCGCCGTTAGATGAGCAAGAGGTTTTGCGCAAAACAAAACGTCAAGGCCGCAGTAGTTGGGGAGTACGGCGTGCAGCTAGGCCAGTTTGGTTTAAACGTTCTGCAGGCATTCGTACTCGTGTGCAATCTGGCGCAGCCAGAATGAAGCGCTTTCATCACACAGCAGGTAAATAATTCATTCATGACGCAAAATAATCCTACTGAAGATTCAGGCTTACAAGAATCTTTCCTCTCGCACCTTTTTGAGCTTCGCGATCGCGTTATTAAATCTGCATTAGCCATTATTGCGGTCTTTTTATGCTTGGTGTACTGGGCACCTGAAATCTTTCATCTATTTGCGCAGCCTCTATTAAAAGCATTACCTGCTGGTGGCAAGATGATTGTGACGGATGTCACCGGTTCATTTTTTGTCCCAATGAAGGTAACAATGTTGGTGGCATTCTTAATTGCACTGCCAGTAGTGATGTATCAGATCTGGGCATTTATTGCGCCAGGTCTTTATCTGCATGAGCGCAAATTGATTTTGCCTTTGGTGGTGAGTAGCTATTCCTTATTCATCATTGGTATGGCGTTTGCCTATTTCTTGGTATTCCCAACCGTCTTTAATTTCATGGCTAGCTATAACGCACCCTTAGGTGCAGAAATGTCTACGGATATTGATAACTACCTCAGTTTTGCCATGACGACTTTTTTAGCCTTCGGAATTACCTTTGAAGTACCAGTGGTAGTGGTTGTCTTGGTCCACATGAAAATTGTGACCCTAGCCAAGCTCAAAGAAATTCGCCCTTATGTCATTGTTGGTGCTTTTGTGATCTCCGCAGTGGTAACACCGCCGGATGTTCTATCCCAATTGCTCTTAGCAGTGCCAATGACCCTGCTATATGAACTCGGATTACTCATTGCGCGTTTATATGTCCCCAAACCCTCCGAGGATGAGTCTTCAGATTCTCAGGCCAGTTCAGCGTCTTCTTGATTCGTAAAATTCTTTGAGAAGCTTGTAGCAAGCCACTGGGTAATGCGATCAAAGCGATAGCGTCGTTGGCGTAAATTACCCTCAATATCTAATTCAGATCCGGCAAAGGTCTTGCCTGCAGCAAGTAGGGCGCGGCGTTGCTGGATCGTTTCAATTTGAATCAATCTTGGCAGAATCTTTGGCAACTCCCAGCGAATATCTACCACTACACAATGTTCGTGTTGAAGTTGACCAACATCCGATAGCAGTAATTCTGCTTTACTGAAATTAAACTGATTAGCGATGATGAGTCGATGACACATCAAGATCCAATCTAAATCGAGTTTGTGTTCAGCATGATGGTTTAAGGCTTGTTCAGCGTAATGCGCTAAATCGCGCCAATCATTTTTTTTCGGATCAGGACAGCTCTCTAAAATTTTCGACAGCAATTCTTTTGCTTCTGCCACACCTTGTTGGTGTGCGTGCCATACCCAATATGACGCTTGAAATCCTCGAACTTTTTCATCGAGCCTTTCACGTTTGCGCCATAAATTGGCCGCCTTACGAAATTGCGCTTGTGGATGAGCTAAGTCAGCAGCGCGATCTATGCAGCGATCACTTTCAGCAGCGTTGTATCCAGAAAATTGTGGACGACGATAAATTTCTCCGAGCGCATACCATGCGTCACGATCACCATCTTTAGCAGCAAGCTCTAGCCAATACGCAGCTTTTTTCAGGGAAGCATTTGATTTAGAGAGCTTGGCATTATCTGCATCAGTACTGACATCATCTAGCTGCGCAAGACGCAAACCTAAAGCTAGCCTTGCACTAGTAAGACCTAATTCAGCTGCTTGAGCCAGTGCCTCTTCATTTTGATTTTCAATCCATGCACCCCAGAGCGAAGAGAGCGCCTCATTCTTTGGTTGTAGTTTGATGAGCAGTTCTTTTGCCAGAACTGAATACGATGTTTCACTTTCGGCAATCTCTTGTAAATATTGCTTAGCAATTTTTTGCAAACCCACAAAATCTAAATTCGATATTTGCTCGACGGCACTAGTGTTTTGTTTTCTGAGCCAATCCATCAACTCAGATTGCGTTGCACTATATTCAGGGTTCATCAAGAGGTTGGCTAATTGCCATTTGGCAGAGAGTTGAGCATCAGTGGCTACTTGTTTGGTTGAAATACCCCAAAATGTTTCCCAGCCAAATTGAAAAGAGGGTGAATTAAATGTCTCAATGAGCGGAATTGCTGCTACTAGAGCCCAAAGATCTGAAATTTGAGCTTCATTGGGGCTATTTTCTTTAAGTCCATGATTTTGAATAGAAATATACGATTTTTCTAGCCAAATTAAGGCATTAGCAGGCTGAATTGGCGTTTTAAAATCACCTGTTAAGTAAGCTGAGGCCAGTTTTTGTTGCGCTAATACATCACCCATTCGGGCTGAACTGAGGATTTTTAAGAATTCGCGGCTTGCCATGTGACAATTTTGGCATTCAAAGCCCAAAAAAGACAGAAAACAGTGCTCTTGTTGCCGTGATACAACGAAGAAAGCCAAAAAACTACCTTTTGACAAGCAAAAACAACTCCTAATTACCCTGACCACGGGATTGGGCTAGCATAACAAGCAAAATTCATGAGTCCCAGTTTTATTTGGGCATTACTTTTCAATTTATGGAGATTTACAGAATGAAAAAATCGCTATTAGCAGTTGCAGCGTTGACAGCATTTGCTGGCGCAGCACAAGCACAATCCAGCGTAACCGTTTACGGTTTGTTGGATGCAGGCTTGATCGGAGGAAATGAGCAAATTAACGGTGGTAAAAAAGGCCAAGTTAAACAAACTGGTAATGCATTCGGTGCTAACGCTGAATCTACAAGCCGTTTGGGTTTCAAAGGTACTGAAGATTTAGGCGGCGGTAAGTCTGCATTCTTCACTATTGAAGTTGCTATTGCTCCTAACGGTGACCAAAACTACTCAACAGGCGCTTCTGCAAACCGTCAAACTTTCGTTGGTTTGAAGCAAAATGGTCTTGGTTGGGGCGCGTTTGGTACTCAGTACACAAACATCCATAACCAAGTTTCAGCAACTGATCCAGGTGCTACAAACAACGTGGGTGGTAACGTAATTTATGCAACTTCAACATTGCCAAGTACTTCAATTGGTTCAGGTGTAAACGGTAACGTTGATGCTTACACATTGCGTATTGGTAACACATTGTTCTTAGCTTCAGATTCTTTTGCTGGTTTCCAGGGTAACCTTGCTTACACCTTGAACGCTTCTAGCGCTACAGAAACTCAAAATCCTCCTGCTGGAACTGTACCAACTGGTTACACTGGTGGTGCAGTGAACAAAACTGGTTGGCAAGCTGGTTTGAACTACACATTAAGCAAGTTCTATGCAACAGCTAACTACCAGTCTTTCAAAGTTACTAATCCTTGGACATCTACAGCAGCTACAGCTGCTGATGTTTATAAGGCTGGTGGTGTTGGTGCAACAGTTGGCGCGCCAGTTGTCATCGGTTCAGGTAATGCAGCCCAAACTGGTTCAAACGACAGGTCTAACCAAGGCTACGTAGCTGCTACGTATGACTTCGGTATCTTGAAGGCATACGCTCAGTGGATCACACGTAAGGATACTTCTGTAATCAATCCTCTCGCCTATGTTAAGCGTCAAGCTCAACAGATCGGTGTTCGTTCTTACATTACTCCAACAGTTGAAGGTTGGGCTTCTGTAGGTAATGGTAAGTACACATACTACGGTGCTTCAACAAGTGCTACTGTAAACGGTTGGCAAGCTGGTTTGAACTACTACCTCAGCAAGCGTACAAACTTGTACGCAATCTACGGTGGTACAAACACATCTACCTCTGCTTACACAAACTTGAGCTACGGTCAACAGAACTACGCTTTGGGCGTACGTCACACTTTCTAATTTGATGCTAGCGTAAGCTAGTATTGAATTTAAAAGTAAGCTTTAAATTAAACCCACCGTGGAAACACGGTGGGTTTTTTTACTACTAAATTCTAATAAGATGACAATTGCTTAGAAGTGTAGATAATGCTAGATTAAGGCATAAATGACATTTATCGCCATTTGCTGATCATTGGTGGTTAAGAGTACATAAAAGCGCTGTTTATTTACCCCCTTACATAATTGGAAGAGCCTTATGAAAATGAAAAAATTAAGTCAAGTTTTAGCTTTGACAGCCCTCGTGACAATTTCAGGCGCAGCAGTTGCTGCAAGTGCCACATTGGACAAAATTAAATCATCGGGTGCCGTTACCATGGGTGTACGTGAGTCCTCTATTCCAATGTCCTACACCACTGGTGACAGTCGTTTTGACGGATATCAGGTTGAAGTCTGCCGTATGATTTTGGGCGACATTAAAGACAAATTGGGCATGAGCACCCTGCGTATTAATTACCAGCCAGTCACATCCCAAAACCGGGTGCCTCTGGTGCAAAACGGCACAGTCGATATTGAGTGCGGTACAACCACAAATAATGCAAACCGCGCAAAAGATGTTGGATTTGCTAATACCCTTTACGTTGAAGAAGTTCGGATTGCGGTTAAAGCAAACTCAGGCATTAACTCTATTTCACAATTAGCAGGTAAAAAGGTAGCAACTACTACTGGTACGACTTCAGTACAGTTATTACGTAAACATGAAAAAGCCAATGGCGTGAACTTTGATGAAGTCTACGGCAAAGACCATGCTGACAGCTTCTTGCTCTTGGAATCTGGTCGCGCCGATGCGTTCGTCATGGATGGTTCAATCTTAGCGGGCAATATTGCTAATGCTAAAAATCCAAAAGATTACAAAATTGTTGGCGAGGTTTTGAGTACGGAGCCAATTGCAATTATGGTTCCTAAAAATGATCCAGAATTCAAAGCTGCTGTTAATGCTGCGATTGCTAAGATTGTTGCTAACGGTAAAATGCCAGCACTTTGGGACAAGTGGTTCTTAAAGCCAATTCCACCAAAAAATATTGTTGTTGGACTTGAGTTATCTCCTGCTACCAAAAATGCTTGGGCTAATCTAAACGACAAGCCAGCAGAAGATTACGTACAGAAAAAATAATTTATGGCTTTAGATTTAGGTGTTTTTTGTAAGAGCACCTTAGATGGAGAAGTAGTTGATCACTGCTTCTCCTCATTATTTGGGCTTGGCCAAAATGCTGATCCAAGTTACTTAGATTGGCTAATGACCGCCTGGGGTTGGACATTAGCAGTTGCTGGCTTGGGGCTAGGTATTGCTTTGATCCTCGGTGCGGTTATGGGTACATTACGCACCCTTCCTGATACTGGACGAGCGAGCAGGCTACTGGTACGTTTTGCTACCGCTTGGGTAGAGTTATTCAGAAATATCCCGGTCTTGGTTCAGGTATTTCTTTGGTATCACGTAATTCCCGCGTTCATTGTGCCCTTGAAGTTATTACCCTCTTATTGGTTAGTGAGTATTGCCTTGGGTTTTTATACTTCGGCACGTATTGCAGAGCAAGTCAGGGCTGGTATTCAGTCTTTGCCAAGCGGTCAACGTGCTGCTGCCACTGCCTTAGGTTTAACTACTACCCAAATCTACCGTTACATCATCTTGCCGATGGCTTTGCGAATTGTGATTCCACCATTGACTTCGGAGAGTATGAATGCGGTTAAAAATTCTTCTGTAGCATTTGCGGTCTCAGTGCCTGAGCTCACCTTGTTTGCAATGCAAGCACAAGAAGAAACCTCTCATGGTGTTGAGATTTATTTGGCCGTTACTGCGCTCTATGCACTCTCTGCATTCGGGGTAAACCGAGTAATGGCAGTGATCGAAAAGAGAAGTCGCATACCAGGCTTTATCACTGCATCTAGCGATGTTGCAGCTCACTAAATGGATCTGATATGTTAAGTCTAGATCTAAGCTTCTACAACTGGGAATTATTTACCGGATACATCCTCAAGGGCTTGCTGTTTAGCGTGCAGTTGACTGTCATCGCAACTATTGGTGGGATTGTAGTTGGTACCTTCTTGGCCTTAATGCGTTTATCGGGACGCCCAGCTTTGGTCTACCCTGCAACGATTTACGTCAACACCATGCGTTCGATTCCGCTGGTGATGGTGATTCTTTGGTTCTTCTTGCTCATTCCGATGTTGATTGGCAAACCCATTGGGGCTGACCTCTCAGCAACCTTGACTTTTATTGCCTTTGAAGCCGCTTTCTTTTCAGAGATTGTGCGCGCCGGTATTCAGTCGGTGCCTAAAGGACAAGCCTATGCTGGAGAGGCTTTGGGTATGACCTATGGTCAAAACATGCGTCTCATTGTTTTGCCTCAAGCGTTTCGCAATATGATCCCCGTGTTTATGACCCAAACCATCATCTTGTTCCAGGATACTTCCTTGGTATATGCCATCGGCGCTTACGACTTGCTCAAAGGCTTTGAGATTGCTGGCAAAAATTATGGCCGTCCCATTGAGACTTATATCTTGGCAGCAGCAACGTATTTTGTTATTTGTTTTTCGCTGTCAAAAATTGTTCGTAAGATTCAAGCTAAAGTTGCGATCATTCGCTAATATATTTTTCTATTATTGCTACAGACTACAAGACCATCATGATTGAACTTCAAAACGTTTCGAAATGGTATGGCTCCTTTCAGGTTCTGACAGATTGCAGCACCTCAATCAATAAAGGCGAGGTAGTAGTGATTTGCGGACCATCAGGCTCTGGTAAATCAACACTGATTAAAACGATTAATGCCCTAGAGCCCTTTCAGGCCGGGGAAATTACAGTTGATGGCATCAATTTGCATGACCCTAAAACCAATCTGCCAAAATTACGTGCACGTGTGGGGATGGTGTTTCAAAATTTTGAATTATTTCCTCACTTAAGCATTACTGAAAACCTCACGCTTGCTCAAATCAAAGTGTTAGGACGCTCGACTGATGAGGCTAAAACCCATGGCTTAAAGTATCTTGAGCGAGTGGGTTTGATTGCGCAGAAAGATAAATATCCAGGTCAACTTTCTGGCGGTCAACAACAACGTGTGGCAATTGCTCGTGCTTTGAGTATGGATCCAATCTTGATGTTGTTTGATGAGCCTACTTCTGCATTAGACCCAGAAATGGTTGGTGAGGTCTTGGATGTTATGGTGAAGTTGGCCAATGAAGGTATGACAATGTGCTGCGTCACGCATGAGATGGGATTTGCGCGCAAAGTAGGCAACCGGGTCATTTTCATGGACCAAGGCCGAATTTTGGAGGATTGCAGCAAAGACGAATTCTTCGGCAACCCAGATGCACGCTCATCTCGGGCGAAAGACTTCTTGTCTAAGATTTTGTCGAACTAAATCCTAGCCTGGCGTTTTAGGTTTAGGCCTTTTTCCGATGCTGACCTTCAGCTCTAGTTCTTTTCCTTTGCGCAAAACCTTGATAGTGGCCTCATTACCGGGCCCAAGCTGTGCAATTTGATTGAGTAGCTGTCTGACATCTTTGGTGGACTGATTATTCACTGCAATGAGGACATCCCCAGGCTTCGCACCACCACGTTCTGCTGGCCCTCCCTCAAGTACCCCGGATAGTATTACGCCCTCAGTATTGCCTGCTAATCCTAAAGACTCTGCGAGCTCCTTAGAGAGGTTCTGAGGTTCAACTCCAATCCATCCACGCGTCACAGAACCATTATTCAAAATAGATTCCATTACTTGTTTAGCTAAGTTGACGGGTATTGCAAATCCAATGCCCATAGATCCACCATTGTTAGAAAAGATCGCCGTATTGATGCCAATCAGATTACCGCGCGTGTCAATAAGTGCGCCGCCAGAATTGCCTGGGTTAATCGCCGCATCTGTTTGAATAAAATTTTCAAATGTATTGATGCCGACATGATCACGTCCCATAGCAGAAACAATTCCTGAAGTAACCGTTTGACCAACGCCAAATGGATTGCCAATTGCAAGTACTACATCGCCCACATGAACAGAATCAATTTTGCCGAGTGTGATGGGAGTAGGTAAATTTTTTGCATCAATCTTTAAAACGGCAATATCTGTTTCTGGATCGCTACCGATTACTTGCGCTTTTAATTTACGACCATCAGCTAATGCCACATCAATATCGCTAGCATCACTAATGACATGATGGTTTGTCAGAATAATTCCTTCAGGGCTGACTAATACCCCTGAGCCAAGGCTGGAGCTGGGTTCCTCGTCTGGCGGCTGATCACCAAAGAAAAATTTAAACAAAGGGTCTGCAGAGTTGCCGTTATTTCCTTTACGAGATTTTGACTTGCTTGCAGCTTTGCTCGTAAAAATATTGACCACTGCAGGCATCGATTTTTTAACAGCCTCATGATATGAGCCAGGGCTGATACTACCGCTGTCATAAGCGCCTTCTCTTAAGGTAATGCTATCGACTAGAGTGCTACTCTGTATGCCATAAAGCCAACTTGGTTTGAGGATCATCACAATGAACCAGGCAGCCAAAAAAATGGTGACTACTTGTGCAAATAGAATCCAAAGTCGATTAAACATAATTTATTTTTTCAAGCTATCGCGAATTTCACGCAACAACACAATATCTTCCGGCGTTGGTGGTGCTGGCGGTGCGTCGATGATTCGAATTTTATTGACGATTTTGATCATTTGAAAAATGACAAAAGCCAAGATAATGAAATTGATCGAAATGGTAATGAAATTGCCATAGGCAAAAATAGGAACCCCAGCCTTTTTGAGGGCATCGAAGGTTCTAGGGACACCCTCAGGAATTCGACCAAGGACAATGAAGAGGTTAGTAAAGTCAATATGACCACCCAAAAGGGTCGAAATAACTGGCATAACGATGTCATTTACCAGGGAATCGACAATTTTTCCGAAAGCCCCACCAATAATCACACCAACGGCCAAATCAATCACATTGCCCTTGACGGCAAAGTCGCGAAACTCCTTTAAAACACCCATAATCACCTTCCTTTTTGCCTGTAAACGGATTAAGCAGAGATTAACCCCATAACTTTCTTGCTTACCCCACTTTTTACTTTAAAATCCTACCTTTAAGCAATTTCTACCCATAAATACCCTTTTAGGAATTTTGTAAATGAGTGACAAGCCCAGTATGGACAAAGATCGCCGTAATTGGCTGATCGCCACATCGGCAGTTGGTGGCGTAGGCGCAGCTGCTGCCCTTTACCCTTTTGTGGACAGTTTTGAGCCTTCCGAGCGCGCTAAGGCTGCTGGAGCGGCTGTTGAAGTTGATATTACTGGTATGAAACCAGATGAAATGCGCATGGTTGAATGGCGCGGTAAGCCTGTCTGGGTTGTGCGTCGCACCCCAGAGCAGGTCGCAGAATTATCAAAAATTGATGGTGAATTAGCTGATCCAAATTCATTGCGTGACCCAGCTCAATTTACGCCTCCTTACGCCCAAAACCAATGGCGCTCAATCAAACCTGAGTATTTTGTAGTGGTCGGTATTTGTACTCACTTGGGATGCTCTCCAACACCTAAATTTGAGGCTGGTGCGCAGCCTTCGTTGCCTAATACTTGGCCGGGCGGCTATCTTTGCCCATGCCATGGCTCCACCTTCGACATGGCAGGCCGTGTCTACAAAAATAAACCAGCCCCAGATAATCTTGAAGTTCCGCCACATATGTATTTGAGCGATACCAAGATTCTCGTTGGCGATGATAAGAAGGCCTAAGGAGAGATAAATGGCATTTCACGAAAAAGAAGTTCCAGCAAACGCATCTGCAGCCGTGAAGCTAATGGCATGGGTTGATTCACGTTTGCCTGTTACAGACGCATTTAAACGTCATATGAGCGAGTATTACGCTCCGAAGAATCTGAATTTTTTCTATATCTTTGGTGCGCTAGCTATTGTTGTTTTGGCGATTCAGATCATTACCGGTATTTTCTTAGTGATGAACTACAAGCCTGATGCTGCTAAAGCATTTGAGTCAGTTGAGTACATCATGCGCGAAGTGCCATGGGGCTGGTTGATTCGTTATATGCATTCCACCGGAGCTTCCATGTTCTTCGTAGTGGTCTATTTGCATATGTTCCGTGGCTTGATCTACGGTTCATATCGCAAGCCACGTGAGCTCATTTGGATTTTCGGATGTGCAATCTTCTTGTGCTTAATGGGCGAGGCGTTCTTTGGCTACTTGCTGCCATGGGGACAAATGTCCTATTGGGGCGCTCAGGTTATTGTGAACTTGTTCTCTGCAATTCCACTCATTGGTCCTGACCTTTCTTTGTGGCTGCGCGGTGACTATGTTGTCGGTGATGCAACCCTGAATCGTTTTTTTGCATTCCACGTGATTGCAATTCCATTGGTATTGATCGGTTTGGTTGCAGCCCATATTCTTGCTTTACATGAAGTAGGTTCAAATAATCCAGATGGCGTAGAAATTAAAAATACGCTTGATGCGAATGGCCATCCTGTTGACGGTATTCCATTCCATCCCTTTTACAGCGTTCATGACGTCATGTATCTGGGTGGCTTTTTGATGATATTTGCTTGCATCGTATTCTTTGCTCCAGAAATGGGCGGATATTTCTTGGAGGCCAATAACTTCATACCAGCAAATCCATTTGTAACGCCAACGCACATTGCACCGGTTTGGTATTTCACGCCGTTCTACTCGATGTTACGTGCTACTACCTCTAACTTCCTGTTGCCCTTATGGATTTTCTTGGCAGTGATTTTGGGGATGTTTGCTTGGAATGCTAAAGACCTTAAAGTCAAAGGCGCATGCGTTGCTATTGCCCTTGTATTGGCTGGCGGCTTCTATGTTTTGGATGCGAAATTTTGGGGTGTTGTGATCATGGGCGGTTCAGTAGTGATCCTATTCTTCTTGCCATGGCTTGATAACTCGCCAGTGAAGTCGATTCGCTATCGTCCACAGTTTCATAAATATATTTACGGCATCTTTGTTGTGACCTTTGTGATTTTGGGTTACTTGGGCATTCAGCCACCATCCCCAACGTTTGAAAAGATTTCTCAGATTTGCACTATTTATTATCTGGGCTTCTTCTTGGCAATGCCGTTCTGGAGCAAGCTTGGCACCTTCAAGCCAGTTCCAACACGCGTTACTTTTGAGTCCCATTAATTCAAGCCTGAGATATCAGCAAAGAGAAATTAGGAACTAGTATGAAACGAATTTTGCAAACTTTGATGGGCCTCTGCCAAGCAACCGTTTTGGTTGCTGCCCTTGGTTTTGGCGTAAATGCCAATGCCAATGAAGGTGGCTTTCCATTAGATAAAGCACCAGACCGCGTAAATACCAATGCTTCATTGCAAAATGGTGCCAAGATTTTTGTGAATTATTGCTTGAACTGCCATGCTGCTGCCAGCATGCGTTATAACCGTTTGCGCGATATTGGCTTAACGGATGAGCAAATTAAAGATAATTTGATTTTGACGGATGCAAAAGTTGGTGATTTGATGACTGTCTCGATGTCACCCAAGGATGCTAAGGTTTGGTTTGGTAAAGTCCCGCCGGATTTATCGGTTGAGGCACGCGCTCGTGGTACAGATTGGCTTTATACCTACTTCCGTACTTTCTATAAGGATGATGATCGTCCAACGGGATGGAATAACTTGGTATATCCAAACGTAGGTATGCCACATGTACTCTGGCAGCTACAGGGTGAGCGTGCTGCTAAGTTTGAGGATCGTAAAGACCCACATGACGAGAGTAGAACAGAAAAAGTATTTGTAGGCTTTGAGCAACTCACTCCAGGCACTATGAAGCCACAAGAGTATGACGACAACATTGCTGATTTGGTTGCCTTCTTGTCTTGGATGGCAGAGCCAGTTCAACTGGAGCGTAAACGCATAGGCGTTATAGTGCTCTTGTTCTTGGCACTCTTTACCCTCTTAGCATGGCGCTTGAATAAAGCGTATTGGAAAGATATTCACTAAAGTAAAGTAAGGGCGTCAGAGTTGACACCCCGTATTAGAAGATATTAAAGCCGCTGTTGGTTGTGCGTTTGTTGTATTGAAGTAGAAATTTAAGGAAATAAATTTATGATGGTGTTGTATTCGGGTACTAATTGCCCATTCTCGCAACGCTGCCGTTTGGTGCTTTTCGAAAAAGGCATGGATTTTGAGATCCGTGATGTCGACTTGTTTAACAAGCCAGAAGACATCTCGGTAATGAACCCTTATGGCCAAGTTCCAATCTTGGTTGAGCGCGATCTCATTTTGTATGAATCAAACATCATCAATGAATATATTGATGAGCGTTTTCCTCATCCACAATTGATGCCGCCTGATCCTGTTGCACGCGCACGTGCACGTCTCTTCCTCTTTAATTTTGAGAAAGAGTTGTTTGTGCATGTTGCGGCACTGGAAAATGAAAAAGGTAAAGCCGCTGAGAAGAACCATGAGAAAGCACGCTTGGCTATTCGTGATCGCTTGACTCAGCTTGCACCTATTTTTGTTAAGAATAAGTACATGTTGGGTGATGAGTTTTCAATGTTAGACGTAGCGATTGCACCATTGTTATGGCGTCTTGAGCACTATGGCATTGATCTGTCACGTAATGCTGCTGCACTTCTAAAATACGCTGAGCGCATTTTTAGTCGACCAGCTTATATCGAAGCATTAACCCCTTCTGAAAAGGTGATGCGCCGCTGAGCAATTACAGCGGTTCATCACAGTTCAGCATGTCTGACGTTCCAAGCAATAAACCCTATCTAATCCGTGCCCTACATCAGTGGTGCACGGATTTTGGTTTTACGCCCTTCATTGCTGTTTTTGTGGATGCTAGGGTAGAAGTGCCTATGGAGTTTGTAAAGAATAATGAGATTGTTTTAAACCTCTCTCTTGAGGCATGCCATCAGCTCCAACTAGAAAATGACTGGATCAGTTTTCAGGCAAGATTTGGTGGTATACCAAGAAAGATTATGGTGCCGGTAAGTCATGTGCTGGCAATCTACGCTAGGGAAAACGGCCAGGGGATGTCATTTCCCTTTGATCCTGCGCAGGCTCGTGATTTACACGTGGCAGATTCAAATGATCAGCCCCCTGAAAAGCCGACAAGCCCAAGACCATCCTTGAGGATTGTGAAATAGGCTAAAATATAGTCAATGCCCC
>Ga0194047_10000944_pt1 | contig 18505 bp, 17 predicted proteins | sample JunL225m_MetaG_2_FD_160070 | JGI IMG/M metagenome (GOLD analysis project Ga0194047, IMG submission 160070) | Anoxic zone freshwater microbial communities from boreal shield lake in IISD Experimental Lakes Area, Ontario, Canada - Jun2016-L221-5m | ecosystem: Environmental > Aquatic > Freshwater... | reverse complement strand
GCTTCGGAAAAAGAATGGGTGTTATGATTTAACCTTTGAAAGGCTTTCAAGCCCCTTAAAAGGCTTCCTAGCGTGAGCATTTTCACCCAAAATTCCCTTGTACTGCCCCTATTTTCGCAAACCTATTTTCTGCATGGCTTGAGCGTGAGGTTTGCGAAAATCTTTTGAACTCAAAACGGATGATTTTCTCGAAATTATCCGAACCATTACCTAGTTTTCGCCAATTTTGGAGGGGGTTTGCGAAACACCCCCTCTAAATGGCTTCTGGGAGCTATTCTAACACAGATTTGTTTGATTTACCACACATCTGGGCAGAAATTGCGGAATTCGCAGTCAGTACAACGCCCGTGCGCTAGGGTGGCTTCGGGCATATTTTCGCGCTCCACCATATGGCGTATCCGCTCAAGATTAAGTAGAACCGCGCTCTTGTGGTGCTGCTCCAAAATTACCTCGATTGATTGCCGCGCCGGAATAAAGTGAATGAAAGACCGACTGACCGAAACACCCCTTTGCTCCTCAATTAACAAGGCATACGCCGCTAACTGTGCCTTGTGATTTGCGCCAACTTCGGCTGAAGAAGAGTTTTTAAACTCCACCGGAATTGCTTCTTTGGAAGTTATAATCAGCATGTCCAGCAAACCACTAAGCCCCAATTTTTCCGAGCGTAAACGCACATCAAAATGACGCTCCCCTTCCTGCAAACCATAGCTGTGTAAAGAACGCCGCTCCTCCAGTTCGGCTACCTGTTCGTGCAACAAACTCCCTTCCTCCATCTTATAGGTGGTAGGACGACGGCGAGATAAACCCAAGCAATAGGAAAAATAGACAATACGCTGACAATATTCAAACTGTCGTAAATCGCTAACTGTGATTGTGAATTTCATATGTTATTCTCCGATAGTAATGGCGGGTTAGTTGGCTCCACAAGTAAGACAGGCTTAGTTTCTGCCCCCTTACTGATATATTTACGAGAACGTGCCAAATCTTGCTGATTTAACACGAATAACATCAGATTCCCCTCTTCCTCTGCCAGCCTGCGGCGACACTTTAACCACAATTCTTCCTGCTTATTGGCAGTAATATCGCCCAGAAAAGCAGAATATTGGATGCGTTTCAGACCGTAATCTTGGCAAATCTGAGCAATTTTGCCTCTGATGCGGTCAGAAGTGATGTCATACAAAAAGAGAGTTATCATAATTACCACCTACATTCAAAAGGAGTATAGGGATGGCCCAAATCACCTCTAACATAGGTTGCTAAGTGACGCGCCTGATTGAATAAAATATACTGGAGAGTTTGTTTTTTACTCTCATATGACTCCCGTCCCTCAGATAACCGTTCCAGTATCTTTTTTGCTAATAAACGGCGAGTATCGGGTAACAGCAATCCGGCTTCATCTTGTTGCAAGCTCGTTTTCAGGTTTAGTAAAGCAAAAACTACCCTATCCACTACGGGCTGACGAAATTCCTCTATCAAATCAAAAACTAGACTGGGCTTGCCGGGGCGATCAGTGTGAGTAAAGCCTCCGTATGGATCGAGACCTGCCAACAGTAGGGCATTCTCTATACGTGAATAAAGGATGCCATAACCATAGTTGAGCAGACTGTTTACCAAATCGGTAGCCCCCTGCCCCTCACGGCTATCCCAACCGGCTTCCACTAGCAACAACCGTCGCGCCTTTTCCCAATAAAGTACCGCTGCACGTCCTTCTAGGGAAAGTACCTGCTCCCGAATAGAGTCGATATTGGTAGCAGTTAGCCGTTTTAACTCATCGGAAAGCGCCTCCATATCTGCCGCTGTCTGTTTGAGTTCATCAACCAACAATGGGTCTTTACCCGCCCGATTCTTGGACATGTAGCGCAACAGATTAATTTGGTTATGGATTTTTCCGGATGCAAAGGCTTTAGCCAGAGTAACCCCCCGCTCATCGGAATAGGCTTTTAGCTGTTCGCGACGGGTTTTGACGGTGCCAGTAAGTTGGGAGGAATAAAGACCGGCTAAGGACTTGCCGCTGAAATCGAGGAAGTGGATCGGAATACCGCGTTTGGCGCATTCTTCCACCACATCGCTACTGAGGCTGACTCCTTGCCCGGAGATAAAAACCGCTTGCAGAGTAGAAAGCGAGGCTTCTTGTGGAGACTGTCCTTTGCGCGTAACAATCAGACGCTCGCTGTGTTTGCTGATAAAAGTTCCCCAACCATCTACTAAAAGCTCGGTAACAGGCTTGATTTTTTCCAGCAATTCATCATCGAGAAACGAGTCAACAGTAACTTTGGAGATAATATGATTTGTAGCCATAGTATGTCACACTCCTTTTGCAAAAATAAAAATCCGGCGTTACATGAATCATGTTCCCGCCGGAAAGCAAAAGTTCGACAAAAATATAGAAATTAGTTTATTTAGAATCTTTTTGAGCGAGCATTATTCCTTAAAGCTTGCAAATTTAATATCTCAGCTAATTTGAAATCGGTTATTACTGAATCCAAATCAGGCTTCAGAATTGCTATAGAAGGGAAATAGCCAAGTATTCCATGAAATACTGTAAGTAAATATGCGGCAAGAGGGGAGAAACCGGGTAGAATAATTAACACAGATTGCTGCTGGAGACTTTGCAAAGAAATACCCAAATTCTCCAGCACGACATCAACTTGCGCTGCCATAGGCTTTTCGAGGTCAAGATGAACCGGCACAGCAAGCATTGACTCAATCTCTTGACCGATAACTTTTTCTATCTGCTCCTTCTGAGAAGCAGATATAGGATGCGAAAAATTAATTAGTAGCATAACACTTTATTTTGTTCTCTGAAATTGACCATAACCGGCGGCTGTCTTTGCGCCTGCCCCCAACTCTTCCAAAGCATTGCACAGTAAGTCAATGCCCTGTTCAGAATCGCCCGGTTTTGCCACTGCCGTAGCGGCAACTCCAAAAAGAAAGCGGCTGTTTTTGGCAACGGTAAGGAAGTTAACCGGAACCGGGTTTTGGTCATCGGTAGGTAATTTCTTTTTCCCGGAATAATAATCAGGAAAATGGGGATTGAGAATATCAAGCTCAAGCTCTGGAAGCCCATCCGGAATGGCATCGAAGAAAATCAAGCTGCCTTCGCTTTTCTGGTCACCAAACAAGCGCAAAAGCTCAGCCGGATTATCCTTGAGAGCGACCATTTCGGCATAAGCTCTGGCTAAACCCTTCAAACTCTGTCCGGGTATAAAGGGGAAGCCCAACGAATGCTGGAGGGCGATAGTGCCATTTTCAATAACGCTGGTACGCCCTAAGTGAACCGCTAATCTCCAAACGGTTTTCAACACGCGCTGGTTGGCATTGTATCCACTCAACATTGTAGTCCAGCGTTTGTAATAGGCTTGATAAGCCGCTTTATATTCACCGTCTCTTGCTCCTAACATAGAACGATAGTGGTCAATAAAAACTGATTTCAGCCAATTCTTATCCACCTCACGCTTTCCTCTATTATTGGTAGCCCAGCCAACATATTTATCCAGAACAAGGGCAGGATTTGCGCTGCTCGGAGGCTTTTTAGCAGTGTCCTGTAACTTTTCCAGTACCAAATATTCGGTTACTGGCGGGTTAGGTCGATAAGACATAAGTTAATTACCCTCCCCATCGCCTTCAATTTGAGATTCGGCAAAACGGCGCAGCCATTGCAAATAAGCCAGCGTCTCGTTAGTAGCCAACCTGAGCAAATTAGAGTCTCCATTGCGAAGACGTTCGCTCAAATTCGGCGACCCTAGCTTCAAAGAATTGTTTACCCAACGAGAGATGTGCTTGTCTAGGTAGCGGTGATGTGGTTTGTCCTTTGCCTCATAAAAAGCCAGCGTTTGCATCAGCCCATTGGTAATAATCATTGCGGGTGCGCTTTTCACCAGACCCTTATACTCTTTATTCTGCCCGACTTCTTTTACATCATCCCACGCTTTTGCAGCACGCTCCTGCTCCAAAGTTTTGATAGCGCTTGGCATATATTTTCTCCTAATCTACCACTTGTATTGTTTTGCTAAAAGGTCTGCAATTTGTTTGGTTTCAGCAGGATTACGTCCTGTAGTGCGAATAACCATACCTAACCCTTTGTCCGTTTTAGGTAGCACGATTTCAACCAGACCATTCTCAAAATTTTGATTTGGTCTAATTCGATTAATTTCACCGGGATGAAAGGGTATTGAATTGACAATCTCACAAACAAACGGGCTTAATATCAGCCGCCTTGCCAATGCTACTATTGGCGGTTTATCCTCGCCATCTTTAAAAGCCAATCTTTTCTCTTCTGGCTTTTCTTTGCATTTTGGCAAATCTTCAGGATAATCCTGAACGAAACGTTGGTAAAGCAACTCACCAAAAGCGGACAGCATTAACTCACCATCAGACTCAATAATAATAGCAGGGATATATTCATCCCGACGCTGTTCGAGGTATTTGGGAAAAGTATCAGCAGGTAGTAATCCATCGGCAAAAAGTTTCTTTAGAAACTCTTCTGCGCTTAACAATAGCTCTTCATCGTATTTTATCGGTAAGGCAGGGAGTGTTATTAGCTCGTTGCTATTTTCAAAAATATATATAATCTTGAAGTTGTAAAGCATACCCAAGATAGTGAGGTAGGGTACTACTACTTTATAACCCCCTGTAATGTTGAGAATAATATTTTTGTTATATTCTCCCCCTTTAGCCTTAATAAGACCGATAACAACTTCGTATAGGTTTCTAATACCTTTCTTGTTCATTCTCTCGAAGTTTTGGACTTGTAAATCAGAGATTCTTCTAACATCCACAGAACATCCGACCCACTTATCCAATTCCAATATTTCCTTGAGCATTTCGGCGCAGACCTGCCCTAGCTTATTATCGCTATGTAACAAAACAACCTCGTCTGAAGCCGCTATCTCGGCGGAAAGTAGGCTTTTTATTTCGGCGGAAAGCGCAAGCTTTTTATCGCGGGTATCGGCATTTTTGATAGCTTTGCGAATGGACTCTTTCACCTTGTTTGCGGCAGGCGGGTTGGCATCCACCGATGCATTATCCAAATCTTGCACATAGCCGGAATCAACCCCATCGTTTTCCACCAGCGAAGTGCCTACCGTACAGATAAATGTTCTCATCAAGTTCTCCTGCTAAACTTATAAGTACCGGACTTTGCAAAAGCCTTTTCCGGTAGTTTCATCACCGCCTATTTGGATGCGTTCGATTTTCAGGTCTTTGAACTGTTGCAAAACCTCCGAACCTTTAGCGCCTTGATTACGACTCTGCGCGAAAGCAACCGAATAGAAAAGAGTTTCAGCAGGCAAAAATTCCTGATACCATAACGCCCCATTTTTCACCGTTTTGGTTTTCGCATCAAGAGCGGTACGGGCTACAACTTCGGTGGCAGTCGTCACAAAATCCCGAAAATCATCATCGTGTAAAACTATCAGGCTTTTTTGTAGTTTGCTGCGCCACCAAACGAAATCGTCAGTAGCAGGCAGGGCATTTTTCGCCAACCACGCTGCCACTTTAGATGCCCACTCAGAGGTTTCAGGCGTAAATAGATACTCCTCTAAAGCCACCTGTTGCGAATTACCTTGTATCACCAAATCAGAGGTATTTGTAACCAGCGTTTTGCCTTGAACTACATCCGGTATATCTTTCCAATCCACTGCTACTTGCAAAGCGGAAAGGTCGCGAACCAAACGTGCCAGCACAGCAGAGCAGGTAATCCAAGTAAAAACACCCTTGAGGGAACGCACTGGAAAAAGTAGGAGCTTTGCGTCAGAGAAAGAGAGCAATCCGGCTTGTTCCTGCTGACCAAATAACGATTTAGCGGTTTCATCCTCAGTTTGCGCCCTCAAAACTCCTTTTAACGAAGAGCCTTGAATGGTCGGAAAATTAGTGGTACGCTCTCTCTGCACCGGAAGGTCAACCACGCCAAGACTAGAGCCAGTGCCGGGGTGTAGGGGAGTTTCAGCGTAAATAAAGGCAAGTGTTCCCGCTTCAGACATAATAGATTTCTCCTTTTCCAAGAATTACCAGCTACCCACAAACGCTAGTCCGAAACCTGCGTGGGCTAGTTCGTCAGATATAGTTTGGTTATGAATAATATTAACAATCTCAGTTGCGGCGCCTTCAAGCAACTCAAAATAATACACACTACCGGCAGGCACAGCTTTACGGATAGGCTTAGGTCGTCCAAGAGCCATGTCAAAACCTGAGATGGTTTCGGCACGCCCAACTGCTGCTGCAACAAGACGGACTTTCAAACCTGAAAAACTTCCCTCGCCGCTTGTACGGTCTATCCAGCTAGGAAGCCAACCGCCCTCAAAAATAGCAGGTGTTGCCAGCGCCAATTTAAATTTGTTACCAATAATCTCCGGTGCTTGTGGCGCAATCTCATCAGCTATTTCGGTGAGAAACCCAAAACGACGCTCCCCGCCCAATTGTCTTAAGCCTTGAGTAGCCAGATTAATGCCGTTCAAGCCCTCAATATCTACGGCAAGCCCATAGCCATCTACAAAACGATTGCCTTGCAAGGTGTAAAATTGACCCGATTGCGTAACGCCTTCTTTACCGACAGCGATGCCTATGCGGCTTTCGGACTCTATCATGGCATCTATAGTATTTATTCGAGCAATACTACGCCCTTCCAAATAGGCTTCCAAAGCTACTTTGGATAAAAAGCCGCCGGTAACTTCATCATCCGCTAACTCTCCAGTAGGAAGAAGCGGCGATAAGTTGAGACCCCGCCAGTTAGCCAAATAATTATCTAGTTTTTTTGGCTGTAAAGACCGGAAGAAGGGTTTATCGCTGCTTGCCTTAGTAGCTTTATATTTGACAAGGTCTAACGGTTGTGGAAAGTAAGATTCCACCCCGGCGGGCTTTTGGTTAGCAAAAAAGGGTCCTTTAATCTGTAAAGTACCGGACTCGCTTTTGGTGCCTGTTACCCGAATGACCGGATCGGAAATGTCGGCGAGCTTTCCAAGTCGCCCAAATTTATCCAAAGCTATATCATTATCCTGCAATAGCCATGTCCTTATAGCCCCATATAAAACCGAAGGTGGTGGTAGTTCTCTGGACTTGCCGCCGTAATTCTCCCCAGCTGCGAAGGGTTTATTATCGCGAAAAAAAAGAAAATCCGAAGGTTGGAAAAAAAGCTTCATTCCTCTGCTCCTCCCCTTGCCAGAAAGGTTGCAACTAAAAGCAAGTTGCAAAAATTCCCAAAATCACCCTGCAATAACCTGACGGCGAGTTTATCTCTTAACTTGTCAAGTTCCGAGACCTCACAATGTCGTTTAAACAAACGGATAAATTCACTTTTTAATATCTCAGTTGAGCCGATAACACTTTCCCCCTTATCTTCATACAGTCGTACCGTTTCTCGGTATAGGTTATGCGGCAAACGTGGCGAAACTGCACCCAGTCTCAATTGCTGGATAAACTCGTTCAGCGTTTCAAAAGCCTCGAATAGCTCGCCGTTTTCTTGAACCTCTACCGTCCAGTTACAGCCCGCCGATAGTTCTTCACCGGATCGCTTCAGAACAGAAAGAGTTAACGCGCCTCTCCCAAAACGTTCTTTAGAAGTTTCTTCTGCTAGTCGGGCTGCTTGTAACGCAGTTTGTAGCGGTTGCTTGTGATGGGCAATTGCGGCGCCCATACTTATAGTGGTTTCATCTAACGGAAAGGCTTCTTTTAATTTCTGAGCGCAGGTTAAAATGGTAGCTACTGGCAGAAGAAGTAAAGCATCGTCTCCACCACTGTACACCACAATACCGTTAAAATCTGCCGCAATTTTGGTGATGTCTTGAGTATACTTTAAGAGCAGTTGGCTAATAACTTCTGGTTTTCTGGGAGGCTTACCCGAAACAACCTCCTCACCACTCAGGATTTTGCCCATGTTGTCGCCATCTAGCTTCAATATCCCATAGTAGCGGGATGGGGAAGCCACGCTTGAGTCAATTTTCGCGATTTCAGCAAAGAAAGCCTTCAAAAGAGGACGGGCATGCCTAGCTGAATCGCGGGCTAAAGGCGACCATCGAGCTAAATTACCGGACGATTCATCCAAACTTTCAGGATAAAAGTACATGCCGTCTATTTTTTCAAATGTGTTGTATTGTCCCGGCTCATTTATCTCTTTTAAGAAAGGCTGTAGTGCCGCAATAAAACGGTTCTTTGCCTCATTAACCACAGAGTTTGCATAGGCAATTTTTGAAACAGCCTGTTTCCACGCAATTGTTGCTATGTCGGAAGTGGATGGTAACGAGAAGTTTTCTACTGAAAGGTCTAAATATCTGAAATAGCAATCCCAAGCAAATCTTTTGTTCAAATTAATCGCGGAAAGGCGTTCATTTTCTGCCACTCGCGCAATTGTCCCTTGCTTTGCAAGCCAATCTCCGAGTTTATTCCAAAATTCAGCTGTAGCAGCACGGCTGGAATTTACAGGACCCATCTGCTCATAAAAACCATCCAGCGTATCTTTTTCGCGGGCATCCCCCTGATAAGACTCAAAATCACGCAACTTCTTACGCCCGTCCAGCATTAAATTAAGTTCCGCAAAGGTTTTATAATCAATTGCAACTTCGTTTAGGTTTTGAGCGGACGGCAACGAGATACATACCCAATATATTTCCAGCAGATTCTCAATTTGGGCATCCCAACCAGTCCAAACATTTTTATCAGGATAATTACCCAACATTTCCTTTACACTGTTAGCAATATCTTTCCAACCTTGCCGAACACTATTTTCCGCAAGATTCCCCAACTCTTCGGCTCGGTTAAAATCCACCCTTACAATAAATTTATTAGGGAAAGAAGCAGAAAGCCCCAAACCGGATGAGCTTGTTTGAGCAGGATACACAGGCTTAGCCCCAGCTTCCAAAGAAACCGAATGAGCTTTTTGTGCCAGAAATGAGAGAACATAACTTCCAGCCCATAAATCCCGGATGGTGCGTGCGCCTGCAATAAAATCCTGCACCGGTCCAATCGAAACCAGCAAGAGCGCTTGTTGTGTCATAGTTCTACCTCGATGAATTTATGACCCTTTTCTTCCAAATAATTAATCAGCTTATTTTTATTCTTCTCAAACTCACCGTTAAATAAAACGGTCTGTATCAGAGCCATCCCTTCCTGAAGAGGCACAAGGTGAAGATGTAACGGTGACGCAAATCTGCCATTACGCCTTTCTTCACCAGTCGCGGGAATCATATAAGGCAAACCAAATATTGGATTTTTATAGGGTCTTAATTGCTCCATAAGTTTACGGCGGGCTTCTTCTTCACTCTTTGCTTCCAACTTTCTGACATAAACCCGCGCACATTCATAATCTAGAATTGGGAAATCTTCAAATTCCCTTAGATTTCTGACTTGCCCGCCTTTGGAGATTACTTTTATTGCCGCGTCCAAACCAGTTTGGAGGCACTCTCTTATCGCTGTAATCTCAGGGAATTTTGGCGGGGTATTGGGCATTCCTTGTATTACAGGCGCAACCGAAACAAGCTGTAAACTTCCCGCCCCACGCCTAGCTCTTTGACCAAAACCTCCCAGATTGAGCGCCACCCACAATGCCCAAGCAGCTGCGTCTGGCTCAGGGCTGCCCGGTGGATAACTTTGCAAAGTAATATCAAAAGTATTTCCGGCTATTATGGATTGGCTTGGCGACCTTCTATTTCTCTCCGCTTTATGGGGCAATAAATCTCTTGATTCAAATCTTATGGAATTATTTTCAACAATCCGTACAGTTAGCTTTGAACCTGTATCAGTAGTGCCAAATATTTCAGCTTCTTTCTTCCTTAACTCATCAGGTTCAAAGTAAGCGCCCGCAATAGCTCTATACCAGTAGCGCATCACCCCTTTGATTGAAGGCGGTCTTAATTCCGCTTCCTTATTTGCACCATGCATAAACAGGGCTGAAGTTGTTTTTACTGTAAATTTATACATAACTCTCCTTTTTATGGTAATAATATTCAGCTTTGCGACAACTCTTTTGCAATTAGCGAATACCACCCGTTCCCCTTAGTCGCATCCTTGCCGACATGGGTAAGTTGCCCCCAAAGTAGAAGTGGTATTAGCTTACCAGCCCGCCCAAGATAGGTTACTTCTCCCATAAAGCCGGACAGAGATAAATCTTGCTGCTGCCGATTACTGTAACTACGCACTTCACCCCAGTAAGTTCTATCTTCCACCAAAGTCATTTCCGAAGCTTCTCGCAACAAAGAGTCATAATCCAGCACAAGCTCATGCTTGCCGTATTCAGACGACAAACTGCTCAGCCGCTCTACCAAACGCTGTGTCAGAATCGGCAAATCGGGTCGAGAGAGCGGTTTACCCTCCTTTATCAATCGGGTAGGCGTGAGGAAATTAAAGCGAAGCTTGTACACTTGATCAGCCCCGTTGCTTTTCGTTATTGCCAAAACTTCAGAATGGGTAGTAGGCTTATTGGGCGCTTCAATCGCGCGGTTGCCAATCTTGAATAGGATTTGCTCCTCACCGCTCAAAGGATTCAACGCCGCTATATTGCGTAACCGTAGCGAACCGCGTCGCCAGCGTCCGGGAGAAGATTCGTACTTTACTCCAAGCCCTTCGCGCTCCATTTGCTGTAGCCCCACCACCAGATAGGGCAGGAATTTCACCGAACGGGCGAAAAGAGTCAAGCCGAAATTGAAGGTATCGCCCACCTCATAGATATTTTTAGCTTCGAGTGGCGGGTTAATCACAAATGGGCGTGGTACATCCCCGCCACGTTTGCCGTCATCATCCACAGTAGCCAGCAGAAAAGAAACCGGGCAAGCCTCCACCAACGGGCAAGGGCGGCAGGAAGTCAATTCCAGACAACTGCATCCCACCTTGCGGATAGCGTGGAATAACGCCCCACGCAGCGCCGCCCCCTTATGCTGGTTCAACACCACCCGCTCTGCCACCTCGAATCGGAACTCGAACACCTGAGCCGAAAATTCTGTTGGGGCTGCTACCTCACTAACCATTGACTCTTACTCCCTTATTCCATAAAGTTGTAAGCCAGTGTCAAAATCATACGCTAAATCAGCTACATAAACTTGGGTACTGTCATCCTTTTGAATTTTGTCGCGCTGACTCCGAAATTGTTTCCAGCTAATCGGTACTAACAAACGGCTGGCAGCCAACGCTGACTCTGTTTCCAACAAGTGCTTATACTCAACCTCTTTGGAAATAGGCAATACTTCTGTGCCGTCAAAAAGCTCATCGAAAGATTTTTCAAGGTCATCATCTGAATCGAAAGCACGCAAAGTATTCAAACAAGCCTCCCGGAAACTCTTCTCTGCCGCTAGTACCTCTTTAGTGAAATGCGCTTTCAAATCATCCCCGTAAATCTCATCTAACCACTGTGACAAAAGCCGCTCATCAATCTCCTTGTCGCTTTCACGCTCAATAAGGTCACTGGTTTTTTTCAGAAGGTCTGAGTCATAAATCTTTTCGTTGATTTCATCGTTTTGAGTGTTGCTTAGAACATACACAGGCGCACGCGGCGTACTGGCATTACCCCTCCGATTAACCCGCCCGAAACGTTGCGCCAAAGCCTCAAGGGGGGCTGGTTCGCTTACAATGGTGCTAAAGCTGAGGTCTAGGCTAACCTCTATCACTTGTGTTGCCACTACTATCAGTGGTTCAGGGTTAGTCTTAGCAGCGTTGGTTTTACTTATAATCTCGCGCTCTTTATTTTGGCGGTCTTCTCCGGTAAAACGGCTATGCAGCAACATTACTTTGTCTTTTTGAGGAATATAACCCCTTAGCCGTGTTAAAGTTTCTTGCGCGGATTTCACCGTATTAGCGCACACCAGCACCGACTTCCCCGCCTTGTACTGCTCCACAATAAAATCCAATACTGCCGGACTACCCAATGTGCCTTCTTTGCGATGCAAAATATGGCGGCTAAAATACGCGAACAGTTCATCAGGTGGTTGCACCAAATTTTCGGCAGCCTTAATTTCAAGCTTCTCTATGAGCAAGTCCTTTAACCATGAAGGCATTGTTGCCGTCATCGCGCAAACCTCCACCTGCCAATACTTTTTCAAGTAAGCCAGCAAACCAATAAACATGCCTAATCGCTGAGGGTCATAAGCATGAATTTCATCAATAATTAGCCTTGCCCCTGCAATAGCAGTGAAAAGCATCTCGTAACCCGGCAAGCGATAAGCTGCTTTCAAAAGTTGATAGGGCGTAGCTACCCAGACGCTAGGTTGATACAAACCTGCCATTGCCTTCGCCCGCTTCGCCCCCTTTGCGGCTTCTTGGGGGTTACTGCCCATACTGGTCAATTGCTTGTACAATACCTGACTGCTGCGCCCGTGCATTAAGGCAATATCTTCTGGTAGTATATCTTTGCCATAAAGGGTGTTGGCGAGTCGTTTTTGCATTGCGTTCATGCTGGCTTGATAAGGCAGAATGTAAATCAGGCATGGGTGCAAATCGGTAATTTCTTGCTGCTTATGCGCCCACATCAAAGCCGCTTCTGTCTTGCCACTCCCGGTAGGCGCAGCTATAATAATTGAGCCGTGAGCCTTTGCTGCCGCATTCTGATGCGGATGCCCGTTTTGCCCATTCAAGATAACGGCGGCGAGCGGCAAATCCGCTGGAACGATTTTCTCCGCCCCGCTACTTGCCAACCGATCCGACAACAAGACCATCCCGCGCAAAGCGATTGCCTGCCGATTAAGCAGGGACGCTCCTTTGCGTTTTCTCAAATCCTGTTTTATATCCAATACTAAATCTTGATACATGCAAAGAGCCTCAAAAATTACTTCTGGCGCTTCTTGCACAAACCGAGAGTTATCAAGTATATCGGGAATATTGCTGTCATATGCCACTCCTAATGTGGTCAAAGAGTATTTCTGGATAAATTCAGGGACGCGAGTTTGCAAAATGTTCGCCATATCTGTTAAATCGGTTTGACTTACCCCATTACCATGCTCGCCCTCAACCATACGCTGCAAACTACTCAATGTTTTAGGTTTATCATTCACTCCCACAGGGTAGTAAGATCCAAAAATAGTTCTCCCGGTGGGTGTGTCTATCCCGGCATTTTTATGATGTGCCGCAATTCCCGCTACTATCCAAGCATAATCTTCGCTATCCGGCTTACACACCCAGCTTAAAAATGCCAGCGATAAAATTTCGTGACGATGCCCCCACAAAACCTCATTTCGCAATTGAGCTTGAAATCCTGCGGCTACCTTCCCAAAATCGTGCAAAAAACAAGCCCAAAACACCCGCTGCCAGAAGCAAGGCTCTTCTACTATATTTGCCAGCATAGGCGTACGCCCATATAACTCCATAAATTTATGGATAAGCTGGCATGTATGGTTATCCAGAGATTCACCTCTGGTATTTGTACCCCAAGGTGATTTAGCCCAAATATTATCGGCAATATTAACCATAAAGAGGCATTCCCTATCCCATAAAACTATGGAATGTTACGATGCGGGACTGATTCTTTTTGACCAATCCAGCATCCGGGTCAACCAAAAATGAAATATCACCTGACCACACTTTTTGACTACTGCGTTTGTCATTTGGAGCGTCGCTGGTGAATACAGGCTTTTCAATCACCAGATACATTTCCCAATCTACTTCTTGTCGGTTTTCGGGATTAATGAAGCGAGGCATCTGCATCAAACTCCCGGCATTGGTACGTTCTTTGCGGAAGCTATTGGATAGCAAAGTTCCCTCAAAATAACCGCTCACACTCTCAACCAAATCTATCTGTGTGACCCCTGTATAAGTAGCCAAATCTTGGGAACGTCCCAACACTACCGCATATCGCGGTTGCCTGAATCGCGCCTCATAAAAATCCAGATTATCGCTCTTGATATACAGAGTTAGTTTTGGAAAGAGCAAAACCTCACGGTTAGAGGGATTGATACTCCCCTCCAAATTCTTGATATAACCCCACTTCTTATCTATTTTGCCAGTAGAAACGCTTACAATATGCTGCGTTTCCAAATCGTCGCTACGCCCTGCATAAGTAAAACAATAGCCAAATTGCAATTCGGCAGGATCAGGAAATTCACCAAGAGCGCTGGCAATATGCCCGTAAATAGTAGCAGGGGGAGGGAGCGGCATACTAGGCTGCCGCCCCACCAAAAAATGCGGGTAGCGGAAGGAAGTAGTAGTTCCTTCCAGTTCCACCTTTAATACCCTCATATAAAACCTCTTTCCTACTCTAGCCAGTTATTGCCAGGTTGTTTAAATTCATTTGCAATTTTCTGCAAAATCTGGCGTGGATGCCCTATCTCAAAGCCTTTGGGCAATTTCGCTACAACCTCGTCGCCTAATATTTTTACCAGAGCCTCGCGCTGGTCATCGCAAAAACCCTCTACCCAACCCACATATAACGGCGACTCGATTTGGTCGCGCCATGCATCAATTGTCTGTGCCAAAGCTTTTTGATGTACCATCGGCAAGCCATTTTTATCCGCCGTGATAACATATTGCAACGGATTATTGCCGCCCTTCGTCACCATTGCCAGTACAATAGCAGGTGTTATATCGGTGTAATGCAGCGTTTGTTTTGCCCCACCAGATATGATTGCCAGCCCTTCCAGCAAAGCCGCTACCCGATTGCGCCGCGCTGCATCATCAAGCCGATAGCTCTTTTCTTCCGCTAGATGCTGTAAACCTCTCTGCTTCGCTAACTCGATTCTTACTTCATCCAGATTAAGGTAGCCGGTGCGATCTATATGGCTGAAAGTACCAACCGCGAATAAATCTAGCGAAAACAGCCCTTTCAATACTGCGTGGTAAAACTGATGCTCGTGCGGTACAGGGTTGCCTTCTTGCCGCGCCATCACTCCAAAATCTTGTGTCAGACCAGGATTAGGCGCAATCGACATAAAAGTGCTAACTCGAAGCGGTGACACACGTGTAATGGTAGTTTCTGTTTTGGTTAATTTGCTCACCAACGCTTCCCGACTGGCTTTAGCTTCTTTGCTTTTGCCTTGCGCCCGCATATAGCCAAACAAATCATCATCCCAATAATCTAAGGGATTGCCGTCTGTATAGGCGATTTTGCCTTCGCGGTCAATTGGGGAGGTTTGCCAACCATAAGGCTTTTGCTGCTCCAAGGTGCTACGCAACCAAGCCCGAAAAGCCTGTGCGCTAACATAGGGAAATTTTCCCTCTTTAGTTTGTATTGCTTTTACCGCGATTGCATTATCATTGCCGGAAGATGTGTCCGCTCCTGAATTATTAAGCGCTGCTGCTGGAGCATTCAGAAATATTACGCCAGTTAAAAAAGACATAGCCGCTATTCTCCTTACTTGTAAAATGTGGGTTAGTTTCTTGCCTCAGCCATTTCTTGAGTCTCTTCAATTTCGTCCGCCGCAGAAAAAATAGCGTCTGGGTGCTTATTGTAGAAATCGTACTTTTCATGTAGGACTTCCATCAGACGAATCACGAGTAAATCCCAAGCCACACCCCAGTCAACGTATTCGTTATCCTCGTTAATCTCAAAAACCGACAAAAATTGATCCAGCTTCAAAATCGGTTTGGGTTCTTGTTTCTTCTCGGTTTCACGTCGGTTAATTTGAATTAAGAAACGTCGAATTTCACCCCAATTGCGTTTCACTTGCAGAAACCGCTTGTAACGCGGCGCGTCATCATTAACTATTACTGCTAAAGCTTCGGCTAACTCCTTGATATTTTCTATTCGCTCGTTTTGCACTTCCAATACCTCCTCTAAAAACAATTCGGTTAAATTCCAGATAGCCTTAATTTGTTCATTGCCAAATAGCTTGCGCTTATCCTCCCATTGCGGCGATTTCTCCGCCAATGCCCGTTGTGTCCCCAGAAAATAACTACGGATGAACCTAGCAGTGCCTTCCGGCAAATTAAATAAATCGGTGAAAAAACGATTGAATAAGCCCATGCGCTGAGTCTGGTCAGGTTCATAATCCTCCGGCACAATCGCATCGCCTTTTTTGGCTTTGGGCAAGAGCCATCCCCGCCGCCTAATCTCATTCCAACCGTGTATATATTCAGGTCTTTGCGCGTTTTGAATAAAAGCTAAAATAGACGTGGGCAAAGCAATAATCTCAAGTGAAGGACCTTGCCCACTATTATTAAACAAATAAAGTCTTGCGCCACCTTCGTAACGCGCCACACCACCTTTGATCTGATTTCTGGTAGACTCTATATTCTGGAGAGTATTAATTAATGTGGTTTTGGGCGCTGCCAAATCGTGAGCTTCTTTACCCTGCTTGCTCAAATCAATCCGCTTGCGAATTATGTCAACCCAATTCCAGATTACTTCCCGTCGCAGGTTAGGGTCATCCGCTTCAAGTACCAGCAACTTTCCTTGCGAACGCAATGCCCCGAAAATAACCGCCTGAATTGCCGTCAGAGCTTGTCCGCTTACTGGAATACCTGATTGCCCATGCGGGTAGAAATTAATTCCACCTCGACCCATCAACATCGGGAAAGCATCCCGCGCTACAACTATTGAAGAGGGGCTTTTAAAAAAAGCACACATGGGTAATTCAGGGTTTGGAGTCTCTTTAAAAGCCAAAAGATATTTTTTAACATTATCCAACTGCTGCTCTCTAGTCCAACTTGTGTTCAAGAAATTAATGCCGAATGCCTGCATCACTGACTTGAACGGTTCAGGCTTGTTTAAGTATAGTGGCGCAACTTCTTCAGCAAATTCGGTCACTTGCTCTATTGTAAGTTCTTCCGGCGTAGCCGCCCCACACTTAATACATAAAGTCTCCACCCCAAAATCTATAAACGGGTGTCCTGTCCAGTGAAATCCGGCGTTATCACTTGGGTTCATTCTCTCTCCTCACTAGCCTGTAATAGTTTTCATGAAAATCAGCTACTTGCTCGGTTTAATTCCTGACAGACAAGGGAGCAACCGAAATCGTACTCCTTATATATCTATTCCCACCATCTCGACAAAGTTCGACACGAATTTCAACGGGTATTTTGTGACATAGCCCGTTATAGGTTAACGCCGCAAACAGACAGGTAATGTATAGAATAGGCAACCCAAAATAAGCCCAAAACTTCCACCGTTTCTGCTTACCTCTATGGCTAAACCGAGATTCCTTGACCGGTTTGATGCCCCTCTATTAAAATTCCATTTCACTCACTAATGTAACGCCGTTTTGGGGATTTGTGTCCCACACCCAGTACATGCCGCTTCAAACACTGGCAGCAAGTTATGTATATAATTTACCACCATAAAGCTTTAAAGTAAACCACTACGCCCTACCTTTTTGCTAAACTATACACATGTGGGGGGTAGGGGCATTTAACATACGTGCCATAAGCCACCTGATAATGGTTACTGCTGGCAAACGCTTTTTATTGGGGAAGAAGGTTCAAATATTAGTCAGTTTCGTTGGGAAAATAGCAAAACACCCTCGCCAAAAGCAGGGATAGATACTATGTTACAGCTTCTCAGGGTCTATTCCCAACTCCCGTAGCTTTGCCCACGCCGCCTCTTTCTCCTTGGTTACGATAAACCATTTCTTGGCACGATAGTACCACCACAACATCTCTATCAAGTAGTGGATTAGCTCCGATTGAAAAGTGCTTTCGCTTACTAAGTCCTCTTGAGTGGGGTGCGTATCATAGTAGTATTCCAGCTTTGGAGGGCTAATATCTTGTTTGCGTAGAGCCATATCCTTGTACCTCTCAGTTCGATTTCACCCATTACTACGGCAATCTCATGTTAGCGCACCTCGTCAAAGGGCGACAATCTCAGGTCGGGTTGGTCAGTTGCCATTCCCTCTCTCATCTTCTATGCTCGTGATGTTACGGAAAAGCCCTGCGCGAGTTGCGTCAATACCACACCACCGCCTGCTTGACTCTCGCTAGATTCTCAGCCGATACCACGCCACCATGCTTGTCTGCTAGGCAAACACACACCAATATGCGGCGTAAGGAAACCAAAAATAATTACGCACACAGATCAAGAGGAGGGCAAGGTAGGGTAACAAATCAGTTAGGCAACTTAGGCAGGCGAACCAGAAACCCTTCCACGATAGCCATTGCTTCCCTAGAAAGCATAACCCCAGTTTGATGCAACTTTTTAATTCTTGGGTTCCATTGTTCAAAACATAACCCCCTTCCTAAAAGGCAGAAAGGGGGTTAAAGCTTTATATTATCAATATTTCGAGTAAAATCTTACCTTAAGAAGCGCAGTGGGTCGTAGGTTTGACCGTAAATGTTTCCCCAACGCACTTCAAAGTGGAGGTGAGGGCCAGTTGAATTGCCGGTACTGCCTTCTAGCCCTAAAAGCTGACCTTTGGCAACTTGCTGCCCCACCCGAACCGAAACCGAGTTGAAGTGACCGTAGAGCGTGTACAAACCGTTGCTATGGGCTATTTCCACCATATTCCCATAACCATCATTCGACCACCCGGCAAATATTACCACTCCGCCATCAGCGGCTACAATCGGGGCATTGACGGATGTTGAGATGTCCAAGCCCTGATGGATGCCGTACCAGATGCGTTGCCCGTAATAGGTGGTGATAAGCCCGCGCATAGGCCACATC
>Ga0194047_10000943_pt1 | contig 18538 bp, 14 predicted proteins | sample JunL225m_MetaG_2_FD_160070 | JGI IMG/M metagenome (GOLD analysis project Ga0194047, IMG submission 160070) | Anoxic zone freshwater microbial communities from boreal shield lake in IISD Experimental Lakes Area, Ontario, Canada - Jun2016-L221-5m | ecosystem: Environmental > Aquatic > Freshwater... | reverse complement strand
CCAAGCACGGTTGATAGTTCGGCCAGGTGCTGTTGTTGAGAAAGTCCAATCAGGATATGCGTCTTTCAGCATGGCAATGTCGGAGCTGCTGATTTTGGCCTCTTCCTGTCTCATAACCATGACCGGGGGCCTCTCATTGTCTCTGGCAAGGGAATCTATTTGTCCAACAAGACTGATAAAATCCTTGAAAGAGTGAAATAATTTGCAAAAGACTTCGACTATGTACCCGCCCTCTTTGGGCTCTACAGCAACGTAGTCCGTGCTTGTGCCTTTATATTTTTGTATGGCGGCTGCTGCTTCTATGCTAATATGTCGGACGGCCCTCTCCTTGGAGGTGCCCGTCACAAAGATCCATTTAGGGTACTCTTTTTTAGCTTTGGCCACGTCCTCCGCACTAAACTTCAGGGCCTCTTCCTGTCTCATAACCATGACCGGAGGCTTTACCGATTTCACAATCTGATCAATCTTGGTCACGACTTGATACAACTCACCGGCACTATAGTCATGCATGAGTACGTCCAATTTGTCATAGCCCTCTGTTTCCCGTTTGGTGACGGTAATCCCTTCAAACTTCCATGTTGGCCCCCCAGCCACTGCCTGCATCTTGAACTGGCGAATTATGTCATCAGCTTGTTTTGCATTAATTCTCAAGCCAAGGGTTCTTCCGCCAATCCACCATCCATTGGCAGTGGCAAAGGCTTTGGCTTTGGCCCAGCCCACTTCATTCAAAACGGTGTTGAGCCGCGACTCTTCCTGTCTCATAACCATGACCGGAGGTTTTGCATATTCACCTCCAATTACGGTATCCACTAATGCCCTGCCCTCGGCTTCTTTTTTCTTGTTCACTCTCTGATGGTCGGTTAAAGCTGCCCAAGGAAGTATACCGCCAGTGTCCGTGACGTAGCTTGTCATTACGCAAGTGTTGGATTTGTATGCCAAGCTGCCCAAGTCTCCTGTGATGGCATTGGCAAACGGGGCTGACCGGCCTGAAAGATTGTATTTCTTGATAAGCGCATCAGCCTCGGCTTTGGTTATGGCCCGTATCCAATAATCCTTATCCCTGAACCATCTTCCATTGTTATACAGTTCGTCCATTAGCTCCTCTTCCTGTCTCATAACCATGACCGGAGGCTTTACCAAGGAATGGTCAATAGCCACGAGAATGTTTTTAAGCTGTTCAGGTGTGCCAAAGAAACTGCTCAAGTAAAACTCCATTCGTGGCGGGGCACCGTTGCGCCTTCCAGTGACCAAATTGAAGCAGTTATCCAGTATTCCAGTGGTGGCCGCAAAATATAACGGCGTTCCGCTTCCAGACTCCAGACTGAGCCCCAGCTCATTTACAATCCGGTATGCATCCGCTTTGGGGTCGAGTGCCATGTAGAAAGTATTTTTTGCCGATCTAACCTCTGAGGGTTTCCACGATGGCCATTTCTTGAACACTTTCCTGAGTTGGGCCAAATCACTGGTCGCACCTGTGAGTGCAGGCATAGCCTCTTCCTGTCTCATAACCATGACCGGAAGTTTCCCACCCGCCTCCATGAACTGTTTGGCAAAGGCTTCAACCTTTTTACGGGCTTCCTGTCCAGTAACATTAATGAAGTAATCCGAATACAGGTCGCACACGTCAGTGGTATACAGGAAGTCAACGCCCTTGTTTGAATAGTTCGGCACCTTCTTGGAATCTGGATCCAGCTTCAGGTTCCAGTTCCGGTTTATGGCCCTCCACAACCCCTTGAACTCTGGCTTGAGCCTGCCTGTATAGAACTGCTCGAACTTACTCCACAAAATTGGTGAAGCGGCTTTGGCCTCTTCCTGTCTCATAACCATGACCGGTGGCTTTGTACTCAAAAGCCGGTTCACGGTTTTGATGAAATCCACAAAGTTTTTAAGGCTGCCCTTCCATTTGTTATAAAATACCACAATCGTTTCCCTGTCCATACTTATAGCCTCTGGCTCGTCTTCCGTAGTAAAATACGTATCAAACTCTCCATGCCCTTGAACCTTCAACATATCAAAATGCTTGATAAGTAATCCTTGGCCCCCTGTGGACACCTTTCGTCGGCAATACGCTGGAGCCCCTTCCCATTCCGCATTTTCTGGAGACTTCATCCAAGTTTGGACAACTTTCTCCAGATTTATTTCCAAGATTTTATCAAACCGGCTTGAAGCCTCTTCCTGTCTCATAACCATGACCGGTTGCTTTGATGCAAGCCGGTCTATCTTTTCCACGGTATCTTTTATAACTTGCTCCGTGGCTGCCGGAACATCGGTTCTCACCGCGAATTTGGCAGGATTGATGGAGCCACTCCAATACACTTCAATGACCTCCTGTTCTTCACTCCAATCACACCACGGAGTTTTGTCTTTTTTGAGCTTCAGTTTTTTGATAAGGTCGCCTATTTTGGATCCGCTAATTATTGTAAAAATGGTGTTTGTGGGCCAATCGTGTCTCCACTCAAGCTTCAGGCTATCCAGCCAAGTATTATAATTGGCCTCTTCCTGTCTCATAACCATGACCGGAGGCTTCTTATCAAGGTTTATGGCTTTGACAATGTTCTTCAAGAGACCTTGAATCTCCTTCTCTAACAGGTCTGCAAATCGAACTGTCACTACATTCTCGGCTGTCAGATTGTCAAGATTTCTAACGTTCACCAAAAGATACGGTAAACTGTGCGGTCTATCCATAAGGTAAGAGGTGAAGGCATTATTGGTTTTGCGGCCCTGCCTCATTTCCAAGCCCCTGACCAATTTCATAGCGTCCTTGTAGCTTAGATAGAACTTGAACTCCCCTCCCATCCCAGCCCAGGACACACGGGTGAATATTTTCGGATTGTCCTTCAGTATGAGCTTCCAGGAAGATTCCTGAGCCTCTTCCTGTCTCATAACCATGACCGGAGGCTTTATGGTTATGGCCTTTTCTATGTCGGCTATAAGCTTATTCAGATCGCTTGGTGATAGCCCCCTCAGCCTGACGTAAATAGTTGATAAGTGGTCAGTTGGGCCCTTGCTCCATGACATATCCACCTCAACCCTGCCTTCATATTTTGTCCACACTTTTGTCTCTTCTCGAAAAACAACCACTGGCTCCATGTTGAGCTGCTTGACGATGGCCTTGGCCTCGGCCTGAGTGAGGTATTTACTGGCCGCCTTAACCTTCCCCTTTGATAGGGCCCATCCGTATGGCCACACCATTGCCGCTGCCTCTTCCTGTCTCATAACCATAACTGGTGGTTTTTCCAGTAGTGTGTCAATAGTGGTCATGTTTTTCTGAATGTATGTATTGTAATCCAGTGAGATTATTGCCGTGTCATTGTCTCCGCCTTTCCAAAATAACATCACTCCCCTGAGCATTGGAGCAACCCATGCAACGCCTTCGGCTTTCATTCCGAAATGGCCCACCACCTGCTGTATTCGGGAGCCAGGGGGTAGTTTGCGGACAAAAGTTTCTTTTGTAATATCGTACCTCCACTTTGGAAAACGGTATGCCCAAGCGGGTTCTGGGCGGTTGACTGAAGCCTCTTCCTGTCTCATAACCATGGCCGGAGGCTTTTCCTTCAGTAACTTTTCAATCTTCATTTTATAGTTGATATCGCAAGCCACGTGCCAACGGGAATCTACACTGTGAGTTCCATCCAAGCACATCATTTTTATTTTCTGCTTTGTGAAATCGTGGACATCCGAGAACACCCACGGCCCCTCGGACACGAGGCCAAACTCCCTGACAATGCGACGCTTATCCGAATCGGTAACGTAGCATGAATATCTGCTGCTTGACGGGTCAAGTGGCTGGTCTTTCCAGTCATTAAACTTCATGGCCTCTTCTTGCCTCATGACCATAACCGCTCCGGCTGAGGCTATGGCTTTGTCCAGAATCTCAAGGGCTGCTTTATATTTGTGGAAGTCACTGAAAACACTGGTCTGAATTGATAATGCGGCAAGATGTTGAGCCCCGTCGTATTTAACTCCCACCTTATATTTTGCCGAATACCAAAAATCGGTTCCCTTCTCTTCTTTCAAAAATAGGGGTTTCTTTAGGTTGTTGAACACCTTCTCGGTTACAACTCTGGATCCCATTGTCAAGGAAAATTTCCAATCCTTGAACTTGTTCTCCAGCTCTTTCTTTTCATCATTGAACAATGAAAGCGGGCCGTAAGAAATACCCTCCTCTTGTCTCATAACCATAGCTGTTCTACCTATCGAATATCCCTGCTCAAACTTGGCCATCTCTGTGGCAATACGTGGGGCTTTTACGGCGATGGCGAAGGTTGGAAACGGCCTACTCCCAAATCGAACCACAAAATTACTGTTTGGTGAGTTGTACCAATCTGTGGAGCCATTTTGCACGAGGCCGTAATCCTTCACCACTGCCTCAAGCCGTGACTGTGGGAAACGCCTCGTATAAAAACCAATGACCGAGATATCCCACTCTGGGAATTTGGCTTTGAGAGCAAGAGCATCACTGACCTTTGACTCTTCTTGCCTCATAACCATAGCCGGAGGCTTCGCTCCGTAAATTGTGGTTCGGATAAGATCCACAAGGTCGGTGACACCTTGAATGGTTAGATAGCCAAAAAATATGCGTATCTCTGCATGGTGCAACCAATCCATCTGCTGCACCTCCATGATAGTGTCAGAGCCACTTACTGCCTCCCAGACTCCGTCACGCCCTTCCACGGGCTTGAGATTGAGCCGCTTTATCAGAAGGCTCCCATCATCAGTTCCTACGATAAGCGACTTACATCTTCCCATTTTTGGTTTTGAACTCCAGCCAGTGACAGAACTTGGCCAAATGCCTTTGCGGGATCCAGACTCCAATATCAAATCGAGTTTGCTCATATTACATTCGGTTTTGCAGATTTTTCTTTAATTTTCTGAAGGAGAAGATCTCCCAACTCTCGTTTCACCATATCCAAGTCAGGGTTGTCAATTTTGTCTTTTACCGCCGAAGCCTGAGTTTTCTGGAGTGTGCCGATAACCTCAAGCCCTGTTGTCATTCCTGAATGGAGTTTGAACAGGTAGTTTGTGCTGCCAGTCAATGCCCGTTGAGACAATTCCGCGATCCGAATCAGCTCATCATTGTTCATGGTTGAGATAGTGATCGGATCAAATAATTTCTCTTCCACTACCTTGAGATTTTCTCTGACCTTCGCCAGTCTTCCAGCTTCCTGCGAGGCTTGAGAGAAGAGAGCCTGAATCACTTCAAAACTTCCACGGTGATAAATCTGAGTGAGAGTATCAAGGTTCAGTTCCTGCTGCTCGGCCTGTTGCGGGGCTTCAATCAGTTGCCCACCACTGGCCACTTCCTGAATGCCAGTTGCCGTAACCACCAAGTGAGTTTCCGGTGGCTTAGGTTCTGGCACAATCACGGGCTTGGGTTCTGGCTTGGGCTTGGGCTGTGGGGTTGGAGCCGCAACTGGAGCCTGTCCGAAAAGGGCCTCAAGTTCGGGCCCCAAATCTGGCAGGAGCTTTGGTTTTTCCTCTGGCTTTACGGCTTTGGGTGTGCGGCCTTTCGGTTTCTCCTCTTCACCCTCTTTTCTTGGCATAACTTCTTTGACGTTTTGTTGGCACGGGCAATGAGCTGCCCTTGTTCTCGTATGGCATTTTCGTATAATTCAATCTTCAGCTCATTGCAGATTGAATCTCTTTCCACAATTTTGGCCTTAATCCGGTCTGCGGCTGCCAACATTTGCTCTCGAATTGAGTGCAATGAATGGAAGTTCTTACGAGGTTCCATCGTATGGAAATCGAAATTTACCTCTGCCATGCTTTTTCAGCCATATTTCACTGCTGTGATTTATCTTTTGGGGTCAATGAATCAATGATATTCAGAGAGATATCCACCAATTTCCCGAAACTGCTGACAAGGGTGTCGTAGCTCTCGGTGTCGGTTTTATCAATAAGCGTATCGGTTATGGTGTTCAGGGACTTGATATACGTCAACAGTAAATGAATGAGCGGAGACGTTGGCTTTCCGCCCTCCGCTTCCGAGAAGTGGCATGAGGACATAATTCGGTCAATGAAATTGCTCATATTCACGCGGTTGCTGAACACGAGCCCATACTCATGCTTGGCTTCCCACTTGGCCTTGGTTACATCCGTTTCTCCATCAATAATCATTTTTGAAGCCGCCATTGTGGCCCCAATGATTGACTCAAACTCGCGGGTTGTCGGGATCCGGATCGTGCTTCCGCCTGAGATAGTGACAAGGCGGAGAATTGAATCCAGGTCGAGAGCCAACAACAAATCCGTTGGAAAGAAATCGGCTTCAATCACGCTGGCCATGAACAGAGTGGACTTTAGACTGCTGCTTACACAATCTTCAATCTGAGACTTTGAGCGATCCCTGAAGTCAGTCTTGACTCCTTGATAAAGGATGCGCTTGGATACGGCTATAAGCACTTTTGCAAAAGCCTTGACATCGGCAGGGCAGTCAATAGTGAGCATTCCCACGCCGTGACTGGTTAAATATTGTTTGGTGATCGGGTAGAGACGGGCAATTTCTGCCTGTGAGTAGAATTGCTTGACAACATCGTAAATCTGGCTGACTGTGTACTCTTTGGTCATCCGGTCAACGCTGGTCTCCGAGGTGGTAATCAATTCCCTCAATTCGTCATCACCATCACCGTCATCGAGAAGGTTGACAATATCCGAGCCCAGGGCATCGTCTGACACAAGGAACCGGCTGTGTATGATGTGCCGGATATTCAGCGAAATGTACTTTTGCCACGGGAATCGGTCTTGGTACTCTGGCACGAATTTGCCTTTGCCGGTTGCCACGAGGCGGGTGAACATGTAGACGGCATACTCATAAGACACGTCTTCATAGTTTAGGTTGTGTGTGCTGTAGTTCCCCACCATCAAGATAGCGTATGCAATCTCCTTGATGGATAGGAACAGTTCTGTGCGCTCTTTTTCCTTGTCGGTGGTCTTCATCGCAAGGTAAGCTCTCATAATTCTGTTCTCCATTGCAGGGAGATCATACTGGTATTCTCTCAAAGTGGTAGGGGTTTGCATTGTTATTTTAAATTGGGATGCGAACATCCGATTTTGCTAAAACATTCACTAACTCGTCGGCCTCAACCACGGCCTCACAATATATCGTATTTTTGTCCAGTTTGGAGAAATTGAATACGTTGGTTGAAAATGAAGTATCCTGCGGCATCCAAAAAAGGAATGACAGGATAGCATCTATGAAGCGTTCAGGTTCTGGCACTTCAATCTTTAATTGTTTCAAAAACTCCGCCGGTTGAATTACAACCGGTTCCCGCGCTTCATCCATTTACACCTCGTCAAAGTTAAATTGTTTCCCACGAAAGGGTCTTGCCAGTCTTGTTATTGGTTTTAGATCATTAATATATACTGAACCTTCGCCATTTCCTCTTGGTTTTATCGGAAATCTTCCGTCACTGTCAATTCTGTCATAATAATTGTTCAAAGAGACCTCTGGCCCGTCAAAATAAGGGCGTTTGGGTTCGGGTACAGTTGCAATACAATGCCCCTCGGCCTGTAGCTCTTCCACGGTCTTCTCGGTGTGGTAACTGTGTTGTCTCAATGCCCAGACTTCAACATTTAGGCGGATAGTATCGGCCTCCAGTTATGCGATTCTTTTTCTCAAGGCTTCATTGGTGTCGGATAGGGATTCATTCTCTATCAATAAGCGGTTGTAGTCCATAATCGTAAGTTGGTTAAAAATGAACAAGGGCACGTCTCCGTGCCCTTGTGATAGACGTTTAGTTCAGTTCGCAATTCCCACCTGAGCACGCTGCTTCTTGCGCTCCTGTGGTATAATCTTCAGCCTCAAAATCTGACAACATTGTGAGGTCAATCGCTGGAAACTTGGAGAGCCTGAGAATGTATTCATCACTCGTGATCTCTTCATACGGAGCCTGTTCATAAATATTTTCATCTGGCAAGAAGGATATACCTCCCAAGATGTCAAAATTTTCATAAACCCAGGCCGCAACTGCCACCCATTCATGGTCACGGACATAAACTGTGCATGAGGGGTTGTGGTCACACCATGCTACCTTCAGCATCTTCCAGTACTCAAGCTGCTGCAAGGCCGAAACTTCAGCCTTGACTTTTGAGGAGCTTGGAGCCTTAATCGGGAATGAGAAGACATAGGTGCGGGCATTTTCATAAGTTTCCCCGTTCTCCGGTGAGAACTCCATACCCTGAGCAATGAGCAACTTAGCCAGAGGATCATTCACAGCCATGCGAATACGTCGTATGTACTCTTTTGAGTACCGGACATGTAGCCCAGAGGCTGAGTTCACCAATTGACTTACCGTACCACTCGGCTTTACGCAAGTGATCGCCTTTGCTGGTTCAACCCCAAACATCGCTGCCAGGGTGCGTTCGATGGCATGAGCCTCGTAGTACATGCTATCGAGCCATCCCTCAGCCGTGTACCCCGCAACACCCAAAACCTCGTGGTCACGTAGTCCAGTAAGGGATAAGCCCAGAATACGGTCTTCGATACAATTTTGCTTCCACTTTGGGGAAATGAACTTGAAATCTGTAAGCATAGACTGAAGGAACCCCAAAACTGTGGCAAGTCTCGCCTTCCTCTTGAGTATATCTAAGCTGTCACCTTCGCGAACGATAATCTCTGACAGGTTACAAAAGCCCTTTGGCCTGAGAATTATTTCCCCGCAATTATGTACAAGAACCCCACTACAATTGAGATACCGACTATCCTGTGTATCCGTGATAATATAGAAATTGTGGTTATCCTCAACCGTTAGATCATATACATCCACGAATTTTCCAGTGGTGGTGACGGAGACCACAAATACTTTGCTATCCATAGCCTCATCTATAGCAGGGGCTGTGGCATCTGGACGGACGGGCTGAGATCGGGAGAAAGTAAAAAATTTCTCAAGCTCCAATCCCACCGCATTTTTTGCCTCTATGTAGCTCCCTGACGGCAAAGCTAATTTATGGTCGGGGGTGCATTCAAAGCTTGATCCGTCTGACAAGCGTACAGAGACCGTGCTTCTTTCTCCTGACTTAAATGCAGTAGCATTTTTTATTTCAGTCTTCCACCCGTCCTGATATCGAGCTGAATATACAGGGAAAGAAACCCCTGCCTCCGCCAACTCTTGGATAGTAACCCCATTTCTACCATCAGCAACCGCGACAACCGTTTCTCCGGCAAAGCATGGATTTACTCCAGTTCCGTCCGACACTGGTCTCCCCAGACGCTCCAGTGTGTTGTTGAGGGCGGCCCGATTGACGAATCCGCGCTCACCGCTCTTTGACTCGATAAGATGCGTCATATCTTCCAGGAAGAGCAGTACCCCAGGTTTTTTGATGTCGGTGTAGCATGAACTCACATTAACCATTGATCTGTGGCTGTGCTCTCTGAAGTAGTCTCCTTTCTTGTACTCTGCCATACGGCGGTCGCTCGGATTGGTCAAAGCCAAGGTTGCTGACCGTCTTGCTCCGCCAACTACCACGATGTCTGCAATTTTGCAAACAAGGTCGGATACTTCTTCTGACGTAAGTTTGTTTCCCTGTGCATTTTTGAAAAGCCGCACGGTGAAATTCAGAAGGTCTCTCAGAGGTTCGGGGCCAGACGAGTTATGTGAAATAAAACCATTAGCAACAAAATTATGGTCTGGGGCTTGCATAGATAAATCATAAACCTGCTCAACTCCCTTCTTTACTATTGATTCAATAGTATCAAATGAAAGGTATTTATGGGAATATGGATTCCCGTATGTGTCCTCGTTTGCGTGAATACCTTTATGGCATGTCGGGCAAGCGTTCAGGTGGTTACTTGGGTGATTATTAGTTGGATTCCCATCAATATGATGCACCTCAAATTTGCCGGAATATTTACCACATATTTCACAATAGTCCAAACGCGAATCAAGGCAGGCCTTACGCCCTCTTGCGGTTGTTCCCGAACAATCGGCTTTCTGTTGGTGTAAATCTGAACATGATTTACACCTCTCTGCACGTCTGCTGATAGCCACACCACAATCCACACAAGTGGAAGTTTTATTTTCCCCATTGACCGCTATCTTCTCACCTACAATGAAATGGGAAACCTCTTTCCATTTCTTGTCGGAATCCATAAAGCGGTGATTCAATGTAGCTTTTATTTTATAACCCTTTTTAGTGGTTATCTCAACTACTTCCCTCATTCCATTGTCAATCACCTCAACAAGTTGATTTCTGTAGAAAAAACCATATTCCTCATTCATGCTACGAAGGCATATTTTTGCAAAACGTCCCCGATACTTACCCCCTTTTTCACGTTGCTGAATGTCGTAAAGTTGCTTCAGGGTAATAGAGTTTTCTTCCGTGCTTTTCTTCCTATCCTTGTACACAAGCGTATCTCCGGTCAAACACCGGCCACCAAAGGTCTTCAAAATCATGCCTTTCTTTCTGATTTTTGAAAGATCGTACTTTGGGATGTAGCCTTTGCTCAGGTGGCTGAGAAACTTGTAGTAGCCTTCTGCCCAGCCGTGTTTGGAATCTTCAAATATAATGGTGCGGTCGTCCTCTTGTAGTTCAGGGATCGTGGAAAGTTTGGTGATAAACTGCCGTTCGGCACTGTAGCTGACTCCGCACCCGCACATCAGTAGGTACAGAATTTCTGCAAAGTCTTTGAAATGCTCAATTGTTGTGTAAGCGCAATTGTATGCACATGCGTTTTCGAGTGTTAGGGCTTTCCCCGCCGTCCATAACGCTCTCATGGAGCCGACAACCCCAAGCACAAGCATTTCCTGTTTTGCCTCTTCCAGGAGATCCAGAACATACCTCAAGCTTTCAGGGGGTAGGCCCCTCTTCAGGACAATTTCTTCTTTCAAGAACCCAATGTACCGATCCACTCCTTCTGGCCAGTACTCCCTCCGCTGAACTTCGGGGAGCCACCTTGCGTAGGTTCGTGTGTAAACTACGTTCTGGAAAATTGTGTCAAAATTACTCATAATTGTTGGTGATTAATGTCAAAGGAAAACACCTTTGTGTGGGAAAAAATTTATATTCCGGTATGGCCCAAGCCTTTATCGCCCCGATCCGTCACTGAAGTCTCCTGTACCACGGCAAAGCTGGTTTTTACGACTGGCTGCATAACGCCTTGAGCAATACGGTCTCCAGGGCTGACAACGTAGTCAGGGTTCTCAAAAATTTCGCCTTGATGCTTCACAGTTTGGGGGTTATTGTTGTGGAGAATGATTTTCACCTCTCCTCTGTAATCGCTGTCGATGGTGCCAGGGGCGTTGGCTACGACAATGCCTTTCAGAGACATCCCTGATCGAGAGCGAATCTGAAGCTCAAGCCCTTCCTTGAACTCGGTCATCCAGCCTGTGCCAATGGCAACGGTTCCTTCTGGCGGAATTGTTGCGTATTCTGCCGCATAGATATCAAAGCAGGCCGCTTCAGCCGATCCATAGGTGGGAAGTTTTGCTTCGGCCTTGCACTGTTTGAGCTTTAACTCAAAGCGGGGAGCAACATTCGCAGGAAAATGCCCATATCCCATAAAATTCGGTTCGGGGTTGGAGATTGTGGGAGTAAGATCTTTTGTGGTAATGCAAAGCGGGTCAACACTATCTTGGGCGGGAATTTTGGCCAGTTTTTTGACCACGGTTGCATTGTCCGTGCTTATCATCCGGCCCTCATTGTATCCAACGGTGTGGCGCGACACGTATCGGTCATTTTGGGCCAACTCTTCCCCTCCCAGGGGGCGAGCGTAGTCCGAGATATAGGTGTCATCAAGCGTGAGACTATTTCCCAGGGCCACGAGGTTTCCCAATACTGTTGTAGCTTCGGGGTCAGTCAGATCCAGGCCAAGGGATGCGGCCAGAGCTGCGTGGTCTTGCGGTGTTAATTTTTGTTCGCTCATTTGTGGTTTCGGTTTAAGGTTGAGGAGTTAAAGGTTGAGGAGTTAAAGGTTGAATAATAATACAAATATCGCTCTCCGCTATGGTCACACCTTTTGAAGCTACGCTGGAATTTATAGCCTTTAGGCAAAGCTCGGCAACACTAATACCTGCTTTGTCAACGTACTCTTTCGGGAAGGTTATTGCGGCCTCTGCACTGCCCAGAGCCTCAACGAGACTCTGGCAGATAGGGGAATCAAACTTTACAAGTATATGGCATACATACCCTAAAGCATCTTCCATTATCTTATTACTTTAAAAGATTTTACGTCAAGTTTCTTCAAGCCGTTCGTGACCTTGAAGGGTTTTCCATCAATCTCTATCTCTATCGCGGGAAACGCCGATATTAGAGGTTCCTTCAAATACCCGTGACGTAATAAGCAGGTCACGGTGTTGCTTTCAGTCAAAAACACGGTCGGCCTCCCATATATGGAGTACCCGACTATTTTCTTCTTGTCTGAAGTATAGGTTGAAGGTTTATACTTCGGCACTTCAACTGTGGAGCCGTCAGAATACACAATCGAAACGACTTCTGCAAGCGAAATCGTGTGATTTATGGTGCGTGGAATCTGAGAATAGGATACGAATACCTCTCCACCTTTCATTGCCACAAATCTGCTGATGTCCCCTTCAAATTTTGCCACCTGAACAGTGGTTTCCATTGACTTTTTGCTGAACAGACTTTCATCAATGGCCTCTGCTTCTGCATAAAGCAGTTGCCTCGCCACATCAACAGTCACTTCAGAGATCACTGGCAGTTCGCTGCTTTCCTTCTCTTTTAGGCTGCTGAAAGGCATGGCCCGTACCTTCGCCGTGAGGCTTTCTGCCGTTTCGACGTAGGGTAATGCACCTTCTGGCAGTTGATTCACTGTTTTGTTCAGATAGAGTGTAACGAGACTCTCGATAACCCCGTTGAAGTCATTCAGAATACCTTCAGGATTTTGCTTGACTGCCTTGACCAGGTAGTTTACAATCTGAATTTTGGCGACTCTGTTCCACTCCTTCGCTGCGGCATAGTACTCTCTCTTCTGGATAAAATCTATCTTGCTCCCCGCCCACGACTTCAGAAAATCAGTGGTGCGATACCGGCCATAATAATATCCCATAGCCTCGTTCAGGCTGCGGCTTAGGCTGCGTACTATCAGTTTCTGGATGTCTTCTGGAGCTGAGATTTTGATATCAATTTTCGTGAAATCGCAATTATCAATAATTTCGATGTTTCCTGAGCTGACCAGATTGGAGATCAACTCCGAACTTAAAATAGTTAAGGATGCTCCACGGGGAATCTCCGTGATATGGAGGTATTCCTTCCCCTTCTCCTTAGAAATTGAGGTCATTGGGTGGAGAGTTTTTTCAATAACTCCCGCCCCATAGGCATACTCCAACTCATTTTTATAGTCTGAGAAGTCATCAATTCCCCTTCTGACCATATCCTGTACCACGGACACGTGGAGGGCTGGATAGCTCGTTGCAAACCCAACACCAATACCTGAGACCCCTGTCAAGCAGATAAGCGGCAATTTGGTCTGGAAGACCAGTGGTTCGGTTTCGGTTTCGTCATAGTTCGGGATGAACTCACCGACCTCCATGAACGCTGGATCCAAGAGGTGCTCAAAAATAGCCGAAGTTTTGGCCTCGGTATACCGCTCGGCTGCGGCGGGCATACCGTACATGTTCCCAAAATTGCCACGGCCCTGCACCATTGCATTCGGCTGATTGACCATCGTAACCAGTGACTTGTAGCCTCCTGAGTGGGGGTGATACAACATGGCCATACCGGTGATTGAACTGCACTTTCTGAAATGGCCTTGCCCGTGCCTCGCCCCGCTCTTGATCATCGACCACAATATTTTGCGGTGAACGGGTTTTAGGTCAAGCCCGTTCAGAACTCGGTTGCTGCTGACGTAATTTGTATATTCGGAAATACACTTTCTGGATACTCTCTCAATCAACATTTGGTTTGCTCCTTTAAAATTTCGCGTCTCACACTCATATCGTTACCCATCAAACGGCCCATTTCCAGCACTGAATTGTCACTCCACTCCAGCAGTTCCGAATCTCTGCTCCCAGGCTTGAGCACTGGCACAAGTTCGGCTGGAGACATTTCTCCAAGCCCTTTATTCCTGTGAATTTCGGGAATGAGTTTTTTGCCGTGCAATCTCCTGAACTCCTGTTTTGCGCTGACAACATCTTTGCCGTAGGCCCTGTTGTCTCCATGTACAGCGGTGAACAGCGGGGTATTCAGGATGCAAAGCTCATGCTTCTGGATGAAACTTGGAAATAGGACTGTGAAAAGTGAGGCCACAAGGCTTGTAATATGGGCACCATCACTGTCTGCGTCCGTCAGGATGAAAACTTTCTTGCACCGGAGAGTGGTTCCTGTGTCTTCCGTGCCTCCCACGCTTACAAAGATGTCTGACACTTCTTTTGACCGAAGCAACTGCGCTTTCGTTGCTTTGAAGGGGTTAAGAATTTTTCCCTTAATGGCGAGAACCTCTTGAAATTTTGGGTTCCTTGCCGTCGTAACCCCGCCACCGGCTGAATCGCCCTCGCAAATAATCAGTTCCCGTTCATCAACGGAGCAATTGTGTACTGCCCTGAGCTTTGCAGGGAGTTTATTGCCCTTTACCTTGTCTTTGATCGCACTGACACTGGTTTTAAGCTCAAACTCGTCAACCACTTTCGACTGAGCTTCAATCACGGCAATCAGATATTTTACAAAATCTGGAGCCGCCTTCAAGGCTTCATACAGACCGGGGTAGACATCTTGGTACACCGCTTGTTCAATGCGAATATCAGCCACTTTCGACTTGCTTTGGCCCTTGAATACTGGAGCCGTGTAGTTACCGGCAACGATAAGGCCCAGCCCATATTGAATCTGACTCTTGGTTAAGACCTTGCCCGTGAGTTTTTTGAAGCTGTTTATCAGAGCCTTCATCACGCCGTCAACATGGCTTCCGTCATCCGTTGTCGGAATCAAGTTCATGAAGCTCTCGGTTCGGTACTGGCCCGCACCGCTGAAGCTCACAATGGTTGAGATTGATTTGCTCTCCTGTCGGTACAGGAATAGCGGAGCCTCGGCTGGAGCATTCTTTGTATACAATCCAGTCAGATATTCAGCCTCTATGAAATCCCACACCTCTGCCGGAGCCTCGCCCTTTGGGTTCACCGTCAATTTAAAGTTCTTCCCAGGGAGCAGGCAGGAAAGCTGAAATAGGCTCTCTTTGATACGATCCACGTTGAATACGGCCTCTCCAAAAATTTCAGGATCGGGCGTGAAAATTATTTCAGTGTGAGAGGGAAAGGAAACTGAGGTCAATTCCTCTTCCTGAAGGATGCCCTTCAAAAACCTCAAACTTTTCAGCTTCTTGCCACGGCAAGAATGCACCACAAGCTCACTGGAGAGCGCATTGGTCACGCCTAATCCCACGCCGTTTTGCCCGCTGGAAAGTTGATAGTTTTCTTCATCAAACTTCCCGCCTGAGAATGAAGTTGTAAAAATCTCAACCAGTGTTTCTGTGCCAGTGTCTTTGTGTTTCCCGAAAGGGATGCCACGCCCATTGTCTTTGACAATTATCGTGTTATTGCTCCCGTCCAGGAACACCGACATCTCGGTGGCATGGCCAGCAACCATCTCATCAACCCCGTTGTCAACCAGCTCCCTTAAAAGGTGGTGGATGCCGTCTTCCCCGACCGATCCTATCCACATCCCAGATCTCTTGCGACAGTGGTCAATGAAGGACAGAATTTTTATCGAATCCGTGCCATAGGCCGGAGCTTTCTTAACGTCTGACATTTGCAACTATACCCGTTAAATGTTTTGCAAAAAAGCGTAAGTTTATGCTAAACTCATGCACATTGTCCTGTAAATAGGACTTCATAAACGAATCCGTCTTTCCCCACGAATCCCTCATTCGGGCACTTATGACCTCTTTGTTTATCTTGTCCGCCACGTAAATGGCCCGTTGGCCCCCAACGATGGCGATCTTTGCTGACTTCACACCCCCGTCTTTCCCGTCAAATAAGAAAACAATGGAATGAATTTCTTCATTTTTTCCCTCAACTTTGCTGCTGTTCAAGCCCCTGCTCCCATAATGGGCGGCAATGAAAGTTGACACGTCGAGAGATATGAATGAGCCCCCTGCGCGAAAATCCACCATATTCTTTGTTCCCTCAATCCCGCCAATGTTCAGCTCCTTTTCCAGCTCGCGGAGAAACTTGTTGAAATCTTGCGTGCTCTTGAAAGGCATCGAAATGCTTTCATTGCATGTGTTGACCATCCTATTTACTGCTTCATTTGTCGCCATAGCTATTTGTCCTTTTTATTATTGTTAAGTTAAAGACCGAATTATAGCCCCAGAAGTTCCTGCCCATTCGGGCATTCGGGGCTTACTGAATCGGGCAGGAGAAAGAGCCTCACGGCCTCTTTTTCGTTGCATGGAATATGTTTTATCATACTGTTCAGAATATTATCAATACTCTCTTTTGCCTCTTCGATTGTATCAAAAGGCCAGTTGAAATTCTGCGACCGAAACTCGGTGACAAGAGGTACTTTGGCGGCCTTATAGCCAGGGAACCTGCCGTACCCATCTGAATCGCAAACATAGGATGGATCAGGGACTTTTTTTGACCTGATTTTTATTCCACGATATGATGTGACGCTCATTTCAGTATCCCGTTGAAGTGGATGAATATGAAAAAACAAGAACCCCGTGACCACCACGGTCAAAATCAATACTTCGGTTTGGTTTGGGTGAAGGAGTGTCAAGAAACTCGTCCACTGTCTTTCTGTTCGCCTTGAGAGTTCCGATATTGAAATCCATATCGCCAATTTTTATTCCACGGTATACGATGTCTTCTCCGTTCTCTGCCAGTGTCCAGCCGTATTGTGCAACAATATTGGCTGAAGACCTTTTTTTAATTGAACCACTCATTTTCTCCCCATTTACGTAAATTAATTTAGACCGCTCATTCGGTTTTAGCTCTTTGTTCAGGTCTTCGAGATTGTCGAAGTGCATCGCCTTTTCGGGGTCGGTGGTGTAGGGTAGAGACCACTTGTCTGGATCCGCTTTGCGGTACATCCTATCAAATTTCCCCTCAATGCAAAGTATGGCAAAAGTATGTTTCGTGGTAATTGGCGTTTTAATTATTGAACCTTACTTTTACATGATAAGGCTATTATTTTTAAAATGCAAATTATTTTTATAGAAGGGAGTTATTTTTTAAACTTCATCATAAGCCGCCCTGAAAAGTCTTTCTTCTCTTTGACGGCTGCGGCAATCATGTACTCAACCCCATGAGCACACCAGTCAATAATTTCTACCGGTTCGGCCTTGTTCAAATTCGTTGCCCGCTCTTGAGACTGGATGCGATCATCACCACTCCATGAGTTGCTCACGTAGTGAATTTGGCTTGCGGCTGACAGGTCAATGCCCATTTTGACAGTCTTCACCTGACAGACAATGAATTTATCCAAGCCCTGCTGGAATCGGCTTGTGGCAGTGAACCGGTCTTTGTCTGAGGTTCCGCCATGTATTATTCCAGCCCTGAGCATGGCCGCCAAGTACTCCACCTGCTTTACAAATCGGCAAAGGATGATGGCCTGATAGCCAGGTTCATCTGCCAATTTCTCGGTCAAGTAAGCCACCACGGCCAAGTTTTTTGTGTTGTCGTAGAGGTAGATATCCTCACCTTCTCCGGCCAAGCCATTGGAGGCCATCTGGAGCTTTAAGGCCAGGATGTTGCGCTGAAGACTTGTGTCCTTCACCAACGCCGTTGTATATTTTATTTGGGCTGCCGACATCTCTACCGGCATGGTGCTGTAGAGTTTGGTGTCCATGACTCCGATATCCTTCAGGGTTCCCACATCTCCAACAATGTTCATTCTCCGGCGCACCTCCTCTAAATGCCCGTGATCGTCACACTCCCACTTATACTTTTCTGGGTTGTAAAACCAGTACTCTTGAAAATACTCCCAAATGTCGCGGGTGTTGAACCATGAGCCACGGCATATCATCATCTGACTGGCCATCTGCCAATACCCTTCAGGGCAAGGAGCCCCTGAAAGAAGAATCACGTTATCCGTTAAGTGCCGGTTGTCCAGCCAACAGATCACGCTCTTGGCATCTTTATTGGAAAGCCTGATTGACTCATCAAAGACAATAGCATCCCAATGCCTGAAGACGGGAAGCCTCCAAGCGGACTCATAGCTGACAATGACAGGGCCAACGGGGTTCACCACGGCCTTGAGCTTTTTCTTCAGAGTTCCAGTGCAGATCGTTATTTCTTCCCATTCTCTTTCTATGAACTCTGCCTGCCACACTGGAATGACAGTTTTTGGGCAAACGATAAGCACGTTCTTGGCCCCCAATTTTTCGAGACCAAGCACGGTGGTGAGTGTCTTTCCTCGACGAGGCACCCACCATAGGGCGCACCGGCCCCTTTCTGCTATGAAATCCCTTCCACGCAATTGATGTGGTTTCGGGACTTTCATGTTGCATTCCCCACTTCCATCAGGAAAGTTTTTGTAGTTTGATAGGATGTTGCCAGTAAATATTTTTTGGAATCACCGGTATATTGCAAGCTGCAATCACTCCCAGACTCTCGGAGCAATATGGCCCCTTGAATGGGGAATAACCCCATTC
>Ga0194047_10000942_pt1 | contig 18547 bp, 17 predicted proteins | sample JunL225m_MetaG_2_FD_160070 | JGI IMG/M metagenome (GOLD analysis project Ga0194047, IMG submission 160070) | Anoxic zone freshwater microbial communities from boreal shield lake in IISD Experimental Lakes Area, Ontario, Canada - Jun2016-L221-5m | ecosystem: Environmental > Aquatic > Freshwater... | reverse complement strand
CTCGTACCCAACGCCAAGGCGGAGCACCAGCAGGCGGAGGATTTTCTGCACCAGCAGGAGATTCAGTCAATGACGATCCTTGGGCTGCAGCATCTTCAACGCCAACTGGCGGAGGATGGGCAACTACAACTAACGACGAACCACCGTTCTAAAAAAACCAACCTATCCATCCATTCCTAACTAAAAACCACTACTGGAAAAAGGTTAGGGCACCCGAAAAGGAGCACCACAATGGGAGCAAGAAATAATAAGACTCTACGTGAGCCTAAGAACAAGGGCGCAAAAGCCGCTGCCCTCAATAAGAAGTTCAAAAAGAAGCCTTGTAGCTTCTGTCAGAACAAGGTGAGCTATATCGATTACAAAGATATTGCAACCCTTCGCAAGTACATCTCTGATCGCGGAAAGATTCGCGCTCGCCGAGTAACTGGTGCTTGCACACAACATCAACGCTCAATTGCAACTGCTGTAAAGAACAGCCGCGAAGTTGCATTGTTGCCTTACACATCAACAGCTAGATAAGGAGCGAATCAATTATGAAACTCATCCTTACTCGCGAAGTTGCAGGCCTCGGCGCTGCAGGAGATGTTGTTACTGTAAAAGATGGTTTTGCTCGCAATTTCTTGCTGCCACGTGGCAATGCAATTGCTTGGTCACTTGGTGGAGAGAAGCAGATTCAGAGCATCCGTCGTGCTCGTTCTGCTCGCGAAATTCGCGATATCGACCATGCGAAAGAGATCAAGGCAAAGCTTGAATCATCAGCTGTTACCGCAAAGGTAAAAGTTGGCGCAAAGGGCGTTCTCTTTGGCTCTGTGACAGATAAAGATGTAGCAGCTGCAATCAAGAACGCTGTAGCAATCGATATTGATCGCCACAGCATCAAGACAAAGGGCCACATCAAAAAGATCGGAAACCACGAAGTAAAGGTTTCACTCGGTCACAACGTTGTCGCAACAGTGACAGTAAGCGTTGTAGCTCAATAAAAAAGCAGTTATAAAAAACCCGCCGTACATCCGGCGGGTTTTTTATTTTAAATCTCATTGAGTGAGAAATGAAAAAATACTTTCCTCCACACCTATGTGAGAAAAAATATCCCTGATGACCTGCACTTATGGTGAGAGGTGGCTCTGTAACTCAAAGTTACCCACAGTGCATCCACGGCTATTCACACAGGAATAACGAGTTATCCACCAACTTACCCACACCCTTATACACACGCGCAAAGGGTGATATTCGCTATCGATTGAGCGTAACCCTACGGTTAGCCCTTCACAGCACGACGCGTAAATACGCATATTTGTCAGTGCCAAATGGGAAGGTGATTCAGTGAGTATCGCAGAATTTCCTACCTCGAGTAATAACCGTAATCAAAATATCAGCGCAGTTGGTGCTGAATTTGAACGCACTCCTCCGCAAGATTTATTGGCAGAGCAGAGCGTTCTTGGTGGAATGTTATTGAGCAAAGATGCAATTGCCGATGTCATTGAAATTCTCAAAGAGCGCGATTTTTATCGTCCTGCACATGAACTTATCTACGATGCAATTCTTGATCTCTATGGACGCGGCGAACCTGCTGATGCCGTAACAGTTTCAGCAGAACTCACTAAGCGTGGCGATATTGCGCGAGCGGGTGGCGCACCGTATCTACATACTCTTATTTCATCTGTTCCCACGGCTGCTAATGCAGGTTACTACGCAAAAATTGTTCGCGAACATGCAATCATGCGTCGCCTTGTGGAAGCAGGTACAAAGATTGTTCAGCTTGGTTACACAACTGAGGGCGAAGTTGATGATGCAGTAGATCAAGCACAAGCCGAGGTCTATGCAGTAACAGAGCGCCGCGCATCCGAAGATTATGTTCAACTTTCAACACTGATTCCTGCAGCCCTTGATGAGATTGAGAATATTTCTAAAGGTTTGGGTGTTGAAGGCGTCATGACAGGTTTCAAAGATCTTGATGCACTTACACATGGATTACATCCAGGCAACATGATTATTTTGGCTGCTCGTCCTGCAATGGGTAAATCAACACTTGGTCTAGATATTGCGCGACATGCATCAATTCATAATGGTCAGACTTCTGTCATCTTCTCACTTGAAATGTCGAAGTCAGAAATCACAATGCGCATGCTCTCTGCTGAAGCGCGCGTTGGCCTCAACAATATTCGTGCAGGTACTTTGAGTGATGATGAATGGGCACGCCTTGCTCGACGTATGGGTGAAATCAATGAAGCACCTTTATTTATTGATGATTCACCTAACCTTTCCATGATGGAAATTCGTGCAAAAGCACGCCGTCTCAAGCAGCGCCATAACCTCAAACTTATTGTGATTGACTACTTGCAGCTGATGAGCAGCGGAAAGAAAGTTGAAAATCGCCAGCAGGAAGTTTCAGAATTCTCACGCCACTTGAAGTTGATGGCCAAAGAGTTAGATATCCCAGTTATTGCTATTTCACAGCTCAATCGTTCACCGGAACAGCGCTCAGATAAAAAACCAATGCTTTCAGACCTTCGTGAATCTGGATCGATTGAACAAGATGCTGACGTTGTGATCATGCTTCATCGTGATGATATGTATGATCGTGAAAACCGAACAGGCGAGGCAGATTTAATTGTTGCTAAACACCGTAACGGTCAGACAAAGACAATTACTGTTTCGGCACAGCTTCACTATGCGCGCTTCTTTGATATGCCACAAAATCCAGGTAGCGGTTCTGATTTCACGCAAGGACGCCAACAAGAAGAGTAACTCAGTGATTAAAAGATTTAGTGCGCTTTGATGCGCGCGCGATCAGCAATAAGAATTCCCGTAATCACAAAACAAGCACCAAGAATTTGTAACGGCTTCCAAGATTCACCTAGCCACCACCATGCGATAATTCCTGCAAGTACGGGCTCTAACATTCCAATCACACTACTCGTTGATGCAGAGAGGGATTTTATTCCGGTTACAACAAGTAGATAAGGAATGATCGTACCGAAAACAACTATCCATAAGATCAAGACCCAACCATAAGAATCGTAATGAGAAAAAATTCCCTGCAAATTAATTTTTTCGCTAAAGACCCTGAATGGAAATTTCCAAATTGGTAAAAGAATGAGCCACGATAAAGAGGCAAATGCAAAACCATAAAAAGTAAGCGATTCGGTATCGCGGGTTTTGGATAATTTTTCTCCCATAAGGAAATAAATACTCAATGCAAATGCATCCAAAGTTGCTGCAATTACTCCAACCGTGCTCAGAGTTTGGCCCTTCCACACCTGGGCTACAAAGAGCAATCCAAAAAAGGCCAGAAAAATAGCAATCCACATATCGCGCGGGACAAAGAGTTTGCGCACATATTTAATCCATAGAACAATCCAAATAGGGGCCGTAAATTCAATAATGAGGGCGATGCTGACGTGCATGTGCGAAATAGCTATGAAATAACCAAGCTGAACAGCAGCAATTCCAAGTGCTCCAAATATCGCAAGTTGTGGGATTTCCTTCTTCGTTGTGCGCAGCTTTTCGCGGGATCGAAAGAAGACAATGAAGAAAAGAATAATAAGTGAACCAGTTGATCGAACTTGGGCCAGTCGTAGCGCTGATAGTGAACTGGTAAGAACTAACTTGGAGACAATGCCGTTAAAGGAAAAAAGAAAAGCCGCAGCGATAAGAAAAAGTTCACCTCGGTGCTTTTGCAACATCGGGCAAGGCTATCTGATTAGAAAGCAGATTCCGCAATCTTCATGATTGAACCATCAGTTGATTCAACAATCTTTCGATCAGCGCTGATATGTGGAAGATAATTCTGTACAAAGAATTTTGCTGATGCAATCTTTCCTTTATAGAAGTCAGCATCTTTACCTGGGTTTCCTGCAAGTTTTTCAACACAGATATCTGCCTGGCGCAATAAGAGCCATGCAGTGATTATGTCTCCAACTGCCATAAGACAACGTGAGGTATTGAGGCCAACGATATATATCTTTTCCGCATCAGTCTGGGATTCCACCGCATGCGCAACTAAAGTTGCAACGATTCCATTGAGATCACCGAGTGCTGTAAAGAGTGCAGCTTTCTCACTTGCATGGGAGCCTCCCGATTCGGCAAACTTCTGAATTTCTTTACCGAGTAAACCAATGGCACGGCCACCATCTTTGACAATCTTTCGGAAGAAGAAATCGAGACCTTGAATTGCAGTAGTGCCTTCATACAAAGTATCAATCTTTGCGTCGCGAACATATTGTTCGAGCGGCCAATCTCGGGTAAATCCTGCTCCACCAAATGTTTGAAGTGATTCAGTTCCAAGGAGAGTCCATGATTTTTCACTACCGAAACCTTTTACAACCGGAAGTAATAAATCATTGAGAGCGATGAGGTCAGCATGGCGATCTGTATCGTCAGCTTGAATAGCAAGTTCGATTTCGTCTTGTATTGAGGCTGTATAGAGAACTAGCGCGCGCATACCTTCGGAGTATGACTTTTGGACCATTAAAGAACGGCGCACATCTGGATGATTAATAATGGTGACACGAGGACTTGCCTTGTCATTCATTACTTTCATATCTCCACCCTGAACGCGAGTCTTTGCATACGCAAGTGCTTGTTGGTAACCAGCAGATAACGTTGCAATTGCTTTAGTTCCAACCATCATTCGAGCAAATTCAATAATTTTGAACATCTGCGCAATACCTTGGTGAACATCACCTAGAAGATAACCGACAGCAGGCTCATGCTCTCCTAAATTAACTTCACACGTAGCAGAAATATTCAGTCCCATTTTGTCTTCAAGAGATGTTACATACACACCGTTGCGCTTACCCATTTCTCCTGTTTCAATATCAAACATGAATTTAGGAATGAGAAATAGTGAAAGACCTTTTGTTCCTGGTCCGCCACCCTCACGGCGAGCAAGTACAAAGTGCACAACATTTGGATAAAAATCTGCATCACCTGATGTGATGTAACGCTTTGTACCGGTGATGTGCCATATTCCATCAGCCTGCTGCACCGCTTTCGTACGACCCGCACCAACATCGGAACCGGCATCAGGTTCAGTTAGCTGCATCGTTGCACCCCAGTGCTTTTCAACCATGTGCTTTGCAATTTTCTTTTGCTCATCTGTTCCAAGAACATATGCAACTTGTGCAAAGGCGTAACCAGAAGCATAAATATGAATCGCTGGGTTTGATCCCAACACCATTTCGGCCATTGCCCAACGCACTGATGGTGGAACTTTCATTCCACCAAGATCTACTGGAGCATCAAGACGCCACCATTCACCATCGATATATGCTTTATATGATTTCTTAAAACTTTCTGGCAAAGTGACATTGCCAGTTTCTTTATTTAATATCGCACCAACACGATCGCCTTCAACAAAAGAGGCAGCAAGATCGTTTTCGCACAAGCGCTTCATCTCTTCAAGCATTCCTATTGCAGTTTCGCGATCAACTTCCCCATATGGATTTGTGCCCATAATTTTGTCGCGCCTCAAAAGATCAAAGAGACAGAATTCAATATCGCGCAGGTTCGCTGTGTAATGGCTCATGGCTCAATAATGCTACTGGTCAGTAACTTATTCAAGCCTCTTCGTAGAATTTGCTAGCCCTTCGCTTGGAATATGGTTCGCGTTCAACGCTCAGAGGGAGGATAAGGAGTATGAAAATCATCGTGGTAGGCGGCGGAATTATTGGTACGTCACATGCATATCGCGCCTTGCATGAAGGACATGAAGTCCTGCACCTGGAGCGCGATGCATCACCACGAATGTCATCGGCGAGGAACTTTGGCCTTATCTGGATTAGTGGGCGACGAAGTGGACACGAATTAGATTTTTCATTACGCAGCCGCGAACTATGGGAAGAAATCCATAACCAAATCCCTGAAATGAGTTTTCGTAGCGACGGATCCATTACGGTTGCAAAAAACGAAGCGGAACTTCGAGTTATGGAAGAGTGCATACGAAAAGAAGATTCACAGAGTAGGAAGTGGCAGATCCTCAGTAAAACAGAAACTCAAAAAATAAACCCAGCTCTAAAAGGTGAATATCTTGCTTCTTTGTGGTGCCCAATAGATGCAACAGTTGAACCGGGATCACTTCTTGAATCTATTCGCGCGCATATGCTCAAGAATAATAGATACATATGGAGATCGAACATAGATATTGTCGATGCAAGAAGCGATGGGGATAAAGTCCAAGTTATTTCAAAAGAAAGTGAAATTTTTGAAGGAGACTATCTAATTCATTGCCCTGGCGCTGATCACAGTTCATTATTCAAAGAACAACTCTCGACTGCACCTATTCGAAAAGTTAGATTACAAATGATGAGCACAGATGTGTTTAGTGAAAAATTAACAACATCTTTGGCTGATGGCGATTCGATGAGATATTACCCTGCCTACGACGTTTCTACATTGAAAGATTTGCCAAACCAACACCCTGTTGCAAAAATTCATAATATGCAACTTCTACTCGTTCAAAGAACCGACGGGACTCTAACAATTGGAGATACACATGAGTACACGGAGCCATTCGAATTTAAATTAGATGAAGATCCCTACCAATATTTACACGATGTTGCCAGTGCAATTATTGGTAAAAAAATTCCACAAGTAAGAAAAAGATGGGAAGGAATTTATAGTCAACGAGTAGATGGTGCAATCTGTGACCGTCGCAAAATCGCACATAATATTATTTCTGTCACCGGACCAGGCGGTCGAGGAAATACTTTGGCGCCTGCAATCGCCGAAGAAACCCTAAAAGGTCTGTAAATGAAACCGGAATTTATTGCATTTGATGTCGCCGGTACAACCGTGAATGACGATGGACTTGTCATAACCGCATTCAAGAATGCATTTGAGAAATCTCAACCTGAGGCGTGGCCACTCAAGGGCGCTGAATGGACGCAATATGCCCTCGACACAATGGGCCAATCAAAAATTGAAGTATTCACGCATCTACTTGGGGATCGCGAAAAAGCACGCACGGCGAACTTGGCTTTTGAAGAGGCATATGTAAATGCAATTACAGAATATGGCGCTAATCCAATTACAGGCACACATGAACTTTTTGAAGAGTTGCGTAGTCAGAACATAGGAATTGTTCTCACAACCGGGTTTAGTCGATCAACACTCAATGTCTTACTAGAGGAGTTGGCCTGGGAAAAAATAATTGATCTGAGTGTGACACCTGATGAAGCAGGGCGTGGACGTCCAAATCCGGATATGTTGAATTACGCTGCTAAGAAATTCGAAATCAAATCAAAGGAAAACATAATTGTTGTTGGCGATACCGCATCGGATATGTTGGCAGGAATTGCCTTTGGATCGCTACGGGTTATTGGCGTGTTATCAGGTGCACACAAAGAAGAGGCCCTACTCATTGCGGGGGCAACTTCTGTTATTAACTCAGTAGCAAATCTCTCGTCACTTATTTAGCACTCCCCGTATCTCTAAGATTCACCTGAAAGATTTTTCCCGTCAAGAAATGCTTTCCCTTGTGTTTGTTATATCTCGAGACTATTCCCCCACGTTCCTACGAAGGGGAAAATAATATGCGCATTTCGCGTTCATCAGCAGCTATCGCAGCTGCAATGTTTATAGCTAGTTCGGCGGTAGTAATTGCTGCGCCTTCACAAGCAGCTGCAGTTGATTACTGTTCAGTACAAAATCTAACTCAAGCTGGCGGCATGGATGCATTAGTAAAGGCAGCTAAAAAAGAAGGTCAGCTCAATGTAATTACATTGGCATCAGGTTGGGCAAATTATGATGAGGCGATTGCACTATTCAAAAAGGCATTTGGTCTCAAAATTGTAAATGACAATCCAGATGGGTCTTCTGCTTACGAATTGCAGACAATCAAAACTGCACCAGCATCAAAGCAACCAGACGTAGTAGATATTGGGCCAACACACCTTGGTGCAGAATCGACAGATGCTCTTGGGCGTTCACTTTTTACACCATACAAAGTTGCTACATGGAATGACATCACACCAACATGGAAAGACCCAAGCGGACTTTGGTACGGTGACTACCAAGGAACAATCAACATTGCCTATGACTCTTCAGTTTCACCAGCGCCAACAAAGATTTCTGACCTCTCAAACCCTGCCTACAAAGGCATGGTTGCATTAGGTGGAGATCCATCATCGGCGACAGAGGCATTCATGGGTGTTTTTGCAGCCGCGTATGCAAATGGTGGAGGAGCTAGCGATATCAAGCCTGGTATCGAATATTTCCGTTCACTCAAGCAATCAGGAAACTTTGTAACAGTTCCTGCAACTGGTGCAAATCTTGCAACTGGTGCATTCAAAATTACACTTTCTTGGAGTTTCAATGGCCCTGGATTTATTACAGCAGCAAAGGGAATTGGAAAGACTCTCAAGTATGTAACACCAACAGATGTTGTCGTAAAGGGAAGTCCTTATATTCAAGCAATCAACGCAAAGGCTCCTCACTGTGCAGCAGCACGACTCTGGGAAGAATTCATCTTCTCTGAGAACAAGGGAAAATTCTCAACAGCCCTTACACCTGCAGATCTTAAGCTCTCAGGTTCAAAGTTGTTCGCGACAATCATGGGTGGACAAAACATCTTCAACTCAGGTGCTGCACATCCAATCACTGAAGCAGCAATGATTAAGAATAAGACTCTCATCCCAGCCCCAGCAGGCTTTAGTGTCCCAGCTGGCGTGAAAGTTGTAAGTCCGTCACTGGACGAACAGGTTCCACAACAGGCAGTCGTTAAAACGATGTGGCCTGCAGTCATTGCATAATGACCAAAATAAGTAACGATATGAGTAAAGGTGTCTCCCGTTTGGGGGGCACCTTTACTCGTCGTAATCTTTTAGTAGCAATCCCTGTTCTTCCCCTTATAATTTACTTAGGCTTCTTTTTCGTTTGGCCGATGGTTGCAGTTCTTATTGATTCATTCAAAGATAATTCGCATCATTGGTCTTTTGTAAATTTCACAACAATATTGAACGATCCGTACCGAAAAGCTTTCAAAAATAGTATTACTTTAGGATTAGTCTCCGCTCTAACAGCATCGATACCGGGTGCAATATTTGCTTACATAATTGAGATACGCGGCAGTGAAAAAATAAAAAAAATTATTGGCTCACTCAGCGGAGTACTTGCAAATACTGGAGGCGTACCGTTGGCATTTATGTTTATTGCAGCCTTTGGTGCTCAAGGATCCGCAATTTATATTCTAAAAAAAATCGGGATTAATCTTTACTCTGGAAGTTTTACACTATTTTCATTTGTGGGCATAGTTATTGTTTATCTATATTTTCAAATTCCGTTAATGGTGATTGTTTTTTCCCCAGCAGTGCACGGAATTCGTCGCGAGTGGCGTGATGCAGCAAAGAATTTAGGTGCTACATCGTTTGATTTTTGGAAGACTATTGGACTCCCTCTCTTATTTCCAAGCTTTGCCGCCTCATTTTTATTGCTCTTTGCGAGTGGGTTTGCTGCATATGCAACAGCGCGTGCGATGACGGTTGGAAATATTGCTTTGGTTCCACTAGTTATTGGCACACTGGTAGATGGAAACGTCCAAGTCGACCAGGCAAATGTTGGTAAGTCTCTGGCAATTGGCATGGTGGTTGTTTCGGCCATTGCAATGATTCCCTACTTATTTATCCAGCAGAGAGCCAGAAAATGGCAACAGTAACCACGAAAAAGAATTTCATTCTTCCTATCACGCTACTAATCGGCGGAATTTTTGCATTCTTACCCTTCGGTTCAGCTGCAGAATTCTCATTTCGTTCGTTCTCTGAATCTGGAAAGATGCAACATTCGTTTGCTTCTTATCGGTGGATATTGGATCAACAAGAATTTGCGAGCCACCTATTTCTTTCTTTGAAATTAGCACTAATAGCAGTTCTTATCACTCTTTTTTTGATGGTACCTACAGTGGCTTGGTTACATTTGAAAGCACAATCTTGGCGACCATTACTAGAAGTTCTTACAATTTTGCCCTTGGTTATTCCAGTTGTAGCACTATCAATTGGAGCCCAAGCCGCATTCCCAGACTGGCTTCAATCTTCCGAGTATGAACTTCCGCTCATGTATGTAATTCTTTCAATGCCTTTTAGCTTTCGAATTTTAGATACCGGCATGCAGGCAATTGCGTTGAAAACAATTACGGAGGCGGCACGCGGCTTGGGAGCCAACTGGTTAAAAACAATAGTCTTTGTGATTGCACCAGTCATACGCGGCTCTGTTATGGGTGCTTTCTTTCTTACTTTCGCTTTATCATTGGGTGAATTCACACTAACTTCACTTTTGCATTGGGATACTTTTCCAACCTGGGTCACCTCGGTCTCACAACAAAATATTATTGGTGCAATTGCACTTTCAATTTTCTCACTAACAGCCGCTTTTGCTTTGTTATTGATTATTAGCTTATTCACTAGCCGTGCAAGAAAACTTACGAAGGAGGCAGAATGAAAACAGGGATGCTTGAAATAAAGGGAATTTCTCGGCGTTTTGGAGAGACCGTTGCCCTTGATAATCTGTCACTTGAAATCGAGCCTGGTGAATTAGTTGCACTACTCGGACCCTCTGGTTGCGGTAAAACGACTGCGCTCAGAATTGTTGCTGGATTAGAGCGAGCAGATGCTGGCACGGTTATCTTAAAGTCAAAAGATGTAACGAATACTCCGGCCCACCACAGGAATATGGGTATGGTCTTTCAGGCATACTCACTCTTTCCTAATCTCAATTCTCAAGAAAACGTTGCGTTTGGGCTCCAAATGCGCAAGGTTTCGAAATCGAAGAGAATCCAAAAAGCGAATGAATTACTAGAACTTGTTGGCTTGAATTCACACGCGCGTAGATTCCCCCATCAATTATCGGGTGGACAACAACAAAGAGTGGCACTGGCCCGTGCTCTGGCATTTGAACCAGAGATTCTTTTATTAGATGAACCTCTTTCAGCTCTGGATGCACAAGTACGAGCGAATTTGCGGGAAGAGATCCGCCGCCTACAACTTTCCCTGGGAACCACCACTCTTTTTGTGACGCATGACCAAGAAGAAGCGATGGCAATTTCTGATCGAGTGGGTGTGATGAATAAAGGAAAATTAGAGCAAATCGCTGCACCAGACTTCATTTATAACAATCCAAGTACCCCATTTGTTGCTGGTTTCGTCGGAAGTATAAATAAAATTAGAGGCACGTTATTTGGCGGAAAAGTTTCCATACTTGGTAAAGAAGTACCATCGATGACGAAAGATGTTCCTAATGGCAGTGTCATTGCATACGTTCGCCCTGAATCTATTCTTGTAGAACGAAATGAAAATATTCCGAATGCAAAAGTAGTAACCCGTTCTTTTCTTGGGGCAAACTCGCGGGTAACGTGTGAGACAAATGAGGGAGTACTGATCCACTCTGCGATCTCAAGTACTCTCTCGGGTAATTTACACCCAGGGGATTCGGTATTGATATCTGTAACACAAAGTGAAGTGATGGTTGCAAGTGTCTGATACAACAAACCAAAGAATCATTCGTTCAAAACGTAACAAAGATTCCAATTGGAAAGAGATGCTTCACGACGAGGGTGAAGCTCCATTGGGAGATGTCCCAATCAAATTTGAAAAGTTAGCAGCTTTTATTCACCTCAGTGATATACATATTTGTGATACGCAGTCGCCAGCACGACTGGAATTCTTAGATCGAATTGCGGATCCTGATAATCCACTATCTGCTCTAGTTCCATATATTGGTACTTACCGGGCTCAAGAATTTCTGAGCGTTCAAGTATTTGAGGCAATGATTTCAGCAGCCAATAAAATTGAAGTCAGCCCACTAACAAAACAAAAAATAGATGCTGTCGTAATCACAGGGGACGTTGTCGATAACGCGCAATCTAATGAATTGAGTTGGTATAAAACTATTCTCGATGGTGGATTGGTGTCGTCAAAAAGTGGCGGCCTCAATGATTTTCAAGGCCCCCACTCCTCAGATCCTTCTTCCTATGACATTCATTATTACCACCCTGATGGCCCACCACTGGATAAACCAGCTGACCGCCCACATCTCTTACATGATTTTCCATATTTCAAAGGAGTGACAGCGGCTGCTGCAAACCCCTTTGTAGCTTCAGGTTTAAAACACAATTGGTTTGCAGTTCATGGAAATCATGATGCTTTGCTTCAAGGTACTGCAACTGGAACAAAAGAGCTGCGAGAATTTATCGTAGGAGATGCAAAAATTTCTGGGCTGAGTTCTGAAGCAGACCTTTCTACTTTATTCGAAGGTTTCGGCCAAGTTGGGCCAGCAATTTATCCAGGAATTGATCTTTTGGAAACGACTCAAATCGTGCCAGATGAACGACGTCAAATCGTGACCATAGAAGAATGGGTGGCAACACATACTGATTGCGGACACGATCATGGTCTTCGCTCAGAAGAGAATCAAATTTCTTATTGGTATCGAGATATCAGAGGCAATATCCGTTTGGTTGGACTCGACACTGTAAACAGATTTGGTGGCTGGCAAGGTTGTATTCATCGTGAACAATTCGAATGGTTAGAAAGATTATTAGAAGAGTCTAAGGACAAATATGTGATTCTTTCTTCCCATCACCCACTGACTGATCTTTTCAACGATTATTCTCCAGAAGGGGAATTGAAACCTGCGGCTAAGCAAGAAGCGTTAGAGATGCTGCTTCGTTTCCCCAATGTGATTCTCTGGTTCTCAGGACACGTGCACGACCATAAAATAAGTGAAGCTACTAATGAAGACGGCACCCATGCATTTTGGGAAATTAGAACTGGCTCCCATATTGATTGGCCTCAACAATCCAGAGTCATAGAAATTGTAAAGAGTTCGCACGGAAAAATTGCAATAGGAACCGTTGTCTTTGACCATGATGGCCCATTGGAATTTACGGGTAGCGATAGTGAACTCGAAAATCCAATTGCATTAGCAGGGCTATCAAGAATGCTTGCCGGTAATGATTGGCAAAGGCAGGCTGGCCCATACTCTCTTGATTTGGCCGAAGGTGAACCCAAAGATAGAAATATCTGGCTCTGGGCCAACGATCCGCTTGCCTGAGTGGATTTCAAGGTAGGCTCCCCGCGTGCTACTGAGCGATCGCGATATCCGCATTGAAATTGCCACCAACCGTGTTGGGGTCGAGCCATTTGAAGAGGCGATGATTCAACCATCTAGCGTTGATGTGCGCCTTGATAAATTTTTCCGTGTTTTCGAAAATCACAAGTATTCAGTTATTGATCCATCAATAGAACAATCCGAGCTCACGCGCGAAGTAATTGTTGAAGGTAATGAGCATTTTATTTTGCACCCTGGTGAATTTGTTCTTGCCAGCACGTATGAAGTTATTACTCTTCCTGATGATATTGCTGGTCGCCTTGAAGGAAAATCCTCACTCGGTCGCCTCGGTTTACTAACGCACTCAACTGCTGGGTTTATTGATCCTGGTTTTAGTGGCCACATCACCCTTGAACTTTCCAATGTTGCCAACCTTCCCGTCAAACTTTTCCCAGGAATGAAGATTGGTCAGCTCTGTCTCATCAAACTCTCATCTCCCGCCGAACATCCATATGGCAGCGCCAAGTATGGTTCGAGGTATCAAGGACAGCGCGGACCAACCGCTAGCCGTTCCCTTTTGAACTTCCACCAATCTAAGATTAAGTAAGTAAGCGGGAATTTCACCCGCTACAAAGGGGTTGAATAAGTATGAAAACAATAATCGCGCTCGCCGTCGTTGCACTTATCGTTCTATTTTTTGTTGCTCAATACAACAGATTGATTCGACTCAATGTTGGTGTTGATGAAGCATGGGCGCAGATTGAAGTTCAACTAAAACGTCGATCTGATTTAATTCCTAACCTTGTAGAAACCGTCAAAGGATATGCAGCGCACGAAAAAACGACACTTGATGCAGTTATTTCTGCACGAGCAAAGGCAACAACTGCTTCAACTGTTGCCGATGTAGCAGCAGCTGATGGAATGATGACACAAGCACTTCGGGGTTTACTTGCAGTTGCAGAGGCGTATCCAGATTTGAAAGCGTCAAGTAACTTTTTATCACTACAAGAAGAATTATCAACTACTGAAAATAAAGTTGCATTTGCTCGTCAGTTCTATAACGACAATGTGCGCTCGCTCAATACTGCTGTAAAAACAGTGCCCACCAATCTTTTTGCAGGTATTGCAAAAGTAAGTGTTCGTGAATTTTATGAAGTTGAGGATGCCCAATCTCGTCAGGCACCTAACGTTAAGTTCTAATAGATGAACTTTCGCGCCATGCAAGCGGCTAATCGCCGCAAAACTTTTGGACTTTTGGCCGGAATGGGATTACTCACAGGGCTTGTTGTTTATGCAGCGCTTACTTATTTTGGTTCCAGCACAGTTGGAATTGTTCCAATCGCGGTTGGAATAGCACTTATCGGTGTGTGGGGTTCATATTATGGATCTGACAAATTAGTAATAACAATGACAGGTGCACGACAAATTCAAGAAAGTGATAATCCAAAACTCTTTGGTCTTATCCAAGAAGTCTGTATTGCAAGCGGATTACCAGTTCCTAAAGTTGCCATAGTTGATGACCCGGCACCTAATGCATTTGCCACGGGGCGAAATCAAGATCATGCACTTATTGCCTTCACAACGGGAATTTTAGATGTTATGGATCGCGATGAATTACAAGGTGTTATTGCCCATGAAATGTCACATGTTGCTAACAGGGATACTTTGGTTTCAGCAGTTGCTGCAACAACAGCAGGTGCGATTGCAATTCTGAGCGATATCTTGACTCGCATGATGTGGTTTGGAGGCGGACGTCGTGAGCGAGATAGCAATTCAAATCCACTCGCTATCGCGCTATCACTTCTGATTTTGATACTCGCACCAATTGCAGCGGTACTTCTCAAGTCAGCAATTTCACGTAAGAGAGAATCTTTGGCCGACGCAACCGCTGTTGCATTTACTCGTAATCCCGCAGGACTTCGTTCCGCACTTGAAGTTCTGGCCAAAGACTCAACAGTGGTGCAACAACGTTCAACTTCAGTTGCACATATTTGGATTGAGTCTCCTTTAGATGGAACTTCAGTATCAAAACTTTTTTCTACGCACCCACCGATTCAAGAAAGAATCGCCGCGCTTAGAGCAATGGAGTCACTGAGCTAAAGGAAAGAACAGAGTAAAAGTCGCGCCTTTTCCTGGCTCAGATTTCACACTTACCCGACCATGGTGGGCTCGCATAACAGCATCAACAATTGATAAACCGAGGCCACTTCCTTCAGAACTATTTCGCTGTCTAGATGGGTCGACCCGGAAGAAGCGCTCAAATATCTTTGCTTGATCTTCTTGCGCCAAGCCATTGCCATGATCAGTAACTGATAGCGAGACGCCGTCATCTGATTGTGAAAGAGAAACCTCGATGGGGGTTCCAGCAGCGGTGTGAACACGGGCATTTGTTAGCAAATTACTAATGACTTGATAAATACGAGTCTCATCACCAAGTACAAATACTTCACTAGGTACATCAATAACAGTGATTGGATGTTGCGGTCCCGCAGCCCTTGCCGAAGCAACACATTCGGTGAGTATTTTGGATAGGTCGACAGGCTTCTTTTCCATTTCGCGCGATTGATCTATACGGGCAAGAAGCAATAGATCTTCGACAAGTGTGCCCATGCGCATAGATTCATTTTCGATACGTCCTAATAATTCTTTAGTAGCTGCTCCATCAGTGACTGCACCTTGACGATGTAATTCTGCAAAACCACGAATTGCAGTAAGTGGGGTGCGAAGTTCGTGACTAGCATCGGCGATAAATCGACGAAGTTTATTTTCACTTTCAATTTTAACACTAAAGGATTCTTCAATCCGAGCAAGCATCTTATTTAGTGTTGCCACCAATCGACCAACCTCTGTATCTGGTTTTGCATCGGGTAAACGCACCGATAAATCGCCAGCAGCAATTAACTCAGCTGTTTCTTCAACAGTTACAAGTGGTTTGAGTCCAATACGGATTACTTGACGTGATGCAAATGCAATAAGCATGAGAACTAGTAAATAAATAAGGAAAAGAATTCTTGTGACCCTATGTGTTGTTTTATCGAAATCATCGAGAGATTGAGCGACTACAACGCTACCTAAACCTGAAGGAAGTACTCGAGTAACGACTCTGAAATCTGACCCGGGGGCTTCGATACTAAAAGGTTTATCACCGTGAAGAGCAATTTTTTCTGGCAACATTCCCCGAATAAAGTCATTAATTTGATTTATATTGAGATCACCACCAATGCCACCAACAATGTTTCCAAAGGGATCAAGTAGCGTTACAGATGTAGATGTTGGGACCCGAGTAAGTGGTGTTATCGGAGCTACCGAATTCTGAACTCTATTTTCTTCACGAGTCTCATGGCCAGGAGAATTTTCGGTATCACCAACAATTCCAGCACGATCGAGTCGAACCACTGTCCCGCCAATAACACTCTCTAACTGGTTATCAATTTGTCCCATGAGATAAGAGCGCAAAGAACTTTGAACAGCAAAGCCAGAGGCAACAAATCCAATTGCAGAGAGTATGAGCACACCGATTGTTAGTCGGTTCTTCAAACTCACATCTCTCAATGGGGATTTCATAGGACGAGAGTCTAAAGGGTGTGCTTACTTAGGCGGCATTCGAAGGCGATAGCCCACGCCACGAATTGTATGAATTAGTGGTGGATCAAAAATATCGATCTTCTTACGCAGATAAGAGATATAAGTTTCTACGATTCCAGCATCACCACGGAAATCGTATTGCCACACATGATCGAGAATTTGAGATTTTGAAACGACCCGATCAGCATTGATAAGGAGATAACGAATAAGCAGAAATTCGGTAGGAGAGAGATCAAGTAATTGACCTGCACGTCGCACTTCGTGTGTTGCCTCATCTAATTCGAGGTCAGCAAAACGAATCTTTTCTTCATCGTGATCAATCTGAGTTACGCCAGTGCGACGCAGTAATGCACGAATACGTGCAACTAATTCTTCTAAGCTAAATGGCTTTGTCATATAGTCGTCGCCACCGAGTGTGAGTCCTTTGACTTTATCTTCCATTCCATCTTTTGCAGTGAGGAATAGAACGCCGGTCTCAACACCTTCGTTGCGAATTTGTTTACAGACTTCAAAACCATCGAGATCGGGCAACATGACATCGAGAACCATTGCATGTGGCTTAAATTCTTCCGCCATTTGTAGCGCTTGTGCACCATTGGCTGCAGTGCGAACATCGAAGCCGACAAAGCGCAGACTTGTAGAAATTAAATCGCTGATACTCGCTTCGTCATCGACGACGAGTATGCGTTGGGCATTTGTTGCTGTGGCTGTTGCCATGTGGTCACCTCTTGCTCAGAGGATGCTCCCACAGACTGTGAGATTACTGAGAATCAGCCTTGCTAGGCCTCAGATTTCACGCTTCGAAGCAGAGCTTGAGCAACATCGAGAACCTCGACTTTGGAATCCCTAGCGATAACACCATCACCAGTCATCACTCGGCAGAAGGGGCAGGCAACTGCAATTTCATCTGCACCAGTTGCGATTGCTTCATCAACACGATTGAGATTGATACGTGAGCCGATTTTTTCTTCCATCCACATACGTCCGCCGCCTGCACCGCAGCAAAAAGATCGTTCTTTGTTGCGAGGCATCTCAGAAATTGTTACACCAGTTGCACCCAGTAATTCACGCGGTGGTTCATAAATTTCATTGTGTCGCCCAAGGTAACAAGGATCGTGATACGTCATCGTTGTTGTGCTTTTATTAATTGGGATCAATCGCTTTTCGCGAACTAATTGATTGAGTAATTGTGTGTGGTGAACCATCTCAAGTTCAAAGCCGCTTTGTGCATAATCGCGCCCAATTGTCGTGAAGCAATGAGGACAAGTAACAACAACTTTTTTCTTTCCTTTATCGCTTCGCGCAGCAAATACTTCATTGAAAGTTTCGATATTTTCCCGTGCAAGAATTTGATATAGAAATTCATTGCCGGCACGTCGCGCAGGATCTCCAGTACATGTTTCGCGTTTACCTAAAACTGCAAAATTAACTCCCGCCATATATAGAAGTTCTGCAACAGCTTTCGTAGTTTTCTTTGCACGTTCTTCATATGCTCCAGCGCAACCCACCCAGAATAAATATTCAACATCATCGGGTAATTGACCTTCAACAATGCGAATTGGGAAATTACATTCTGCAATCCAACTCTCACGTTCGGTGCGATTAGCACCCCAAGGGTTACCTGCCTTTTCCAAGTTACGGAAAGTTCCACCAAGTTCAGAAGGAAATTCTGATTCAACAAGTACTTGAAACCTACGCATATTTACAATGTGATCAACATGTTCGATATCAACTGGACACTCATTGACACAAGCGCCACATGTTGTACAGGACCAAAGGACATCAAGAGCTATCGGTGATAATTCACCTACTAATGATTCTGTCTCAACAACTTTTGCCATTGCATGGTCACGCATAGCCATAATTAATAATTTTGGCGAGAGTGGTTTATCAGTGTGCCACGCTGGGCATTGTGATTGGC
>Ga0194047_10000940_pt1 | contig 18570 bp, 23 predicted proteins | sample JunL225m_MetaG_2_FD_160070 | JGI IMG/M metagenome (GOLD analysis project Ga0194047, IMG submission 160070) | Anoxic zone freshwater microbial communities from boreal shield lake in IISD Experimental Lakes Area, Ontario, Canada - Jun2016-L221-5m | ecosystem: Environmental > Aquatic > Freshwater... | reverse complement strand
AGTTCCATCATTATCATCAATATCTTCATGAAGGAAACCATTATCGCTATTAATTATAGCTCCCATTAATACCAGAACAAAAATTAATGCGACCGCTACCACAATTATCAGATTTATTATTTCTAGCATTATTATTAAAGGTTATTAAACTCCGTAACAGCAGCTTCACGAATTTTATTCGTTTCTTTTATTAATATAGCTACCAACTCATTACTTAAAGGCATATTAATTTTTATTTGCTCTCTTCCGTCATCATCAACTTCAAGTATTAGTTGAGCGTTCTTCTTGAGAAGATATATTACATCTGAATATTTATTTATTTGATTGTTCAGATTGTTGGCTTTTTCTAAAGTCGTTACATCCATTTTATTTGTATGTTAATTTTCATTGTTTAAAACTTTTGGCATTTTTTTTGCGTTCTGTGTTATTTGATGTCAATAAATGTATTATGTTTGTATTAGATTTATTTAACACGGCAAAAATACTATCATTTTTACATGTAAAACAAGTATTATGCCATGTATTTATCAACAAAGTTATTAACCAAAAAAAGTTTTAAAATGAAAAAGACTGTAAATCAAAGAATTAGAGAATTGCGAGAATCTTTAAAAATGTCTCAAACGGAATTTGCTCTAAAAATCAATTCATCGGTTTCACTAATCGCTAAGATTGATGGTGGTATTGAGGTGAAAGAAAAAGTAATCTTAAAAATCTGTTCAACCTTTAATGTCAATGGAATTTGGCTATTGGAAGGAAAAGGAGAAATGTTTATTAATGGAACGCTTGAAGAAAATATTAGAAAAATAAAAATTTCTAATATTGAAAAAGGTAATCAATCCATTGTAAATCCTTTTGAAAATGCATTGTACAGGGAATTGAAAGAAGAAAATAACATTCTTCGTACACAACTAGAGAAGCTCACACAGGTATTAATAAATGTAACTGGAGGGCCAGGAGTGAATTCGGCACAACTGGGAAAACAGTTGGGTAACCTAAAAAGCCTATTAAAACCGAATCCTAGCAGCATCTTACGTGCTGCCTAGATAAAATTCGGTTTTAATTTCGGTTACCCCAAGGGTTCAAGAACCCACAGGCAGTGAACAAAACGAGTCCCGTCCGTCCGCAAAAATCAAAAAGAAAGCCAAGGTTAACGATGTTTAATCTTGGCTTTTTCACTTAAATGACATTTCTTAGTGGCTTCCCTCCTATTATTTATTCTGAAAAATCATTTTTAATGTTGAAGTCCTTTTGATGGTTGTAAACATTAATAATTGATTGTAAACATTCGTTTTTTTACCTCGCCATACGTTTCTTATTCTCGGTGAGAGGGTGGTTTTGTGGAGTCCGAGACTTTAGGGTAATAGGATGATTATTACACAAAGCTAACTGAAAAGGTACTTTATTTATTTGAATTTTATTAATGAGCGCTCATTTTCATCGTTAAACCCTTTGTTTACTTACTTTATAATAAAATAACATGTACAAATTTACCTCAAAATAAAATCGGATGTTTTTGTGTATGGCAATTCAAAAAAACTTACTTCATATAAATATTACTACCACTATTGAAATATTTGCAGTCTTGTTTCTATCATGCTATTAACAATTAGCAGTTTATAATTATATAAACAATAATTATTTCACACGTCAACTTCGTATACTTTAGCACTCATCTAAATACATTGAATACACTTTATAAAAATAACATGAAAATATCACTATCCATCATTTGTATGTTTATTGGCATTGCTATAACTAGTGCGCAATGCCCAATAAACAATACCACAAGTACTACTCCTGTAAATTGTTATGGCGGCAATGACGGTACTGCAACAGCAAACCCAACAGGTGGTAATGCCCCTTACACTTTCTTATGGATGCCAAGTGGAGACACTACAGCTACTGTAACGGGGCTGTCTGCCGGAGTTACTTATACTTTAACTATTAGAGATTCCACACCTTGTACACCATTGGTGCAAACGTTTACTGTTTCACAACCTCCGAATCCTGCGGGCGCAGTTACTGGAAACGCTACTGTTTGCCAGGGTGTGAATTCCGGAACAGTTACATTGAGCGGGTTTACGGGTGTTGTACTCAATTGGCTGAAATCTACTAATGGCGGTATTAGCTGGACAAGCATTGCAAACACTACTACCTCACAAAATTATAATAACATTAATTCTACTACTAAATACGCTGCTATTGTTCAGAATGGTACTTGCGCTGGTGATACATCATCAGCAGCTACAATTACTGTAATACCTAACTTGGCAAGTGGAACTATTTCTGGCAGTGCTACTGTATGCTCTGGTGCTAACAATGGAACGCTAACTCTTAGCGGAAATGCGGACACTGTGTTGGGTTGGGAATCATCTACTGATGGAGGAAATACGTGGATGGTAATTGCGAATGCACTTAACTCACAGCTTTATCATAACCTTATTATTACTACCAAATACCGTGTTTTGGTTGAAAATGGAACGTGCCCAGCAATACATTCGGCAATAGCAACAGTAACTGTAAATCCTGCGTCTGTTGGCGGAAATACTGTAGGCAGTACTCAAGTATGCAGTGGTAGTAATGCTGGAAGCATATCGCTTAACAGCTATATAGGACGGGTTACTGAATGGGCTTTTTCCACTAATAATGGTGTAAGTTTTACAAACATAATTGATACTACAGCATCACTTACCTATTCAAACTTAACGACAACCACCACCTACATTGCGATAGTAAAAAGTGGTGTATGTGCGGCTGATACATCTATAGCTTCTGTTGTTACAGTAAACCCAACACCTATAGATAGTTTTACGATAGCACCAGTTTGCCTCGGACAGACCTCTATGTTCTACGATTCCTCAACAGTGAATAGTGGTACATTGCAATTCACGCTGTGGAATTTTGGCGACAGTACTTCTTCTGTTTCCACTAATCCTATTCATTTGTATGCCAATGCAGGCAGCTATCCTGTTACATTAAAAGTAATATCTGATAAAGGATGTGCGAGCATCAATACACATAATGCAGTGGTGAATGCCTTGCCAAATCCATTGATTACGCCTTCGGGCGCTTTGTCATTTTGTTTTGGAGGATCTGTTACCTTGTCAGGAGAAAATGGATTAAATTATTTATGGAGTACAGGAGCTACCACACAAAGTATTATTGACAGTGTTTCTCGCACCGTGCATTTAATGGTTAGTAATAGCTCAACAGGGTGTGTAAATTCCGATTCAATAAAAGTAGTTGTATTTCCTTTGCCTTTGGTGCATGCAGGTAATGATACAACCATTAGTTTAGGGTTTTCATATACTTTAAATGGACAACAAGGGGCAATTTATTCCTGGCTTCCGACAACGGGATTGAGCAATGCGAACATTTATAACCCAATAGCAGAGCCACTTGTTACAACTAATTATGTGCTCACCGTAACAGATAGTAACCAATGTGTGAACACCGATTCACTTGTTATTACTGTGCTTGACGATTATTTATTTACTGTATCCAATGCGCTAACTCCTAATGGTGATGGGCTAAACGATGTGTGGAATGTTCAGAACTTGGAAAATTATCCTGATAATTCTATTGCTATTTTCAACAGATATGGGCAAGAGGTATATAGCGCTACTCCTTATAAAAACGACTGGGGAGGCACCTATGGCGGGCAATTACTGCCTGACGGCACCTATTATTACGTGTTAACTTTTAAAGGTTCGCCCAAAATATTTAAAGGTGGGGTTACCATTGTGGATGGTAGTAAGTAATTTACATAAATAAAAAGAAATTTGATTTATCAATAAACAAAAGCAAATGAAAAAAATTACAGTAATTGTTATTTTAGCATTAACAGTTAGCATTGCTCAAAGCCAGCAAATACCTATGTTAAGCCAGTATGCACAAATGCCATTTATTTATAACCCTGCATACACTGGCAGTACAGGCAACACTAATGCGTTTTTAGTTAATCATGAGCAATGGAATGAATTGCCGGGAAGCCCTGTAACCAGAGCAGTTACCATAGATGGTGCTATACAGGAAAAGAAAGCAGGACTTGGTGCTGTTTTTTATAATGATATTACTGATATCACTAACCGAATAGGTGCTTACGGTTCATATTCCTACAGAATAAAAACAGGTGAAGAATCTTATCTGTCGCTTGGTTTGGCGGTAGGCTTCTTCGAAAGTAAAATAGATTATTCAAAAATAATTGTGAAAGACGCCAATGATTTATCGCTATTTAGTCAATCGCAAAGCAAAACCACTTTTGATGGAAACGCTGGTGTTTTGTTCAGTTACAAAAAGCTGAAGATAGGTGTTTCGGTGCCTCAATTGCTTGGAAATAAAGTTACTTATATTGATAGTCATACTCATTCGGTTTACCAGATGTCGCGTCATTATTTAGCTTCAGTAAAATATTCTTTCGACCTCAGTAAACAACAAAACATAGGTTGCACACCGCTAATATTGGTACGTTACATACCCACTGCGCCTATTCAGTATGACATTAATGCAAGTTTTGATTGGAAAAAAATAGTTGGCATCGGTATTACCTATAAAAGTAATTATGCTGTGGCTGCCAATGTGTTTTTCAAAATCCATCAATCATTCACAGTCGGTTATGCTTATGATTTTATTACGAGTAATATTAATGCGTATGCTGGAACCAGCCATGAGCTTCTGCTTGGTTACACTTTCGGAGTAAAGAAAAAGAAAGAGCTGGAACAGCTGCAAGCGGATGTGGAGGACTTGAAAAAGAATTCTTCGGACGATACCGAATTAAAAAAACAAGTGGAGAGTGATAAAGAATTGCTGATACAGCATACTGCTAAGTTAGATAGTTTGCAAAAAGAAATAGATAAATTAAAAGCAAACATGCCTAAAACAAGCGGAAACACTGAGACAAAAGACAAAGGAAATAATGGAGGGGCTGATGCATCAAGTAACAAAACAGATGATACCAAAAATACCGATATGACTGGTAACAATGGCTCCTCTAAACTTTTAAAAATAGGTACTGATGGTGGCGATGGAATACGAATTATAAGCAAAAAAGATTTTGTGGATGATAGCGGAAAGCCTATTAAAGTGGGTTATTATGTGGTGGTTGGTACATTTTATTATTTTCATTATGCTACTGGTTTTGTTGAAACTTTTAAAGCGAAGGGATATCCAAATGCTTCCTACATTTACTATTCTCCGTTGCATTATCATTATGTTTTTATTGATTATGTGATGTCTAAAGAAGAGTCGCTGAAACTGCTAAAGAAAGTAAAAGTGGAACAAAGCGATGCTTGTGTGTTACTTAATGTGATTGACTAAATAATCCGGTTTCCATATAGTATTGCCACCCAAGTGCAACAAAAACTAAAAACCGTTGTAGGGAATATTTCGTAAAGTTCCCCACAACCAACCTCTAACAACCAACAACTAAAATTAGGGCAGGCAGTTCGTCACACTTCGGATTCTTTCGTCCTGCTTTTCGTTTCAATCTTTTTCTTTGCCCGAAAAGGTCGAAGAAAAAGGATTTCCACTACAATCAGGTGCAGTTAGTCAGCGCATCACGCTTCGTAATCCAACCAATCCTATTCAGAAGCTACGGGACGGAGCTCTTAAATTCTAAATCCTAAATGGTGAATGGCAATTTTTGGTTTGGGGGATTAAGGTAATTGGGGTAATTAAGGGATTGGGGTGAGGATTTTTTGGAGGTGTGGGGGTGTGAATTGTTAAAAAAACGGCCTGTTTTTGTTAAAACTGACGTGTTTTAAGTGAAACTGACGTGTTGGAAGGAATCCTGACGTGATTTTTGGGAAACTGACGTGTTGGGAAGCGAAACGGACGTGTGGGGAAGTGAAACGGACATTAAAGTAAGGAAGCGGGACGTGTTTTTTGCGAAACGGACGTGTGGGGAAGTGAAACGGACATTAAAGTAAGGAAGCGGGACGTGTTTTCTGCGAAACGGACGTATGGGGAAGTGAAACGGACATTAAAGTAAGGAAGCGGGACGTGTTTTTTGCGAAACGGACGTATGGGGAAGCGAAACGGACATTAAAGTAAGGAAGCGGGATGTGTTTTCTGCGAAACGGAGGTGTGGGGAATCGAAACGGACATTAAAGTAAGGAAGCGGGATGTGTTTTTTGCGAAACGGACGTATGGGGAATCGAAACGGACATTAAAGTAAGGAAGCGGGATGTGTTTTTAGCGAAACAGATAGATGGTTAGGTGAGCGGTTTGTGTGAGTAAGGATTTGAGGCGTGGGAGGCAGGAATGGGTGATGTGAATTATGGGAATTGAGATAGGGAGTAAGTGATTGGTGGGACATGATAAAAATCATATAAATATTTTTCCCGCTGGCGCAGGCGTGTTTCGCCTGTGCCTTTTAGTTGGTGGCGTCCCGCCACCACATCTAGTACTTAAAAAGCAAACCAAAAGAGAAGAAGTTACTACCTGCACCTGATTGAAGTGGAAATCCTTTTTCTTTGTCCTTTTCGGGCAAAGAAAAAGATTGGAACGAAAAGCAGGAAGAAAGGAAACGAAGAGAGATGAACTGTCTGCCATAAATTAGTTGTTGGTTGTTAGTTGTTGGAAGTGCTAAATTACAATCCCCGTTCAGCGTAGCATGTACCATAAAAGTTGGTAGAAGTAAAGGCGCAGCGTCCCGCTACGTCATTATTAACAAGGCGTCTCGCTTTTTGTAAGAACAATTAAGTCAAGAGAATTTGTTAAATCTAACCTAGGCGGAGGTTACATTTAACAAAGATTTATTAATTTTGTATGTGAAAACAACATTGGGAATAAGAAGATACTTAAAAGGAAGCGTTCGAATAAAAGACCTAGCGATACAATTTGATACTACCGAAGAAATAATAGAACAAGTTTTACGCAATAAAGGTATTGCTATTATAAACGAAGAAGCACCTAAGAAAAAAAAGATGTTTAGATACAAACGTAATAAATAGTTTAATCTAGAAAGCCCCTACAGGCGCTAGAATTACTTTTACAAATAGAAATAAAAAATGGAACCAATCGAATTCAAAAAAACAGAAAAAAAGGTATCCTCAGGCGATACTTTTTATTTAATAGTAAACGGTAAAAACACAAAGTGTTACTTCGTTGAAGACCAAGAGAATGATGGCAAGTTAAAATTATATGAGTCTAATATTCATAAAGTATTAGCCTACCATTTTCTTAAAGATCTTAAATGTGCTCAGTTTTCTACAGAATATGATATGGAGATTAATATTGAACTTCCATTGAAATATGGTGAATTAGGTTTAATGAATATATCAAGAAAAGAGGATAAGTTGGTTTTCTACATAATGGTGGATATTATGGAAGAAGAAATGAAGAAACCAGATTTAAATATCCTGAAATTAATGAATAAGGTATTAGATAAACTGGAAACAAATCACCCGAAAAATATTCGAAGGGTATCTGATTTTATAACACTTGAGTCGGATGAAAATGAAACAAACAAACTGTATTTTTTCTCATTCAATTACACATCGGATATCAAATGGACACTGGCAAAGCACATAAATGATTTACAAAAATGGATAAATAAAGTTCAACTTGAACTAGAAACAGAAATGATTGCAAACATCAAAAAAATAAAAACTAGGCTATAAGTGTCTCCTTCGCCATCGCTTGTAGCGAGGGCGATAGGATAATGCGTTTGAAAGGCATATAAATGCAATAAATACCCACCACCATGAGTAGAAAAAAACAAACAAATGTGATGTGGATGTTAGAGGATATAGGTTTGTGTGATTATAGAATATTTGTGGAAGGAAGCTTGATGTGTTGTAGCTAGACGCCACAGAATAAGCAACACTAGTGAAATACGCTCGTGTTTGCGAAGTACCAATAAATAATCAACTAGTAAAAGTGAGAAAATTAATATTCTTTAAGTATACCTCCTAATACTCCTCGAACCAATGGAAATGGTTTTTAATAATATGGCTCTTTTCTTTTTTAATAAAAGCCAAAAAAGCAGCAGCAATAGGAGAGTGATTTTTACCTTTTAACCAAATTAGATTCCAAACCGATTTGATCGGAAACCCTTTAACAGGTATAATTTGCAACTCTTCATTATGTAGTTCGTTTTTTATTCCTATCAATGGCATTATAGATGAGCCCAAGCCTGCAATCACAGCTTGTTTTACAGCTTCATTTGAAGTTAACTCCATCTTTTTTCTTACGGGCAAACTATTACGTTCAATAAACTGTTCCATTATAAGCCTTGTTCCTGAACCCTTTTCGCGATAAATTAAAGACACGGTTTCAAAGATTTTCTTATCATACGTCTTGTTTTTAAAAAGTTGTTTTGTATTACTTACTAAGTACAATTTATTTTGCATTAACTCTACCTTTTCTATTTGCATATTTTCGGGTAAAACGGATACCAATGAAAAATCTACCTCATTATTCTCTAAACTTTCCACCACTTTAGCTTTATTGGTAACATCTAATATCAACTCAATTCCTTCGTGTTCTTTAAGAAAATCAGCCAAGAAAAAAGGGATTACATACTTGCCTGTGGAAACAACTGAAATTTTCAAACGACCTGCTAATTGACCCATGTGAGCCATTGCTTTATAATTGATGGCATACACCTGATTTAAGATGTTCTCAGCAGCTATTGCTATTTCTTTTCCGAAATCAGTAATAAATATTTTCCTTCCCACTACTTCAGTTAAAGGGATTTCAAACTGGTCTTGAAAGTTTTTTAACTGAATAGACACTGCTGGTTGAGTAAGGTGCAATTCTTCTGCTGCCTTTGTTACGCTTTGCGTTTGAGTTATTTTTAAGAAAATTCTTAATTGGTTAAAAGTGTAATTCATAAATATATTTTATGTTAATCATTACAAAGATAAATAAAAACATATAAATAAGTATACAGACTTTTGTGCCGTCAAACAAAAAAAACATATTAAAATGAAAAAAACAAAAATAATAACCGCAGTACTTATCGCATCACTGTCTCTCATTTGCTCTGTCCAAGGGCAAACCAAAACATCAAACGAACAAGCTAAAATCAGCACACCAGATGAAGCATTAACTGAACTAAAAGATGGCAACCTCCGATTTATAGAAGGTAAAATGATTAACACAAACTATAAAGAAGAAATTGAACAGACCAAAACTGACCAACATCCACACTCGCTCATTCTATCTTGCCTTGATTCGCGTGTGCCTCCCGAAATCATTTTCGACCAAGGTATAGGAAATATATTTGTTGCTCGCGTGGCTGGCAATATTGAAGACCCTAATGTTTTAGGGAGTATGGAATTTGCAACCAAAGTAAAAGGCACAAAACTAATTGTGGTAATGGGTCATAGTAAATGTGGGGCAGTAAAAGGAGCCATTGATAATGCTGAACTTGGAAACTTAACACAACTAGTTAATCAAATAAAACCTGCTATAACAGGCGATAAATCTAATATGGATTTGATGATGACCGAAACTTCAAAAAAAAATGTAGAGCTAACAATAGCCGATATTCTAAAAAACAGTTCTGTAATAAGCGAACTAGTTGTTGAAGGAAAACTTAAAATAGTTGGTGCTTATTATGACATAACAACTGGTAAAGTAATCTTTATTTAATCACTATGGAATCAGAACAAAAATTTAAATTAATACAAGGAAATTTTACTTCAGATGAAGCGAAAATTCTGCTTTACGATTTAATAGCAAGCAAAATCCAATTTCATAACAAAGAAGCATTAAGTATTCAAGTAAGGACAAGTGGAGATGTTACTCAGTCGACCAAAAGAATTGAAGAATTAAAGGAAACACGTCAAAAAATAGAACTTCTTATTGATAATGCCAATAAAAACAAATTGAAATTACAAATTAACGCAGATATAGAAATTAGCTTAACAAAGTAAATGACTATCTATTCATCCGAAAAACTAAAAAACATATTTGCTGGCAGAAACCTTCTTATTGCTACTAAACACAAAAAGGAAAAGGTGATAGCTCCGATTTTAGAAGAAGAATTAGGTGTTAGGTGTTTTGTGTCGGCAAACTTTGATACAGATACTTTAGGAACATTTACAGGCGAAATAGATAGAAAAGACGACCCATTAACCACAGTAAAAAACAAATGCCTTATCGCAATGGATTTAAACAATTGTGATTTAGCAATTGCTAGCGAAGGTTCGTTTGGAGCGCATCCTTCCTTAGTTTTTGTTAGTGCAGATGATGAGTTAATTTACTTAATTGATAAAAAAAACAATCTTGAAATATGGGGGAAAGAATTAAGTACTAGTACAAATCTGAATGGAAGCGAAATTAAATCTGAAACGGAATTGAGGCAATTTGCAGATAAGGTATTATTTCCTAGTCACGGATTAATAATGAAAAAAGCTCACGATGATAATGCTATAATCAGGAAAGGCATTTGTGATAAAGAGGAATTGTTATCTCTTTTCAATTTCTTCATTAGAAAATATGGAACAGCCTATATCGAAACAGATATGAGGGCAATGTATAATCCGACACGAATGGAAGTAATTAAAAGAGCAACACACAATCTTATCACTAAACTTAATAATTTTTGTCTACAATGCGATACACCGGGCTTTGCAATCACCGATGCAAAAGCAGGATTGCCTTGCAATCAATGCAAATTCCCAACCCGTTCAACGCTTGCATATATATACGAGTGCAAAAAATGTAATTATAAAAGAGAAGAAAAATTTCCTCACAAAAAACTTTTTGAAGAACCTAACTTTTGTGATAACTGTAACCCTTAAAGAAGTGAATTAAATTATTAATTATAAACAATAAAAACAAAAATTATGGACTTCCACATTTTAATCTCAAACTTAACCAATCCAACTTTATTATTTTTCATCTTAGGCGTTTTCGCAGTCTTTGTAAAAAGCGACCTCGAAATCCCTGAATCGATAAGTAAATTTATTTCATTGTATTTACTCTTCTCCATAGGCTTCAAAGGTGGTCAGGAATTAGCTCATAGCGGTTTCACAACCGAAATAGTTTATTCTCTACTTTTCGGATTAACCTTAGCATCTATTATTCCACTTTACACATTTTTTATTCTAAAACGAAAAATTACTATAAGCGATGCGGGAGCTGTTTCCGCTGCTTATGGCTCGGTAAGTGCTGTAACTTTTGTTGCAGCCGTTTCCTTTCTAGAGTCACAAAAGATAATTTTTGGAGGTCACATGGTTGCAGTAATGGCATTAATGGAATCTCCTGCTATTATTATGGGAGTTATTTTATTGATGAAATATGATTCTGAAAATCGTACAAAAGGTAAACTTACCGAAACCATAAAACATTCGTTCACCAATGGTAGTGTACTAATAATTTTAGGAAGTTTAATTATAGGTATAATTGCTGATACAAAACAAGCCGAAGGAATCAAACCATTTACAACAGACATCTTCAAAGGGTTTCTTGCCATCTTTCTTTTAGAAATGGGAATGGTAACAGCCAAAAGATTTTCGGCATTCAAAAAATATGGATGGTTCGCAACTGCCTTTGCAATTGTAGTTCCTATGATAAATGGTTGCATCGTTGCAGCAATTAGCAGCCTGTTCATTCACGACATAGGTAACAGATTTATTTTCGCAATCCTTGCAGCCAGCGCATCCTACATTGCAGTGCCTGCTGCAATGCGCCTTGCAGCACCCAAAGCCGACCCTGGGCTTTATATCCCTATGGCATTAGGTATAACATTCCCATTCAACATTACCATCGGAATGCCTCTCTATTATTTAATTGTGAATGCAATTCAGTAAAATATATTTATAAATAAAATGGAACAACTTGTAATCTCCGATTTTAAATTAGGCATTATTGCAGGCGGACAATTAGGCAAAATGCTCGCACTTGCCGCCAGCAACTGGGATATAAAAACCTATATACTCGACCCAGATGAAAACTGCCCTGCGGCTTCCTGTGCAACACATTTTATAAAAGGCAATCATCATAATTTTGATGATGTATTCAACTTCGGAAAAAAAGTAGATATGATTACATTTGAAATAGAAAATGTAAATATAGATGCACTAAAAAAACTAAAAAAGGAAGGAACTAAAATATTTCCTGAACCCGAAACACTTGAATTAATTAAAGACAAAGCATTACAAAAAGAATTCTACTCACTAAACTGTATTCCTTCAGCAGAGTTTAAAGTATATACTACAAAAGAAGAAATAATTGATGCAATTCAAAAAGAAACTATTAAGCTCCCTTTCGTACAAAAGCTACGAACAGGCGGTTATGATGGCAAAGGAGTAGCCGTAATAAAAACAAAAACTGATGTTATAAATCTTGTTGATGGTTCATCTATAATAGAAGAAAGCATTTCTATAAAAAAAGAAATTTCAGTTATAGTAGCCCGAAACAGCAATGGAGAAATAAAATGTTTCCCACCTGTGGAAATGGAATTTAACCCAACAGCTAACTTGGTAGAAATGCTAATCTGCCCCGCATCAATAAGTGAATCCATTGAAGTACAGGCCAAAAAATTAGCAACATTAATAATTTCCAAACTAAATTTTATTGGACTGCTTGCCTTAGAAATGTTTATCGACCAGCAAAACAAAATATGGATAAACGAAATAGCACCACGCCCCCACAATAGCGGGCATCATACCATTGAAAGCATCATCACTTCACAATTTGAACAATTATTAAGAGCAATATTTAACTTTCCATTAGGCTCCACACATTTAAAAATGCCTTCTGTAATGATAAATCTACTCGGAGAACAAGGCTACGCAGGCAAAGCAAAATACGAAGGACTTACAGAAGTAATGGCAATAGAAGGAGTAAAAATTCATCTCTATGGAAAAAAAACAACCAAACCATTTCGCAAAATGGGACACGTTACAATCCTTTCTCATACTATAGAAGACGCAAAACATAAAGCAAAATCAGTAAAACAAAAATTAAAAATAAAAAGTTAACCAATGAAAAAACCAATAGTAAGTATCATTATGGGTTCCGATTCCGACATGCCAATTATGAACGGAGCAGCCCAAATATTAAAAGAATTTAAAATACCTTACGAAATCACAATCGTATCCGCACATCGCACCCCAAAACGATTATTCGACTTTGCAGAAAATGCACACAAAAGAGGCATTCAAGTTATCATTGCAGGAGCTGGTGGCGCAGCACACCTTCCTGGTATGGCAGCAGCCATATCCCCTTTACCGGTAATAGGAGTTCCCATAAAATCTTCCAACTCATTAGATGGATGGGATTCTATACTGTCAATATTACAAATGCCTGGAGGAGTGCCTGTAGCTACAGTAGCATTAAATGGTGCTAAAAATGCAGGCTTGATGGCAGTTCAAATACTTGCTGCAGCCAACATAAATCTACTTACTAAAATGATAAATTATAAAAGCAAGATGAATGAAGAAGTAATGGAAAAAGTAAAAACATTAAAAGAAAAATTATAAATAATATAAAACAATAAAAATCTCACCTATTCACAGCTAGCTCGAGTTTGTTTAGCTCGTGCCAATTATTAGGTGATGTCCTCACCATGAGTAGAAATTTTAATCAAATATGATGTGGATATTAGGGGATATAGGTATGTATTATTATAGTATATTTGTAGGGGAAAGTTTATTCCCTTCGCCCTCATTTGTAAAGGGTTCGTTAGGATAATGCGTTTATAACGCATATAAACACAACCAATACATCAAACCATAGACAATAGAAATGAAAGAGATATATACATTTACAACTCAAACGAAATTGAATAAATGGCGTATTGTAAATGATGGCGTGATGGGAGGCATATCAAAAAGTAATTTGGTGCTTACTTATGCCGGGCAAGGACAGTTTTCGGGTCACGTTTCATTGGCGAACAATGGAGGTTTTGCCTCAATACAATTGAACACAACCATAAAACTTGCTGAAGAAAATAAGTTTATTGTATTGCGTGTAAAAGGCGATGGCAAAGTATTTGAATTTCGTTTGAAGGGCGACATTTCGCAGTCTGAGTCTTATGTTCACCAATTTACCACTTCTGGAGAATGGGAAAATATCCAGTTACCAATAAGCGGATTTTACCCGCAGTTTAGAGGGCGCCAATTAAATATCCCAAATTTCAACTTTAAAAGCATTGAACAACTGAGTTTTTTGATTGCCAACAAGCATGAAGAAGATTTTGAACTGCTAATTGATTGGATAGGTTTGGAGTAAATTTAAAAATTGGCACTTTATTTTTGTCTACTTCACAACTACCGGAACCAAACTCGTCCTTAACCCAGATTTAAAATTCTAGTATTGCTAAAACCAATCAAAATGGTTTCAACTAGCATCCTGACGAAATAATCATAAAAATATTATCTTTGTATTTAGAAATAAAATATAAATATGAAACCTTATCATCAATTAGATATATCAGGAGAATATAAGCTAATGCTTTCTTCAGCAGTAGCGACCACCTATTATAATTTTCTAAATGCAGGTACACATTTTGGTGACAAGGTATATTCTTCTGGAATATTGGATATTGATGAAATAACTTCCTTTTATGATTGAATAAAATTAGCAGAAAATGAAATAGGTTTGAACGAAAACGAACTTGGAATGGTTTATATCTGCCATTATATTTTCGCAGCTTTCGCGAAAGATAAAGAAGCATTTTTTAAATGGCACCTTACTCATGATAGTGGGCAGGTGAAAGACAGTGAAGACTTCCGAAAAACTACTTTCGTAATTCAAGCGGGTATAGTTGCGATTATAGAAGATAGTGGAATATGGAATGATAACATGGAAAAGAGAAAACAAAAACTTGTTGCCGAACTTGGAATTTTGCGTTAGAAAAACAAGGCCCCCTTCGCTCTCGTTTGTAGCGAGTTCGTTAGGATAATATGTTTATAACTCATAAACACAATCAATACAAAAAGACCAAAAACAAAAGAAAATATAAAATCAAAAACAACTAACAAAAATGAATCCAGTAGTACATTTCGAACTTCCTTATAAGGATGCTAAAAGAATAGCCGCGTTTTATACCGCTAGTTTTGGTTGGAAACTCACCGACCTAGGCGAACAATCGGGTAATTATATATTGGCCCAAACCGCTGTAAAAGATGTAAAGCCAGGCTTTCCGGCTGGCAGCATTGATGGTGGTTTTTATCCCACCAAACCCGATTGGCCAAGCCAATATCCATCCATTGTGATAGGTGTGGAGGATATACATGCAGCTATAAAAGCAATTAATAATAACGGTGGCAAAGTTTTGGGCGAACCCATGTTAATACCCAATTTTGGTACTTATGTTTCGTTCGAAGATACCGAAGGAAACCGAAATAGCATCATCCAACCACAAGGCATGTAAGTAATTTTGGCAGGTGTTGGTTAAGCCAATATCCTTTCGCACAAAGCAAACAAAGTACAATTGTAATTTTATAAACTCAAAACTTAAAATGAAATTAAAAGAACTACTTCAAACCAAACAAGGAGCAAGTATCGAACTTTTGTTATTTTTAGTTATTGCAGTATCGATGACGTCCATGCTCGGGAGTGGCTTGATACTTTATCCGTTATGTTTTGTTTCATTAGGAATACGAAAAATAGAATGGAACGAAATTGGTTTTAGTTTTAAAGATTTTAAACTTAAAACAATAGTAATAGGCATTGGAATAGCTATTCTATATTATTTTGCTGACCAGTATTTAGTCGACCCCATAGCCTCAAAATTTGCTCCTCCCGGACTTCCAGAGATTTTCAGTATGAAGGGCAATGTCAAAAAACTAATCATCGGTTTAACACTCTCGTGGACAACAGCTGCATTTCTTGAAGAAATAGTTTTCCGTGGCTATTTAATCCATAGATGTATCGACCTGATTGGAGAAACGTTAGTATCCAAAATAATAATCGTACTGATAACGGGTATTACATTCGGATTCGTTCATTCTTATCAAGGATTGAATGGAGCCATCTCTGCTGGATTTATAGGAGTGATGCAAGCAGCAGTTTATTTCATTAATGGCAAAAAGTTAATTATACCCATAATAGCTCACGGAACATTCGACACCATTGGTTTTACCCTATTGTTTTTGGGTTAAAAACAATACCACGCTCCCCTCCAAGCCTAGTATTGCATTACCCAAAAGTGAGTGATCTGCTACGATAAATGAAAGGGAAAAATGATATAAAATGCAATCTTATTGAATGGAGAAAAATAAAATTGTTTAATTTTGGATTCGATGGAATGGAAAAAAACACTTTTAATTATTCTTGTAACTAGCAGCACGTTCCTTACTGTATCTGCACAGAGTAATCTGGTGATAAGAATTGAGGATCATTTTATAAATAATTCTCAAAAATGGGCCGAACATGTATACAGTACAGGTTCTGCAAAAATTGAACGCGAAGAATATGTAATAGAATGCACCACTGAAAAGAGCTACTCTTCTTGGAAAAAATTCTTGATTGATACAACAAAAGATTTCATCCTTTCTTGCAAAACAACATGGTTAGATGGTGTCCGTAATCATGCTTATGGTTTAATGTTTGGCAGGTCCGAACAAGGAAATTATTATTGTTTTGGTATTGATGGAATGGGTTCGTATGTATTTTACAAATACGAAAATGGTGAATCGAAAAACATAATCTCTTGGACAAAATCTGATTTTATTAATAAAGAGGGAATGAACCAAGTTAAGATTATTAAACAAGGTAATTCTCTCCATTTTTTTATCAATAACAACTTTGTGAACCAATCTACTTTCAGTGAATTCTATGGTAGTTATGTAGGATTTATTGTGGCCAATAAGCAAAAGATAGCTTTTGATGATTTTTTGATTGGTTGGGGCGGTAGCTATGAATCATCTAAAAAATAAGTACTGATAGCATTAGTTGAAAAGAATAAAGGTGAAGAATAAGAAATGACGATTTTAGACCAAGGACCATTTTATCATGGAACAAAAGCGAATTTGCAAGAAGGCGATTTTTTGACTGCTGGTTTCCGGTCGAATTATAAACCTGAAATTATCATGAATCACGTATATTTCACTGCCTTGGTAAGTGGGGCTGGACTTGCTGCTGAACTTGCAATTGGTGATGGAATTCCACGCGTGTATCTGGTTGAGCCAACAGGAAGTTTTGAACATGATCCGAACGTTACAGATAAAAAATTTCCAGGCAACCCTACAAGGTCATATCGTAGTCAAGCACCATTGAAGATTATTGGAGAGGTAATAGATTGGGTACGACTCACACCTGAGACGCTTCAGAATTGGCGTGAAAGGATAGCAAACATTAAATCAGATTCAAACACAGAAATTATTAATTAGATCATCTTTTATAATAAATTTTAATTACAAATAAACTAAACTAAAAACTATGGCAAAAGTATCAATCTATCTAAACTTCCAAGGGCAAACAGAGGAAGCATTTAATTTTTACAAATCAGTTTTCAAAACTGAGTTTTCAGCACCAATCTCTAAAATGGGTGATATTCCTGCATCAGATGGTATGCCTCCACTATCGGATGAAGATAAAAACAAGGTAATGCATGTAGCACTACCTATTTTTGGTGGAGTTGAAATTATGGGAACAGACAATTTAGAAAGTATGGGACATCATACAAAAATTGGAAACAACACTACCATTAGTCTTGAACCCGATACCAGAGAAGAAACCGAACGGATATTTAAATTATTGTCAGAAGGTGCTAGTGATTTAGCTCCTTTAGCAGAACAATTTTGGGGTGCACTTTGGGGCTGCTGCTTAGACAAATATGGTATTCGTTGGATGATAAATTTCCCTTTAAAAAAATAAGAAAATTACATGACGACAAAAGGAAATAAAAAAGAATTGCGCCCAATCCAAAGCGAAGAATTAATAAGAACCTTAAAGGGTCGTTTTGAGAAAAACCCTAACCGCCATAGAGGGCTTGAATGGGAGAAGATTCAAGAAAAACTAATTGTTAATAAAGAGAGATTGTGGTCGCTATATGAAATGGAAAAAACTGGTGGCGAACCAGATGTGGTTAGGTTTAATAAAAAGACCGGTGAATACATTTTTTATGATTGTTCAACGGAAAGCCCAGCTGGTAGAAGAAGTCTTTGTTACGACAAGGAAGCGTTAGAGTCGCGAAAAGCAAATCGACCTAAAAATAATGTAATGGACATTGCAACTGAGATGGGTGTAGAAGTATTGTCGGAAGAGCAATATCGAGAGTTGCAGAAGCTTGGGAAATTCGATACTAAAACTTCGAGTTGGGTGAAAACTCCTGATGATATTAGAAAACTTGGAGGTGCACTCTTTTGTGATTGTCGGTTCAATAATGTATTTGTCTATCATAATGGTGCAGAGTCTTACTATGCAGCAAGAGGATTCAGAGGCTGGTTAGAAATCTGAACAATACCTTTTGTTTAATTTAAACTGATAAACAATATTAATTCTTTATCACTCTGTCTGTATTACATAGCAATATCACCTTTGCATGGTAGACACTAGTAACCCTTAATCTACTAAATCTAATTACTACCGATTAGAATGGTTTTGCTTCATTGAATCAATATAATTTAACTAGTGATGCTGATTTACTCCTGCATGTCTTGGTGG
>Ga0194047_10000939_pt1 | contig 18592 bp, 9 predicted proteins | sample JunL225m_MetaG_2_FD_160070 | JGI IMG/M metagenome (GOLD analysis project Ga0194047, IMG submission 160070) | Anoxic zone freshwater microbial communities from boreal shield lake in IISD Experimental Lakes Area, Ontario, Canada - Jun2016-L221-5m | ecosystem: Environmental > Aquatic > Freshwater >... | reverse complement strand
AGTGCGGGTGGGCATATCCGCTTCAACGGGGCGGGGCATACCTCCCTTCCCATTCTGGAAAGCGCGGCAAGCAATTGGCGGTTGGAATGGTTCGGTGACAAGCTCAAGCAATTGGGCTTATCGGTCAGCTTTAGCGGCGAGTTAGAGAGCCTTGTATGGGGCAAGCTGTTGATAAATTGCTCCGGGAATGCCATTTCTGCGATTCTGGATTTCTCGAATGAGCAATTTTTAGCTAACACCCATGCTTGGGAAATCGCCACGCAAGTTGTACACGAGGTAGCGGGGTTGGCGCAACTCAAGGGCATTGTGCTGCCCTATTCTGACCCTGAAGTCGAATTTCGGCGCATTATCACGCTTAACCGCGCTAATGTTTCTTCGCTGTGCCAAAGCCTACGCAAGGGGCAAACTACCGAAATAGAGGCGTTGAACGGTGCGGTAGTAGCGGAAGCCGAGCGGTTGGGCTACCCTGTTCCGGTCAATCGGCTTTTAACCCAACTGGTACGGGCTTTGGAAGCGAAGCAGCGGTTTGGTGGCTAAGTGTAGAAATGCTAATTCCTAACTTGACATAACTCAATACTAACTAGGTGAGAATCACCTCTCTATACATGTGAGAAATTGCACAAATCTGTGAAATGTCGAATCAGGTAGTTGAAAAGCTGATTAGAGCGCATTTTAGCAATTGACCACCTCCTTTCCATTAATTATAATAGCGGGTAGATGTGTTAGTATCATTCGTCTGCTTTACTATGTTCTGATGCCAAACCGCGATTGGCTTTGATATAATAGGAACATTTATCACTCTTCTTAATCCCTGCTTATGGGGTTTACAAATTGAGACACGAACAACGTTGTTTTAGGTTAAGGCTGCTGCGCGGGCGCAAGCCGCTTAATGAAGGAGGATTTACCGGATGAGCGACATCAAATCCGAGGCTACTGACCATGTATTAAATGAATTGCGGGTCTTTACCCCTTCTCAAGAAGTGGTGGACAACGCCAATATTATGGCTTACATGAACTCTAAGGGTTACACCGATTTCCACGAATTCCACAAATGGTCTGTTGAAAATCGGTTCGAGTTCTGGAACGATATGGCGAATGAGCTTCACTGGTTCAAGAAGTGGGAAAACACCTTTGAATGGACTCAGCAGCCCTTCTTCCGCTGGTTCACCGAAGGCAAATTTAACATCGTTTATAACTGCCTCGACCGCCATATTGGAACCCCGGTAGAAAATAAAGTGGCTTATTACTGGGAAGGCGATAACGGCGACACTCGCACTCTTACCTACAAAGACCTGTACCAGCAGGTGAATCGCTTCGCTGCCGGTCTTCAGAAACTGGGCGTTAAGAAGGGCGATCGGGTTGGTATTTACCTACCTGCCGTACCGGAACAAGCGATAGCTTTGTTGGCGGTAGCGCGTTTGGGCGCGGTTCACTCGGTGGTATTCGCAGGATTCGCTGCTCACGCTTTGCGAGACCGTTGCGTGGATGCCGAAGCCAAGCTCATTATTACTGCCGATGGTAACTATCGCGGCGGCAAGTTGGTTGATCTGAAGAAGACCGCCGATGAAGCGGCTGCCGAAGTGCCTACTCTTGAGCATGTGGTGGTGTACAAACGTCTTGGCACTGAAGTTCCTATGACGGAAGGGCGCGATATTTGGTGGCACGACCTCGTTGCCGACATTCCCGAAGATGTGGTTGTACCTTGCGAGGAGATGGACAGCGAAGATATGCTGTATATCCTCTACACCAGCGGTAGCACCGGCAAGCCCAAAGGCGTTGTACACGTACACGGCGGCTATGCAGTGGGCGTTTACGCTACCATGAAGTTCACCTTCGATGTTAAGCCGGAGGATGTGTTCTGGTGTACTGCCGATGCTGGCTGGGTAACTGGTCATAGCTACCTGCTGTATGGACCGCTCATGACTGGCGCCACTAGCGTCTATTTTGAAGGTATTCCCACCTACCCCAACCCGGATCGGTTCTGGGAAGTTTGCGCCAAATACAAGGTATCCATCTTCTACACCGCTCCTACCGCGATTCGCAGCTTAATGCGCTTTGGTGATGAGTGGCCCAAGAAGCACGATCTTAGCAGCCTGCGTTTGCTCGGTTCGGTGGGTGAGCCTATCAACCCCGAAGCATGGATTTGGTATCGCGAGGTAATCGGGCGAAATGAACTGCCGATTATGGATACTTGGTGGCAGACTGAAACTGGCGCTCACATGATTACCCCTAACGTGACTTTGCCTCTGAAACCCGGCAGCGCGACTTGGCCCTTCCCCACCATTGAAGCTGATGTGGTGGATAAGGACGGTAGCTCGGTTGGACACGAAAAGGGCGGACTCTTGGTTATTCGTCACCCGTGGCCTAGCCAAATGCGTACTATCTTCCGCGATGCTGCTCGATACGAAACCTACTGGAATACTATTCCGGGCGTTTACTTCGCCGGTGATGCGGTACATCGTGACAACGATGGCTATTACTGGATTCAAGGTCGGGTGGATGATGTAATCAAGGTTAGCGGTCACCGCCTCGGCTCGATGGAAATCGAATCCAGCTTGGTAAGTCACCCGGCGGTAGCAGAAGCGGCGGCAATCGGCAAGCCCGACCCGATGAAGGGCGAGCATGTTAAAGTGTTCGTAATTCTGAAGAACGGATACGAAGCCTCTCCCGAAATGGAGAAGGAACTGAAACTGCATGTTCGCAGCAACGTAGGACCCGTTGCAGTACCGGACGAACTTGAATTCGTGCCTTCGCTGCCCAAGACTCGTTCCGGCAAGATTATGCGCCGTGTTATCCGCGCTAAGGAACTGGGCGAGCCAATCGGCGACATCAGCACCTTGGATAACTAATTCTCGAAGAATTAATAAGGGCGGGGGTACAATATCCCTCGCCCTTATTTTATTTCTCCTCTAACTGCTTATTTGCTGGTAATATGGGGGGGTATTTATCAGGCTTTTTTGACGGTGCTGCCAATAATTCTTTTTGCCAATAAATGACAGTGTATAGACTTGATTTCCTTTTTCGTCATCCAATTTACCCCAACGAGCGGGGCTAGGTCCTCGTCAATTTCGGCTTGAAGCCCTTGCAAATCCGCAATGGAGATAGGAAAGCCGTTGTATTCGAAGGGTTGTAACTCTCCGGGGCGCGTAAGTTCCTGATAAATCCTTTCTGCAAGTAGGAGTTCTAGTTTATCTGCCATAGACTTTTCCTTTGCCGGGATTAACCACCCGGTTAGGTGTTAAAGATTGATTAACGCACTTTTGATAGAAACTTTTTGTAGTGAATTTCGTCTTTAGAGTAATGGTGGATAACTAGAGTGCAACTGACTTTCGCGCTTTTCTCTGCTGCAAAATAATATGCTAGTACAAAGGTGAAGACTTGAATTTGTTTGAGCTATAATTATATTTATAACATTGAAATATATTTATTACAATATCAAAAGATAATTTTCGGGTTAGAAGGCTGCTACATAAGCGCAGATTTGAAGCTTAGTAAGGCAACTCAACTTCAAATGGAAAGCCTATCTGGACTACGCGCTGTGTTAGATAAACCGAATTATCTATTAAGGTTGTAACATACGCCGCTTGCTCGTTGACTTGCGCTATTTCTAGATAACCCCCGCTTCCGAACAATGCAATAATTTCTCCCTTTTGCGCTATACCATAAGTTTCGCGAATACCTGTGGCTAAAAGCTGACCGGGAACAGATATACGTGCATAAGTAATAAGTGCCTTTTGACCTAAATGGGAAAGATGTTCGCGCCTGATATTGCTTATGACATTGCCGAAATGGTCGATATGTAGCACGCGCCCCTTGAGAATTTTTTTATTATCGGGTGCGGTATGCCATTCTGGCAAGAGGTTTTCCAGCCTTACGAGTTCTGAGGAGTCGAGTAGCGCACCTAGATGCTCAAATGATTCGCCTCTCGAAAGAAAAGCTGCTACCGGAGCAAAAATATCACGCCCATGAAAGGTTTTGCTGATTTCAGAAAGCTGGAAAGCTGGGTTATTTAACTCTCGCACTTCTAACTCTGCATAATTATTGAAGATATATGAAAAAAGTCCATTGTCCGGTCCGATAAAGTAGCCGACTTCCGGTATTTTGATAACAATTGCCCGGCGATTTGTGCCTACACCCGGATCAACCACTGCTATATGAATAGTACCGGGCGCGAAGTGCCGATGGGCATTAAAGACGTGATACGCTCCGTTCAGGATATTTTGCGGGACTACTTCATGAGTCAAGTCTATTACGGTAGCTTGCGGGTTGATAGCATGAATTACCCCTTTCATCATGCCCACATAGCCATCAAGCGTACCGAAATCGGTGGTAAGAGTTATTAGCGCCATAACGCTAAGCTCTTATAAAGTGCAATTGCTGGAAACGTTGACGCATAACGATTACATCTGACTTCACGCTCTCCGGCGTTTCTCCTTTGACCAGCACTCGATTGATGAGTTGCGCCAATTCGGGCATATCTTGAGGCTTGAAGCCCCAACGGGTAATTTCCTGAGTGCCGATGCGAATCGCATTAAAATCATTTGGGAGTTCCGGTAAAGGTAAACCGATACCGCTGGTAAGTATATTTGCTCTTTCAAGGTGGCGTGAGGCAGTTGTGCCTCCACCATAAACTGCCGCTTGGATTGCCACATGATGCGACATAGTAAAGCCGCGCCCCTTCGCGCTGTGAACCGGCGCGTTTCCTGCTGCCAATTCCTCAGCCAGTTTCTGGGCATTCGCAATACAGGTGCGAGCATATTCCTTTCCAAATTCCAGTATATCTGATGCAGCTACCACCAGAGTAGCGGTACGACTCAGGTCGAAGTTGGCGGTTAAGCCGGGATAAGCTATTTTGTCCAACCGCTCTGCCAGTTTAGAAGAATTGGTTAGCACCAGACCGCCTGCAGGACCTCCGAAAGATTTATAAGTGGAACAGGTCATCAGGTGTGCGCCCTCTGCCAGAGGTTGCTGAAACTCGTCACCTGCAATAATACCTGAGAGGTGTGCCGCATCAAACATCAACCACGCCCCAACGTTATCAGCTATAGCCCGAACTTCCTTTACCGGATAGGGGAATAATGCAAGGCTACCACCCAGAATGATAAGTTTTGGTTTGATACGATACGCTTCTGTTTCCAATTTTTCCAAATCAACTGCCATTCGTTCGCTGTCAAAAGGAATGTCGTGAACATCCAGCCCGTATAAGCCTGCCGCACCCGGTGTGTGGTGTGTGACATGCCCTGCGGCGGCGTTTGAAAGCGCCATAATCCTATCGCCCGGATTAGTACAAGCCATATAAGCGTAAAGGTTAGCAAGTGAGCCGCTTCCCACTCTAAATTCAACAAAATCACATTTAAAGATACGCCGGAGAATTTCAACCGCCATTATTTCCAGTTGTTCAGCATACTGTAGCCCGGTTTCATACTTATCACCGGGATAACCGAGGCTGGGACGGCTTCCCACGCTGGCAGCTTGAAAGCGTGCAGCGCGTGGGTTCATGATGTTTGTACCGGCGTACAGGCTGATACACTCATAATCCATAAAACTTGCATGCTTTTCTAGCATTTGCTCAACCTCAGACTCAAAGCCTGTGGGCGAGATATTACGGTAGAGTAAGGCATATTTATTGTAAAACTCTTGAGATTCTGGAGAAACCCACGGGCGATTGTAGTCCATAGCGGCTAACCTTTCTGATGAGTTGAATTTGGAAAATGCTACTATTCTGCGAGGGCTTTGTCAAGAAATTTGCTGAGAGTATGAATTCATAGATACAGTAAGAAGTTAAGAAAATTGAAGTTCTGCCAAACACTGCCTACTCTCACATGCCGTAAAATAAGTTAGGCTTTAACGTGACAGAGATGACTAGTCTTTAAAAGCAAAATTGCTACACGAATTTTAATTCATATTGAATTTTATAGGTTTGATTATTATGGTATAATAGCTCGGATTGCAAGCATAGCTGTGAGCATTATTTTTTTGGTCTGAAATATAAGCTGAATTTTGTCTATTAATTAACGTTACACCAAACTTTCTAGAGATACGGATTATATAGGTGAAGAGAAAACCAAAAAATATTTTAGTTGGGTCTAGCCTTGCTATTATATTAATTTTCTTTGCTAATCTATTGCCCGTAACCGCAGCAAGTCCTGAAAATGGATTTTCGCACCTCGCAGAAATTGCAGCAGCAGTTAATGTTCGTAACCCTCGCCAATTCCAGTATTATAACCAAACAGGGCATAGTGTAAGCGGTCCGATATTGCGATATTATCGAAGTACCGGCGGAATTACCCGTCACGGTTATCCCATTACTGAACTCTTTTTGCGAGATGGGCGTTATTTCCAGTATTTTGAGCGTAGTGTTCTGGAGTTTCATCCGGATTACAGTGATACACCCCAAGAAGTTACCCCCTTACCCTTATTTGAAGCCGATAATATTAATAATAATGCGACAGTTCCAGTTTTTGAAAGCACAACCGAGCGTTGGTATTTCCCGGAAACTTCACATAGCATGTCGGGGGAGTTCTTGTCTTTCTGGCGAAATAATGGAGATCGCCTATCTCTTGGTCTGCCTTTGAGCGAACCTTTTGAAGAAACGCAGCCAGACGATTCTAAACTACTGGTGCAATACTTTGAGTATGCCAAACTCGAATATCACCCGGATTCTGATGGGGTTCAAATTGCCCATTCCGGGCTAAAAAGAGCAGAGGCTGAGCTTGAACCGCAGTTTCTTGTCACTGCCCCTTTGGCGCGTTTGACTGAACAACGCCAAATAAGAATACCCTCGTTAATGTTCCATTATGTCCGAACGGTGGATCGCAAAAAGGATTTGCTAGGCTATCGTCTTTCGGTAACTCCCGAAACTTTTGATAAATATTTGGACTGGCTCAAGGATAACGGCTACCATACTGTTACGCTTGAGCAAGTAATGGATTCGCTTAAATATGGGGTTCAATTACCCGAAAAAGCTGTTAACCTGCGCTTTGATGATGGGCATTCCGATATGTGGACAGCCTATCTTGCCTTAAAGCAGCGTGGAATGACCGCTACGTTCTATGTCATTACACAACGGCTTGAGCTATTGCCGGAACAATGGCGTGAGATTGACCAAGCCGGTTTTGAAGTTGCTCCACATACCCGAACTCACCCGGATTTGCGTACTGTACGCGATTTAAATTCGGAAATAAATGGCAGCAAGCAAGACCTAGAAGCTATGCTCGGGCATCCAACCCGCACTTTTTCTTATCCTTATGGTAAATATAGTGACGCTATTATCAAATCTGTTACCGATAGCGGTTTTGAAATGGCGGTTACCACTGATGGGGGATATAATTTCTTCTTGAATAATATGTACAAGCAGCCTACGATAAGTGTTACCGGAGACGACACCATGCAGGATTTTATCAATAAAGTAAAAGTCGGAACTCGCTGATTTACCGCAATCACACCATCTTTTTTCTGCAAGAGTTATCCCCACATTTATCCACTAAAAATATTTAGATATGCACAGCTTATCCACCGACCATTAGTTTTATTCCACAAATTGCGGGAAAAACCAGCTTTCATATAAATTCATGTGTGCCAAGCAGTAAACGGCAAAAGATTCGCCAGTTTTTTCAAAGACTGCTAAAATAAGCTCATATTTACCCAATCAAGTTGATTCTCCGTTGTATATGGCTACAAGTTTTCTTATCCCAAAGTTTCCTCTAACTACCCGAATTACTTAAATAAGGAGCAATTAAAAAAATGAGCAATGTGGCTAAAATCGGAACACCCCTCAATGAATTGGGTGATAATGAAGCGGTTATTGTTAGTTCAGTAAGAACCCCGGTAGGGCGTGCCAGTAAAGGCTCACTAAAAGATATGCGTGCCGATGACCTTGCCGCAATTGCAATCAAGGGAGCGGTGGAGCGTGTACTCGGATTAGATAAAGCCGATATTGAGGATGTAATTCTCGGATGTGCTATGCCGGAAGGCGAACAAGGTTTGAATGTTGCCCGTTGCGCTGCTATTCTCGCCGGATTGCCCGATGTAGTGCCGGGTGTAACAGTGAATCGCTTTTGCGCCAGCGGCTTGCAAGCTATTACTTTTGCGGCTCAACAAATTATGCTTGGCATCGGTGATGTGTACGTGGCGGGTGGCGTAGAATGTACCAGCCGTGTACCTATGGGGGGTTTGAATCCTAGCTTTAACCGAAAACTGGTCGGTAAAACTCCTCCTTTTCCTAACGTCTATATACCGATGGGGTTAACTGCCGAAAACGTAGCGCGTCGTTTTGAAGTATCCCGCCAGATACAGGATGAATTTGCGCTTGCCAGCCATATGAAGGCAGCACGGGCGCAAAAAGAGGGCTATTTTGATGCCGAAATTATCCCTGTTACTAATCCCGATGGTTCGGTAGTTACTAAAGATGATGGACCTAGGGCGGACACTACCTTGCAAAAGCTGGCTGAATTAAAGCCTGTTTTTATCGCGGGCGGTTCGGTTACAGCCGGGAACAGCAGCCCTTTGAATGATGGTGCAGCTGCTACGGTTTTGATGAGTATGCGTAAGGCTCGTGAGCTTGGTTTGAAGCCATTAGCAAGAATAGTAAGCTTTGCTGTATCTGGATTAGAGCCGGAAATAATGGGAATTGGTCCTGTCTCGGCTGTTACGAAATTACTCAGCCGTGTTGGCTTGAAAATAGAAGATATTGATATAGTAGAATTGAACGAGGCGTTTGCGGTTCAAGCATACGAAGTTTGCCGCCAATTAAAAATTGATATAGATTTGCAACTCAACCCGAAAGGCGGGGCGATTGCGCTAGGGCATCCTCTGGGTTGTAGCGGGGCGCGTATTATGGCTACGCTGGTTAACGATTTGCATCAGTTTGACAAGCATATCGGAATTGAAACTATGTGCGTAGGGGGCGGGCAAGGCTACGCCACGCTGGTCGAAAGATTGAACTAGCAACTATATCAAGGAGAATACGATGCTTGAAATAAAGAAAGTGGCAGTGCTGGGGTCAGGCGTGATGGGCAGCGGTATTGCCGCTCACCTTGCAAACGCCGGTATCTCATCGTTGATGCTGGACATTGTGCCGGATAAATTAACCTCTGATGAGGAGAAGCGTGGGTTAAAACTTAACGACCTATCTGTTAGAAACAGGTTTGCCAATTTGGGTTTGCAAAACGCGCTAAAATCCAACCCTGCCGCCTTTTTTGTACCAAAAGGGGCTGCTTTGGTCACTACTGGCAATTTTGAGGATGACTGGTCAAAGCTTGCCGAATGCGATTGGATAATCGAGGTAGTGGTTGAGCGACTTGACATAAAAAAGCAAGTCTTTAAAAGAGTGGCAGAAATAGCCCGCCCTGATGCCATTATCAGTTCAAATACTAGCGGTATTTCTATTCGGGCGATGGCGGAAGACTTGCCCCTAGAATTTCAGAAACGCTTTATGGTGACGCACTTTTTCAACCCGGTGCGTTACATGAAGTTACTCGAAATTGTGCCGCATCCAAATTCCAACCCTTTGCTAATCGAGTTTGTGCGCCGATTTGGTGAGGATACGCTCGGTAAGGGGGTAATTATCTGCAAGGATACTCCCAACTTTATAGGCAATCGCATCGGGATTTACGGTATGATGTCCACCTTGAAACGCATGTCGCAGAATAACCTACGAGTAGAAGAGGTGGACGCAATATTAGGACGCGCCAGCGGACGACCCAAGAGCGCGGCTTTTCGCACCAGCGATTTGGTAGGACTCGATACCAGTTTGCACGTAGCTCGTAATGTGTATGATAACGCCCCAGACGACCCAGAGCGCAATCTTTTTCTAATACCGGATTGGGTTCAGCAAATGGCAGATAAACGTTGGCTTGGCGACAAAACCGGGCAGGGCTTTTACAAAAAAGTAAAGGATGAGAAAGGCAAATCCGCGATTCTGTCCTTGAACTCCCAGACTCTGGAATATGAACCGCAATTGGAAACCCCTCTTGCCGATACCAAACTTGCTGAGGCAGCGCGGCGCAGTGACCCGCGTAAACGCCTTGAGACGCTTGCCTATCTGGATGACCGAGCCGGTAAATTCGGGTGGGCGGCGCTGGCGGATACGTTGCTTTATACAGCCAAAATCGCGCCGCAGATTGCCGATGACATACAAACGATTGATCAAGCGATGAAGTGGGGTTATAACTGGGATTTGGGGATTTTTGAGTCTTGGGACGCAATCGGACCGCTCAAAAGTATCCAGAAAATGAGAGCGGAAGGGCGCGAAATCCCTCAATGGTTGGTTGATTTTACTAATCGAGGGCAGGATTACTTCTATATAGAGCAAAATGGGCGCAAGCACATGTGGGATTTCAAAGAGGGGCGTTATGTGGCTGCTCCAGAACGTACCGACTTGATTAGCCTTGCGCGGTTGAAGAAGGATAAGGCGAATATTTTGCGCTCCAATGATAGCGCCAGCCTGATTGACCTTGGTGATGGTGTTTTGTGTCTTGAATTTACCAGCAAAATGAATACCATTGATGCTGAAATGGCACAATTGGGTATGTGGTCGCTTACTAAGCTCAATAATGATAGCAAATGGAAAGGGTTGGTTATTGGCAACGAAGGCAGCGATTTCTGCGCCGGAGCAAACCTATTTTTAGTTGTAATGGGAGCAAATAGCGGCGAATTTGGTCAGATTGAGCAAGCGGTTAAAGCTACTCAGGATTGGTGCATGGCTATCAAGTATTCGCAGAAACCTGTGGTAGTTGCTCCATTTGGCAGAACGCTCGGCGGTGGCTGCGAAATCACTATGGCGGGAGCGCGGGTACGCGCCTATGCCGAAACCTACATTGGGCAGGTTGAAGTTGGTCCCGGTTTGATTCCGGGTGCGGGCGGCAATAAAGAGTTGCTCATTCGTAATATTGAGCGCATGCGCGGAATGGGTGGCACCTTCCCGCTAGTGCAGAAAACCTTTGAAGCAATCTCCTATGCAAAAGTCAGTACCAGCGCGGAGGATGCTCGTTCCATTGGTTTTTTGCGTAAAACCGACCGAATTACCCTAAACAAAGAACGCTTGATTTCAGACGCTAAAGCAGATGTGTTGGAATTGGCAAATCAAGAGGGCGGCTACAAACCGCCCCAACCGTTTAGCTTCAAATTACCGGGGGAGGGCGGCTACCTCGCGGGTGAGCAATTAATTGAAGGGCTGGAAATGACCAAAGCTATCAGTGAACACGATGGGGTTATAGCCCGAAAATTGTTGCATGTGCTTACCGGGGGTAGTGAGGCAAGCCCGGTGCGAGAAGTTAGCGAACAGTATTTGCTAGACCTTGAGCGGGAAGCCTTTATAGAACTTTGCAAGCTGCCAAAAACACAGGGACGAATGCAACATATCCTTATGAAGGGCAAACCCTTGCGAAACTAAAGAACCAAGTGACCAACATTACGAGCCATCATATTCGGTGTGATGGCTTTTTTGTTAAAATCTATTGCCGATGATTTTGTAATAATAAAGCAACTAAATATAAACCGCGATTTTTATTCTGGTAAAATGGCGCATCTGTTTAATCCCAGTCTTAATCCTGCAAAATAAATGATTTACAAAAACCTTCTGTTTTTCCGGTCTGATATTACCGATTTTAAAACAGAAGGTTTTCATTTCAGGGCTTTCGCTACAGAGGCGATTTCAGGCAATGGATATAAGCCCCTTGCCTCAAAGCTTTTCAGCTAGTCGCTGTTTCTGCCGCTGTACCGCTTGCTTTCCAGAATTGCCCCAAGCGCATTTACCAACCCTGCGCCGTAAGCTTCACGGTCAGAGATGGCTTTGCCGCCAAGGTGGCAATATCCGGTAGGGCAAGGCAAGCCAGTTAGGTCACCAGCAGACGTGTCGGTAGCGCTCAATGGTTGCGTGGTGTTACCCTCAACTTCTGTTGCGCCAGCTTTAACTGCTGCTACTAGTTTGGCAGGATTGTGCCTGATAGATGGGTTGTAGCTTGCCGTCAGCGCAATAACGGCTGAGACATGCGGCGTAGCCATTGAAGTTCCCTGAATGGTAGAGTAACACTCATTCTGGTAGAAATTTGGGTTATCAATCCAATCGCAGGGAATTTGCGTTGCCCAGTTTGAAGTGATGCTGAAATCTTCCCATGCGGTTGTACCATCAGCGGTAGTTACGGGATAACCCGGTGTACCACCTCCATCATAATTCGGCAAATTGAACTTACGCGCGCCTCCGGGAGCGGCAATATCAATACGAGACCCGTAATTGCTGTAGTAAGTAAGTTGATTCTTCTTCCCAGCCCCAGCTGGCTGGTGCGAGTCGCTTGTCGGTTTGCAAACAGCGTTAGGATAAGTAGTGCTTCCAGTCGGGCAGGAAGCAGACGATTTATTAACTAGGTTGCCGGTTGCTGAAACATCTACCACATGCTTAATACCGCCGGGAACCTCATATAGACCATAGTAGTCATAAAAATTACCGACACTAGTACCGGGTGTAGTTAGTGGCCCGTGGCTAAGGACTTTGCCACCCTCTCCAATCCGAAGATGTTCGTTTCCGGCGGCAGCAACAATAACGGTTCCTTTTTGCCAAGCGTATTCGACTACATCTTCGTAGGCTTTATATATAGCATCCTGCTCTGGGTCGCTGCGATCCAGATAGCCCCCGAAGGAGATGCTCACCACATCAATTCCATGATCAGCAGCATAGAGGAAAGCGTTTAGAATTGATGAGTCATATGCGGAGCCACACCACTCGGAAATTTTTAGAGCAACAAGTTTTGTATTTGGGGCAATCCCGTTAATACCCTTCCCGTCCAAAGCTCCGGCTATATTGCCGCCAATCCAAGAACCGTGTCCGTTCCAATCACCATTTACAGGGGCAATATTGGCAGGGACACCGAAATAGGCAGGCAAATCCGAGTCGGAAAGATCATAGTAGTCTTTGCAAAGTGTAGGATCGGTTAAATTCACTACGTCTAACACCTGACTGGCTAATTCACTGTGGGTATAATCCAGACCAGTATCGGCAACTCCTACTATAACCGAGGGTTTACCGGTCGTGTATTTCCAAGCTTCTTGAGTATGGATGCGATCAAGGTTCCACATCAAACCGGGTAATGAGGAAGCCGGATCAAGTGAAATACGAGTTCTTTCAGGCAATTTACCCTGCTTAAGAGCGGTAACAGTTTGCATACCTTCAGGCTGAATTAGAGTCCGCACTTGGTCTTTGGCAAGGCTTTCCAAATGCAAGCTGCCGGATAGCTGGACTTGCGAATCGGCAGAAGCTTGCACCACTAAAGTGTTTAGCTCCGGTAAATCTGTCACAATTGTTGCTCCAGATTTTGTAGCCTCATTCCGTAGCTCATTATAATCTGCTGCACTCTTCGCTTTGGCTATATAGCGACCAGACTGACCTTTAGCCACTGCTGCTGCTGGCGTAATTGTGAAGCTTGCTGTCAATAAAAGTGAAAGCATTATCCAAACAGATAATGATAAACCCAACTTTTTCGATGTCACACGAAACCTCCCGTATTGCTAAAATTAAACACAAAAGCCAAAATGGCGATATGGGTTATTGCTTTATTGTAAGAGTTTTAGCCATTCTTAATTTCTTAATATGGAAATTAATTTGGGTAAAACAATACAAGAAGCAGTAGGAGTAAAATCAAAAACTGCCTTAAGTGAATGCAATATTAAATAGGCATAAATTTTAGCTGAGCAAAAACTATCTTGTTACCAGTGTTAGGAGAGAACTCCTACCAAAAGAACAGAACAAAAAAAAGTTGCTAATAGCTCATGTTAGTAAGCGGCGAACTTAAATAATTTTATTGGCTTGTTGTAGTAAATTTTGAAGTAGCGAAAGTTTATAGCGATTTCCTGCTCAAAGTATTAACTTAATTTAATCATAGCATCTAAAGGTTGTCAAGGCATCTAATCTAAAGTTCTAAAGATTCAGGGCGATTCATAGAATAACTCTTTTAGCCATTTGCAAAACCAATCTTTTTGCCGCTTGTAAAATTATAGATATTGCAGCAAGCTCACATTGTTAAATAATCGCCCTAAATTGACCTGCATATCCGCTTGAAATTTTCCGGCATATGTGGTATTCTTCTTCTCGCCTTAAAAAATCTGATGTGCAATGCCGAGATAGCTCAGTTGGTAGAGCATGCGACTGAAAATCGCAGGGTCACCAGTTCAAGTCTGGTTCTCGGCATCATTTTTTTTATAGCTGGTTCACTCTGTAATTATGTGCCTCTCCCCTAGACCCATTTTAGTTCAATTTGGCTGAATAGTAACGAAAATTATCCCTCTACATATAAAACCGTTTCACGATAAGGTTAATATATTGTGAATAAGGTAAAAATAAGGTAAAATAAATTCTCGCCTCAATATGTTAGAGGACTAAAATTCTGTAATTTCTACATATTAATCTAGCCCAAGAATTTTTTGTCAAAGCGACTAGGTTTTTTGCATCTTGTGGTATGTTCTCTTTATGAATGGTATTCCCGAACTTAAAATGGGGGAAAAGGATTACAAGTTGCGTTACAAATTTAAATTAGGTTTTTCTTTAGTAATATTAATGTTGCTAAGTATTATCATAGCAGCTTGTGGCGATAGCCCTACCGCTACCAGCGTTGCCACTACGAACGTGACTACCGCTGCCGCTACAACTACCGTAGCGAAGACCCCTGCTGCTTCTGCTACGACTACCGCTGCATCCACAACTACTGCTGTAGCGAAGACCACTAGCGCTACAACCGCGGTAGCCACTACCGCAGCAGCAACCAGACCTGCTCCAGACCCGGCTGGGAAAGCCGAACCCGAACTTCTGGAAATTATTACTACCTATAGCAAAACCAGCGGCACCGCCGATGAGAAATTGAAGGCAGCCACCGATTTTGCCAGCTCCATTGACGTGATTGACGAAAGTCACGAACTCTATTTCGAGCTAACCCTCACCAAAGGGGCTAACGAACAGCCCGTAACCGATTTGCTAAAGGCGATGGGTGGTACGGTGGAGGATGTCGCCGATGCTGGAGGTGTTAAAATAGCGTTGGTTACTGTTCAGGTCAAGCAATTCGTGACCTACACGCAACCCACCACTGGCGACAACTTCATTCGCGCGCTGGGTTCGCTCAAAGAAGTGAGTTTGATTAACCTGCCAGTTGACGAGAGTACCCAAGAGTTGCGGTCTTTACCCAGTAACTTGGATGCCCTGACTATGCTTGCCACCACCTCTAAAAACGAGGGTGTCAAAGCAATGGGCGTGGACACATGGCACGCGGCGGGTTTCAATGGTACCGGGGTGAAAATCGGCATTATTGATAGTGGCTACCAGTTTGCCGACCAGCTAAAAACGCAGGGTTTCTTGCCTAACGATTTTCAGGTGATGGACTTTGCACAGAAGTTGTTAAGCGAAAATAGCTTAGATAATGGGGTACACGGTTCCGCCGTTTCCGAGATTATATATTCGGTTGCGCCGGGCGCGAAGCTGTTTCCCACCTCTATCAAAGGCACCGGGGCTGAGTTCTCCGAAGCCATTGATTATCTAGTTTCTCAACAAGTTGACATAATCTCTATTTCTATGGGTAACAATAGCTCTTCCGAGGATGGCAACAGCCCACTGAGCAAAAAGGTTGAGCAAGTACGCAAGGATAAGGGTATCCTGTTCTTCTTGGCTTCGGGAAATGAGGGTACCGAGCATTACGGCGGTAAGTTCAACCCGGACTCGAACGGCTACCACCAGTGGCAACCGGGCATTACCCGGATGGCTCTCGGCAATCCGACCGCTAATCCTCTTGCCAGCAACGTAATTATGCGTTGGGACCAATTCTTAGATGGTGGTCCTAACCCGACTGCCACTGACCTAGATTTGATTATCGAGGACGCGCAGGGCAAGGTTTTAGCCTCCAGTGAGTCTGACCAGCGGGAACGCCAACCGCTTGAGCATTTGAGCTTGAATTTGCCTGCTAACACGCTGCTCTACATTCGCGCGAAGTTGAAAGCCGGAACACCCGCTCCGACCAAACCTTTCAACTTGCATGTGTTCCTGACCGGGGGACTCTCTCCGCAGATTCTCACGCCCACCCAGACTGTCGGTTCCCAAGCCGATTCCCGCGGTGCGATTGCGGTAGGCGCGATTGACCCGCCGGAAGGCAACGAGATTGGTAGTTACAGCAGCCAAGGTCCTCTGAGTGATGGACGTAATAAACCGGACATCTCTGGACCTGCCGGTGTTAGTAGCGCGGCGTATCAAGCCAAAGGTCAGGCGGAGGCTCGTTTCCCCGGTACTAGCGCCGCTACGCCTAACGTTTCGTCCATGACTGCCGTGCTGAAAAGCGCCAACCTGACTCTGACCCCGGACGAGCTTACGCAGGTGTTGTTCGAGAGCGCCATTAAGCCAACAGGCTCATCTAGTAGTGGTCCCGACCCGGTCTATGGTTATGGTAAAGCCAGTTTGTCGAACCTGACACCCGGTTCGGTAAAGCCAAAGGGAACTCTACAGCAGCCTACGCCGAACCTTGACCCGCAGTTCCAGTACAAGAATCCGAACTATTTACCAGCGCCGACTGCTGATACTCCCGGTTCTGCCCCAGCGACAACTGCGGCAGTAGGTGGAACACCTACTATTAATACGATAGAGGTTGATCCGGCTGTTCAGGCAACTCTAGTTCTCAAGGCTGGTACGGTGACTAGTTCGCTTGTACAGGTGTCAACCTATGATGCGGAGACTTTGTTTCCTTCGTTAGAAAAGGCGTTGTTGGCGCAGGGTTATAAGTTTGCGCTACCGGGCAATACTAAGCCTCTGAAGCAGAGCGTTTTTACCATTGCTCTTTATACGCTGGCTGGTTCGCCTGATATACTGCTGCAAGCGATTGATCTTCCAGAAGATCCTTCCACTTTGCTTACGATGTCAAACTATCCTGGTATGTCACCAGAAGCCTATCAGAAGTATATGGGTCAACTGAAGGGGCAGAAGACGATATTGGTTGTGTTCTACGGTAGCGACTTAGCTAAAAACTTTGGCGGTTAATACCACCCTTATAATCTATCCCTCTTCCCTTGATGGGGAAGGGGGATACCAACAAATACAAAAAACCTTCTAACGCACATTTCGCCGTTTTGAAAGCTCCCAGCGTAAGCATGCCTTTTCCAGTGTGGCTTTATCCACTTGGCGAAACTGCCCTTGCGAATAGCAGCTTGGAAAATGGGGAATTGCTTCATCAATGGCAAAAGCGGCAGCAATAGCTAGGTCATTCCACCAGATAGCTTTCCCCTCTATTTTCTGTTCAGCCAACGCGCTTCTGACTTTATCATAGGAAACATCGGGGGCGGTTTCCACAAAAACACCTTGCGAGTTTGTTTCAAGCGCGTTACGCAAACCCTCCCGCCATTCTGATACATTCGCATCCTTGCGCCAATCTATTTTCCAGATGATAGCTTTTCCCGCATGATAAGTTAGTTCAGGATTCCATCGCACCAGATTATGGCATTGTATCGAAGGATGAGAGGAAAACTTTTCCGGGTTGGATTCGCCAAGCGCAAAAACCGCCAGCCTATCAAGGTAGCCGCTTTTATGGTGAATTGAGCGTTTTAATTCTAGCAATTCTATATCAGCCAGAGGCTGTTCTGATTCTATGAATATATGCCAAACGTTGGTAGGATTGGGGGCTGATAGTTGCGCTAAGGCTTGCCTCGCTTTTGCAATATCTCCGCTATGTAGCCAAATAGTAACTTCATTAGCCAGCAAGCGGGAAATTTCCGGCACAGGTTGGCTCAAATCCAGTTCCAGATGCTCTATAGGCGGTATGTTAGCCGGATTAATGGCAAACTCAGTTCCAATTCGGCACATTGCGAACGGATTGTGCGGCGGCAAGCCTTGTATGTCGGCTGGATTGTCCCCTTTACGCTGCAAAGTTTCGCGCCGCAGTTCGCAGAGTTGGGCGAAATTTAGTTCGGCGGTTTTCAGCACAAAATAGGGAGGTTCGGCTTGAAATTCGATACCATGCAAACCCTGTGTTATTTCCGTTTTTAATTGAGTACCGCCCAGAATTTGCAAGTGGAACAAGTCGTAAGGCGCAAGGTTATTTGCTTCTATGAAATCAATAGTGCGATGAAAGCTATCAACGGTGTCACCGGGCAAGCCTAAAATTGCGTCGAGAAACACTTCGATACCGCGTTGGCGCAGATGCTGTACCCCCGCTACCAGTCGCGGCAAATGGTTCTTGCGACGCACCTTAGCCAGCACTTCCGGCATGGCTGATTGCAAACCTACTTCGACCACTCCAAAATTGCAACTTGCCAGCAAATCAGCCTCAGCCTCGTTAATCGCTTCGCCGCGCATTTCGGCATAGAAGCGGATATGGCGGTTTGCGCCTGTTTCCTGAATGGTCTGATATAACTGGCTGAGGTGGGGTAGCGTATTAAAATTTGCTTCCACAAAATGAACCGAAGTTACCCCTCGCGCCATGCCATATTCAAGCTCTTTACGGATACGCGCAATGTCGAAATAGCGTTTTCCGCCCTTTGGTATATCCTGTCGCCCATAATTGCAAAAAGTACATTTGCTAGGACACCAGCGGCTAAGTTCGATAAACATAAAATTATTAAGGTGATTGTTTAAAGT
>Ga0194047_10000938_pt1 | contig 18595 bp, 12 predicted proteins | sample JunL225m_MetaG_2_FD_160070 | JGI IMG/M metagenome (GOLD analysis project Ga0194047, IMG submission 160070) | Anoxic zone freshwater microbial communities from boreal shield lake in IISD Experimental Lakes Area, Ontario, Canada - Jun2016-L221-5m | ecosystem: Environmental > Aquatic > Freshwater... | reverse complement strand
GCAATTATAAGCTTTCAAATGATGCTCATGTATTATTCATAAATGAGGGTGATTTGAAAAATGGAATTTATATATACAAAGTGAAAGTAAATGACCGAATTGTAAATTCAGGTAAAATAGTAGTAAATAAGTAGCAACGTTAACCCGAAACCCCTTTACACAATGTGTAAAGGGGTTTTATAAAAATTTACAATATGAATAATAAGTCCTTTATTATTATCTTCATTTACATTTCATTTCAAGTTTATTCATTGAATGCCCAAGTAAATCTTGTTCCAAATCCGAGTTTTGAAAATATGAGCCAATGCCCAACAAATGCTAATCGAATATATGATGCCCCGCCTTGGTTTCAAACTTGCATTCAATTTGGAAATACAACAAATAGTTCAAGTTCGGATTTGTTTGACACTTGTGCGAACCATTTCGCACTTGGTATTCCTTGGAATACTGTGGGTTATCAATACGCAAGAACAGGGATAGGATATGCAGGTATTTACGGATATTATGATACATTAAATTATAGGGAATATTTAGAAGTTCCGTTAGATTCTCCTTTAATATCTAATCGAAAATATTGTGTGGAGTTTTATGTTTCATTGGCTTATATTGGAGTTGGCATTACAAACTTTGGGGCTTACTTTTCACACGATAGTTTGTTAGATACTACTAACTTAAAAGCGATAAACTATGTAATACCACAAATAGAGAATCCAAGTACTAACTTTTTAAGTGATACATTAAACTGGATGTTGGTTTCTGGTAATTTTATTGCTGCCGGAGGAGAACGGTTTATGACCATTGGTAACTTTCATTTACCTGCAAATACCAATGTTCAGAACTTAGGCGGCACCTCAGAAGCCTATTATTTTATAGATGATGTAAGTGTAGTGGATTGTACGGGAGTGGGGGTAAGTGAGGTAAATGATGATGCAGAAGTAAGTGTGTACCCAAACCCAGCCACTAATACAATAACTATAGAAAGCACAAAGAGCAAAGTACAAAGTATAAAAATATATGATGTGTTGGGCGAGGAAGTTAATAGCCTAAAGCCAAAAGGCAATAGTAAAATAGAAATGGATATTAGCACTTGGAAGGCGGGGGTGTATTATGTACAAGTAGAAACGGAGAAGGGAATTGTGAGAAGGAAGTTTGTGAAGGAATAACTGGCTTTATGAAATGCGCCCACTCAAGAACTGGCTCATAAGTCCACTGGACTTATGCCCTGAATTTACGAATGGTGGCTTGGTGCCTTTGCGCCTTCGTGGCAATTAAAACGTATTTACAAATCTCGCTTTAGAATTTAGTACTTAGAATTTAGAATTTTTTCTTTGTGTCTTAGCGGTGAAAAAAACTCACTTCACCAAGGTTACCTTCCCAATGTATTTATGGTCGATGTTTTCCGAATCGTCTGTAAAAGAAATTTTATATACAAATACATCGTTTGAGCAAAGCTTTCCTTTATAAAATCCATTCCAACCTTCTTCATAATTAGAGGTATGAAAAACGGTTTCGCCCCAACGGTCGAAGATGTAGAAATTATAATTGTGAACACCTATCACCACAGGTTTAAAAATATCGTTGATGCCATTTTCATCCGCAGGCGAAAACGCATTGGGTATCCAAAATAAATATTGAGGCAAAATCTCTACTGACGAGTAAGCGGTATCGTAGCAGCCATATTGATTCACCACCACTTGCATGATGGAATATATCCCCGGGTTGGAGTAATGATGCACCGTATCGCTGGTAGTACTCATGCTTCCATCGCCCCAATACACTTGCCATCCAACCGCATTCAAGCTTGCATCGTTCATGGTGATGTTCGGAAAATAAATGGCGGTGTCGTGTGGCGAAACATGAAAACCTGCTGTAGGCGTAGGGTTGATGGTGAATGGTGACGATGATACCACTGTGTCTTTGCATCCATGTTGTGTGGTCACTATCAAGGTGATGTTATAGGAGCCTTCGGTGATGTACACTGCCACAGGGTTTTGAAGGGTTGAAGTTTGTCCGTTGCCAAAATCCCAAGCATAGGTCAATGGAGTATCGGCAAAGGAGCTATCGAGAAATTGAACACCATACATCACACAGCCCACTGTAGAAGCCAAACCGAAATCGGCAAAAGGTTTTGGAAACACCACAATTTGATTGGTGTCGCTCACCGTACAGCCATGGTCGGATATGGAAAGCACTATTGGATATATACCAACCGAATCGAACACAATGCCAGTAGGGTTTTGTTGGTTACTGGTGTTGGGAGCTGCATGGTTTCCAAAGTTCCAATGAAAAGTACTGGTAGATGAAAAGGTGCCGCCAGCAGCAAATCCAAAACTATTTCCTTCGATACATTGCCCAGCAGGAGGAGTTATTTGTGGAACAATGTCGGGGTAAATAATGAAACTATGCGAAACTGTATCTGTGCACGTACTACCAGGGTTGATGATAAGCGTTGCTGTATAGGTTCCCGGAGTAGCATATTGCCACGATGGAGAGTTGGCAGATGAAGTATCGGCCAATGTGGAAGCTTCACCAAAATCCCAAGCATAATAAACAGCACCAGCCGAACTTTGTGCAAAGTTTACTTGATGATTGGTACAGATTGGAGTAGCCGTAAAAGCAGCTATCGGAGGGTTTTGCACTGCTAGTTGATTGGGAAGGGTCACCGTATCCACGCATCCATGCATACTCGTCACTACCAAACTTACATTATAAGTTCCTATTGACGAATAAATAGTAGTTGGATTTTGTAAGGTGGAAGTGGAACCATTGGCAAAGTCCCAGAAATAAGTCATGGGGGCATCGCCAGTAGAATTGTTTACAAACTGAACTGGATTGAGTATGCACGAAACCGTGGTGGAAGTAGTGAAACTAGCATTCGGTCGGGGGTAAATAAGTATCGAATCTACATACGATTTCGTACAACCATATTCCGAAATGGTAAGCGTTACCGGTATCATTCCTGTGGTGTTGAAAACAATATTTGTAGGGTTTTGCAAAGTACTCGTTGAAGGACTTGCATTCGGGAAACTCCATAAAAAGGTAGCTCCGGTAGTGAATGCACCACCAGCAGTAAAATTAAAACTATTTCCATCAATGCATTGTCCTGCCGGTGGCACATAAGTAGGGTCGAGCAAAGGTTCAATCACAAATACATTCTGAGCAGTATCCACGCATAGTTGCCCAGGATTAATGGTTAAGGTTACTGTATATGTTCCAGCAGTTGGGAAGGTGTAAGTGGTATTCCATAAGTTAGAAGTATCGGCAAGTGTACTAAGGTCGCCAAAGTCCCAATGATAAGTAAAAGCATTGATGCTCGATTGATTAAAATTAACTGTAAATCCAGTGCAGAATGTAGTTTGAGCAGGAATAGAAGCCACAGGAATATTAGGGCAATTCACCACATTAAACTGAAAGTCGCGTTTGTTTACACTCACCAACACTCCGTTTCGATACTCGCTTGCACATACTCCCACTACCCATTGCCCCATCATATTGGGTGTACCTGTCAATAAACCAGTATGCGGATTAAGACTCATGGCAGGCGAAGAACTCATTGGGTACGAACTCGAATAAGGAGGAAACCACTGAACAAAACCTATGGGAGGAGAAGGCGCTGTAGCACAACCACTGCCCAACTGAGGACAATTGGGGTCTAATCCTGAGTAAGGATCGCAAAACTGATAATACAACGAATCTCCATCAAGGTCGGTTGCCGAATGATCAAAAGTTAACGGAATACCTACGCATACAAAGATGGGAGGAAAATGATTAAACCGTGGACTACTATTACATACTGCAATTCCAGGGTCAGGGATATGAGCTAGATAAGTTGCACCTTCGTTATTTGGGTTGGCAAGATTTAATATCGTACCATTCCTACAACAACGCTGATAGGTTAAATCGTACCCACCAGCCAAAGCAGGCAGGTTGATGGTGGTTTGATAAATGGCTTCTTCCACACAAATATTTGTTGGTGGTACCAAGCAAGGATTACTTATAGAAGCAGGTAATATAGTGGAGCCAGGAAAAGCAATGGGCACACTGTCGAGCAATGTTCCAGAACTATTGAAAATATATAATAATGCAGGGCTATCGTATGGTGCAGTACCATTATAGCAATCACGATAAATTTTTAACGTGATGGCGTAGTTGTTGTTTCCTAGACAATCATAATAAATCTCACCACCCACAATATGTGTAGCAAAATTTTTTAACGAGATAAAAGTTAAAAACAATAATACTACTGCATTTTTTGTTTTCATTATGTCAACAGTCAGTCTTACTGACTTGATATGATACTATCTCGTGAGTTCGAAGAAACCCGAAAAAGTTCTTTGATCCGAAGTCTCCGTAACTTTTATGTTATCGTTATGAATTACATTTGGTAATACCTTACCAGCTGCATTTACCGTCAACACATAATAATAAGTTCCTTCCGAATATTTACTTCCTCCAAAGTCATTTTTATAATTCGATGTTTCATAAATTTTCTTTCCCCAACGATTGTACACCACCAAGGAGTGAGAAGGAAATTTATCTAAGTTTTGAATGTAAAATGTTTCATTCATTATTGAACCACTATTGTTTGGAGTAATGATGTTCGGAATATTAAGCGTACAACTTAATTCAACATCCACTGCAATTTGGTCATTTTGCGTGTTATTACAAATGTCTTTTACCAAAAGCTGATAAATACCCGGTAAAGTTGCAACAAACGAGGTGTTGGCTGTGTAGTTAGTTAGTAATGTATCCACACCAGAAATTACCGACCAAGTATATACATAAGGCGTTCCACCTCCAGCAACAACCGCAGACAAACTTACTAGATCACCAGGGCAAACTATTTTATCATCACCAGAGTTCACCGTCAAAGGGTCGAAAGTAGCTACCGTTAAGGTAAAGACATGGGTTTGATCTGGAGTTGGGTCAGGCGTTCCAACGCAAGCATCGGTGACAGACACAGTATAAGTTGTAGTAGCAGTCACCGAAACATTTTGCGAAGGTTGCGAAGGCAAGCCTCCACTCCAAGTGTAAGTATATGGTAGTAATCCCCCTGTTATGTTTGTAGATATTGTAGCACTTCCTCCTTGATTACAGAAAGTAGTGTCATTAGTCGAAGTCAAAGCAAGCGGAGTTAAATCATTCAGATGAAAGGTACCATTTGTAGTGGATTGTACACAAGGGTTCGATTGAAAGATTGAAAGATTAACAGTTTCCAGTCCTTCTGTTAATCCATCGATGGCACCATTTACACAATAGGTGACAGTGCTAACCCCTATCGGAAATATTAATTGGTTTGGCATTGGAGTTCCTGGTGTGTTGTAATAATAGTCAACACCATTTTGAGCCGTTCCTCCGATGGTGATGGTAAGTGTATCGGCAACAGCTAAATTGGAAGTACGAACAAAATGTACACAAGCTGTTCTGCAGCCTTCGTATAGCGTAGAGTCAGTAGAAGTAGCTGGTGAAATAACAGGTAAGATGCTTACCGTAACAGAAGGAAGGTTTAGTACGTTCACAAAGATGGAGTCGGTAATACCAGGTGTCGGGTCAGGGCTACCCATACATGCATCTTCCACAGAAACAACAAAGTTTGTAGGAACGGTAACTGTTACCGTTGGATTAGCGACAGAAGATGCACCATTGGTCCAAGTGTAGGTATATGGTTCTACTCCTCCCGTGACATAAGTGTTTAAAGTTAATGTACCTCCTAAACCAGTATTGCAAAATGTGGTGTCATTGCTAACCGTCATGGTCATAGGAGAATATTCGTTTATATAAATGGTAGCATTGGTTGTGGTTTGAGCGCAAGGGCCTGTCTGTGTAATGGTAAGTAATATGCTTTCCAACCCTTCAACAATGCCATCCGATACCGCATTGATACAATAAGAAATCGAATCTTGTCCAGGCTGAAAAATCAACACCGTTGGTAAAGGTGTTCCTGCTACACCTGTATTATAATCAGTGCCATTTATTGCAGTTCCACCTATTGTTAACGACACGGTATCTGCATTCGAAAGGTTCGTGGTTCTGATGAAGTGAACACATGCAGTTCCACACCCTTCATACAAAACTGAGTCATTAAATCCACCATAACTTATTTGCGGAATAATTTGAACTGCAGAACTTGAGAAACTACCTGCTTTCAGAAATACACCAGAATCTAAGATATGGTCAGATCCGTCAGCAATAGCAATTTTTATATGGTAGGTTTGTCCACATTGAACGGCTGAGATAGCGGTGAGGGGTATGGTAAACCCGTTGTATTGTACCGTTGCTCCATCCGGTGCGGTACCTGTTCCTGAACCATCTCCATTATCAACGTAATATTGCCCATTGTTTATTAAATTGACATTGTTAATTGTAACAGGGGTAGTTGTTCCAGGAAGAAGCGCGATATTAATTGAATTATTAGAAAATGGGCCCGCAATACCAGGACCACTTAAAAAGAATCCAAATCCATCATTGATTGAACCATTTGCATAAACCATGTATTCTTCAGAAGCAAACACGTATTGAAATTTTACCGAATCGGAAACAGAAACAAAGTCGAATTCAAGTACAGACGCATCGTAGCTTGGATAAGGACTCATAATTACATCCAAATCTACATCACCAGGTAAATTATTATTGGTACTAGCTGAAGTCAGATTATTTGGGCCAGGGGCATTGTTAATATCTCCATTTGTAAGTAGCACTCCCGAATTGAATCCGATATTAGAAGCACTTCCGTTGAAAGTCCCACTTGCTATTGGTAATCCAGTATAGGTAACATTGCTTATAGTTACTCCAGTACCAACTAGAACATTTTGCACCCATTGGGTTGGTGTCATTGTTCCATTAACTGTTAATTGAGAATAACCTTTATTAGCCATTATGATTGCTAATATTATAAATGCTTTCTGAATTTTGTTTGTTGATTTCATCTTGTTTTGTTTTTATCGTATTAATGTAATAGTCCCTATTTTCTTGAATTCTTTTTTATTTATAGTTTCAATGTCGAACACACATATGTATTGTCCAATTTCCGCGTCACGCCCCATGTAAGTGCCATCCCAACCTTTTGTCATTTCCTCAGAGAAAAACAATAATTCTCCAAATCGATTATAAATACTCATTGCGTACGTTTTTAATCCGAAGCCTGAAGCCACAAATATATCATTTCTTCCGTCATTATTCGGTGTAAATGAATTGGGGAAGTAAAAATAAAAATCAGGCAATACCACAATGGTTTGATACATGGAATCTTTGCAGCCTTGAAGATTCGTGATGACAAGCTTTACGGTGAACGAACCTTCGTGCGGAAAATAATGCACAGGACTTTCCATGGTTGATACAGAATCATTAGAATTATCGCCAAAACTCCAGAACGAATTGTTTGCCCCCGAAGAAACATTATTGAACTGAACATTTTGATTAGTAACATACACAGCTGTAAAGCTAGCTTGCACCATGTGGGTAGTGACGTTGATTTGCTGCGAAATGGTCTGAGAACACTGGTCGGTTACGGTAATAGTATAGGTGGTGGAAATTGCTGGACTCACCACAACAGAGTCGAAACTAGATGCTGATGGTCCCCACGAGTAAGAATAGGGAGGTTTACCTCCTGTCACCGCAGCTTTTAGAGTCACAACATCTCCTTTGCAGATATTTGTATCTCTCGATACTGTCATTTGCATAGGGGTATAGGCTGTAACTATGGCATGTGTACTATCGCTGGCGGTTACGCCACAAACATCGGTAACTGTGACATAATAGGCTGTGGTTTGCAAAGGGTACACGGTTGCCACATTATTAGCTGAACTTGCATTGGTCCAATTGTATTGATAAGGTAATGCGGTGGTTCCACCAGCAACCACCGCTGTGAGCAATAAACTAGAAGGTGGACAATTGTAAGTAATATCAGGGTTAAGGGAAACAGTCAATGGAGGTGAATCGATGATAGTAATGGTGATGGACGATGGAGGTGTTGAATTGTTCATTGTTAATATAATCGTTTCATTTCCTTCAATAAGCGCATCGGGTATACTGCTAATGTGAATAGAAGTAGTGTCAACATTAGGAGCAAAGAAAACACTGTCGCCAATGGCAGAATAATCAACCCCATTGGTAGCAGTACCTGATACAGTAAAATAAACGGTATCGGGAAGTATTAAAGAACAGGGGGTGCCTATACGTTTAAAATGGATTCGTCCATCGCCACATCCTTCGTACAAAACTGTGTCGGTTGAAAGGAGTTGACCAGCAACGTACATATTCGAAGTGATTGGAATATTTTCTGAACTAGAAAAACTACCTTCTTCAAGAAATACTCCCGAATCGTTTGACCAATCGTACCCATCACCAATAGCAATTTTTATATGATAGGTTTGTCCACACTGAACATAGGATGTAGCGGTAAGGGGTACAGTAAAACCATCGTACTGCACCGTGGCTCCATCGGGAGCAGTGCCGGTTCCTTGTCCATTGCCATTGTCGAAATAGTAAGCACTGTGATTGTTAAGACTCAAGTTATACATGGTCACTGGTAGCGTTGTTCCTGGAATCACCGCAATATTTACAGAGTTATTACTAAATGGTCCACTAATGCCTGGTCCACTAATAAAAAAACCGAAGCCATCGTTTACTGTGGCCGGCAATGGAGGAGAATTTACATATTCCATGTATTCTTCAGAACCAAAAATGTAACGGAACTTTACAGTATCTGTTCTTGGGATAAAGTCGAATTCCAAAACTGCTGCATCGTGACTTGATGATGGAGAGGTAATGATGTTGAGGTCGGGGTCGCCTGCCAGATTAAAAACAGTAGTGCTCCCAGAATTATTGTTTGGCCCAATGGCATTCAATATTTTACCTGTAGCGAGTAACACCCCAGAGGAAATTCCAAGGTTGGAAGCTGCGCCATTAAATGTTCCACGTGCAAGTGCCGAACCTGTATAGGTGATGTTAGTTGCAGTAATTCCAGGACCCAACAATACATTCTGAACCAATTGTGCAGGTGTCATCACCGTGCTTGTTGTCAACTGAGCGCGGCTCTGCAAGGCAATTATGAGCAAATAACTACTAAGAAAATATTTTATAATCGTTCGAAAATTCATTTTCGGTAGTGCATACTTTTTTCAAAACAAATTTACCAAAATTTTGGTTACCCTCGCTATTGATTTTAATTTAATCGGTGAATTCATTGTTTATGTATACTATAGAGTACTTTCGGGACAAAAAGGTTGCATCTCTTATATATTAATTTAATCGAAAGTTGAGGTGAATGGAGTAGCAACTCTCCTTCTCCTAAAAGCTATTGGAATGAGATGAAGGAAGGGTAATCTATTTTAGCGTAATTGTTTTATTGACGAATTAAACGAAAAAGGGAAGAATAGACAAATCTAATCTTCCCTTTAATTCCTCTGTGGGCCCACTTGGAATCGAACCAAGCACCACCTGATTATGAGTCAGGTGCTCTAACCGAATGAGCTATAGGCCCCAATTGCAATAGAATAAAAGATGAAATCAATCAAATTGTACCGCTTTACTGCAATTTTAGGACTGCGAAATTATATATTTGCAGCCAATTAACAAACACTATTAGCATTTTATTATGATTTTTTCTTTAGATAAGTTCAAAAACATCATTTTTGATTTGGGCGGAGTCATCATCAACATTGATTTATCCCTTACTATGACAGCCTTTGAGGAACTAGGAATAAAAGATGTGCCAAAATTGTTTTCCACTACCTTGCAGCAACAATTATTCGATTTTCAGGAAAAAGGAACCATTACTTCTGCTCAATTTCGGGATGAGATTCGTAAATTTTCAACTGTTCACCTGCTCGATTCCCAAATTGATGAAGCATGGAATGCTTTACTGCTCGATTTACCAAAAGCTCGTCTTGAATTATTGGAAAAAGTAAAACGCTCGCATCGCACGTTTCTATTAAGTAATACTAACGAAATACACATCCATACTATTCAGCGCTACCTTAACAAAGAATATGGAATCTCTGATTTATCTTCTTTTTTCGAAAAGACATATTTGTCGTATCAATTGGGAATTCGAAAACCCGATGCCGAACTATTTAAATTGGTGCTTGACGAAAATAAATTGAACCCTTCCGAAACATTATTTATTGACGATTCGAAACAACATATTCTTGCTGCTGAGAAGCTTGGTATACAAACCTATTGGCTTGACCTTTCCAAAGAAAACCTCTTAGACCTTTTCGAATAGTGGGTTATCATTCGGTTTATTCAAAAAGATAAATCGTCAACCATCATTTTATTCTTTAATTTTGCCCGATTCTAAATCCACAAAAAAGAATGAAAAATAGTATACGGTATTTTATACAAGGTTTGGTTATTACAGTACCTGTGGCTATTACAGCCATCATGGTTTATCGTATCATCATTTGGGTGGGCTCCTTGTTCAATATTTTTGGAACCATTGTTAGTCCTGTTGTCGATCCATTTATTATCATCATCACCGCTGTTGCACTCATCTTTTTAATGGGATTGTTGGGTTCATCCATCATTCTTCGTCCAATGTTCAGTTTGTTCGACAGTGCGCTCGAGCATACTCCCTTTGTAAAAACCATTTATGGTGCAATTAAAGATTTGATTGCCGCTTTTGTTGGTAGCAAAAAACGTTTCAATAAACCTGTGCTGATAACTATAAACAAAGAAAACAACATACAACAACTTGGGTTTATAACTCAAGAAGATTTAAGCGATTTGAATTTAAAGAAAGGAACTGTGGCTGTATACGTGCCCATGTCGTATTCGCTTTCGGGAAATTTATTAATTGTTCCTGCCGAAAGTATTACAATGTTAGATGCCTCTTCTCCAGAGGTGATGAAGTTTATTGTTTCTGGTGGGGTTACCGATTTGGATGAAGAATAATGTTTAGAAAGAAGAAGCGCTATGCTTCAACTTCTCACCAATACCATTTTATTTTTCTTGACTTAATATCAACTCTGCGAGCATTAAATCTTGAGGGCTAGTGATTTTAATGTTCTCCTTGTTGCCTTCAATCAAATTAATTTTTTTTCCTGTTGATTCTAACACACTTGCATCATCAGTAAAGGTCGATTGATATTCCTGCATGAAAGCTTGTCTTAAATCACTTGAATGAAAGCATTGAGGAGTTTGAATAATCGAATACTTGTTCCTGTCTACCGCTTTGTTTTCTCCATTTTCTATAAATCGAATAGACTCCGTTAAAGGTACTGCAGGAGTTGCATTTCCTGTTTCTTCGGCAGTATTAAAAGCGTTTATGATTGTATTATAACTCACTAATGGTCTTGCTGCATCGTGTACTCCTACTACACAATTATCAGGAACAAGTGCTAGTCCATTTTTAACCGAATGAAACCTTGTTTGGCCTCCTTCAGTGATTGTGTGTTCAATGGTGAATTGGTGTTTTTCGCATAAGCTCTTCCATTCATTTCGGTATTGAGCATTAAGAACAACGATAATTTGTATGTCGGGAAATGAATGAGTAAATCTTTCGATGGTGCGCATCAAAATAGGTTTACCTCGGAGAAGAATGAATTGTTTTGGAACATCCGATTTCATTCTCGAGCCAGTGCCACCGGCTACTATGATGATGTATTTTTTCATTTTTGTTGTTAGTTTATAGTTGCAGGAAAACCTGCAACTATAAACCAATAACTTGTATTACAATATTAACATCGCATCGCCATAAGTATAGAAGCGATACTTTTCTTTTATTGCTTCTTTGTATGCTTTCTGCATCAAATCGTATCCTCCGAATGCATACACCATCATCAATAATGTTGATTCAGGCATGTGGAAATTTGTGATCATACAATTGGCAACACTGAAATCGTAAGGAGGGAAAATGAATTTGTTGGTCCATCCTTCGAATGGTTTTAAATATCCATCTGTACTTACAGATGTTTCGATAGCACGCATCGTGGTTGTGCCAACACAACATACTTTCTTTTTATCTCTTCTTGCTGTATTTACTATGTTGCAATTTGTTTCGGTAATAAATAATTGTTCCGAATCCATTTTGTGTTTGGTCAAATCTTCAACTTCAACTGTGCGGAACGTTCCTAAACCAACGTGTAAAGTAATATTGGCAAAGTTTACTCCTTTTATCTCTAAGCGTTTTAATAGTTCGCGGCTAAAGTGCAAACCAGCAGTTGGCGCAGCTACTGCACCTTCGTGTTTTGCAAACACAGTTTGGTAACGTTCTTTGTCTTCTTCAGTTGGTGCACGTTTAATGTATTTAGGCAATGGAGTTTCACCCATTTCTTCTAATGTCTTACGAAAATCTTCATAAGAACCATCGAATAAGAAACGTAATGTACGGCCACGCGAAGTCGTATTATCAATCACCTCAGCCACTAAAGTATCGTCTTCGCCAAAATAAAGTTTGTTACCAATACGTATTTTACGAGCAGGGTCAACCAATACATCCCATAAACGACTTTCAGCATTTAATTCTCTCAACAAAAACACTTCTATTTTGGCCCCAGTTTTTTCCTTGTTACCGTACATACGGGCAGGAAACACCTTGGTGTCGTTCAATATCATACAGTCACCATCGCCAAAGTAGGATAAAACATCTTTAAAATGTTTGTGTTCTATTTTTCCTGTTTTGCGATTAACTACCATTAATCTTGCTCCTTCACGAGTTTTTGCAGGATATTCTGCAACTAAATCTTTTGGTAAGTTGAATTTGAATTGTGATAATTTCATTTCATTTTTTGTTTTGTGTAAGAACTTCTGGAATGAGCTGCTCGGAAGGCGAAACTTATTTCATAAATCTTACGGGATTTATATTAATAATTTTAAAGGGCACAAAAGTAGTATAAAAAAGAGTACAGCCAACAATTATTTTTGGCTGGAATTACCGAAAGTTGAATACAAACAACAATTGCTATGGAGCGTCTTAAGCCGAAATTAACCTCCTAACAGAGCAGTTACTTTCTGGCAGGTCTTTTATCTTTTCTGAAATTACTTTTTTTGGCAAACGGTCTTTTTGTTTTCACCAAAGGAGTGTAAGCAGGTCCGGTACCAATTTCTGGAGGCAAAGGAAGCTTTTTCACCTCGCTACCTATCAAGGTTTCTATCTGTAAAAACTTTTGCTGGTCATATTCATTAATAAAGGTAAGCGCCACCCCTGTTGACGATGCTCTGGCTGTACGACCAATTCGGTGTATATAATCGGCTGCATCACCGGGCACATCGTAGTTGATTACTAATCCAATATCTTCAATGTCTATCCCTCTTGATAGAATATCAGTGGCTACAAGTATTTGCAATTGTTTACTTCTGAAATTACGCAGCACCTCTTCGCGTTCGTTTTGCTCCAAATCGGAGTGAATGGATTTCGCTTTTAGATTGGCTTTTTGTAAATCGCGTTCAAGCTCTTTCACCTTTATTTTGGTCGACACAAAGATGATGACACTTGTTAATTCTTTACCTGCCAACAACGATTTGATCAATGGGTTTTTCTGAGCATCGTAAACCAAATAAGCACCTTGTATTACTCCTTCAGCTGGTTTTGCTAATGAAATACTGATGTGTTCGGGATCGTGCAAAAGCTTGGTAGCAAGCGAACGAATGGTGGGTGCCATGGTGGCCGAAAACATCAAGGTTTGTTTTACCTTTGGTAAATAGGTTGTTATTTTCATGATGTCGTCAACAAAACCCATATCCAACATGCGGTCGGCTTCGTCAAGTATTAATGTTTCTAGGTTGTCGAATCGCACATAGCCCATGTTTAAGTGTGCCATTAATCGACCGGGAGTAGCAATAATAATATTTGCTCCATCGGTCAAGGCTTTGCGTTCGCGTTCGAATACAATGCCATCGCTACCTCCATAAATGGCAAGCGAACTTACCGAAGTGAAATAAGAAAAACCTTGCAAAGCTTGGTCGATTTGCAATGCAAGTTCTCGCGTAGGAACAATGATTAATGTATTGGTTGAATCGGTAGGATTCAATGCAAGTTTGTTGAGGATAGGCAGTAAAAAAGCTGCTGTTTTTCCAGTGCCTGTTTGTGCACATCCTATTAAATCTCGGTTGCTTTGAATGATTGGAATAGCTTGTTCCTGTATTGGTGTTGGGGTTTCAAACCCCATTGAATCTAGCCCTTCCTGAAGGTTTGTCTCAAAATTAAAATCTTTAAAAATCAAATTGTTTTAGTTAATGTTTATACAAAGGTAGTTTATTTATTTGTTATGCCATTTTGGATAGGTCGGCAATCCAAGCATTCAACAAGGTTATTTCCTCTTTTCCTACCACATTTATTTCAATTAGTTTTTGATAACAAACAATCAAATTTTCGTAAATATGTTCTTTCCCCGGTTTTAGAACTAAGGATTGTAGCTCTTTACAGATGTTTAGATTATTAGAATAGCCTGGTATTTCATCTTCAAAATCTTTCATCAAGTTATGTTCGTTTCGTTCTTGCCAAACGGTGCTTTCGTGATAAAGCACACTCCATCCACATTCCCAAGCAATGCGCTGAGCTACATAGCTTCTCCAGATGTCAGTCATTCGGAAACTACAGTAAGAAGGCAAGTACATCAATGCAAACGCTTCTTTGAACCAATGTGTATTTTGCGAATTGAAAGGACTCCAAGCATTTTTTCCAAGTGCAATTTTATTTTTTAGTTCGAAAGAAAGTGGCAATGGATACGTCAATCGATACACTGCATCTACATCTGGGTTTTCGTCAGCTAGACCTTGTTGAATAGGGCAATGAATGGTTTCGTTTTTCAAAGTCGAAAGTTCGGTTTGTTTTTTTTGTAATTCTTCGAGTGGATAACCACGAGGCCAAATGAACGATTTGGTGAAGTAATGATACACATTCACCCAACCTGTGTTTTCGAAAACATGGCTTTTAACATCACTTTGTTTTTCGCTCCAAAAGTCTTCGCGAGGAATGTTGTCATCATCGGTTTCTACCAATTCGGTGACCCCATTTTTGATGGCTAATAAATAACCAAGGTTCTTACGAGAGTAATGACGAGTGGGTGCTATCTTGGCCAATTCGAATGGTAAGGTTTGCTGACGTGCCACACTCCAAAAATCGCAACCATCAAGGTTGAATTCGGCTGGAGATTTGGTATCGCCCATTACAATAAATGGAAGGTTACGTTTTTTACACTCTTCGGCAAACTGAATTAAAATAGGATGTTTATCGTTTGCAATGGAAGTAATGATTAAGGATTTTGACATAATAGGTTTTGTGTATTTTATTCTTCTTTCCTCATCATCAATGGTAATGAAGGAAGGGCAGAAACTAAGGTTATAATGTTGGTTTGTTTCCCATCAATCGTTGAACGAAATAATAAAACAAAGTTTGATATGCATTCTTTATTGCGTTTGGCGACACTCTTGGCGAAGGTGCTTGATAATGGATAGGTACTTCGAAGTTTCTTCGTTTGCGCAATAGGTATCTAAGTTCGGTTTGATAGAAATGCGCCTTCGATTTAAATTCATGGGTAATGATTTTTGCCACCACATCTCTATGGAAACCTTGATATCCCGAGGTCATATCGCGAAGTTTGGTACCCAATAATACATTGGCCAAAATGGTTCCTGTTTTTGATAACATTCTTCGTTTGAAAGGCGAATCGCCCATGGAGCCTCCGTTGATAAATCGGCTACCGAACGCACATTCGTTTCCTTCGTTCAAAACTCTTAAAAACATAGGTATGGCTCGTGGGTCGTGCGAAAGACCTGCATCCATTTCGATGATGATGTCATGATTGGCTTCGTAAGCTGCTCTTAATCCGCGAACATAAGCATCTACCACATTCTTGTTTTCGGGTGCCCACACTGTAACGTAGCGAGGGTCTTTGGCACTCAATTCTTGACAAAGCTCAAGGGTTCGGTCTTTCGATGCTTTATCAATAACAAAATAAATATTGCCTGGATTGAGTTCGTTAATTACAAAATTCAACATGTCGATAAAAGGCAAAAAGTCTTGCTCTTCGTTCGCCATTGGTATTACTATTGCCCACTTTTTGTAATAAAACATATTCTTAGTCGCGCTTATTATCTTATTTTTTTAGAATGACAAAATTATACTTTTTTATTACTTAACGCAGTAGTAAATTTACTTTCTCGCTCTTTGTCACCATTTAGCTTGAAATAATAAAGGTAAAAATTGTCGTAATCGGCTTTTAGCTTTTCGTACGTCATGCTTGGCATTCGGTTGGCAATGTAGTAATCGAGATACATCGGGAAATCGGTGTACTGAAAATCACCACCAAGACGGGCTTTGAGCTGAGCGATGAGTTTTACATCATAAGTAATAATCTCGGTTTTGATTTGATAAGGCGAGAAATTAATATTGGCATATCGAAAGGTGTCTTTGGTAATGGGCCGAGCATGGATAGGAAATACAAAGTTGATGTTTTTGCTTTCGAAATAATCAATGGTTCCATGTTTTTCGTGACCTATTCGTTCGCGTTTTTCAATCTTCGAATGCGCTATCAAAGTATCAGTGAGGCCATGAAACTCCTGTATATAGCTAAAATTGGCAAAGTAGCCCATACAAGCTTGTCCTCCTTTTATCAACATCCGAGCTTCTATTCCATCGAAACAATTGTTGAGTACTTTGCCCATTTTTATTTCGTTTTCCATGGGGTAATAACTTGTGTATACATACCTTTCGTCCGACACATCGCCATTCCAAGTTATTATTTCTTTGCCATTGGCATCGGTCTTTTTAAACACATCCATGCGCAGGGTAGTTTCTATCAAACTAGCTGCTACTAGCACACCCAATGCAAGGTTCACGGTTTTTGGTTTCACCAATTTGAGCACCGAATAAAAAATAATGAAGTAAATAAAAGGTGCAATGGGAATGATGAAGCGGGCATACATAAAATCGCCACCTACTTTGGCAACAAAGAAAACCAAATAGAGCAAAACGATTTTGATAGCCACCAAATAAGCAGCATTCCAATTGTCGCTCAAAAAATGTTTAAGGTTTTCTTTAAACTTATTTTTGAGCAATGGAAAGATGATGAACATGGGTAGAATAAATGCCAACAAGGAGATAAAGTGAGGTTTGAAATACAGCCAAATATAATAAAACCCTTTACTGAAATTACTTTCGTTGCCTAGCTTATCATAATACGTGTTCGGGAAAATGAAACCATAATAATGGTATCGCCACATAAAATAAGGAACGTAAATAACCACAAAAGCCAGATTGAAATACAATAGAATGCTGATGATGTTGGGTAATGTTTTTTTCTGAAAAAACAGATTACAAACAAAAAGCAAGTTGGCCAGAAAGACGATTAACAAGGTGTCGGGGCGAGTCATCAGCGCTAGACAAAGGAAAAAGCCAGTGAGGAGGTAGCGTTTGGTAGGAGCGATGGAAGTAAAGAAAAAAACGAAAAACGAAGTGCACAGCAAAAAGCTGAACAACGATGTTTCTAAGCCCGAAGTGGCCCAAGTATTATAATCGTAATTAAGTGCTAAGGCCAAGGTGATGAACGGAAGCAAAAACACTTCGTACCGTTTCGAGATTTTGAAACTAATAATGGAAACCAAGGTGAGTGTGCCTACGGAAGCCAATATGCCGAGCACCTGAACGGTAACCAAGGGGTCGCGCTTGAGCCACGAAAAAAAGCTGATGAGCATGATCCACAGAAAATCAGTAAACCCCTCCACACGCTCGCCTTTGTTGTACACCAATCCGTTGCCCGCCAAAAAATTCTGAACATAACGCAAAGCAATAAAAATATCATCGCCCAACCATTTGAGCTTATACGAATAAACAATGCTCACCACAATGGCCACTACCGAGACGAGTATAAAAAGATTTGGATTGGTCGACTTTACTGGAATTGATGCTTGTTGATGTTTTGGTTTTGCTGCCATAAAGGTTATTTAATAAGTTTCAAAAGTAATGAAAAAAGGATTAGTGGGTAGTGAGTTTTGTGGAGGAAATCCAGAAGGGTCGGGACAGGTAAATAGGTAATAGGGTTTTTTCACCACTAAGACACGAAGGCACTAAGGTTCACTAAGGCATATTCGTAAGAACAGTTTTCATAATACATTGTACTTAGTACTTCATCATAATACTTTGTACTTAATACTGTGTACTTTTAATACTTTTTACTTTTCATCCCTCAAATATACACCATAATTTTACTTCAAAATTGGAAAAAGTATGCGGAACGCGAACGAAAGGATGCGGAACGCGAACGAAACCATGGTTTGGTGAGTGAAACCATGGTATGAGTGAGTGAAACCATGGTTTGGATGAGTGAAACCATGGTTTGGGTGAGTGAAACCATGGTTTGGGTGAATGAAACCATGGTTTGGGTGAACGAAACCATGGTTTGGGTGAACGAAACCATGGTTTGGTGAGTGAAACCATGGTTTGGATGAGTGAAACCATGGTTTGAGTGAATGAAACCATGGTTTGGATAAATGAAACCATGGTTTGGGTGAGTGAAACCATGGTTTTCTCGGGTCTGTTCAATAAACTGTGTCAGGTTAAAATTATTTACCTTTGTATGTTGATTAAAACAGACATTGGCTCTGCTGGAGAGCAACCGATGAAGGGATAGCTCAACCAACTGGAATATCATAGAAC
>Ga0194047_10000937_pt1 | contig 18623 bp, 11 predicted proteins | sample JunL225m_MetaG_2_FD_160070 | JGI IMG/M metagenome (GOLD analysis project Ga0194047, IMG submission 160070) | Anoxic zone freshwater microbial communities from boreal shield lake in IISD Experimental Lakes Area, Ontario, Canada - Jun2016-L221-5m | ecosystem: Environmental > Aquatic > Freshwater... | reverse complement strand
GTGGATGTCGATCCGGTCTAACAGCGGGCCGCTGATCCGCTGGCGGTAGGTTTCGATCTGGCGCGGGGCGCAGCGGCACTGGCGCTTGATGTCACCGTAGTAGCCGCAAGGGTGCGGATACCATTTTCGGTGACACTAACATGAAACCCGATAAGCCATTTGTAATAAGCCGCTTGCGTGATGAATGCCGGCCCGTCTCCGACAAGCAAATACGCTGCAGGGTCCGCAATCGTCTCAAACCGACGGCAGAATACCGCACAATCTCCAGCACGGGGAAGTCCGGCTACCCTGATACCGCCGGGCGCGACCAACTTTCCATTCCATGCCCATGCTGCCCAGTGGGAGGTATACATTGTTATCAGCGGTTCGGGAGAGCTGCGTGCCGGCGGCACGGTTGTAGCCGTTACTGCCGGTGATAGTTTTGTTTGCCCACCAGGCGAGCCACACCAACTGAAGAACACGAGCACGGCAGACCTTCTCTACTACGTCATCGCCGACAATCCGCCCGCCGATGTCATTACTTACCCAGATTCGAATAAGTGGTTCGTGAAGCCACAGCGCAAGAGCTTCACGATGCAGGAGACAGACTATTATGCCAACGAGGAATAAGCCGAACGCCTAGGGCAGGGTGATGTTGCCACCGCAACGCGTGCCGAGTATGTAAAGCGGCGTGCCTTTGAGAAATCCCTCCGCATTCGGTCGATTGGCGGTCTTCTGGTCGATCGAAACTGAGCACTGGATGTTGATCCAATCACCGTTCAAGGCATCGTAACCAGTGGGGTCAGGAAAACAACTTGCGGTCCAGCGACCGGTATTGGATCGCCTCCAGGATGTCGGTGGCGCGGATGTTAAGAGCGCCGGTCAGGTCCGCTAGCGTGCGCGCGACTTTCAGGATCCGGTCATGCGCCCTGGCGGAAAAGTTCATTTCCTCCATCGCGTGTTCCAGATAGGCGATCTTGCTGTTTTCGCTCTTTCCTTCGACGGGTGATCTCTCCCACAGCCGGCACCCGCTGTGTAGGGCCAGCCAGTCGGTGGCGGTGATGAAGGCACAGGTTTCGTCCGGGTTGCTAACGGAGCTGATGGTGTGGGAGCGGGCGGTGCTGGGTTGACCCCAGCCGCCGCCGGACATGTTTTCGGCATTGTCGCCGAAGCTTGCCGAGATGCGGCTCCAGTATCTTTTCTTCGACCGGATCACGATCGGGTCGAGGACCTGCTCGGGCAGTCCGTCGATGCCTTCGAAGACCTCGGAATTTCCGAAGGCTTCCTTGTCGCCGATGAGTGCTTCCCAAGGGACCACGGGGTCCCCTGGGGATGATGTCAAACCGTTCGATGGTGGCACCCTGGATTCCAGGAATGCCGGGTTGGGGGTTCTAGGGCATTTCCTCCACGTTCAAGCGCAGGAAGAGCTTGCCGTTCACCGCATTGCTCTTGGGCACGGTGATGGACATGGTGTCGGCAGCCGCGCCATTTTCATTGACGAGCACGGGCGTCACCTCATTCCAGTTCGTCAAGTCGGTGCTCCATTGGCCGACCTGGGTGGTGACGGATTTGGATTCATCGCTGCGGGTGTAGCTGAGAACCAGGTCCGAGCCCACGGTGGCAAGCGTCGGCAGAATGGACTGCGAGGAAACAACCGGGCTGCCGCCGAGCACGAATTCCATCAGATTGGTGATGCCGTCGCCGTCAGGATCCGCTCCGGGAAGTTTGGATGCTTCATCCGGCAGCAAGGCATTCGGGGTGAAGCCGTCGATCCAGGTCACGAACGGGTCTGTTACGGTATTGGTTACCGTCACGGTGCTGGTGGCATGTGAGAATGTAGCCGACTGATTCACACCCAAACCGCTGGCAGAGAAAGTCTGGGCACCCGCAAGAGGTCCGGGGAGGATTGGATAGGCTCCAGCAGCAGGCGGTGAGGTGAACTCGGCCACAAGGGTGTTAGCCGCAGAATCGACAATGGCATTCAAGCCGGCTTTCTCGATCCGCAATACCCCTGCGGCAACCGTCGTGGTTCCTGCATAGGTATTCGCACCGCTCAAGGTGAGTTGACCCGCCCCCGATTTCTCCAGACCGCCGGTTCCGGTGAGAATCTGGCTCGTGCTCACATTGAAGCCGTTGCTATCAATTTTGATCCCGCTGCTTTGGACATTTGCCACGTCGAGGTTCTCGATGAGGTTGCTCTCATCCTGTTTTGCTTTCAAGACGCCCCCATTGAAGTTCACCGTCGCACTGCCGTTTCCGCCCGAGATCTTCTTCGCGTTCACGGTGCCGCCATTGAGGTTGAAAGTGCCCGTGCCGTTATCGCGACCCACGATGACCTCGTTGCCAACGCTCAGCGTGGCAGAGGCACTGAGGGTGTATGTGCCTATGGATGAAGCGTTGTTCTCGTTGCCGATATAGACTTCGTTTTGCACGGTCACCGTGCCGGCGCTGTGCGTGAGACTTCCCGTTGCTTGGTTGTGGCCGAGGATCAGCTTGTCACTGCCGGTCATGGTTCCGCCGGTCATCGTCATGGTGCCGGATGCCCCCTGTTCCTTGCCGATGAAGATGTTGTTTGCCGCTGTGATGGCACCTGTTCCGCTCAGGTTGTAGGTGCCGATGCCGATCTTGTTGTCGTCACGTGTGCCTACGCCGAACTCCTTGATCACGCTGATCGTTCCGGCTGTCTGGTTCAAGGTTCCGGTTCCATTTCGGCGTCCGACATACATGTTGCCGTTGCCGGTGGTGGTGATCGTTCCACCATTCACATTCAGAACACCCGTGCCTCCCTCACGACCCACGACGACCTCGTTTGAAACGTTGAGTGCGCCCGTCCCGCTCAGCGTGTAGGTTCCCGAGGCACTGGCGTTTTCATTGCCGATGTAGAGCTCGTTGTTCGCGCTGATCGTGCCACCGCTTTGCACCACGGTGCCAGTGGCATTGTTGTGGCCGACGATGAATTTCTCATCCCCGCTCTTGGTGATCGTGCCGCCAGTCATATTCAGCGTGCCGGTGCCGCTCTCACGGCCAATGACAAAGTCACGGCCGACGTTGAGCACCGAGCTGCCGCTGACGTTATAAGTTCCGCTGGAGCCAGAGCTTTGGCCCACATACAGATTATGGTTCAGCGTGATCGTGCCGCCGCTTTGAGTGATCGTCCCCGTGCCTTGATCGCGGCCCACAAAAGTCTCATCGCCGCCGGTCTTGGTCAGCGTGCCGCCGGACATGGTCAGTGTGCCATTACCCTTGTTGTTGCCGGCGAAGATCTTGTTGTTCACCGTCATCGTGCCGCTTTCGAGCAGGAAATTGCCCGTGCTGTTCTGAGAATCGCCGATGAAGAACTCGCCGGAGACCGCGAGAGTGCCGCTGGTATTCACGCGCACCGTTCCTGTGCGATTGTCACCAAAGGCACCGACCAACAAATTGCCCGTGGCATTGAGTGAGCCGGAGCCTTGTGCGAAACCCGTGATGCCGCCTCCCACCGTGCCGGTGTTCGCCAGATTGTAAGTCCCCGACGAATTATCCTGGCCGACGAACATCCAGGCCCCGCCGAATGTGCCGGCAATACCCGCGCGGTGATCGATCCGGCCACCTCCTTTTACAACGATGTCATTGGGAGTCGCTGAGATGTCGGCGGTAATCGTAGCAATGTTTGGAGAGACCGTCGATACAACGGCATTGTCACTGAATGTCGTATCTGGCGCTCCACCTTCCGACCAGTTCGTCCCGTCATTCCAATCTGAACTGGTGGTTCCGGTCCAATTGTTGTCAACAGCATGGCTGAGCGACGCGCTGAAGGAGAGGACGATGGCGGTCAAGAGTGGCGCTCCGAAGCTGGAGTTGCGGAACGTTGCGGTGATTGATTTTGGTTTCATGGATTTTTGGTGGTTTGGATCTGATGATTGTTAGATTGGTTGGTTTTCTTTCAATGAGAGGCTTCAAAGTAGGTCTGGATGGAGCGTGCAGGGATCTTACACGCCACACTTTCCCCCGCGACACCGAGTGTGAACCCGGCGGGTTGTTCGGTCGGATTCACCACCACAAGCGCCAGCGTGCCATCCGGATTGCGGAAAGCGATGGACTGGATCCCCTGGGGGCCGCCGTCCGAGTGAATCCGGCGGGCACCGGGGTGGACGAACTTGCTGAAGTGGGCGAGGTAGTAAAACGAGGGACCGTAGGTGACCTTCTTGGTATTCGTATCGACGATGACGGGGGCGTCGCAGAAGTTTCCGACGTGATTCGGGCCGCCGCGCTGATCGAGGACGATGTTCCAGTCGATGAAACCGCAGACGTAGTTGCTGAAGTCGCCAATGATGTTACGGGCGTAGCGTTCACCGTTCTCCCATTTGCCCATGTTGCCGGGAGCGCCTTCGACGCAACCTTCGGTGAACAGGATGTGCTTGTCCGGGAATTTTTCATGCACGCGCGCCGATGCAGCGTAATCATCACTCACATACCAGTGCAGGCCCATGCCCCAAATGTATTTTGCGGTGGCGGGGTCACCGAGTTGGGCGTCGGCGTATTTTTCGATCAAGTCGCGGTTGTGATCGAGGGTGAGTAGTTTGACGTCCGCGAGGCCCGCGCCGTGCAATGCCGGGCCGAGGAAATCCCGGACGAAATCGCGCTCTTGTTCGGGAGTGTATTTGCAGGACTCCCAGGACTGGTGGGCATCGACCTCGTTCTGCACGGAAAGCGCCCAGATCGGGATTTTCTCTTCCTCGGCCATCGCTTGCACGAATTTCACATACACATTCGCCCATGCCGGGCGGTATTCGTTGCGGAGCGATCCACCGTCGTCCATGCGGTTGTTGGTTTTCATCCATGCAGGCGGGCTCCATGGGGAAGCCATCAATTTGAAGCGCTCCGCTCCGGCGACCTTGCGGGCGTCGTGGATCAGCGGCATGAGCCAGCGGCGCATCGGATCGAGCGTGAAATCGTGCAGGTCATAGTCGCCGGGAGTGGGGGCGAGCGACCACATGCTCAGCGAGAAGTCGCATGAATTGAGATGGGTGCGGGCCAGAGTGTAGCCGATGCCCTCCTTGGGATCATAATAGCGGCGGAGGATTTCCATCCGCTGCTCCTGCGGCAACTGCGCCAAGACCCAGGCCGAGGATTCGGTGAGCGCGCCGCCGAAGCCGACGATTTCCTGAAATGTCTTGGCTGGATCGCAGATGATGGCGTTCTCGGTGGAAGCCGCAGCCTTGGTCGGGGCTGGCAGGGCGCTGAGCCTGTGGCCGTTGTCCTTGGCGGTCTCGACCACCGACCAGACACGGGCAGGTTTCCCGGACGCGGAGGCACTGGTGATCATCATGGACAGGCTGCCCAGCAGCAAGGTGTTGGGGACATTCAGGGATTTAAAGAAGGACGGCATGACGGAGACTTCAAGAATGGGTTGGGTGACTGATGATGGCGAATTGGGGTTTGCGGTGTGAAGCTACCGGCAGGATCGAAACTGGCAATAGTCCGAAATGACTAGACTGCATCCTGATCGAGGGTCGCGAAAACGGGTCACCCCGTGGCTCCTTGCGGCGTCGATTCCCTCTCCGATGAGTCTTGAGCGAATGGGTGGTTCTGTTCGGTCACGCTCAGAAGGAAATCGAGAACCCGCAATTCCCCTTCGGATTCGGACTCGGCTATGAATGATTCCGGCGGCAGGGAGTGAAGTCCCTACTTCTTGATCCGTTGGTCTTCTGGAATGACCTTCAGGTCCACAGCCTTGGTCTGAGGGTTGGTTCCGGGCAGCACGAAGATGAGTTTCCGCACTTGGGGATCATGTTCCCATACTGCCGAGTAAAGGATTTCGTCCGGTTCATTCTCCAAAGATACTTGGACCCCGATCCTGCGGGCCGGGCCGTCAGGCTTGATATCGACGAGCTTGTCTCCTTCTGGCAGTGGTTTGAGATCGGTTCCGAAGCGGATGGTCAACGGGTTGCCTGTGGTGTTGAAAAAACGAATGGAACCCCAGGGAAAGGCGGCTTTGCTGTCATCGATGGCAATCGCACGCAAACCAGACGGGTGTTGCGGGTCGCGAAGGATCAATACAAGGGGTGACTTGATGTCAGGTGGTATCGCAATCCCGACGGACTCGGGCTTTCCGTCAGGGGCCTTGCGGTCCAGCGCCACCAGTTGGAGAGGCGTTTCACCGATCGTGCATGGATAGGCAGTGGAGCGTTTCAGGGGGGTGAGATCTTTGAGGGTCGTTGTTTTTTTTGCGTCCTTGACGGCGATTTTGAGGGCGGCGATCTCCTCATTCAAAGGAACAAAGCGGACTGATGCGGCGCGAACGACGCCGCAAGGGCAGAGAATGGCGAGGATGGCGACACAGAGCAGGGACGTGATGAAGTTTGACATGGATTTGAATGGGGACTCAGTTTTCTGCTTCGGTTTCCTGGGCGGTAGTTGCGGCAAGAACGCGGCGATCTTCCGGGACGATTTTGAATGCGACCACGCCCGTGCGGACGTCGGCGCCGGGAACGACGAAGATCAGCTTGCGGATATTGGGATCATGCTTCCAGACGGCGGAGTAGAGGATGGTCTTGGTGTCGTCGCGAGCGGCCACCTGCACGCCCGCGTTACGGGCGTCGCCACCGGGCGCGATATCGACCGGAGTCCATGTATCAGGCAGTTCCTTGATGGTTTTATCATGTCGCACGAGGAGGGTTTTGCCGGTCGCATTGACGAAGCGCATGGTTCCCCAAGCGAAGTTGGCGGACGCATCCTCGATGACGAAGGAACGCAGACCGGTGGGATGCTTTGCGTCCGGGAGAATCAAGACCAAAGGGGCTTGGATCCCGGCAGGCATTTTGACGTCGAGGCTTGCGGGCTTGCCATCCGGACTGGTGCGGTCGAGGGCGACGAGTTGAAGAAGCTCCTCACCGGCAGTGCTTCTGATCGGGCCGGATCGCTGGTCGGGATGAAGTGAGAGATTTACGGATTCCTTGCCATGCTGAAAGGCGATCTTGCGGGCGGCGACCGTATGGTCCCATGGCAGAAAGCGGATGGTGGCGGCTACCAGTGATTCATGTCCGGCAAGAATACCAAGAAGAAGGATCAGTGAGTATCGATGGAGAGAGGCTTGCATGGTTTTGTTAGATTTTCAGGGCGATTATCGGATTTCTGATGGCGAAAGCTGCCGGAAGGAGATGATTTCAAAACGGCGGCCAAACGTCTGGTTGGTCGGCGTGATCGATGCGATGGCGGCATCCGCCGCATCCGTGGGGTCCACGAACCGGGGCGTGCGTTGGACGACCGCCTCGCACCAACTGCGGGCCATCACTTTCCCGGCAGCATCGCGGGCCTCACCGTAACCGCGGATGGTGAAGGTGTCCGAGCGCACGGTGATCACGGGCGCAAGCGACTGGAGCACATCGGCCTGGGTCAAGAAACCGGGAATGCCGACGCCAGTATCCGCGATGATGTGGTTCTGTGCTTCCGAGGGATATTTGTCGGTCGAAAAACTTTCCTGCTTGGCCTGCTCGTTCAGCTTGCCCGCGTCAATCGCAGCCTGGATGGCACCGCTTTTCCCGAGGGCGCTGTCCTCGACGCGGCGGTTGACGAATTCGCCGAGCGAAAGGAAGGGCCCGCGCAAGCGAATTTCCCTGACGAGGTTTTCCGCAAGGGTCCGGATTTGAGCGTCGTCCAAGGCGCGAAATCCATTCCAGTTATCGTCCGTCTTGCCGGTAGGATGACGGAACCTCGGAAATGCCGTTTGCGGCGATTGGGACGGTGCTCCGCCTTCAACCTGGAATGCTTCCCCACGCAGGCCGGAGAGCAATGCCGCCCAGGCCTCGACATCCGTGGAATTGACGTTAAAGGCTCCATCCACGCTCAGATGGGCGGCGATGCGGGTGCAACCTTCGGGATCGAGCAGGCGCTTCACCAGGTCTTCATCAGCGAGTCCCGCCTTGTTGAGTCTCATACGGCTGTTAGCAAGCGGTTTACCGGCAGGATCCTTCACGAATTCGGTCACCACATCGCGAAGGGGGCGTTCCACATTGGCGATCGGAGCGCTCCACGCTGTCGCTGGGCTGCCACTGGACGAGGGCCTTAGCGTGGGCGCTGCACCGCTGAAGAAGAATCCATCCCACAGCGCCTCATTGGTGAGATAGGGGGTGTCATAGACCGGAACTCCGGGGATGGGCGCGGTATCGACGGACGCCGTCTTGGCTAGGCCGAGGTAGGGTGATGCCCAGCTATTGGCGAACTGGTTCGCGGACGAGAAGGCTGAGGACGCGAGGTCGGCGGATTGGAAAGATGCCAACGAGAGAGACGGCTCGCGCGGTATCTCGAAAAACGGAAGATGATCCTTTCCCTCCGGCGGACTGTTGGTCGCCCCCCAGAAGGAACGCCTGCCGTCAAAGCTCGTCTGGATCGCTCCATCAAAGGACGCCACTGCACGCAGGGTGGATTGATAGTGCGGAGCCACACTGAAAGTGCCTGCTGCAAGCTGATGGTTGATCGATGCCTGGCGGGGATTGGTTGTATAGACCAGGTCGGAGTTGGAGGATCCATCAACGGTCTTTGCCGTGCGGTGAAACGTTTCGATGACCGCGTAAGGTTGGGGAGGAGCTTGCAGCAATGCGGATGCGATCATAGGAGCGGATTCGGGTAGTGAGACGGTGGTGAGATTGAGGATCTGGACATCGGAGATCGCCTGTTGGCTTGCGGCATCGACAAGCGAGACGAAGTAGTGAAATCCTTTGCCCTGCTGTTGATAGGTTTCGAGCTTCAGGGTGATTTTGTCAGTGTCCCGGAGCGCTGGAAGGGTTTTGCCATAGATTCCATCCTCCATCGGGATTTCGAATCCACCGGTTAGATTGAGGTCCTGGACATCCGCCACCGGTCGCATCTTTACCGAACGTTTTTCCAGCTGCGTCTCCTTCCTGTTGAAAAGAGTCGGAGTTGGCGATGAAGGCACGAAGACACGGACTTCGCCGGGTTCAAAACGGATGGCCTTGTTCAGGTCATTGCCGTCAGCACTCAGGTCACACCTGAAATAGGGACCCGCCTGCCGTGGAACCCATGAATCCTGGCCCATCATCACGGCCAAAACGAAGTCACCGGCCTGCACGTTGTTTCTTTTCCAGGTCATTTGAAACGGCAGATCCATCCAAGGAAACGCGTAGGCCCCCTGCATTTCGAGTGCGGTATTGTAGGGGTTCCACAGCGCGATGACCGGCGTGAGCACCAGCCGGATTCGGATCGGGCTGGTGCCACCGCCGGGTCTGACAAATTTCACGCTGAGAAGATAGATCATCCGGTTAAGAATCGGCCGGACGGCGAGACTGGATGTCGTGCCGCTTGGCGGCTTGGCGGGCGAGAATTGGGTGCCGCCAGAAGCGCCCGGGATGCTTGCCGCGACATGATCGGCTCCGCGCCAGGCAACCGTTGGCGAAGTGCCACCGTAAAGATGATGGGGCATGCGGTAATACGAACGCAGGTGCTCAAATGTGGGGACGCCCGCAGCGAGGAAGCGGTCGTCGATTTTCACCTCACTGTAGTCGGTGACATTGGAGACAATCGGATTTTCCACCAGCGGTCGGAACAAGGCCCGCTGACCTTTGTAGGTTGCCGGGGATGAGAAACCCATGTTGGCATTGGGCGAGCGGAATGGATTTGGAGTGCCGTCCCACGACGCCCTCTCAAAATCCGAGTCGCCCATCTCAAAGCCGAGATTGAGATCCACCTTGAATCCTCCCTTGACCACGTCCGTGAGCAATCCCTGCGCGTGAGTTGTGAAACTGGCACCCGCAGCCGGCAGCGCTGCGGAGTCGGCGATCAGATCGGGATCAAGCGCGATTTGATCGAACGAAATCACACGGTTCGCCCGCAGGTTCCAGCCGTCGGCGGGTTGCTTGAGTGCGGTACCAAGGGCCAGCGATGGGCGGCGCTGGACTTGCAGGGCGGCGTTGACCATGGTGTCTACATCCGGTCCGGAGACGTTGACTTTGGCTTTCGTGTTCTCCTGGGACACGGCCCATGCATAGGCTCCCTTGGAGACTGCAACCGGTGGCGCACTCAGATCGTAGCCGTTGCGAATGGTCGAGAAAAGGCGTATCCAGCTTGGATCGACGTTCGTCTCTGACCAGTCCTTTCTCTTGAGGGCCGAAGGATCGGGTGCTGAAATCAGCCATGAACGGAAAAGATCGGTCTTCGGCTTCGTGTAATCCGGCGCACTCTGATCCGGATTCTTGTCGAATCCCGGCGTCCACGACGACCAAGTCCCAACCAGGTGACTTTGCCTGGCAGAAGGAAACAAGGAGGCATCAGCCGTGATCCTGCGGTCATCCCCCGTTTCTTTTTGAAGCTCACCGATGGCCAGAATGACTGCCAAGCGGGCATTGGCTGCCGCCCGGGCCTGCGCCTCACCGCTGGCGGATGAACGCAGGCTGATTGCGCTCAACGAGAGTAAACCGACCGCGATGACGGTCAGCAAAATCATCAGCGAGAGCGTGACAATAAGCGCGAAACCCTTTGCGTGGGCCAATCTTATGGGTTTCTGGGTCATGGGTCAGGGTTTCTATCGCCGTGAGGGCTGCCGGAAGATTGATGTGATGCAACGATAAACAGTCTATGATTTAGGCGGAGTCGCATCGCATTCATGGCAAAAATGTTCCTCGGAGACGCATGAACCGCTGATCGACTCCGAAAATCGGGGCAGCATCACGCACCGTCACCTGCTCGCGGATGTCATCGAGAGGAACTACTTTGGTTTCTATGGTGAAACCCGCGCCTGAATTCCAAGTTCTCAAATCACTGGAAACCTCGCCGATGCATTCAAAGTCGAAACGCCGCCTCAAACGCGTGTAGGTGATGGAGAGGAATCCGTCCTGAATCCCGACGATGGGGTAGACACCGTTTTCGGTTGTTGCGCGGAGCCACGGACTGATGCCGGAAGTATAGGCAAAAACATTGGCCATTCCGTCCTGGTTCGGATCGGCATCCGGGGCGCTGAGGCTGGCGTTGGCGAGCTGTCCGGCGGAGAACCAGGTGTTTTGAAATGAGTTCCAGCTTGAAGTTCCGAGTGGCAGCACGGCGAGGCCGACGTTGTCAAAGATGGCGGTGTTGAGAGCGCCGTTGTTGTGTGATGTTACCGCCAGACCGACCAGAACCTCTGAGCTCATCGCGAGTGTCACAGCATGACTATTGGTCCAAGTCGCACCGTCGTTGGATTGCCATCCGGTAAAAGTGTCGCCGCTGCGCACGATCCGCAGCCACAACGGCGCGTTGCTCCCGCTGAGTTGGTGGTCGGAGGTGTCGCCGCCTTGGGAATTCCACCATTGCAACCGCGCGCCTCCGCCCTCCGGGGTGACCAGTAACGAGACATTTTTGGCACTTGCGGCATTGGACTCGCGCATCATCAATCCCACTTTCGCCCAGTAGTCCGTGTTGGACATGCTCACGAGGCGCGCGTTGATCACGCAATCGCCGCTGAGGGCCTGGGAGACGAAACTGATGGCGTCCTCATTCCCCCAGATGTCCGAGCCGGATCCTTGGAGAGTGAACGCATCATCGATGAAACTGGAGCTTCCTGCGATGCCCACGTTTCCGATATCCTGCCGCAACCAAGCCGTGGGCAGACCGGGAATGGTGAGGCTGACTTCCCCCGATGCGGGTCCGAACACGTTGCCTGCGTAAGCAACGACCGTGTAGTAATACTTCAGCCCTTTCTGGGTAAAGCGGTCCGTGAACTCCGGCTCGGTGAGATAGGTGCCGACTATCGAATAGGGACCACCCGATTGAGTCGCCCGTTTCACCGTGTAGTGCGACGCGCCGGACACGGGATTCCAGTTGAGCGTTGCGGCCAGACCAGTGACCACCGCTTCAAGTCCCTGAGGCGCGGCGGGTGCGGCGGCGGCGGGGAACCAGCTGATCGAGACGACCGACTCACGAAAGTATTCCCACCCCGATGGATTGGTGCGGGTGCAGGTGAGGCCGTTGGTGGACCCTCCTTCCGAAGAAACATAGAGGCCGTTGGAGCCTTGTAGTGAGAAGGCTCCGCTCAGGTTTCTCAGAAGGAAACGCTCATCCGTGCCGATGCTCGCGGCGTCCGCGTAAAGTTTGCTATTGGTGGTGTTGAACCGGAGATATTTGCCATTGGAAGCACGAAGGGCGACGCGTCCGGCACCTGCATCGGTCAAGGTGAAGCGCTCCCTTGTCCCTTCGCTGGTGGCGGTGGAAGACGCGAGTTTGTTTCCGCTGCTGTATGTCACATAGAGCCCGTTGCTGCCCTTGAACGTGACGGTCCGGACCGGCACCTTCGCCGGAGTGGTCGGCGGCAGGGTGGCGATTTCCCAAATGAAATTCACCGAAGCGATGTTGTAGGAACCGGCCACGTTCGCGATGCGGATCGCCTGCGTGCCCGCGCTGGCGAAGCCGCCGCTGCAAACAATCGTCTGATAGGATGAGTCGCCGCCGGTATCGGGAATCGTAGCGCTGGCGAGGACTCGCAGTCCGTCGCCGTCCTGGATTTCCACCTTGCCGTCATCGCCGCCGCCCTTCGCGACGCGCAGTTCGATGCGGTAAGTGCCGGGCGTGGCGACCGTGACGGTGTAGCGCATCCACTCGGGTGCCACGAACCAACCCACATTATAGCCGTTGGACAAGGCGTCGGAGCAGGCTTGGACATCCACTCCGTTGTTGCGGTAGGACCATCCCTCGTTGCCCGCAGTGTAGTTGGAAGTGGTCAGGTTATAGTTTTCCCAAGCGGCATCCGAATAGGCGTGGCCATTCATTCCTTGGTCGTAGTCCGGCGCGTGGATGCGACCGGGGATTCGATGCTGCGCGAAGGGTGCTGTATCTCGATTGCCGGGCTGGCTTTGGATCGAGCGGATCACCTCGGTCTGGACGCGGCAGTTTTCCAATCGCAAGCACCCGGCAAGCTCCATCAGCGTGGTGAATGCGGCCGTGGGGTTCAAATCCGGCTTTGTGCCTCCGAGATAGTCGAGGAGATCCTGGTACCCGTCAGGGAAAGTGGCATCCACCAGGCCGTTGATGCTCTTGAATTTTTTCATCGGCCACCATGACATGCCGATGCCCTGGCCTCGGAGCAGTTCGACCATCCTGGTGAAATGGTCGTTGTTGTTTTCGCCATGCTCGCCGCACCAGATCGGACGGCTCTGAGCGGTCCGCAGATCAAGAACCCACTGGATTTCCGTCGGCGACTCGGCAGAGGACCAGTATTTGTGAAACACATAGACCATTTGGGCATCCCACGCGGGAGTGAGGCCATTGTAGTCGTTGCTATACCCATTTCCCTCGATAAAGAGGATGTGGTTGTCGCCGATCGCGCGGATGGCATCGGTGATGCGTCCGTAAAGCGTGCGCAAGAGTGTGCCGCCGGGAAGGTCCCAGGCGGGCTCGTTGATCAAATCATAACCGGCGACCCATGGCTGGTTCTTGTAACGTTCGGAAATCCGTTGCCAGAGACGCACGGTCTTGTCCTGGTTCGCCACGCTGTCCCAAAGCGAGGGACGGGTGTCATCGTAGTCGCTGATTGCATTGTTGCTCTGGCCTCCGGGAGCGGCGTGCAGGTCAATGATGGCGTAAATGCCCGCCGCCGCACACCACGAGATGACATTGTCCAACAGGACAAATCCCTGCTCGTTCCATTCCTCGGGTGTGTCACGGTTGACAAAATATTCGTAATGCAATGGCAGGCGCACGGCGTTGAAGCCCAAGCTCTTTACTTGGTTGACGTCAGCCGGGGTGACGTGGTTGGCCAGCCAGGCGTCGTAGAAGGTTTTCACATTGGCCAGGCCAACGAGGGTGGTCAACTGTTGTTTCCAATCGTGCTGGGCGGGGGCTTGGGTGGTGGAGTTCATCAGGTAGCCCTCCATGACCATCCAATTGCCGAAGTTGACCGCGTTGAGGATCACTTCCTGATTGTTCGAACTGTTGACGATCCGTGTGCCGTTGACTTGCAGCACCTGTCCACAGGCCAAGCCGGGAAACAGGACGAGGATCAGAGCCGGAAGTGCTTGAAAAACGCGCATACATGGTGGTTACCCCGGTTTTCTCGTCCGGGCTATAGTCCGAAATGACTAGCGCGATTGTCAGACGCGGCTTTGCAGGCAAGGAGTTTTGTGGCTACCTAAGAGCCGATTTGATTGCATTCGGCAGAGCTTCTTTGATTTTTTTCATCGCCATCGGCGTGGTCTTTCCGCGTGCCGTGGCACAGGAGGCCCCTTTTCTGAGCATCAGCAAGTTGCGTGAGTTCACGAACGAAGAAGGCCTCCACATCGAGGCGAGAACGAGCGGCATCATCAATCATATCAGCGACCAGCAAACCGAGATCGCCATTCAAGACGGCAAGTCCGCCATCTGGCTGCCGATGCATGTGAATCGCCCTCGTGATCTCAAGCTTGGCCAGAAAGTCGAAGTTGGGGGCTACCTCCAGAAAGGAAGATTCGCACCCGACTTCGTGGTGCAAGCACTCGAGGTGATCGGAGAACCCGGCCTTCCGGAACCTGAAAATGTCACGGGAAGCGAGTTGTTGAGCGGTTCCTTCGACTGCCATTTCGTCGAACTTTCCGGCATCGTCCGGGCGGTGCAGCCATGGTCGGCCTTAGGCCGCGACCACGCTATCATGCAACTGGATGCCAAGGGCACCCGGATCCTGGTCCTCACCCCCAGCGCTCAAGCAGGAAGACTGTCTGGACTGGTGGATGGAGTGGTGCGGATCAGGGGAATCAACGCCGTCGCCGTCAACGAAGCCGGGCAGGTTCTGACCGCGCAAATGCGGGTGACCAACCCGGAATTCATCGAGGTTCTCGAAGCACCACGGGATGCATCCACGCTGCCACTCACGCCTCTGAAGGGTTTGTTAGGTCATCCTGTCAGTGGAGCGCCCGGCCACCGGATCCGCACCCGGGGGACAGTCACCCATTCTCGAAACAACGACTCCTTTCAAATCCAGGATGAAGAGCAAGGGGTGCGGGTTTGGACCACAGGCAAGGTCGAGCCACCCGCGTTGAACTCCATGGTGGAGGTGCTTGGTTTTCCAACACCTGGTCCGCTCAGCCCGACACTCGAAGATGGCCAGTGCCGAATCCTGGGTGACAGCACCGCTCTGGAGCCCGCCGTGATGAAGACCGCACGAGATGCCTTTTCCCATGAAGGACGGCTCGTTCGAGTCACCGGACGGCTGATCGAAACTCAGACCGATGTGAGCCCCGCCCGCCTCTTGCTGAAAGATGACCATCTGCTATTCGCCGCCGAATTCGACGGCAGCATCCCCCGTGATGCGCTCCCCGCCGCGCCAGGAGCCGTCATCACCGTCACCGGCATCGCGGAAGGATCGGTAGGATCGCCTCAGCAGGAAGAGGGCTACCTGAAATCCCGCGATCTATTGATTCATTTGAGAAATCTCACCGACGTTCGGGTGGTGGAGCCAGCTCCTTGGTGGACGCCACTGCGCCTTGCTGTTGCGCTCGCCGCGACCGGATCGGGACTGGTAACCGTGATGTTTTTCACAGGACTGCTGACCCGCAAAAACAAGAGCCTCGTCCTGGCCGAATCCGAACTCGTGGCAGCAAGAGACGCACTGGCAAAACGTGTAGAAACCCGCACTGACCAATTGCATGCCCAGCTCAGCGCGCGCCGCGACGAGCTTAGCGAATACTCCGCCGTGACCGCCGAGCGCAACCGCCTCGCCCGCGACCTTCATGACTCGCTTGAGCAAACCCTCGCCGGTGCCGCCCTGCGCATGGATGCCGCCAACGACTTGCTCCCACATCCAGATGCCGCCGAATTGGAACCCGCCCGGCGGCAAATGGAGAAGGCCACGGAACTGCTGCGCCTCAGCCAAACCCAGGTCCGCCGCACCGTCTGGGGGCTTCGCAGTCTGGCGCTTGAGAAACACAACCTGCCAGATGCCTTGCGTGATTCCGTTAGACTGCTCACCGAAGATACCGGCATCGCCACCACTCTGGATCTTTGCGACGGTGATGCCGGGCTTTCAAACGAGCAGGAATGCGAGCTTCTGCACATCGCCCAGGAAGCCGTCGCCAACGTCCTCAAACACTCCCACGCCACCACTCTGGCAATCACGCTACTACGCGAGAACGGAAAGATCGTCCTGACGGTGAAAGACAATGGCCATGGATTCAACCCCACCCAGCCCGTGGCGAATGACAGACCCCATTACGGGCAGCAAGGCATGCGTGAGCGGGCGCAGTTGCTCGGGGCATCGTTGACCGTGAGATCCGAAGTCGGCGGCGGTTCCTACATCCAAGTTTCCCTGCCTCAAACCGCCTGATAGAAAAACCATCCCCATGATCCGTATCCTGATTGCCGACGACCACGAACTCTTCCGCGAAGGTTTGCGGGTGGTGCTCGACCTGCGCCCTGACTTCGAGGTTGTCGCCGAGGCCGCCAATGTTGCTGAAACCGTCGCCGCCCATGCCCAGCATCAACCGGACCTTACTTTACTGGATCTTCAAATGCCCGATGGGACGGGAATCGATGCCCTGAAAATCATCCGCAAGTCCCAACCTGATGCGCGTGTGCTGATGCTGACCACCTATGATGGAGACGAAGACATCCACCGCGCGATGACCGCCGGGGCGAGTGGTTACCTGTTGAAAAGCATTCCAAGCAAACAGCTCGAAGCCGCGGTCCGCGCCGTGATCGAGGGTCGCCGGTATTTGCCACCCGCCGTCGCGGAGCGCCTTGCCGAGCGAGATGCCTTCCAAGCGCTCACGGCCCGCGAGTTGGAAATCCTGGCGCTCATTGCCCGCGGACTATCCAACAAAGACGTCGCCCGCGTCCTTGTAGCCAACGAATTCACCGTCAAAGCGCATGTCCGCAACATCCTGGCCAAGCTCGGCGTGGAAACCCGCACCGAAGCGGCGATTCTCGCGGTCCAGCGTGGTTTGGTGCAGATTTAAGAGCTGACTCCGGACGATCGTTGATCCAGATGCGGCAAAATCACACTTCCACCGATCTGATGATCTACTCGGTATGGTCGAGGTCACGAAAACAACTTTCGATCCAGAGAACGGTATTGAATCGCCTCCAGAATGTCGGTGGCACGGATGTTCGTTGCGCCCGCCAGATCGGCGAGGGTGCGCGCCACCTTGAGGATCCGGTCGTGGGCGCGGGCGGAAAAGTTCATTTCCTCCATCGCGTGTTCGAGGTAACCGTTGGCTTCGGCGTCAAGTTGGCAGTGGGCCTTCATCTGGCGCGGGCTCATCGCCGAGTTGGTCGAGTTGCTGGCTTTGCGGAAGCGTTCGGTCTGGATGAGGCGCGCCTGCACCACCCGTTCGCGGATGGTTTCCGATTTTTCACCGCTGGCGGCATTGGAAGACAGCTCGCGGAAGTCCACCAGCGGCACCTCGCAGTGGATGTCGATCCGGTCCAACAGAGGCCCGGATATCCGCTGGCGATAGGTTTCGATCTGGCGAACGGAACAACGACACTGCTTGCCTCGAATTTCCCCTAAATTTCCCCAATAGCCGCACGGGTGCGGATACCATTTTCGGTGACAATCACATGAAACCCGTTTAATCATTCGTATTCAGTGGTTTGCGTGATAAACACCGGTCCTCACCTGACGGGCACAAATCCTGTAGAGTCTGCAATCAGCTCAAACCGGCGTCAAATACCAGATTCTCTCCAGCCAGCTTTGCGCTGGGGTAAGTCGGTGAATTGCCAACACGCACTTACCGTAGGGATTCATTTACCGACCGCAGATGGAACCACATAAGCATGGGCAGCCGCCTGATCGGTGCCGATGTATTCCACCTTCGCCTGGCTTGTGGAAACAGCAATCCGCAGGTGCCCCGAACTGCCGAGAATCACTCCATCCTTGTAGCCGTACTCGGCCGCTGACCGTGACGCCCTGCCGTTGCCAGGCGCGCCCGGTTGCGGAACTTCCTGATAGACGATGCCATCAAGATCCTGCTTTGCGTACAAATGATCATGCCCGTGGAATACGATGCTGACCTTGTTGCTGACCAGCAGTTGATGGATCGGTGCCGACCAACCCGGGCGATTCCGCGCAAAGCCATCCGTGCCATCCCGATTTTTGCCACCCCACTCATACCATGGCGCGGCTTCCGCTCCACCCCGGCACTGGTCGTCCGCCCCGCCGACCAGATGATGGATAAAGATGAATTTGAACTTCGCCTTACTGGCTTCGAGGGTTTCCTTGAGCCATTGATATTGGTTAGTGCCGAGCGTGCGGCTCCAGTTGTCCTTGCGACCCCGCTGTTGTTGGGTGAACCAGAACGGGTCGAGCACGATGAACTGCGCGTCCCCCCATTGCCATGCATAGTAATCCTGCAACAGGCCGGCCTCGGGATGCTTGTTGGCGTTGCCCGTGAAGAATTCGTCCGGAACCGGGTTCGGAAAGTAACGCTTGCGCATCATGTTGGACCAGACCGCCAGGCTATCGGACGCATCGCCGCGCCCACGCGGGCTTTCGCCATCGTGATTGCCGAGCACGAGAAACAACGGGACGGACTGGCAAGTTTGTCCAAAGTAAAACCGTTGCGCGAGATATTGTTTGGCGGCGGACTCCCGATCCGGGTGTTTCTCGGACATGAAGGTGTCGCCCAGATCAATATGAAAGTCCGGCTTTGAAGCCAGCGCGCCGGCCAGGGTTCTCTGATAGATGGAAGGCTCGGTATGTTCGTCGAGATGCG
>Ga0194047_10000935_pt1 | contig 18643 bp, 19 predicted proteins | sample JunL225m_MetaG_2_FD_160070 | JGI IMG/M metagenome (GOLD analysis project Ga0194047, IMG submission 160070) | Anoxic zone freshwater microbial communities from boreal shield lake in IISD Experimental Lakes Area, Ontario, Canada - Jun2016-L221-5m | ecosystem: Environmental > Aquatic > Freshwater... | reverse complement strand
CAAAATAAAAACGAAAAATCAAATAATATATTTCATTAGGCACTACAAAGGCAAAACAAAAAATATCCCTTGATTTTATTGGCTTTCCGGGGTTCTTAACGATTGTTATGTATGAAGTCAGGTGGTATCGGCGATGTACCATGGCTTCCCCTACGAAGAGTATTTTGATGCCGATACCGCCAAAAAGCTCTCGCTCATTCTTGCTGCCGAAGAACATATTCTCGGGCTTGCCGATGGCCGGAAGCGCTATAGCAACAGGCAATGGGCGTAGAAGATGAGGTTGGCTTTTTTCAGGCGGTGAAGGCACGTCTTGCCAAATTTGATGGCACAGAGGGTGGTTACAGCAATGAAGCTATCGAAACCACCATTCGTCAGGTGATCGACAAGGCGCTGGTTTCGGAACAGGTGATTGATATCTTTGATGCTGCAGGCATTAAAAAGCCGGATATCTCTATTCTCTCCGAAGAGTTTCTGGCTGAGCTGAAAGGGTATGAGCGTAAAAACGTTGCTCTGGAGGTGCTGAAAAAGCTGCTCAATGATGAGCTGAAGATACGGGCTAAAAAGAATCTGGTTCAAAGCATGAGCTTGCTGGAGATGCTGGAAACTTCGATCAGGAAGTACCAGAATAAAATTACCGACACGGTGCTCAAGCAGGCGGAGATGATTGCCAGCGAGCTTACTGCATAGAAAAAATCAGATGGATAACGTTTTATGCGCTCTAAAAATAACGGTCAGAGGCAATTGGCGGTGAGCTTGATGAGGTGGCTTTTATTTTTTCACTATATTTCACGACTGTATCCATTCATATTTTTTTAACATCGATTTTATGGCCAGGCAGTGCCGCTGTTCCGACGGGTTGACCGATCGTACTCGGTTAGAGGAAATCGTACTCGATACCATGCTCTATAGTGCTCGACTCAAGGAGAGTGTGGCGCGGCAGGAGAGTGCGGTTATTGTTGCCATGGCAAAAATGATGGCCGATACGTTTGAGGCTGGCGGAAAAGTGCTTCTCTGTGGTAATGGAGGGAGTGCGGCTGATGCCCAGCATCTTGCCACGGAGTTGACTATACGGTATCGCAGCAGTGTTCAGCGGCCTGCGCTTCCGGCCATGGCGCTTTCAACCGATACATCGGCCATGACGGCAGGGGCGAACGACCTTGGTTATGATGCGGTCTTTGCCAGGCTGGTTGAGGCTTATGGTCGTGAAGGGGATATTCTGCTTGGTCTTTCTACCAGCGGAAACAGTAAAAGTGTGGTTAATGCTTTGGACTATGCGCGGGAGCATGGGATGAAAACCATTGCACTGCTTGGCGGCGATGGCGGCGTGTTGAAAGGATCGGCTGATCTTGAAATTATTGTGCCTCATTCAGGTTCCGCAGACAGGGTTCAGGAGTGCCATATTACTATTGGTCATGTTATCATTGATCTTGTTGAGCGGATACTCGGGTATTGCCGTTCGTAGAAATAACTAAAAAAAGAAGCTGGCTATGACGATTAAGCAGATTGAAGGAGTATTGAGCGCAAAGGATATCAGGTTCGCAGTGGTTGTGTCGCGCTTTAATGATTTTATAGGGCAGAAGCTTGTTGAGGGTGCTCTGGATTGCATTCGCCGTCATGGAGGATCGGAGGAGAATATTACCATTGTTCGGTGTCCCGGTGCTTTTGAACTTCCTTTAGTCGCTAAAAAGGTTGCCGTTACGGGTAACTATGATGCGATCATTACTCTTGGTGTTATTATCAGAGGTTCCACGCCTCATTTTGATGTCATTGCGGCTGAAGCGACCAAGGGTATTGCCCAGGTTGCTCTGGATACCATGATCCCGATCTCTTTCGGTGTTCTTACCACGGAAAATATTGAACAGGCTATAGAGCGTGCCGGAACGAAAGCTGGCAACAAGGGCTTTGATGCTGCCATGACTGCCATTGAGATGGCGAACCTTTACCGGCAGATTTAGTTGCTGCTGTAACGGGTGAGGTTATTGGCGATGATTTTTGAGGATGCATCTCGAAGTTCTTCAACGCTCTTGAAACTGGCTGGCTGAAGAGGGGGGGCAATGATGATCCTGATTTTACCCTTGTTGATTTTCAGGCTTTTTTTCGGGGTGATCAGATGGCTCCCTATGATAGTGACTGGCAGTACGGGAGTTCCTCCTTTTTGGGCGACAAGAAATGCTCCTCGCTTGAACGGAAGTAGTTTTCCGTCTACCGAACGGGTACCCTCGGGAAAAATATGGACGGAACGCCCGCTTTTTAAAACTTCGCTTGCGGCTAAAAGGCTTTTCAGTGCCTCCCTGTTCTGTCCTCGCTTGATCATGACAAAGCCGGCCTGTTTTATGACATGGCCGAATATCGGTATTCTGCCAAGTTCTTCTTTTGCTACAAAACGCAGGTTGAGGTGCATGCTCCCAAGCAGCAGCGGAATATCGGCCATACCGGCATGGTTGCTGACGACAAGGTAGTTATGTTCGGGACTGTAGTTTTCCTGGCCGGTTACTTCAATTGCAATGCCGAAGAGTTTTGCACTGAAACGGCCCCACCAGGCGGTTATTTTATGGAAGCTGTCACCGGTTGGATCGACAATGTTGACCAGCAATGAATAGAGTAACCCGAAAAACATCACTGGTATCAGGATAAAAAAAAATAAAAGGGTTCTGAAGTTTATTCCGCGATTGTTCATGGCGACTGTTTGAGCTCGTTGAGAAAGGATGCGAGCTCGCTGTACTCGGAACTGATGAGGGTTGCCCTTTTCTTTTTTTCGAGCACATCCAGCAGGCGTTCGGGAATCTCGATTTCTTTGTCGAGCGCATCTTGAAGAACCTCAAGGAATTTTGCCGGATGGGCAGTTGACAGGACAATGCCTGCTTTGTGCGCATGGATGCCTGAGGCTCTGTATCGTTCCAATGCACGGAAAGCGACGGCTGTATGGGGATCCATGATATAACCGAATCGGTCGTACACCAATCTGATTGTTGCGAAGGTTTCTTCATCCGACACGGCAATTCCTGTGATATCTTTACCCATAGCTCTATGGTCGTTACCGTAGAAGTAGTTGAGTCGTGCGAAATTGCTCGGGTTGCCTACATCCATTGCTGTAGAGCGTGTCGTGATCGTTGGACGAGGATCATAACGTCCATCATCAAGATAGCGGGTTACGCTGTCGTTGGCATTTGAGGCGGCAATAAAGTGACTTATCGGAAACCCCATTCGTTTTGCAAGGATACCAGCGGTAAGGTTTCCGTAATTGCCGCTTGGTACAGAAAAGAGAGAGTCATGGTAACCATAGAGTTCTTTGAGCTGCAGTGATGCCCATGCATAATAGAATGACTGAGGAATCAGTCTCGATATATTGATCGAGTTAGCTGAGGTGAGTGTCAGGCGTTCTTTAAGGTCAGGATCAATAAATGCCTGTTTTACCATGCGCTGGCAGTCATCAAAATCGCCTTTGACTTCAAGGGCGTGAACATTGTCTCCGGCTGTAGTCAGTTGCTGTTCCTGCAGGCGGCTTACTTTGCCTGAAGGGTAGAGAAGAACAACCCGCGTGTTTGGAATACCCTGAAATCCGTAAGCAACTGCGCTGCCTGTATCTCCAGATGTTGCAACAAGCACGGTAATCAGCTGTTCCTCTTCTGCTGCAAAATAGCCGGTCAGTCTGGCAAGAAAGCGCGCGCCGTAATCTTTGAAAGCCAGTGTCGGACCGCAGAAAAGCTCTTCAATAAAGGTTTCTATATCAAGCTTGACTATCGGGGTATCAAAGGGATAGCAACTCTCAATCATATCGCTGAGCTGATTGAGGGGGATTTCTCCACCAATGAATTTTTTTGCAATGGCAAAAGCGATGTTGTTGAAGGTGGCGCCTTCAAGCAGAGCCAGCTCCTCCGGTGAAAAGTGAGGAATTTCAGAGGGGATGTAGAGGCCACCGTCGGGAGCAAGTCCTTCAAGGGTGGCTTTTTTTATAGAAACCGGTACAGATGATTTATTGGTACTGAAATAGATCATGATTGATAAAACTCTTGATTGAAGATTATTGCAGGATTCTTGCACCTTCTTTGCAGATTGGCGATACCCATATATCGGATTCAAGGTGGGCTTTCGAGTGCAGGAATGCTTCTTTCATGGCCTGAGCAACGGCAAGAGCTGTTTTTTCAGAAGAAGAAAACGCAAAAACTGAAGGGCCTGAGCCTGCGATGCTGCATCCGAGAGCGCCAGCATCAAGAGCGGCCTGCTTGACGTCAAAAAAGCCAGGAATCAGTGGGGCGCGTTTTGGTTCGGCAATAACGTCAACCAGAGATCGTCCGATAAGATCATAGTCGGAGGTGAGTAGGCCGGTGATAAGGGCCCCGACATTGCCCCACTGCTGGGTCGCTGTTTTGAGCGGAATGCTTGCAGGCAGTACTGAACGGGCATAGGCTGTGCGCAGTTCGGTATGGGGATGCACCAAGGAACAGTAAAGGTGCTCGGGTGACGGGATGGTAATGAGATCGAGTGGTGTATAGCTCCGTATCAGGACGAAATTACCGAGAATCGCTGGTGCAGCGTTGTCGGCATGGGCCGATCCGCAGGCAACCCGCTCCCCTTCAATGGCAAAGTGCACGAGCTCCATTTTGGAGCAGGGATGACCCATTAATTCGTTTGCAGCAACCAGCGCAGCGGCAGCGCTTGCCGCGCTGCTTCCCATACCGCTGCTGAGCGGCAGGTGTTTTTTAAGCTCCAGGGAGATATGGCCGGTAAAGTCGATCTGTTTATGGGTACGGATATATTCAAGAAATTTCAGAACGACGAAGCTTGATGTGTTTTTTTTAGGGTCAAGAGGAAGTGCGCCTCCATCGCCCGTGATGCTTGCAATGGATACCGGAGAATCCGATTGTATGTCATCGGAAAGCGTCAGAATGACTTCATCACCGGGTTCTGTAATGGCGAATCCCAAGACATCAAAGCCGCAGGCAACGTTTCCGACGGTTGCTGAAGCGAATCCTTTGACAGTTTTCATACCGTTTTCTGCGAACAAAATTCCTGAAGGTGATAGTGTAGGGTGTAAAGCTAATAAAAAGAGTATAGGTTCAAATGAGAGAGAGACAGAATTTGAATAACTAAAAGCTTTTCATTAAATTTGAGTTTTACTCTTTTGGAATGGTTAAATATCTGAGCTGAACTTCCAGAAGAAGTTAAGCAGAATCTTTCTCTTTTCTTAAACAAATAACCAAGCGGAATAAGATATGTCTATAACAGTCAGGCCTGATGAGGTTTCATCCATACTTCGCAAGCAGCTTGCCGGTTTTGAGTCAGAAGCAGACGTTTATGATGTGGGAACCGTACTGCAAGTTGGTGACGGTATTGCCCGTGTGTACGGTTTGTCGAAGGTTGCAGCTGGAGAGCTTCTTGAGTTTCCCAATAAGGTCATGGGAATGGCTTTGAACCTTGAGGAGGACAACGTCGGTGCTGTATTGTTTGGTGAATCGAATCTGGTGAAAGAGGGCGATACGGTTAAACGAACCAGTATGCTTGCCTCAATTCCGGTTGGTGAAGCTATGCTGGGCAGGGTCATCAATCCTCTTGGTGTGCCGATTGATGGCAAGGGGCCTATTGAAACCCAGATCCGCCTTCCTCTCGAACGCAGGGCGCCAGGTGTTATTTACCGGAAATCGGTTAATGAACCGCTTCAGACAGGTCTCAAGGCTATCGATTCCATGATTCCGATTGGACGTGGACAGCGCGAACTTATCATCGGTGATCGCCAGACAGGAAAGACTGCTGTTGCGCTTGATACCATTATCAACCAGAAAGGCAAAGGGGTTTTTTGTATTTATGTTGCGATTGGACTGAAAGGTTCGACTGTGGCTCAGGTTGTCAATACCCTTGAAAAATATAACGCGATGGAATATACCATCGTTATTTCAGCTACGGCATCTGATCCAGCGCCACTGCAGTTTATTGCGCCTTTTGCCGGTGCTACTCTCGGTGAGTTTTTCCGCGATACCGGTCGCCATGCTCTTGTTGTCTATGATGATCTTTCAAAACAGGCTGTTGCCTATCGTCAGCTTTCCCTTCTTCTTCGTCGTCCGCCGGGACGTGAAGCTTACCCAGGCGACGTTTTTTACTTGCACTCCCGTTTGCTTGAAAGAGCTGCGAAAATAACAGATGATATCGAGGTTGCAAGGAAAATGAACGATCTTCCTGATGTTCTCAAGCCTATAGTTAAGGGAGGCGGAAGTCTTACCGCACTGCCGGTTATCGAAACCCAGGCAGGGGACGTATCTGCATATATTCCGACTAATGTGATCTCTATCACTGATGGTCAGATTTTTCTTGAATCGAATCTGTTCAACTCCGGACAAAGACCGGCTATCAACGTTGGTATATCGGTATCCCGTGTTGGAGGAAGTGCACAGATCAAGGCGATGAAAAAGGTTGCCGGTACTCTCCGTCTTGATCTTGCCCAGTTCCGTGAACTTGAAGCGTTTTCGAAATTTGGTTCTGACCTGGATAAAACCACCAAGGCCCAGCTTGACAGGGGTGCAAGACTCGTCGAAATTCTCAAGCAGGGTCAGTATATTCCGATGCCTGTTGAAAAACAGGTTGCCATTATTTTCCTCGGTACTCAGGGATTGCTCGACTCGGTTGATTTACGTTTTATCCGCAAGTTTGAGGAGGAGTTCCTTGGTATGCTTGAGGTCAAGCACAGCGATATCCTTAAAACTATAGCAGAGAAAGGTACGTTGGAGACTGATGCGGCAAATAAGCTCAAGGAGATAGCTGTCAAGTTTGTCAATGCGTTCAAGGAAAAAAATAAGGCGTAAGAAAACAGGTTTTTCAAGTAATTTATTAACAGTCCCGTAATACATGCCTACATTAAAGGATATACGTGTACGAATCAAAGGGGTAAAGTCTACTCAGCAGGTCACCAAGGCGATGAAGATGGTGGCCGCTGCCAAGCTGAGAAGGGCTCAGGAGCGGGCAGTCATGGCTCGTCCTTATGCCGCGAAGCTGAAGGATATGCTGGGATCCTTGTCAGCAAAGGTAGACACTTCGCTCAATCCTTTGCTTTCCGGCCGTTCTGAGGTTAACAAAGCTCTTGTGATTCTTATCACTTCAGACAGGGGTTTGTGCGGCGCATTTAATACCAATATCATCAAGCTTGCCTACAAAACCATTCATGAGGACTTCGCCGATCTTCACAGCAAGGGCGGAGTAAGTATGATTTGTGCCGGCTCCCGTGGATTTGATTTTTTCAGGAAAAGAGATTATAAGATTGTCAAAGGGTACCCTGCTGTTTTTCAGAATCTTGATTTCAGTACGGCAAAAGAGATTGCTGATACCGCATCCGGTATGTATCTACGTGGCGAGGTTGACAGGGTGATTGTTGCCTACAATGAATTCAAGTCGGTGCTTGCGCCTAACCTGAAAGCTGAAGTGCTCCTCCCTATTGCACCGGTAACATCGGCGAAAGAGAGCAGCAGTGACTATATTTACGAGCCCTCTCCATCGGCGATTATCGACGAACTGGTGCCCAAGCATCTCAATACCCAGATATGGAGAATGATGCTTGAATCGAATGCAGCAGAGCAGGCTGCCCGAATGGCGGCTATGGATTCTGCCACCGAAAATGCAAAGGAGCTTCTTCGGACACTCAACATCAGTTATAACCGTGCAAGACAGGCTGCAATCACTACAGAGCTGAGTGAAATTGTTGCTGGCGCCGAGGCATTGAGCAGTTGATAAAAGTGACTCAAGATATCGATGATTTCAAGCGCCTGCAAGGGCGCTTTTTTTATTGTTACAGGGTTAACCGGTCTCTGTGTTATGCAGTTCATCAGGAAATGATTTATATTTTATACGGTAATGACGATTAGTAAGTCACATTTATAGATAAAGAAGGTATGGGCGGAAGTATGAATATTTACAAGTTTGGAGGTACCTCTCTGGGGTCAGCCGGGCGAATTAAAAAAGTTGCAGCGATCATTGCCGGTGCATTGGAACAGGGTAAGATTATCGTTGTGGTTTCGGCCATTCATCGGGTTACCGATATGTTGCTTGAATCTGCTACCAAAGCGTGCAGCGGTGACGGAACCTATGGTGTTACCCTTCATGAACTGGATCATCTGCACCACACAATAGCTGGTGAGCTTTTTTCCGGTGATAACCTTGAGAGGGTCACTGTTTCGATACGTTCAGAACTTTCCGAGCTCAATGATTTTGTTCATGGTATTTTTCTGCTCAGGGAGCTTTCTGAAAAAAGTCTGGCGCGGGTGCTTAGTTTTGGTGAGCGCTTGTCTGCCCGGTTAGTCAGCAGTTATCTTCAGGAGCAGCATATTGCTTCATTTTATCTTGATGCTCGAGACGTGATTGTCACTGATACTCATTATGCTGATGCCCTGGTAGACAGCCATGCGTCTGAACTGAAGATCAGAAAACGTCTTGCATCGTTTACCGGTGTACCTGTGGTTACCGGATTTATCGCTGCTGCACCTGATGGTACGGTAACGACCCTTGGCCGTGGCGGTTCTGATTATACCGCATCAATTTTTGGTGCAGCTCTTGGTGCCGCTGAAATCTTGATATGGACCGATGTTGATGGCTTTTTCAGTGCAGATCCCAAAAGGGTTCGTGATGCAAGGATTCTGCCTTATATCACCTATGCTGAAGCTATGGAGCTTTCTCATGCAGGGGCAAAAGTACTGCATCCTCTTGCTGTTCAGCCCGCGATGAAAGCGGGTATTCCGGTATTGATAAAAAATTCATTCAATACTGCAGCTGAAGGTACTAGAATCGATCGCTTCATGCCCCCCGATCTCAGTCGGACTTTGCCTGTCACTGGTCTTTCCTCGATCAATAAAGTTGTTCTTCTGAATCTTTCAGGAAGCGGAATGGTTGGGGTGCCAGGCATCGCATCACGCTTGTTCAGTTGCCTTGCTCAGAACAGGATCAACATTATTTTCATATCACAGGCTTCGTCTGAGCAATCCATTACTCTTGCCATCAATCCCTCGCAGGCTGTAAAAGCTAAAAAAATGCTTGAGGAGGAGTTTGTCAGTGAAATTGAATTCCGTCAGATAGATCCTCTGTTGATTCGTCGCAACCTTGCCATGATTGCTGTTGTGGGCAATAACATGTCCGGTCATCCGGGTGTCTCTGCCCAGTTGTTTGAAACCCTTGGTAAAAACGGCATCAATGTCATAGCTGTGGCTCAGGGTGCCAATGAAATGAATATTTCTTTTGTTATTGACAGTCATCATGAGGATAAGGCTCTGAACTGCATTCATGAATCGTTTTTCCTTTCTCAGCGCAAGGTGCATCTTTTTATAGCCGGCACAGGCACTATCGCAAAAAGTTTGATTGGTCAAATCAGTGCCCACCGTCACAACCTGCAGCAAGATAATGATCTTGATGTGGTCGTATGCGGGATGGCCAATACCGGTAATATTGTGCTGGATGATAACGGAATTGACCTTCAACATTGGCAGTCGGCTCTTTTACCGAGAACAGAGCATCATGATATTGAAGGTTACCTGCATCTTATCAAGGAAAGAAACCTGCACAATACTATTTTTGTCGATTGTACGGCAAGTGCCAAGGTTGCAGAAATTTATCCTGACTTTCTGCTTGGAAATATTTCAGTGGTAACGGCAAACAAACTTGGTATGGCGGGACAATGGCCGCTTTATTGCAGAATAAAGGATGCGCAGCGGAAAAGCAATGCCCGTTTTCTTTATGAAACCAATGTGGGTGCCGGGCTGCCAATTATAAACACCTTGCATGACCTTAAAAACAGTGGTGATAAAATTATCAGTATTGATGGTGTTCTCTCTGGAACGTTGAGTTTTATTTTCAATGAACTTCGCAAAGGTGGCCGCTTCAGTGAGATTGTCCGCCTTGCGCAACAGGCCGGCTATACTGAGCCTGATCCGAGAGATGACCTCTCAGGTGCTGATTTTGCCCGGAAGTTTTTAATTCTTGGTCGTGAACTTGGCTATACACTGGAGTATGGTGATGTGGTTTGCGAGAGTCTTGTGCCTCCTGAGTACCGCGGCCAGATGTCTGTGGCTGAGTTTCTTGACCGGTTATCGAGCGTCGACGAGTGGTTTGCCGCAGAAACCGAAAATGCTGCCAAGGATGGAATGACCATAGCTTATGCTGGTGAGATTCGGGAAGGAAAGGCAAGCATCGGGGTAAAAAGGGTTCCGCTTTCAAGTCCTATTGCTGGTCTCAGCGGGTCTGAAAATATGGTGGTTTTCACTACTGAGCGCTATCGGGCTACTCCTCTTGTTGTGCGTGGTCCAGGTGCGGGGGGAGAGGTTACTGCCGGGGGCGTTTTCGCCGATATTCTGCGAATTGCAAGCTATCTGGTTTAGGAGAACGAACCATGCATGCGGAAATTGTTTCCATTGGGGATGAACTGCTTAAAGGTCAGAGGGTCAATACTAACGCTGCATATATTGCTGCAGCTCTTGCTGGTATCGGTGTGCCTGTTGGACGCATTGTTGCTTGCGCAGATGTTGAGCGTGAGATGGTTTCGGTGCTTACCGAATCACTTGAACGAGCTGACATTGTCCTTGTTACGGGCGGGCTCGGGCCTACCAGAGATGACCGGACACGAAAAGCTGTGCAGGTTCTTCTTGACAGGGGGCTGGAATTGAGCGAGGATGCATACGAAAATCTTGCCAGCAGAATGAAACAAAGAGGAGTGGAGTTGTCGGATGCACTCCGCGATCAGGCAATGGTTATCGAAGGGTCTCATGTTATTGCAAATACCAAGGGAACGGCTGCCGGGATGATTATTGGCTGTGGAGAGCGCTTTGACCATCATTATCTGGTGCTGATGCCAGGCGTTCCTTCAGAAATGGAGGCCATGATGGAACTTACGGTGCTTCCATATTTTGCGGCACTTTCCACCTCAGTAATTTGTCATACGCCAGTAAAAACAGTTGGGATTGGCGAGTCTACCTTGGCAGAGATGATTGTGGACATAGAAGATCGTCTGCCGGTGGGGACGACCCTTGCCTATCTGCCTCATGCTGCAGGTGTGAATCTGATGATCAGTACCATTGGGCGGAGTAGGGATGAGGTCGATCGCGATAATCTCAGCATTGTTGATGCCATTCTGGAAAGGGCTGCTCAGTTTATTTTTGCGACCAGCGATGTCACCCTAGAAGAGACGATTGGTGCAATGCTTTCTGCCAAAGGGATGACGGCTGCGGTTGCCGAATCCTGTACAGGTGGACTTGTTGCAAGTCGGTTGACTGATGTGCCTGGTTCATCACGGTATTTCCTTCAGGGTTTTGTGGTGTACAGCAATCAGGCAAAAGAGAAGACGCTTGGAGTTCCTAAAGATCTTCTTGACTCTTTCGGGGCTGTCAGCGAAGAGGTTGCACGGGCAATGGCAACAGGATCTCTTGAAAAAAGCGGTGCCGATATTGCTGTTTCTACAACTGGTATTGCCGGACCATCAGGAGGTTCCCCTGACAAACCTGTCGGGATGGTTTGTCTGGCGATTGCTACAAAATTGTCTGGCATGGTACGTTCTAAAACACTCGTTATGCAGGGAGATCGTGAACGAAACAAGTTCCGTTTCAGTGAAGCTGCTCTTCGTGAACTGTGGGAGTGCTTGCGTGATCAACCATGAAGACTCCCCTTTTTCAGGGTATCAGGAAAAGAGTGGATGAGTTGGTAACTGCATTGTCAAATGCGAAATTTATTCTCATTTTCAAAAAAAAGCCGCTGTTTTATCGATAACTTGCAGTACGGACAAAATTTTTCACCGGGTTTACGATAAGCACATAGTTCTTATGATAGCGTATGGCAATAATTGCAAGATTACCTGAGATAGTCGCGAACAAAATTTCAGCAGGGGAAGTTGTTCAGCGTCCTGCATCAGTGGTTAAGGAGCTTATTGAAAATTGCATTGATGCTGGTGCAGATAGGATAACTGTTGCCATTAAAGATGCCGGAAAGGAGCTTATCCGGATTGTTGATAATGGGGCTGGGATGTTACGGGAAGATGCTCTGTTGTGCGTTGAACGGTTTGCAACGAGTAAAATTACCGGCGTTGAGGATCTTGACTCTCTTCTGAGTCTTGGATTCAGGGGTGAAGCGCTTGCGAGTATCACTTCGGTCTCGCATTTTGAATTGAAAACCCGAACAGCAAAAGAGACACTGGGGTTACGGCTCCGTTATGAAGGAGGAATTCTCGTCGAGGAGTCGGGGGTACAGGGAGAGCAGGGGACGACAATCAGCGTTAGAAACCTTTTTTACAATGTGCCCGCCCGGCGTAAGTTTCTGAAGTCTAATGCTACCGAGTATCAGCATATTTTTGAAATTGTCAAATCGTTCGCGTTGGCATATCCTGCTATTGAGTGGCGAATGTATAGCGATGATGAGGAACTCTTTCATTTGAAGACGCCGGACATTCTCGAACGGCTCAATGTTTTTTACGGCAACGATTTTGCCGCCAGTATGATTGAGATTTCTGAGGCGAATGATTACCTCTCGATCAGGGGATTTCTCGGTAAGCCTGTTATGCAGAAACGTCGAAAACTGGAGCAGTATTTTTTTGTCAATCGCCGGCTTGTTCAGAACAGAATGCTCTCGCAGGCTGTTCAGCAGGCTTATGGCGATTTGCTGGTTGAACGCCAGACTCCGTTTGTCCTGCTTTTTCTTGGTATTGATCCTTCACGGGTTGATGTCAACGTGCATCCTGCAAAGCTTGAAATTCGGTTTGACGATGAGCGGAGTGTCCGCAACATGTTTTATCCGGTTATCAAGAGGGCTATACAGTTGCAGGATTTTTCACCTGACATGGAATCGAGGGAAAGCGACGACTTCCCTTCTCCTCCTTCTCATGAATCTTCTTACCGAAAGCTTGCATTTCCGGCTATACCGAGCCGCTCTATATCAACAGGCGACCTTTATGCAAACTACCAAGCAGGCACGGTTCCTCAACAGGTCGTTCCCCGCGTTTCCGCCTTGCAGCAGGAGGATATGTTTGCCCTCCACTCTGTTTCGGGAGATGTCTTGCCGGATCGTGAGATGAGGGAAGGTGATTACGGACTCTCATCTCTGCTGCTTTCCCGTCTCAGTGAAGATGAAGCCGTTCCAAATCCGAAAGGGGCGGAACCGAAAATATGGCAGTTGCATAACAAATATCTTATTTGCCAGATCAGAACTGGGTTGATGATTATTGATCAGCATGTGGCGCATGAACGGGTCTTGTATGAACGGGCTGTTGATGTGATGCACCAGAATGTTCCAAACTCTCAGCAGTTGCTTTTTCCTCAAAAGGTAGAGTTTCGTCCGTGGGAGTATGAGGTTTTTGAGGAAATCCGTGAAGATCTTGACCGGCTTGGTTTCAATTTGAGAAAGTTCGGTAAACAAACGGTTATGATAGAGGGTGTTCCACAGGATGTTAAACCGGGAACTGAAGTCACCATTCTGCAGGATATGATTGCTGAATATCAGGATAACGCTTCAAGGCTGAAGCTCGACAAACGTGACAACCTTGCAAAATCTTACTCGTGTCGCAATGCCATAATGGCTGGCCAAAAGCTCACTCTTGAAGAGATGCGAACACTTATTGATAACCTTTTTGCTACCCGTCAACCATACTCATGCCCGCATGGCAGACCCGTTATTATCAAGCTTTCTCTCGACCAGCTTGACAGGATGTTCGGGAGAAAGTAACAAGGGGGTTGCAAGTTTGTGCAAAAATAGTAAATTTGAACCCATGCCCTTGTAGCTCAGTGGATAGAGCAACAGTTTCCTAAACTGTAGGTCGGCGGTTCGAGTCTGCCCGAGGGCACTTTTTCTTTGCTCCACTCCTCTTTTTTCCGTTACAAACTTCATCTCCAGATGCTCTTAAGATCGTCATTACTATTTCGACGTTCATGTCGTTACATATCATTCATATTTGGTATTTTGCAACCTGAAATTTTGTTGTCGGGGGATGTTAATCGTTAAGAAAGATGAAGCTTGCCAGAATTATCATCAGCATTCTACTGTTACTTTTCTTTGCTGATATTGCACGATATTTTGTTTATCCCGATATAGGAAAGCTTGTTGAGGAAAATCCTGTAAAAACAGCTTTTATGGAGTCCCGTGAAGCTGAGTGGAAGGAGCAAGGGCTCGATAATAAAAAAATACATCAGAATTGGGTGTCGCTGCACAATGTTTCTCCGAACCTGATCAAGGCGGTTCTGATTGCTGAAGATGACAAGTTCTGGAAGCATGAGGGTTTTGATTATCAGGCGATTGAGCGTTCGATAGAAAAAGACATTGCGGCAAAAAAATTTAAAATGGGCGGCAGTACCATCAGCCAGCAGCTTGCAAAAAATCTTTATCTCTCCTCTTCAAAAAACCCGGTTCGAAAAATCAAGGAGGCCATTCTTACATGGAGAATTGAAAAAAAACTTTCAAAACGCAGGATTCTTGAGCTTTATGTCAATCTTGTAGAATGGGGTGATGGTATTTTTGGTATTGATCAGGCTGCGCGTCATTATTATGGTGTGAGTCCTGCCCGTTTAACGGCACAACAGGCGTCAAAACTTGTATCGATCCTTCCGAATCCGATTAAATTTTCCCCGGTTGGTTCTTCTGCCTACGTTCGTAATCGTTCCAGAATAATCTATGCTATCATGCGAAAGAGGGGGATTTTTGTTCCTGATTATAAGGAGGTTATGACCATTAAACCTGATGTTGTACCGTTGGATTCGGTTGTGATTGGTGTTCCGGAATATCTTATTGATCAGGCAGTTTCAGCAGATAGTACTTCAAACAAGGGTTCTGAAGATAACAGTGCGCTTCCTGCTGGAAAAGGAGAGAGTGGTGGTTCCGAAACTCCCTCTGGAGCAGAGAAGCCTTGAAAGGAAACGAAGGTTCTATAAGTAAAAGAAAAAACGGGAGCATTACTATGAGTCTGCAGTTTGGTGCAGCCATAAAAATTGTGGCACAAACAAAAGTTTATCTGCTTTACCGTACCATGGTCTATAGTGGTATCGCCGTTATTGTTGTTGCGTTTTTTCTCGGCATTCTCGTGCTTATCGGCAGCGTTTTCGGGAGTGGTGCTGCTGGAATACTTTTTCTTATTTCCTTATTTGCTGGCGGGTTCGGCTTCAGACTGCTGCGAGAATATGTCTTGTATTTGCTTCAGACTGGTCATATAGCGCTGATAACCGAGATTGCGGAAAAAGGAAGCCTGCCGTCAGGTATTTCTCAGACGGAATGGGCCAAGGAGAAGGTTATGAAATATTATAAGGAGGTCAGTGTTCTTGCCCTTGTCGATCAACTGGTGAAAGGAGTGCTTGTTTCGCTGAACCGTACGTTGTTCAATGTCATGCATGCTCTTCCTATACCTGCTCTTGAAGGTCTCACCAACATTGTGTAGCGCATTGTGAATTTCAGCCTGACGTATATCGACGAGTCCGTTATTGCTTATACCTTCCTTACCGGTAATGAAAATGTTTTTGATGCCGCTAAATCAGGTATTCTTGTTTATTGCCAGTCGTGGAAAGCATTGCTGAAAAATGCCGTGCTGTTGACGCTGTTCAGTTATGTGTTCGTTATTTTCACGACCATTGTCTTTATGATTCCTCTTGGGGCGATCGCCCTTTTTCTTCCAGCTTCTTGGGCGTTAGTGAAATTTTTCCTTTTTGTGCTGGCTCTTTTCCTTGGAGTATCTGCAAAATGGATATTATTCGATCCAGTTGCCTGTACTTCAACTTTGCTGACTTTTTTGAAAGAGGCTGAATCGACAAAGCCTGATCCGGAATGGGAGTCAAGAATTGAGTCAGTCAGTGAGCAGTTCCGCACGTTGAAGGTGAAAGCAGGAGAGATGATGCGCCCGGAAAGGGGGGCCATCTAAGGTACAATAAAACAGAAAAACGCCCGTAAATGGAGCGTTTTTCTGTTTATGGTAAGCAGTGATCTGCTTTGTTAGTCGTTATAGACTTCAAATAATGTTTTGTCAACTCCACAAACAGGACAGACCCAATCATCAGGAAGACTTTCGAAGGGAGTTCCTGGTTCAATTCCGCTGTCAAGATCTCCAAATTCAGGATCATAGACATAGCCGCACGGTACACAAACCCATTTTTGCATAAAATTATTCTCCGGTTTCATTAAGAGTTATCTGAATTGTAAGTGATGATACAGAAAAAAAAAGATCCATTGAGTAAGATAAGTTCGTTTTGATGTTGAAATAAAGCGAATGTGCTTTTAAAAAGTTCTTTTGCATGTAGTAAAAAAGAGCTCATTCTGACATGCCGGCTGATTCAGTCTAATACCACCCTCTCAGCTTCATTGCTTCAGCCACTCGTTCAACGGCTACAATGTAAGCGGCCAGACGGTTATTGACGTTGTAAGCTTTGCTTTTTTGCTGTACCGCAAGGAAAGCTGTTTTCATTTTTTTTTCGAGACGCTGCTGAACCTCTTTTTCTTCCCAATAGTATCCGTAGGCGTTCTGCACCATTTCAAAATATGAGACGGTGACGCCTCCTGCATTGCAGAGGAGGTCGGGAATGATATAAACGCCTTTCTTATAAAGTATGGTGTCGGCTTCCGGGGTGGTTGGTCCGTTGGCAAGTTCTGCAATGATTTTTGCTCTGATATCGGGCGCATTTGTTTTTGTTATAACCGAATCAAGCGCAGCAGGAAAAAGAACTGCCACATCAAGTTCAAGAAGTTCTTTGTCTGAAATGGCGGCTGCTTCAGGAAAACCGGTTACTGAACCACTTTTCTTTTTATACGCCATGAGTGCTTCATAAAGAAATCCATCCGGGTTATAAATACTTCCGGATGAATCTGAGACCGCAATCACCTTCATACCGAGAAGTTCAACGGCAAGTTTGTGGGCGTAGGAACCAGCATTACCGTAGCCCTGTATTGCTGCTCTTGCTCCAGCAAGGTTCAAGTCAATCGTTTCTGCGGCTTCCCGTACACAATAGATGCCCCCTCTTGCGGTTGCATCACCTCTACCGGCAGAGCCGCCAAGTGCGAGCGGTTTTCCGGTGATGACTCCAAACTGATTATGGCCATGCATGATGGAGTATTCATCAGCTATCCAGGCCATGATTTGGGGCGTTGTATACACATCAGGGGCGGGTATGTCCTTTTGAGGAGCGATAAAGTTTCCGAGCTGGCGAATATAGGCGCGCGCTAACCTTTCAAGTTCGCCGAGGGACATGTTTTTCGGATTGCAGATAACTCCACCCTTGCCGCCTCCAAGCGGGATATCCATCACGGAGGTTTTCCAGGTCATCCATGAAGCCAATGCTCTGACGGTATCGATGGTTTCGTCAGGGTGAAAGCGGATACCTCCCTTGTTCGGCCCTCTCGCATCATTATGCTGTACACGGAACCCATGAAAGATTTTTGTACTTCCGTTATCCATTTTTACAGGCATGGTGACATGGAGTTCCCGTAAAGGGTGGCGGAGAAGTTCATAAGCAGCAGGATCAAGCTTAATGATGTCGGCTGCGTTTTCAAGCTGCTTCAGCGAGGTGTTGTAAGAAATTTGTGCTGATTGGGGGCTCTGTGTCATAAGAATAGTTTTCGAGGGTGCGGAGAGGCCTTTTTTAATCAATGGTAAAACTGCCCTTATAGACGATTTTTGCAGGTCCGGTAAGGAATACCTCATCCATTGCTTCATTGAACTGAACATCGAGGATATCTCCACTTTTCACTGAGACATGGAGCGTTGTGCATGAAGTTTTGCCAAGGCGATGGCTCATCAAGGCGGCTGCAACTGATCCGGTGCCGCAGGCCAGGGTTTCATCTTCAACACCTCGCTCAAATGTACGGATCGAAAGTGAGTCAGGCGCAGTGATCTCGACAAAGTTGACGTTGGTTCCTTCAGGAAAAATATCGGTTCGGTGCCTTATGGTGCGTCCGGTTCCGGTAACACTGGCGTTCTGCAGGTCTGAAGTAAAAATAATGACATGTGGAGAGCCAGTATTGACAGCGTGGCAGATCAGCCCCTCGATTTCTCTATTGTTGATGAACTCAGTAGGAGCAAGCATCCGGAGTCTGACGGTTTCGGCTCCTGTAATCCATGCGTCATAACGGTTGCTGTTGGCTTCAAAAACATAGCCGTTGACGGATGAGGCGGGAATTCCTATGGTATAGGCAAAATAGGCGGCGCATCTTCCGCCGTTTCCGCACATTGACCCAAGAAAGCCATCGGCGTTGTAGTATTTCATACTGAAAGCATGTGCAGAGGATGGTTCTATGAGAATAAGACCATCAGCACCGATTCCAGTTCTTCTGGTGCATAAGGTATTGATCTGTACTGAGGTAAATTTTACGGAAAGGTTTCTGTTGTCGATAACAATAAAGTCATTGCCTGCACCAGACAGTTTGCTGAACGTGATCTCCATACTTGGTTAAAAATTCTTGATTGTGAAGTTTGTTGTTTGCCGACAGCGGACAAAAACGCTTGAAGCAAGAGCTTTCATGCTGTATAATAAAACAATAGGGAATTAATGCGGCTGTAAAACTATTTATTATTAAATAAATTTTCTTATTTTACTCACTGGTATATCTGTTGATTTGGTTGGGTAATTGCCGTTCTTAAACTCAGTTTTAAGGTTTTTTTCCATAGATTTTGAAAGTAATCATAGTGCATTGCGTTACAAGACAGATAAAAAGGAGAAGGTTTTGG
>Ga0194047_10000934_pt1 | contig 18645 bp, 17 predicted proteins | sample JunL225m_MetaG_2_FD_160070 | JGI IMG/M metagenome (GOLD analysis project Ga0194047, IMG submission 160070) | Anoxic zone freshwater microbial communities from boreal shield lake in IISD Experimental Lakes Area, Ontario, Canada - Jun2016-L221-5m | ecosystem: Environmental > Aquatic > Freshwater... | reverse complement strand
AGAAACACACTTTTTAGAGACGTTAGTCTCGAGCCTTCTTCATAACTCCAGCCTAAACCTTAATGTCGGTGCATTTGTCTTTGCAAGCTCAGCAGGTGCAATTTATGCAGGAGCGCAAGAAGAGGTGATCACCGAGGCGACGAACCCGACCCCCATCAACGCTTATGGCAGAACAAAATTACAACAAGAATCGCTTGTCAATCAGCTTAGTCAAAATGGTCAGGGAGCAAGCGTCATTTCTTGTCGCATCACCACACTATATGGGTTTAAATCTAAAGATAGTAATCAACAAGGATTAATTGCACAAATCGTTCGTAAAATACTCAAAAATCAAGTTGTGCATATTTATGTACCCCTAGAAACCATGCGAGACTATATTACGGCCAAAGAAGCAGCAAAACAGATGATTGGGGCTACGGCGACACTAGAAAAGACTCCAGGCATCCATATAAAAATTATTGCCTCAGGCATTTCCACATCAATTGCTCAGATCCTAGCCATACTCAAGCAAATTTGCAAACGCAATTTAAGAATCATTACTCAAGCCGATGAGAAAAGCGCTCAATATCAACGAGTGGTGCAATTTAAGAGCGCCATCAATCCAGCCTACACCGTCCAAAATCAAAATAATTTAATCGCAGGAATTTCAGATCTATTAGATGCAATTCAAAAAGATGTCGCTAAAAATGGTTGGTGTTGATAGAAATACTCTGTCTTCGAATTCTCCAGAGTTATAGATTAAAGATATTTTTCACCGATGCTAACCTCTGTCTAACTCTTGAAGACCAGAATAGAAAGGACAAATTGAAATTGCTTCAAAGGTCTGCTTTTAAAAGACATTCCCTAGTAAAATAGCCTACATGAAGGGCTCGTAGAGGATCGATACTCCAAATTGGCCGAAATTCATGAAAACCCATCTTTTTAAGGAGGTAGCCCTGCTAAACCTATTTATCTAACCATTGATGCTCAAAACTCCCCCTTGACAAAATATTAGGAAAATAGAGTTTTATTCAACTTACGCTAAATAATAGAACAGCTTTTGACCTACCATTACAGGCATTTACTCACGAATTTTTCTATCTGCATTGGAAATAATAAGATATTCCGGTAACTGGTAACGCACTATTGCCCAGTAAAACCAGCAATAGGTCACTGCAAAAACCATGGTGAAAAGTTTTAATAACAAATGGTTTTTCCAAAATAACATAGCTGGAATCACAGCCATTAGGCACAGTATCCAAAGGTATGGTGAAGTTAAAGCATTACGCTGAACTTTTAAGTAATCATGTTCTGTACCGATGGACCAACGTACTACACGTTTGTAAATTAATTGGTGTAGATGCGATGCGTCTGGCATTCCAGGATGCACTCTCTTTAAAACCATGCGACGATAAATAGTGAAGAGCGTTTCAAAGATTGGATAACAGCATAAAAGCAGCGGAAACCATTTGGAGACCTCGGGGTGACGAGCGGTCAAGAGAACTGACAACTCTGCAATCCAGAAACCCACCAGATAGGCCCCACCATCTCCTAAGAAAATGAGTCCGCGTGGATAATTCCAAAAAAGGAAACCAAGCAATGCCCCAATCATTGCGAATGCAGCAATCATAATCTCAGGATCTCCCACCTTAAATGCAACATAAGCGATGCCAGAGAGAATAATGACGGCAACCATCGCGGATAGTCCGTTATAACCGTCAATAATATTAAATGCATTAGCAACACCACCAACAGCAAAACAAGTAATTGCAATAGCTACGAATGGATATGCGAGCATCAAATCATCAATGCCAAGTACTTGCACGCTTCCAAGCCAAGCATTTAAGACTAACCCCGCAAAAACTGCTGAGATCATAGTTGCCAGCAAGCGAATACGAATACCAACCTTTTTAGTAACATCCTCAGTCAGGCCTACAATAAATGCCGGCAGAGAAGCAAGCGCCAATAACAAACCAAATAAACCCACTTCAGAATTCTCGAAATACCGTGCAAATGATGCTAATGAAATCGCTATTAGAATTCCTACACCACCGATTCGGGGGACAGCTACTACGTGGAATTTCTGAATCCCAGTTAAATCAGAGTCCGCAGTAAAGCGTGCATGAATATGGCTATATCGAACAAGCAAGAGACTTATCAGAAATGAAGTAATAAATGAGGTTAATAGGACAGACATTCCGTCAATCTGAGTTTGGGAAAGAAATCCCATTTTAATGTAATAAGTATTGCAGTCCTTTGGTTCAGCTGTAATGCGCTTGACTTAAGACATTTAAACAACAGTGAAAAGTTATTAATCCAACTAATCAGCTGCTCCTATAAGGACTACAAGTTAAAAATTAAAAGCTTCAGTTGATACTTACCTCAATCTTTGAACCAGCTGCACATTCTTTTTGCGACTACCCAAACCCTAACTAATTTAGGGGGCATGATCCAAAGAAAGGTTTCCTACTTGTCAACATACTCTAATAATTTCTTAGGATAACGTAACAATAATTTTAAAAAATTGGTGGGTATCTGATTCTCTTGACAAGAGCGAAGTATTTCTTTGTTTAATAGAATCGTGCTCTTTAGGCCTCTAGTGCTAACTCCCCCGCTTTGCATCCGAGTCAGAATACGGGGAACATACGTGTAGTTCAAATCACCATTCTTAAAAATTCGGGCTATAAAATCAAAATCTCCAGCGATCTTATATTCAGGTTTGAATAGGCCGAATCGGTCATAAACAGATTTCCTCAAAAATAAGGTGGGATGGGCTGGCATCATGCCGCTGGATAGCTTTTCTGGTGTGAAATGAGCTGAGCGATATAGGCGTGTTGTAAAAGTTTGGCGTTTTGGGTTGAAATACTCAAGATCCCCAAATACCGCATCTACTTTTTGAGATTGAAAAAGCTGGCTTATATCCCTTAGAACTTGAGGATTGGCATAGTAATCATCTGCATTCAGTGTTCCAACGATATCACCAGTTGCCAATCGAATACCTTTGTTCATAGCATCATACAAGCCACTGTCAGGCTCTGAAATAAGAACCTCAATTTGATTACGTCGTTGATGAAGAAGTTCAAGGGTGCCATCAGTTGAGCCTCCATCAATCAAAATATGCTCTATTTCATCATGGCAAGTTCTTTGGTCAGCAATTGAATCAAGATTACGTTCAATAGTCGCCACTCCATTTAAAACTACAGTAATGATGCTAACTTTCATTTGCCTGACAGTCTTCTAGCAATACCTCTAAAAACGTAAGACCAATCCCCTTGAATGAGTAGTAAAAGTAAACGTCGCAACTGATAACATCGTTTAATAAATACACTAGATTCACGGCCATTTCGAATTGATTTATATTCCTTTTCGAAGCTTATTTGAGAATTTGCCGTCTTGGTATCATTATGCAATCGGAGATTACCCCATACCCGATTAACATGAGCAGCTCTTGAAGAGCTGAGGACCCTTAGGAACCACTCATAATCAAACCCAAAATGCATATCTTCATTCAGAAAACCAATTTTGGCATGCAAACTCCGACGCCAAAAAGCAGCCTGATTAGTCAACACCATACCCTCAGCTAGAATTGAATGATAAGTGGGTTTAACGTATATGAGATTATTAACGACCACGTCATCAACATTAATCAAATTCATATTTCCAATGATTAAATATGAACTAGGATTACGTTGAGCTGCTTCTGCCAACTCCCAAAAAATACCAGGCTGATATGTGTCATCTGAGTTTTGCCAAGCCAACCAATCTCCTGTTGCAACTTGTAATCCCTTATTAATTGCATGAGACTGACCAGCATCTTTTTCACTAATCCAATAGGATAAATATTTTTCATATTTTTTTAGGATGTCAACACTTCCATCAGTAGAGCCCCCATCAATAATGATGTACTCCATATTAGGATAATTTTGATCAAGAACTGATTGAATGGTTCTTTCCAAGAATGCAGCTTGGTTATAACTTGGAGTAATGATAGAGATTTTTGGCAACTTAGACACGCTAAATTTATCTTCTCAAAAATAATGGTGCTATAAAGCGACGATATATACGGCGTGAAATTGAAAGTGTAAACATATTACTTGCCGTAAAATTATCAGCTGCCGTATCTGGCAAGATAATATTGCTCTCTTTCAAGGGAAACTTGATTGGCTGTGTCGGTAAATTTGCATAAATGCTTCCACCTTTTGTATGAGTTGCATCTTTCCCGAATCCAATGTTGGATATTAAATTGACTTTAGGCATAACGGACAGCATATTATTGAACCAACATACGTATACCCACTGATAATCCCATGTATCAATTTCAGAAACGTGAACTTTATCAAACATCTTGCCCCAGTATTGCTGCTCAGATTTTTTTAAGCCCAAACTTTTTAGCCACCCTTGCACACGCAGTGAAGGCCAAGTGACAATTTCTGGATCGTACTTAACCCATGCCCGTCGCCAAGTAGCCCAACCCCATATATGACTGTAGCGGGAAAAATAATAGTCAGAATCAAATATCCAATTTCGGGGTAGAAAATTATCTCCACTAATCATGCCAATACGCTCATCATCCCGATAACGCTCCAACATCTCCGAACAAAACCTAAAAAAAGAGGGATCTGGTAAGCAGTCATCCTCAAGAATAATGGCCTCTTCAACCTCATGAAAAACCCAATTTAATCCAGAAACAATCCGCTCCTTACAACCTAAATTTTTATCCGAGTAGTTAGTCAAGACCTCACACTTCCAATTGACCTGATCAATGATGGCCCGTGTTAAATGACATTTTTCTACTTCTCCTAGCCTATTATCTCTAGGGCCATCTGCTATGACTAAGAGTTTGGGTGGCTTTATATGGGCAATTTCATCAAAAACTTTCTGGGTTACATCTGGTCTATTAAAGATGATAAATACAACAGGCGTACTTAAACTCCACATTAGTCCTCTCCCTTGGAGATGAAAACCAATTTATTACCTAGGATGCGATTCAACAAGTGGACTACCGACGCCTTCAACAGACTACAAATTTCCATGAAGGAGCCAAAGCCTTCGTACTTCTTAAGAAATTTTTTTGGGCTGGGAATTTTTCGAATTCGTCTAGCCTCAACCATCCACTGTAAGGATAAGTATTTTGCCCATGGCTTGTCGCCATAGCGGGTTTTCAAGTAAAAGCTAATAGCCGCTCGATAACCTTCACTAACAGCATTGTTCGCATTTTGTAGGGTAAATGAATCTGGATGGGCTCTAAAAAAAACTAATGGGTCAGTAAGCGTATAAACGAATAAATAATGCTCCATCGTCAGCAAAGAAAGCATTATGTCTGGACCAGCCCCATGTGATGAAAATGGCTGCAATGTTGAAGTTGGAAATGAATCATATAAATTTTGAATCAAGTCTTCAGTCCTAATCAGAATTGCTCCCGGGCTTACTGGCGCATCGCCGTTTAAAAGCATATTAATAAACTGCCCCCGACTTATTTTGCCATTACGAGGTGCCTGATAACGTATCACGGAATCTAGTGGACTACCACCAATCAAGCAAGCGCTGCAGACTAGGGAGATATCATTAGTTAACTTTGGCACCATTATTTCAAGACAGTCTGGTAGCAATAGATCATCACTAAATAAAATTTTGCAAAATTGACCATTAGCCTCATGGACACAACGCTGCCAATTTTTAACTGGACCGACATTTTCTTGATTGATAAAAAAACGGATATTATTATGTCTATTTAAGAAATCCCTGCATATTTCTTGAGTACGATCGGAGCTGGCATTATCTACAATTACTATTTCAAAATTAGGATAAGTTTGGGCTAGTGCAGACTCAATACATTCAGCGATATATTTTTCCCTGTTGTATACAGGTATTAATATGCTGACAAATGGAAAAGGCGTCACACTTAAATCCTTTTCATAATAGATCTAACTTGGAGAGGCAAAACAATTCCAGAAAATAATAGGCTTAATGACGAAGCCATCAATACGCCACTAATTCCGAGATTCAGTTTACTAACAAAAAGGTAGGCAAGCGGAATATTTGCGATCATTCCAGCAATAGCTGAGTAACATTGCGGTCGAATAAGACCAATTCCATTAACAAATACTGCATATATATTATTCCATGAAGATATCAGAACAAAGATGGTCATCCATGCAATTAAGGAATCTGAGACTTCAAATTCTGGTCCAATCCACAACCCAATAATACTTTTTGCACTGAATGCCAGCACTACAGTAAATAAAACTAATGCGATAAAAAAATAAAGCTGTTGTTTTAGTGTCTTACTAAGCCATACCCGGTCCTGGCGATGATATGCATCAGTATATGCAGACCATAATGGCATTAAAATTAGACCCTGCAACAAAGTAACTACCCCGAATAATTTAAATACAGCATCGTATTCAGCAATAAATTGAGGTCCTAACAACTGACTTATAAGAATTTTATCTGAAGTAAATATGACCAGTGCTGCAAGTTGAATGATAAAAAAATTTATACCCGGCCTTGAAAGTTCAGAAATATGAATTTTTTTAATCTTAAATTTCGGCCACGAAATTTGATATTTTTTTCTAATACAATATATTAAAAGACAATTACCAGCTACAAGGCAAATCCCATACGCTAGACATAAATATACCAAGTCCGGTTCGAATGCTCCCGCTAAAATGTAGACCATCGCCAACGTCATTAAATTAGTCACCAGTTGACCAAAGGAAATTAGTGATGATTGCTGCATGGCCCCCAAAACTGATGCGACAGTTCCCAGCCAAAAATTAATGCATAAAAATAAAAGTAGCGTAAGTACCGCCCACCTTAGGTCCACTTCAGAAATTGACTGGATATTGAAAATGCTTTGCCATGGAACGATCAGAGCTACAGCACAAAAAAACACCCACAGAATCAATGCAATAATTCCAATAAGACTCTGTCCAGAGCTGATATAGCTGTCAGCATCAAGAGGTTGATTTTTAGCTAAATGCTCGGCAATCTTATTACGCAAGCTATTAGCTATACCAATATCGCAAAAGCTCATCCACAACACTAAACTCAGCATCGTGGACCACACTCCAAAAACCTCTTGGCCGAGGTAACTCAATGTAATTGGGAAAATTAGAAAACTTGCAGCTATTGCCCCGAATTTTAAAAAAAATGAAGCGCCGACTTGTTTGAAGTAATTAGAAGTTCTTAAATCACCCTTTAAAAAGCTAGTCATGCGACTGGTTAACCCAATCAATCATTTTAATAATTCCCTCCTCGGCAGAAACTTTTGGCTCCCAAGCAAGCACAGATTTGGCTCTTGCAATGTCAGCTACGAACACTCTCTGATCACTTTCTCTCACAGGGAGCCTTTTAAAACTGAGTTCAATCTCATTTAATTTCTCCAAAAATGAAAATAGCTCAAGCAAAGACAAGCTATTACTAATTCCTCCACCAATATTGAATGCATTGCCAGCTGATGAGTCGATTGAATCGAGTGCAGCTTTATATAAAGTCTTCATATCATCCGCATGAAGCAGATCTCTTACCTGTTTTCCATTGCCTGAAATAGTAAATGGATCTTTGGCTAAGCCTTTTTTGGCCTCAACGGCTTTTTGACAAAACCACCCAACCCACCCCTGATCATAGGTTGCAAATTGACGACCTCCATACATGGATGAATGCCGAAATACAACAGTCTTTAGTCCAAAAATTCGGGCGTAATCAAGCATGTACTGATCAGCAGCTCCTTTCGAGCAGCCATAGGGCGAATGAAACTCTAACTGGGTATTCTCATCAAATCCGTATGGCTTCTCTACGCACTGATATCTTGTGTCTGTTTCAATATATGAATATTGCTCCAAATCTCCGTAAACTTTATTTGTTGATGAGTAAATAACTGCTGAATTCGGACAATGCTGACGCACTGCTTCGAGCAAATTTATTGTTCCAAGAACATTTACCTCAAAATCCATTCTTGGATTAGTTATTGAAGTGGTCATGGCAACCTGTCCGGCTAGGTGAAAAATAGCGCCCGGCTTGAAATCACGAATTACTCTTGTAATGTCATTTGAATTTCGAATATCGCCATGGTCAAATTTAAAATTACCCTGTTTTTGTAACCAAGTAAGATTTTCTCTTGAGCCACTCCTATGGAGGTTATCAAAGACAACTAAATCATCGCCGCGACTCAATGCATCAGAAGCAAGATTGCTCCCCAGAAAACCGCAACCACCAGTTATTAATAACTTCATCTTGCCGTTTCCATTTCAATTATTTTTTTTATACCAGTCTCTATATTAAATTGGGGAACCCACCCTAAGTCCTTTAATGTCCTTATATTAGCCACCATAGTCATCGCATCGTTTTCGCGATAAGGAATTGTTCCGAATAAAAGCTCGGTAGTCGAGTTAGTCAATCTATGTACAGTTTCTACAAAATCTCTTAAGCGCAGAGCAACACCTGAACCTAACTCAATTTTCTGGCAATCATCAAACTCTGTAAGATTATCCAAGATCTTTACATAAGCATCAACGACATCATCAATATATATAAAGTCTCTTCTTTGCTCGCCAGAAGTCAATGGCAAACTTTGGACATTATTTTTACAGGCATGAACTACATATGTGGAAAATTTAGATTCATCATCCCCTGGACCATACATATGCTGAAGCTTGACGTTAATAAATTGAATGTGAGGGATTGATGTCTTTGCAATAAAAGAAACTAATTTCTCAAATTGAATTTTTGTGAAGGCATAAAAACTTACATCTTCAGATAAGGCAGTACCAGCGTTAATAAATGCAATTTTTTTTTCAAGATTCTTAACGCTGTTTAATATGGCTACACCGAATCTCACGTTAGAATCCAGCATCTCTAAATAGGATTCTCCGCCTCTGCCATAACATGAGGCGGCATGGATTATTACATCAGGACTTACATGGCATATGAATTGGTTAATTTCCAAATCAGTATCGCACCTGCCAATTTTAAAAATTGAAGTGTTACCCAGTCTATGAAGATTTGAGTCCTCTCTAGCTAAAAGAGAAACTTCATGCTGCATTCCCGCAAAGCGAATTGCAAGAGCGCTGCCCAAAAATCCACTTGCACCAGTGATGAGAAGATTCAAAATATCTCTCTTAGAAATTGACGCCTAAATACGACTCAATTTTTTCAACAACAAACTCTAGCATCTCTTTAGTTAAGGCTGGCTGGACGCCGATCCAGAATGTATTTTTCATGACATTATCTGTATTGGTGAGTTCACCACTAATACGATAGTTTTCTTTAACCATATATGGCTGTCTCGTTAAGTTCCCAGCAAATAGCAGTCTTGTGCCAATTTTATTTTGATCTAAGTAAGTCGTTAGATCTAGCCTAGAAACTGGTGAATTTTCTTTTACAGTAATAGGAAATCCGAACCAAGATGGATCGGAATCTTGAGCAGACTCTGGTAACTGTAAAAACTCTTTACAAGAGCTAAGACGTTCTTTTAAGAATTTGAAGTTGTCCTTTCGGGCCTGAATAAATGCTGGCGCCTTCTCTAACTGAGCCAAAGCACATGCTGCCTGCATATCGCTAATCTTCAGGTTGTATCCCAGATGACTGTAGGTATATTTATGATCATATCCTTCAGGCAAGTTGCCCAGCTTCCAACAAAAACGTTTTCCACAAGTATTATCTTTTCCTGGGGGGCAATAACAATCACGGCCCCAGTCTCTAAAACTCTCGGCGATCTGCTTTAGTTCAAAGTTATTTGTAAATACAGCGCCACCCTCCCCCATCGTGATGTGATGGGCGGGATAGAAACTGAGAGTTGCAATGTCACCAAAAGTACCAACCATCTGACCCTTGTAGGTAGTCCCTAGGGCATCGCAACAATCCTCCACTAACCATAAATTATATTTTTTGCAAAGATCGACGACTACTTCCAAATTAAATGGATTACCCAATGAGTGGGCAAGCATGATTGCTTTAGTTTTTGTGCTAATTGCTACCTCTATCTTTGAGGCATCAATATTGTGTGAAATCTTATCAACATCTACAAATACAGGAACAGCGCCACATTGAATAATTGGATTTACAGTTGTTGGGAATCCAGCAGCCACGCCAATGACCTCATCTCCCCGCTTTATTGCGCGATCGCCTAACTTTGAGGATGTAAGAGTAGAAAATGCGACCAAGTTAGCCGATGAACCAGAGTTGACAGTTATCGCATGCTTCACGCCTATAAACTCAGCCAGCTTCTTTTCAAACTGCTCGTTAAAACGACCGGTAGTGAGCCAGCCATCAAGGGAGGCATTCACCATATTTTTTAACTCTTCACCACCAATTAATTTTCCGGATGGGGGTATAACAGTTTGCCCTGGTTCAAATTCTTTTGGAGAAAACTCAATAGCGGCATATTGATCTACCAGCGCTGCAATTTGTTTGCGCAATTTCTCTTGTTCGATTTTTTTTGTATTGAAAGTTTGTGTGGTCATTTTTTTGAATTCATATATTGGTTAATTTGTCTAAGGCTAACTTCTTGCATGTTTTCTTTGGCTTGGTATGCTTTTTGCCATTGGGCAATTTTTTCTATGGCTGTTTCTAGATTCCATTTTGGAGCCCAGCCGAGCTGTGAATGCGCTTTAGAGCAATCCAATTTTAAAAGGTTGGCTTCGTGGGGCTGTTCAGAGCCCTCTTTTTCCCACCTTGCCTTACCACCCCATTGAGCAATGAAAAGATCTATAACGTCCTTCACCGAGCGATTGTCTCCATCGCGTGGGCCAAAGTTCCAACTAGACGCAAAGGGAGCGCCCTGGCTATAAAGCGCTTGAGCCAAAATTAAATACCCTGAAAGAGGCTCTAAAACATGCTGCCAAGGACGTGTGGCCAATGGATTACGAATCATTAGTGGTAGCTTTGCCTCAAACGCTTTTATCGCATCAGGAATTAAACGATCTTCAGACCAATCTCCACCCCCAACCACATTGCCCGCTCTAGCAGATGCCACCTTGTTGTTTGTGTCAGCGCCGGAAAAATATGATTGGCGGTATGCAGAAGTTACCAACTCTGCGCAGCCTTTGCTGTTGCTATAGGGGTCATATCCGCCTATCGACTCATTCTCTCGATAGCCCCAAACCCATTCTTTATTCTCGTAACATTTATCAGTAGTGACGATAACAGTAGCGCGAATAGAATCAATACTACGTGTGCTCTCTAAAACATGGACGGTACCCATTACGTTGGTAGCATAAGTTTCTACTGGATTAGCGTAGGAATAACGAACCAAAGGTTGGGCAGCCATATGAATAACTATATCGGGCTTAGCTTCTGACATCGCTTTTTGCATATTTACAAAATCTCGAATATCGGCAATGTGAGATTTTTCAACTAAAGAATCAATTTCTAGTACATCAAATAGACTCGGGGTTGAATTTGGTGCCAAAGAATAACCAGTTACTTTGGCGCTCATTGATGTTAACCAAAGAGATAACCAGCCGCCCTTAAAGCCCGTATGGCCCGTCAAGAAGACATTTTTACCTTTCCAAAAGACAGGATCTACTTCTGCGACCCACATTACCAAGACTTCCAAGGAGCTTTACCTGACGACCAAAGCTCATCAAGATAGTTTTTATCACGCAACGTATCCATTGGCTGCCAAAAACCATGGTGCTGATACGCCATCATCTCCGATTGCTGGGCCAAATTCTCCAAAGGCTCACGCTCCCAAATCGTGGAGTCCTCCTTAATCAGTTCAATCACTTTTGGTGAGAGGACAAAAAACCCACCGTTGATCATTCCACCATCACCCTTAGGCTTTTCTTTAAAAGAAGTAATTTGATGATCTGTATGTATGTCAATAGCCCCAAATCGCCCAGGCGGATATACGGCAGTAAGTGTCGCTTTTTTCCCATGATTCTTATGAAAAGCAATAAGCTCGGTAATATTGACATCACTCACACCATCGCCATAAGTAAAACAAAAAGCGTCTTCGTCTTTTACGTACTGAGCAACACGCTTTAAACGACCACCTGTCATTGTTCCAGAACCCGTATCTATTAAAGTAATTTTCCAAGGCTCCGCATAACGATGATGCACTTCCATCTTGTTTTGAGCCATATCGAAAGTTACATCAGACATATGTAAAAAATAGTTCGCAAAATACTCTTTAATAACGTAACCCTTATAGCCACAGCAAATTATGAATTCATTTACCCCATGAGCAGAATAGAGCTTAAGAATATGCCATAAAATTGGCATACCACCAATTTCAATCATGGGCTTAGGCTTGGTTTCAGTTTCTTCTGAAATTCGCGTCCCCAAACCGCCCGCCAGAATAACCGCTTTCATAGGCTACTTTCTTTGTTAAGAACTAAGTTAGTTTAGCTCACAAGATAACAACCGAGGTCGTAGTTTTGGACTTTACCTAACCGGCTATAATTGCCTTTTATGTTGCTGATAAATCTTGGACGGATTGGCCTGAAGGACCTTGCGGCCATGTTAAGGGAACCAGAATCATTGCTAAGCTTGCACCTAAGCATATCCAGAATATCAGAGCCGCAAAAGTGACGGTTGCAGATACCTCTGTCGTACACCATAAAAGTAAATTAGCAAGTAAAGGCCAAAATGCAAGGTTAGTCCAAGGCTTCTTAATTAATATGGCATTTTTTAGCGCTAAAAATAAGGCGAAAATTATTAGAAAAAATCCAGGATATCCAATTGCTAGCACCACATCCAGCCAACCACTATGGCTATGAGATAAATTATTGCCAACATCCGGCCAACGAGCTTTAGCCATTTTTGCAAATGAATCTTCTATTAGCCCATATCCCAAGGGATTGTCTAGCGATAATTTAACTCCTACATAAGCCCAAGCAGCCCGTTCATAATTAGTTATAGATACAACTGTTCCGTATTCATTTAATGGATAACCATATTTAGTAGAGTCTTTCCAGTGAGGGTACTTCTCTAATTGCACTGCAATCTTAGCATCAGCTAAAATGGTCATCCAAGTATTATTCTTTTTGACATTAATAGCTATAGCGATAGTCATCACAGAAAAAATTATCAAAATGGCGACTAATTTTTTCCAGCTAAATTTTGAGTCTTTACAAAAAAACAAAAGTATCACAAAAATGATAAATAACATCGCAGCATATGCGATACCATTTTTGATATTTTGCGCAACAAATAAAAATAAAGTAGCAGCTATAACACTAATTTGTACCGCCAAACTTACATACTCTTTGTAATTCCACTGAGTGGAAATTTTACTTAAATTCAACAATAAACCTAGGGCTAATGAAAATGCTGGAAGACTAAATGCAACATAGTCCGTTTTAGGAACATAAAAAGGTTGAGAGCTATCGTAAATACGTAAAGATAAGGGAATATAAAGTCCCAATTCAGCACCATAGGTTGAAAGTAAATACTTAATTAAGTAAATGATGATGGGCGTACACAAACCAAAATAAATCACATACCAATAACGCTTTGACTCGTGAGCCTTTGAGTGAATGAGCGAGAGTCCTAGACCCGTTGCCATTACAGCTCCGATTGCAGCGTATTTCCAGATACGGTAATACTCAATGTATTGCAGCGGAAAATTTGGGCTTAAGAAAAAAAGATGAAATGTGGTCCAAGCAAATAAAGCAATAATCAACCAAATTGGCAATGCTGATTTTGCAAGGAATAATTCTCTATATTGATAAATTGCATAGAGACCAAAGACAGCACCTACTACCAGGGCAGTATTTCGAAAGCCTACGATTTCAGGCAATATCCAAACTGCATAAAGCACTACAAAAGCAACGCATTGCACCCAAATCATCCAACCCGGCATTCTTGAATCTGCCTTAATGAATTGGGTAATGGCTGCTGTCATGAATGAAATATGGGTTATTTAATGGTTACTTGCCGAAAATCCGCACAAGCTTTTACTAAACCCTGCTCTAACCCCACCTGTGCATTCCAGCCTAAATCATTTAAACGTTTAGAACTCATCCACTTTCTGGGGGAGCCATCAGGCTTAGTTGGATCAAAGCTAATCTTGCCTTGATAGCTGCTAGCTTTTGCCACTGCATGGGCTAATTCATTAATGGTGACATCACTGCCAAAGCCAACATTAATATGACTTTGCATCGGTTCTGTATGTTGATCGTAAATGGCTTTATCCAGATCCATCACAAAGACAGAGGCTGCAGCCATATCATCTACGTAAAGGAATTCGCGTTTAGGTGTACCGGTTCCCCAAATGACGACTTCAGGACTATTGGCGACCTTCGCCTCATGGAATCTTCTAATGAGGGCTGGGATCACATGACTGTTTTCCGGATGGTAGTTATCGCCCGGGCCATAGAGATTGGTCGGCATCACCGAGCGGTAGTCAATTTCATGGCTAGTGCCATACTGGCGGTTGTAACTCTCGCACATCTTGATGCCGGCAATCTTAGCAATGGCATAGGGCTCATTGGTGGACTCTAATTTTCCGGTAAGTAGTGCATCTTCACTCATTGGTTGCGGTGCTAACTTGGGATAGATGCAACTGGAGCCTAAGAACAAGAGTTTTTTTACTCCGCTGAGAAAAGCTTGATGAATCACATTGTTTTGTATCATCAAGTTGTCATAGATGAACTCTGCCGGAAAGGTATTGTTAGCATGAATACCCCCTACCCTAGCTGCCGCTAAGTACACTTGATCAGGCTTCTCTGCTTCAAAAAAAGTTTGTACTGCTGCCTGATTAGTTAAGTCAAGCTCAGCATGTGTACGAATGACTATATTCTGGAATCCTTTTTCTTTCAAGGATCGAACAATGGCGGAACCCACCATGCCACGATGGCCGGCAACATAAATTTTTTGATTTAAATCTTTACTCACGTAGATAATTTTCTTTTATATCTGTTATTTAGATTACTTATCGTTTAATTCTCTTTACCTACCGCCACGCTATGCCCATGCTTGAGCAATAAGGCATGTTGCTTAGCTTGATCTAAATCGTTCGCCACCATCTCGACAATCATTTGATCAAGTGTGATTTCAGGAACCCAGCCGAGTTTCACTTTGGCTTTTGTAGGGTCCCCCAAAAGTGTTTCCACTTCAGTCGGGCGATAGTAGCGTTGATCGATTCTGACAATCACATCTCCTACTTTTAAGGCTGGAGCTTTGTCGCCTTCGATAGCCGCAACAATGGCATTTTCACTCTCAGCAGAACCTTCAAACTTAAGGGTGATACCCAGTTGTTTGGCGCTACGAATAATAAACTCACGAACCGTGAACTGCACACCGGTTGCAATGACATAGTCTTCTGGTTTGTCTTGTTGCAGCATCAACCACTGCATACGAACATAGTCTTTAGCATGGCCCCAATCACGTAGCGCATCAATATTGCCCATAAATAAACACTTCTCTAAACCTTGCGCAATGTTGGCTAAGCCACGGGTCACTTTTCTGGTGACAAAGGTTTCACCGCGACGCTTAGATTCATGGTTAAAGAGAATGCCGTTGCACGCATACATACCGTAAGCCTCACGGTAGTTTACGGTAATCCAGTAGGCATAGAGCTTAGCGACTGCATAGGGGCTGCGTGGATAAAACGGGGTAGTTTCTTTTTGGGGAATTTCTTGGACCAAACCATAAAGCTCAGAAGTAGAGGCTTGATAAAAGCGGGTTTTCTTCTCTAATCCTAAAATCCGAATGGCTTCTAACATTCTCAGAGGGCCAATGGCATCAACATCAGCAGTGTATTCAGGAGATTCAAAAGAAACCGCTACGTGAGATTGAGCACCTAAGTTATAAATCTCATCAGGCTGGCATTCCTGAATAATGCGCACCAAATTGCTGGTATCGGTTAAATCTCCATAGTGCAAAATCAAATCGGGGTGATTAACGTGGGGGTCTTGATAGAGATGATCAATGCGTTCAGTATTAAAAGAAGAAGAGCGGCGTTTAATGCCATGAACAATGTAGCCTTTTTCCAGCAAGAACTCGGCAAGGTAAGAGCCATCTTGACCGGTTATGCCGGTGATGAGTGCAACTTTTTGGTTTTTCATTTCTGTATTCATAGGTATTGTATTTTTATAAACCTTCTAATCAACTACGCCCATAGGTATCTTCAAATCGAACGATATCGTCTTCGCCTAAATAGCTACCAGACTGTACTTCAATAATTTCCAGAGGCTCTGTACCGGGATTTGCCAGGCGATGGGTTTGCCCTTGAGGAATATACGTACTCTGATTTTCAGTAAGGGTAATGACTTGATCACCATTGGTAATTTCTGCAATTCCCTTCACTACTATCCAATGTTCAGCGCGATGGTGATGCATTTGCAAGGATAAGCTGGCACCGGGTTTGACTTGGATACGTTTAACCTTAAAGCGCTCGCCTTCATCCACGCTGTCATACCAGCCCCAAGGACGCGCAACTTTGCGGTGAAGATTTTTCTCTTCACGCTTTTGAGACTCTAATTGAGTCACAATATTCTTCACATCTTGGCTGTTTTTTCTATCGGCTACTAAGACAGCATCAGCAGTTTCAATGATGATCAGATTTTCTACACCAACAGCACTTACCAATCGGCTGCTGGCATGTACCAAGGAATTTTTAGAATTACTTAGCAAAGTATCGCCACTGGTGACATTGCCTGCTTGATCTTGCTGACCAACTTGCCACACCGCATCCCAAGCACCAAGGTCATTCCAACCAGCATCTAGCTCAACCATCTTGATGGGGAACTGAGTTTTTCCTAAAGTGCCTGGACACTTTTCAATGACGGCATAGTCAATTGACTCAGCAGGAATCGCCTTAAATTCTTCTTTACCAGGGCGGATAAATCCAACGCCACTAGCACTGTCTTCTGATTTAGCATTCCAGGCTTTTTGAGATGCCTCAAAAATATCTTTACGAAACTCCTTCAAAGCAGCGAGCCAAGTACTGGCTTTCAAAACAAACATGCCGCTATTCCAAAGATAGCTGCCGTCTGCCAAATACGATTGTGCGGTTTTGCTATCGGGCTTTTCTACAAAGCGCTCCACTACATAAGCGTTGTTCTGATCTTTTGCACCAGAGCGCTGAATGTAGCCATAGCCGGTTTCCGGGGCAGTCGGTGTAATTCCGAGAATGGCAATTTCTTGCTCAGTACTTTCAACACTCTGGATACAGTCTTGCAAAGCTTTTGTAAAGGCGCTTTGATTTTGAATCGTTTGATCCGCAGGCGTAATCACCAATATGGGGTCTTGTCCTTGCGCTAACTGCTGCGCACATAAAGCCGCCATACTTAGGGCAGGTGCCGTATTACGGCCAGCCGGCTCAAGCAATAAGGTTGCCTGAATGTCTTTTAATTCCGCTTTCATATCCCGCAACTGATCGAGGACTAAAAAACGATGATCCTCATTGGTCACAACCAAGGTATTACCTAAGGTGATTTTAGAATTCGCTACCGAGTGAATTCTCTTTACTGCTTGCTGAAAAAGACTTTCAGAAGAGCCATCACCTGACAAAACCAAAAATTGCTTTGGGAAGCCCGAACGGGACAAGGGCCAAAGGCGTGTTCCAGAACCGCCGCAGAGAATGACAGGAATAACTAAGGCCATAAATGGGATTGTGGATGCTCTTTAGGCTTTTGATAATGAAGGCCTGATTTTAAAGGGTTTATTACTTCGCTTTAATAAAGTGGCAGAATTTATTAAAATCCCTTTATTGCTGATTCAGCAGTTATCAGGCGCACAATAGCGCTGTATTCAAATAATAAATAACGGAGCCACTATATGAGCAATATCCCCAAAATCAAGCTACGCAATTCCTTAACCGAATGTGGCCAGTCTATCCGCAAGGAAAATGCTGGTAAATATCAAAATTATGCGATTAAAGACTGTATTGTTTCGATCGCTGCCACTAAGATCAAATAAAACGATTGCTCCCGGTTTATCTGGGGGGCTTATTGGGGTAGGGTTTCCCAGTCAAATTGCTGTAGGCCGCCCCAGCCAAGATTAATAAGATCGAATCGACCATGACCGGGAAAAAAGCATAGCGGTAACTGCCGATGTGCCCCAAAACTGCAATAAGCGCCACAGCGGCTGCAGGTGGATGCAAACAGCGCAAGATAAACATCCCCAAAATAGAGAGCGCAGCAGCTATTGGCAGAGCGAATAGTGGCTCACCAATTAGATGAAAACAGCTCACCCCAACCAGGGCTGAGAGGGTATTTCCGGCAATCACGGCCCAAGGCTGGGCCATTGGACTACCCGGCAAGGCAAAGACCAGTAGTGCACTTGCGCCCAAAGATGCCATCAACCATTCATCTATACCACTTCGCTCACCTTGGAACTTAGCGGTAGTGATTACTAACATTAAGCCTATAAATGCACCCAAAACAGAGCGCATTCTTTCTAGCCAACTCACTGGGGGTTGATCACCGCCCAAATAAAAGGCGCACCACTTCAGAAACTGCTTACATGAATCATTCATGAGAATATCTAATTAGTTTTAATCAATTAATAATCAATTCTTGGTTGTTTTTAGCTATCAATACAATACAAAAATACGATTATTCAATTAGGGTAATTTGTCCATAATAAGCTCGTGGTGATGCAATGTTCTTGAAGCATTCACCCTATTCCAAATAACTAGTTTTAGGAGTCCCAAAATGGCTAAATCTGTAAAAGGTTCAAAGACTGAACAGTCTTTGAAAGAAGCATTCGCTGGCG
>Ga0194047_10000933_pt1 | contig 18667 bp, 16 predicted proteins | sample JunL225m_MetaG_2_FD_160070 | JGI IMG/M metagenome (GOLD analysis project Ga0194047, IMG submission 160070) | Anoxic zone freshwater microbial communities from boreal shield lake in IISD Experimental Lakes Area, Ontario, Canada - Jun2016-L221-5m | ecosystem: Environmental > Aquatic > Freshwater... | reverse complement strand
GAATAGTAGTATCATCGATAGTGATATACTGCGGCAAAATGTATAACGGCGTCGTAGTTTCCTGCAAGATAGATGCCGGTGCACCATCAATAATAGTTTTAGCGTATTCACCAAACAACTCCACTCCAGACGTATGGAATGTCTGATACAAGATGTTCTTATACTTATCAAGAGTAGCCGCAGTCTTGAGTTGGTATGAGAAGTCTTGATAGAAGAAGCTATCCTGAATATATTTATTCGCATCCAAGAAGCCGTCATCTGTATTCCAAAAACCAGCAGTCTTACCTAGACCGGCTTTACGAACGCGACCTGTAATCTTACTGAGTGGGTTAAACTCGTTGACGGTTGTTGCAAGCACCGCACCTGTACCGTACTGTGTGCGCACGATCAGTCTCGGTGCACCCTTATAACCAGAACCAGCGTTCGTCAGAGTGGCTGCTAGGATTGTACCATTAGCATTTGTTGTGACGTAACCTGTTGCTCTAGTTCCTTCAGTATCACCGGCAAAAACAATAGGCTCACCATTAGAATATAGACTGCCACCGTTGTATACAGTGATTGGGCTTAAGCCGGCGTATAGGTATGCGGCCACGTATTCTGTATCAACATATCCCTTACCAGCATTGACAGCCTCAAGACGAGAGATAACGCCAGAACCTACAGCCGGGACACCTTCAACGATTGAGTTAAGGCCAGCGATAGAACCGTCCTTGGTCGCAACTGTAGGCTCGTATGTAGCGAACTGTGATGGTAGAATAACTGTTGATACTTTATGCTTTGCAGATGCTGTTGAGTTAATAGACGGTGCACCATAAAGTGTGATACTTGTGTTACTATTAACTGACTTAATAACAGCGTATTCTTTTGTTAGATTATTAGCTGTATTAGCCTGAAACCATATGACGTCATTTGCTGAGAAATATCTTTGGAACGTTGTACCCGTACCGGTGATGGTATTTGAGGTTGTGTTATAGCTGATATTTCCACTCAGATAATTACCAGCTTCCATCGTATTGCGGATAAAGATATTCAGATTTGATGAGTATCCATTACCGCCGTATTGGTTAGTCAGCGCTGCAAGAGATCCGAATACTTTCGTATCATATGATAATGTAGACTCAATCTCTGATGGGCCAATAACGCTACTAGCATTTGCCGCGGCATTTGCAGCAAACCCATATGTTGTCGCGTTTAGCTGAACGTCTAAAAAGTCACTAATGATGTCAGTGTTATAGACTACTGGAATTGTATATGATAATGCACCAATCTGGAATGTGGCGCCGGTGCCGTCAGGATTACCTTTATACTGAAAGATATGAGCACCCTGGGCAATAGAGATACCAAAACCGCCACTCTTGATGTTATAGTGAATCGCACCTTGTGATGTAGCAGTCTCAGCAACACGAAGTGTTCCATCAATACCGTATGATGTCAGAGCACCGGTGACAATATCACGGTGAGCAATCTTGACAACGTCACCAACCTGATAGTCCTGACCTCCATTGATGATGTCAAGTGAATCGAGAGAACCGATGATAACGGGAGCTAAATTTACTTGTGTTCCATTAGTTGCATCTTCAATTACGATTACTTTCTCACCTTTGGTGAAGGTACCACCCTTTGGTAAGATAGAAGTCAGCTCAAGAGTACAAATCAAATTCTCATTGATAGGCTCTCTACTATAGTTCTCAACAGTCGCTGTAGTGCGTGATCCAAGACCTATAATACGTTTGCCAACAAAGCTTGTACTAATCGTGCTATCAGATACTTCTAGGTAAAGGGGCTGATTCCACTTACCATCAGACAGACGTAGAACATTAACACCTGGCAGGTATACGTCAACATCCTCATTATAGATAAGGCGGAATAGAAGCTTATAGCAGCTGATCGTACCCTTGGAACGATAGACGTCAAGGATGTGCTTGAGAAGGAATCGCTTGTTGACGATAACGTTGAATGGAATGCTATACAGATACTTACGCTGGAAGTGCTCTAGGAAGCCGTTGAGGCTTGTGCTATTCCATGGCATAGTATCAGGGGTATTATCGATGTCTCTGAAGTCAAATAGGTTTCTTGAGCCATAGATCGCCCCGCCCTCAGACTCCATCCACTCGTAATAGGCTTTGACGAATGCTACAAAGTTCGGACCCTCATCCAGATAGAATTGAGGGAACTGGGATTCAACAAAGCTAGAGATTTTCTTCTCTACTGAAAATTCCATTACTTTAATGTCTCTATAACGGAAACATTCACATCATAGCTATTGATGTCGATCAGGGCAATAGCATTCTGCCCGATGATAACATCCTTATTCAGAGTCTTATATTTAATTGCTATGTATTGGTCATAATATGTGGCGATAAATTTCTGAATGTCAACACGGCCTGTGACATAATTGATAGTGCCAATTAATGGATTAATGACAGTGAATTCACCATCGATGACAGAGTAGATAACAATAGTACCTAGATTATCATCCCTGAAAAAGCAATTTTCCCATGTGTTACCATCAGCATCCATATAGGTAAACTTTGTCGATGTAAGGACAGGCTCATCATGAAACGGCTTATTCTTTGTATAACCCGGTGATGTCTGCTCAATACTTGCAGAGTTATTAAATGAGATTGAGAATCCGGAAGCATATCCAAGAAGTGGTGATAAACGCTTAATCATATAGACGTCTGTATTATTACTTGTGATGGATGTATCTACCGCATCAATAGCAGCAACAAACTTACTATATCTAAAGTCAGTACCAAACTGACCAAGATTATCCTGACCCCATGTTGAGATAGAGTTAACAATCAATGATTGAAGTTCGGTTACTAGCTTTGTGGTTGAGACTTTCTCATACTGAACGACTGTATTAATACCTAGATAGAAATACTCAGGATCAGCAATAATAATGCGTGTTGGTAGAGACGTGTAGGCCTTTAGGAACGATGAAATCTCATTCTTCAGATAATCAGGTGTAACTGTACCACCCATAGGCTTTAGAGAAACAACCACACGACCATATTGTTTAGGCTCAAGAGTCTCACCACCATACACACTAACAGCATCAATCTGTCCACCGTAATTATCAAGGACAAGAGATGAATAGTCGTCGGATGCTAGAGCTCTTTGCTGTGTAGCAAAATATCGTGGAGCAGAGAATCTGATCGACTCGATTGACTCCGGATCCGCACCACCAGCAGAGATAGCTGATGCTACCGGTGTTGAGATTGAAGCAGTACCACCATTGATTTGACCTAGATCCATCGTGCATAGGAATGAATCAATGCCATCAGCCATTGGGCCACTACAGACACGATACTCGATAGATAAAACTGCTAGGTTATCAGGCTTACGACCAAACAGACCATCGCCAAACACAACCTCATAAAGACCGTTTTGTGCGCCCTGAAGGAAGTAGACGTTTGATACTTCACTTAATCCAAACAGTGTTTGAACACGCGCAAAAACAGTATCGTTACCGGACTCACTAACAGTAACAGTTAAACTATCAATGTCAATGTTCTCGTTAGTAAGAAGGAATCTCTGAGTCTCTACTGTGTAGTCGACAACGAAAACGTCAGTTGTGTACACACCCTCGTACAGGTTTAAGCCTGTTACCGTGTAGGTAGAGTTGGCTGATTGATAGTTGTGAAGCTGGTTAGTTGAGAATGTGAATACGCCATTAGAGTTCGTACCGCTGAACGTCACACCTTTCGGGATAGAGAATGGCGGTGTGATACCAATGGTTGATGCATCAAAATATACAGTGGCCAGGGACGACTTTGCAGACTTTGGAAGATAGTTCAACTCCTTAGCATGGGATACAACAGAATCATATTTCTGTGCCGTATCCATGAACATCTCTGATGATACCATATTAAGGTAGAAAGAGTTCAGATAGGTATTGTATGACATGACGTCTAGTAGGACGTTCATGTTTGAGCCTTCGAAGTTGAAGTCCTTAAACTGAGGCTGAGATGTCAGGAAGCCTTTAAAGTTAGACTTTAAGGTATCAAAATCTAGTGATGTCAGTGATAGTGATGTATTGGCTGCCATTTACCTGACTCTTTTTAAGAAGATGCTTAGTTGAATTGGATCTGGCTTATTTATTAATGTGAAAAGAATGTTAATTGTAATACCGTTACGATCACGATCATCTAATGGAGTAATCTGTATTTGATTAACTCTAGGCTCATATAATCTGATTGATTTGTTAATATACTTAACCAGATCTTCAGCCATAAATGGTGTAAAGTTCTCAAATAAGGTTCTATTGATGTCTGATCCAAAGAATGGATCAAAGAGTCTCTCTCCAACACTCGTTAAGATAAGATTTTTAACGGCCTGCTTTACAGAATCCTCATTCTTTAATACTACTAACTCACGAGTCACTGGATGCTTTGTGAACGCATTTGAGAAGTCAGAGTAGGTATCTGCCTTATAATATAGTTGTCCGATACTGTCTGCTCTGCTAACCATTGGTTTTCCTATGCTTTAATAAGATTACTACCAGAAGAAGCACTTGGGCCACAATGCGCACCTCCTAATGGGATACATAAAGAATCGGCTGCAGCAGAATCACCTACTACAATAATACCTTTGCCGGCAATAGTAAGCCAGCTATGAGTTGTTATTAATCCACCATCGCCATCTGTATTTTGATCACCATCGACCGCCCATAATTTACCATCAACCTTAACAAAAGTCTGACCACTAACAATAGTAGTTGCACCACATGCTCTTGAATCGTCTTGCCTATGAGCATCTGCCATATTTATTACCCCTTAACAAACTCGATAGCAGCAGACTTAATAGTGATTTTACTTGGTGTAATTTCAATTTTTGATCCACCAACTTGTAAAATTATTCGTGTTGTACTAGAAAATATCATATCATCAGATGCAATGTGTGTCTGATTACCGGCAGTGGTAATAGCATAGTTTCCAGCTGGTGCAGAAACATTGACGTCACCGCCTGTGCTTTTTAATGCAACTGATCCATCTTTAGTAGTAAGTGTATATCCCTTTGAAATGTCAAAGTGCATGCCGCCTTCTTCAACGACATTAGATTGATCACCCTTCATTACGTGACGACCATTACCACCCGAAGCAAAGTTCTTTGCAGACTGCTTTGATGCAGCTAGTTTGGCGCCCTTTACAGAGTCTGTTTTATCGGCTCCATGCTGTGTATCACCACCGCCGGCTGTCTTATCACTCTTACCACCACCAGCTGATGCGTCAGCATGATTAGTCGTGGTCTTAGTATCACTCTGAGAGAATCGCTTTGTACCACCAGGTGTGGCTGAACTTTGGTGTCCTGCCGCATCGATAACATGTGCTAAAAATACACCGGCTGCTGTTAGGAATCCAACTGTTCTCATTCGATTACTGGGATCGATTGAGTGTGCGCGATAGCTTCCATCGACGCGTGTCGACACGTGGCTTAAGTATTGTTTTGGTGTAGGTGGATGATCTGGAAAACGATTATTTGGTGGCTTTGCCATATTTTAACCCTTAAGAATAGAACCAAGACCTTGAGCAACTGATCCAATAGCTGAACCGGCGATCTCACCAATAGCAGCACCAGCAGCAACAGAGTGCACAATATCACCAAATGGTGTAATAGCTTTAAACGATCCTACTGCGGCTGCTAGACCAGCGGTCATACCAACCATCTCGCCAATAGCGGCAGCTTGTGGTGCTTCGAATATATTACGCGCAGCATCAGCGCCTTTTTTACTAAGCGCAAGTACCTTTACAGAATCAGTCATAGTCTCACCTAACTTAGGCATCTTACCACCAATTGCTGCAATACCTGGTATTTCTGCTTTCACTATATTCATAATAGAACCACCTACACTAGGTATTAAACTACCGGCCATATCCATTAATCCACTAAGCGGACCACCGAGAATTTTATTCAAACCACCGTCGATGATGCCTCCGATACCACCACTTAGTGCACCAGCTAATCCGCCAGCACTTAGTGCATTAGCAGCACCACCAAGAACGTTTGCGGCTGTACCAGCAAGGGCTAACCCACCAGCAATACTAGCCGGCCCGCCACCCATTAATCCATTAACCATACCACCAATGTTACCAATGCTACTAGCAATTCCTGCAACATCAGATACATCACCTAGAAGATCAGATGCTTGGCCAAGCGCATTACCAATTGGATTATCAACACCCATCAAATCCGATAGTGAACCTGCAATATCACTAACAGCACCAGCTGCAATTGCAACATGCTCAAGCCCATTAAGCTTTGGCATATAGTGATTATTCATAGGAATAGATGATGTCTGAATATACGTATTAACGCGAACACCATTGATGATCTGTGTATGCGTCATCTGGCCACCAGGACCAAGCAATGCAATCTTTGCCTCTAGTGAACCGGGTGTTAAACCAAATGCTGGACCACCGAACTGTGCGACAGCATCAATAGCATATGGACTACCGCTTGCAATCTCATTCATAGCCGTATGAAGGATAGATGCAGACTCAATAGTTTGTGCTAGCTCGGCTGGATGAAACACTCCTTGCGCTGCGCCACTAATCATACCCATCATGCCACCTTGAAGTGCATTCTGCATAGTACTTGTCACACCTGCAATTGCACTTAATCCACCCATTGCGCCATTAAGGGCGTTCTGCATGCCACCGAGGCCAACTGCACCTGCTAATCCACCAAGTGCACCCCCGATACCACCTGATGCCATTGCTAGAATACCAGCAGGTGATGTCATACTATCCATCATGCGAATCATATTCATAGACTGCAGTGCCATCTTCAATGGTGCAGCAATCTGATCCGGATCCACCTCTAATAAAGCATCATGAATCTTAGCTGCTACTGATGCGCCTGCTGTAGGATTCTTAGGCTCTGTCGGTTTGCCTTTATTATCTTCGGTGTGTTTATCCTTAACGCTCTTGACAGCGTTATCATCTTTCGTTAATTCTTCTCTAGGCTTCTTAACACCAACTGAAGATTGACCATATTTTCCTTGGCTAGCTGCTTTAAGAATATCAGTTGCACTACTAGTCGGAGGCGTTTTACCATTGTCTTGAATATGACCAGGATTAGGTGCATCAGTAGTAGGCGTAGATGAACCGTTATTACCAGTAGTCGATGCAGGTGCTTCAAGGTCTTTACCTTGTACACTGCCCATACCGGTTACTTTACCTAATCCACTTGATATTGTGTCTTTACCAATAGCCATTTAATTATCCTATTTTGGTTGTGCGCCGCGGTGCGTACTACCAATGATATATGGAATCTGTTTTCTATCACCATCTAACCAGAATCCTACGACAGTGCTTCCGGCTACATATGCAACTGATTCACCAATACCATTAATTGATGGACTATTATTCATAATGCAGTGTGCCCATGGAAGGTCATCATCCGGAATTGGTTTATCACCAATATTGTGATGACCATGGACGCAGATTTGTACTTTACCACCTTCATTCGGATCCTGAATATTACGAACATCCGCAACGAAAAAATGCATGCCTTCTGCTTGTTCTGTCATTATACACCCTCCTCATATGCACCCTTTAGACACTCTAGATGTGAAACCCACCTAGGTCTTGCATCTGGGCCCCTAATTTCATGTTTAACTTTTGATATGATCCATCGTCCACTTGCCTGCGCATCTGGATCTCTATTATTTGGTTCTGATGTGATTTTTGGAAATTGATTATTGATAGTCTTTCCAGCTTCAAGAACCGTATCACCAATGACTGTCATATGCATAGTCTGTTCTTGCATTCTTGCAAGGTCCATCATTTTATGTGGGATCGTCTCAGGCACGTGAGATTTATCTATCTTAATATCTTCATTATGATTGACCATTCTCATTACAGCTCTCATGCCACTAGAAAAAGCATTAATGAAATTAGCCGTCATAATAATACCCTTGCCTAAATTCTTTAGGTCACCACCCTTTGGCTTAATATCCTTCCAGGTAAACGTATTCGTATGGGTATTAAAAGTAGCGACTCTTTGATTCATCGCCCCTGAATGAATACGATTAATAGCATCCATAGAGTGAAGCACCTTAAATGCTATAGCATTTACATCAAAATTACTATTTTGATTATGCCCAACTGCGTTATCTCTTCTAAAAGTCTTGACATCTCCACCACTCATCATCTCCTCAATACTTTTAAAGTTAAATCCACTATGTGTCTGCCAGAACATAAAGTTAGATGACTTATTCTTCTCAGACACAGCTTCTTTCCTTAGCATCTCTATGGCTTTGAAAAGAGGTTGATTAGGGATTTTTATATTTCGCTTACCCTTAGTAGATTCAGCCTTGATGCCTGACTTACTACCGAGTTGACTAAAAATATCCTGTACTATTCCATCGATAGTGGTGTTATATCCTTTTTGGACATGCTTTGCCTGACCATGAAAAACTTCTTCAGATATACAGTCAAGCATATAGGTTTTAGACTTCGTTGAGCCGGTATCCTCAACTTCTTTAACAGAGTTTAGATGTAGATTATAAGTAGCTGATCCACCATTAGGCTTACGAAAGGTAAAAGTGACAGTTTCATCACCTGTAAGTTTACCAAATGTGCCTAGGTAATCATCAAAGTCGATAACTCTAATCTGTACCAAACAACCTGGAGTGAATATGGTTTCGGTAACATCAGCTGATAGGAACTGACGAGCTAGATTCCTGCTTCCCCCACGTGGTGATGATACTGATACCGCATCTATAAAGATGTCACCTGGATTAAAACCTGCCATTTTATTGACTCAATAGTGTTTTGAAGTTTCTTAGAAAATCGGGAACATACTGCGCTTGTAAAAGGCGAATCGTCTTGTTGCCTTCATTCCTCTCCAGCTCTAAATCATAATAATAGACTGGGCTATAGTAAGCTCGTACGTCAACTGGAATGTTATTGGCTATGAATGAGCAACTTGTGATCCGGACGTTCGATGAGCTCTCTACACCATATATATAGCTGTTTGCTGTAATGACCACGTCATCATGCGGGAATGCATCACCATCAATATGTTGAATCAACATATTTGTAGAGTTAGCCTGAATGAACTGAGCTGTACCACTTGTAGTTCTTGAGTACTTAATATTCAAGACCTCATCGCTAATGAATCCTGCTGCATTACCGGTATAGCCAATGCTAAGAATAAAATTAGTCGAGGCTTTTATTTCCATAGCTTTTCTACGGAACTCTATTACATAGGCACCAACACCATATACTGGTTCCCAGTATTGCATCTGTCCTGGTGTTAGAGCATTAAACGCGGCTTGATCAATTGAATTCTTATCAGTATAATCATTTCGATAGTAGGTGACTCTATCCATAGCGCGCTGGAGAGTGCCATACTTATCTTTGATGAATTGGGTCATCTGATAGTCTGTTAGATACCACTCGAAATATGGGTCTAGTACATCGTTAGTGATGTACATGATCCAGCTAGCATATGGATCTTGATAGTTGGCATATGCCAATTGATCCGGTCTGACACCCTGAATAATATTCATAGGATAGAAGATATACGGATTCTTTAATGTATTCTTTAGCTCAACAACACGCTCTGTTAGATCAACAGCGTAAGCACCACCATAAGATACTACATTGAAATTCTTAAAGTATGATTCTGACATTAGCTTTCAAGCCATTTTGAGAGTGCATCAAGATTAGAATTACCGGCACTATTTGGCGCGCCATAATCCCTCTGTAGAAAGAACTCAATTTCTTGAAGATTCAAAGAGAGTTGTACTGCAGTAGGAGCTTTAGTTTTTCCAAACATTGACGGCTGTCCAGTAGGTGCGTAGTTAACTGAAAATGTCTCGATGACTGCTGGCTTAAAGATATAATTCCAAAATGCTCCCTGTGCATTATTAACAGTAACTTGAACAATATTAGGATATGTCAACAGTGAACCACCAAGAGCACCAGATGAATCCGGAAGCATATTAAACTTAAATGTTGTAATCATCTGGGCAATAGCGAGAGATTCCATTTCATTAGATGGAAGTAATGTCCAAGATAACGAGTGCTTCTTATATTGAGGAGCATCAAACATAACTGTCAGCCATGGGTTTTGTGTTACACCGGCTAATCCAAGTAAAGCCTGAGATGCATTTTGACCTAATGCTGCGTTTCCAATCTTTTGTAAGCCGCCACCTATAGCTGCACCTAAACCTTTCTGAGCAGCATTACTTATAGCATCTATTGGGCTAGAACCACCTCTACCACCGGATACTTCATTTAGAGCAGCGCCTAGACCGGGATCTAATGGTTTTACAGAATAAGAAACACCCTGAGCGTCAACTAATCCATTAGCTAATGGAAGCCTAATCGTGCCAGCATCCTTAAGAACTGGATTATTAGAAAATGTTGGACGCTGATATTGATAGAAGCTAAATGACATCCAAAAGTCTTGGGCTTCTAAACCTTGGGGAAAACATATCGATTGTGATACGGGCATTACACCGTTAGATACGCTGTTCTGAAGCTGTAAATTACCTTGACTTGGGTCTGTAGCTGCCGCAATACTACTAACGCTTGATGGTAAGCTCGCTGATATATTAGCCGTTGTATCTACCATGAGAATCCCTATAAATACCTTTGAGTTATTTATCGTTTTTGCAGGACCGCATGGCTACATATAAGGGATACTTTAAGCCCAAAAATCCTCAGAAGTACAAGGGTGATCCTACAAATATAGTATATCGTTCGAGGTGGGAACTCATCGTGATGAACCGTTTTGACTCCGATCCTAATGTGATATGGTGGCAGAGTGAGGAAACTATCATCCCATATCGATCGCCAATTGATGGCAGGTATCATAGATATTTCACTGACTTTACTGTCAACATGAGAACGGCTGATGGGAGGATAAAGACGGCAATCGTAGAGGTGAAGCCATTGGCTCAGACAAAACCTCCAACCGTCCAGAAGGGTGGTTCTAAGAACCGCAGGTATATTAACGAGGTTATGACATGGGGTGTGAACGATGCAAAGTGGAAAGCTGCACGTGAGTACTGCAAAGATCGTGGATACGAGTTTATCATTATAACCGAGAAAGAGTTAGGGTTAACCTTCTAATGGCAACAACATTTCAAAACATTCTGAATAAAGGCAAGGCTGCCGGTTTAGATCCGAAGAAGTCTGTGGACTGGTTTCGTGAGAAGGCTCTATCTATCCGTTCTGTAAAGCCCGGTAATATCATCAATAAGGCTGCTATAGTCAACCGTAAGGGAACAATTAATGAGGATTCTATCGGTAAGATGTACACCTTCCAGTACGATCCAAAACTGAAGGAAGTCCTACCTTACTATGATATGTACCCATTGATATTCCCAATCGAGATATATTCAGATGGATTCCTAGGTATCAATATGCACTATCTGCCACCTGTGATGAGAGCTAAATTGATGGACGCTCTTTACAGCACTATAAATAAAAGGACTAAGATAAAAGAAGGCTATAAGGAAGTATCGCCTGGGAAATACACTGAGGTGGCAACTGGTAAGTTCGTATCGAAAGCTATAGCTGTTCAAGATACGTATGATGAGAAAACACAATTGAAAATCTCATATCAGATCCTTCAAGGTGCTTCTAAGTTTGGACCATTTAAGCCTTGTGTGAAGAGGTATCTACGTGATCATGTTAGGTCGCCGTTTCTTTATATAGCACCAGACGAGTGGGATGTTGCTTTGATGCTACCTATCGATAGGTTCCAAGGAAAACGCAAATCAGACGTCTGGAAAGAATCACTTACGAGGATCTAATGGCATTCAATATAGAAGAATTTAGAGGCAGAATCGGCCAGCGAGGCATCCTCCAGACTAATAAGTACGCTGTACAAATTTCATTTGGTGTCAATTCGGCTATGAATGGTACAGCAGTCACAACACTAGTTAATGGTGCAGTTCCAACATCAAAGATCTTGGATGATCTACAGTATCGCTGTGTAAATGCTAGTCTACCTGGTGTAGCTCTGAGGACTGTTGATAGCGCTAGATATGGTGTCGGTGTTCAAGAGAAGATGCCATTTAGTAGCAATTTTACAGATGTCGATTTGACATTTATCTGCGATCGATTTGGAATGACTCACGCTTTCTTATATACATGGCTAAACTATATCTTCACGACAAATGGAGCCACACCACCTGGTTATGCACGAACAGGTGGAATAGCAAAATTAGATGGCAGAAAGTTTTATACTACCGAGTACAAAGATAACTATGCTGGAAATATTCAGATAGTTGTATACGATTCGGCTGGACTACCTTCTATCACTTATAATCTATATAGGGCCTTTCCAATCGCACTTAATGATATTCCTGTTTCATGGGAACAGCAGAATGGCTTGTTAAAAGTAACAGCTAAGTTTAGCTTTACTGAGTGGTCATTGGATGACTTTGGTACAACGCTAGATCTAAATGCACCAATTCAATCGTATCAATCTTCACCACTCAATCAACCTAATAACAGCGCGGTTTTAAGAGCACCACAATCATCAATGAATGCATAATTAACAACTGGAGTATACAATGGCACTACCTAAAATCTCATATCCTACTATCTCTATCAGCATCCCACCTGACAGTAAGTCTTATATGTTTAGACCAATGCTGGTGAAGGAAGAGAAGCTTCTACTTATGGCTAAAGTGAGTGAGGATCAAACTGATATGCTGACTGCTATAAAGCAGGTTGTCAACAATTGCAGCATGGACCCAACATTCGACATCGATAAAATTCCATTGTTTGCCCTCGAGTATTTGTTTGTTCGTCTTCGTGGGTTCTCAATTGGTGATCAAATCAAGGTATCATATCGTGATATTGAAGATCAGCAGGTATATGACTTTGAGGTAGATCTGCAAAATGTGACGATAAAGTATCCTGATAAGCAAGAAAAAATAGTCAAGATCACTGACAAGTCAGGTTTGGTGATGCAATACCCGCCGGCTTATATCTATGATGATAAGATCTTCCTTAAGTCTGAGGGTGATGAGACGTTCTATCGCCTGGTCGTTCGTTGTATTGGCCAAATCTATGATGCAGATAATGTATATGAGGGCAAGGACTTTGGTGAAGAAGATCTATTAGAATTCCTAGAGCTTATGGACATTAAGAGTTTTGAACTCGTCCGTGAGTTTATGTCAAACTTACCTTCATTGTATTATAAGTTAGAGTACAAGAATGCAACGGGGGCAGATAAGACGATCGAGCTTACAACGTTATCTGATTTTTTTACCTTGCGCTGAGTCACAACAATCTAGACAACTACTATCAGACTATCTTCTCCATGGCTCAGCATCATAAATATCAAATATCGGAGATTGAGAACTTAGTCATCTTCGAACGAGATATTTACGTTGAGCTGTTGATTAATTTTATCAAAGAGCAAGAAGAACGTCAAAGAATGGGTTAGTAGATGGCTGGCAAAGCACAATCAGGCGAAGAGATTCTTGCTCAACTTATGCGCGAGGGCGGCAAGGGTGCTGGCCGAGCGCAAGAGCAAATTGCAGCTGCAATAGCCGCACAGCAAGTTGAACAAGATAAACTCGAAGCTGAGCAGAAGGCTTTAAAGGACGAAGTCAAGGCCGAGAAGGAAGAGAGTAAGAAGACTCGTAGGAGCATTCTTACCAAGAAGGACGTCAAGGAAATCTTTGATGACCTCTATACAAAGGCCGAGAACAAGCGTAAATCAAATGAAAAGAAGCTCCTTAAGGATGCCTTCAAGGAGATGTATGATAACGCTGAGAAGGAAAAGCAGCGTACAGCTACTTCTGCTACTTCTCAATCGTCTGGAAATGGTCAAGTTAATGAAAATTTAGCAAATGACTACAAGCGTGAGGCTACAGAAACCAGATTTGGTGTTGAAGCTTCGACTGGTATAACTCGTGAGAACAATCTGCTTATTAGAGAGCAGATTCAGTTGCAGACACGATCTATAACTATTCTGCAAGAGATAGCATCAGCAGTTAAAAACATGGGTGGCCGTAGTAATGGGCCATCACCAACGCAAACTCCTAGAGCCAACCCTGGTCCAACCACGCCTAGTAGTGCAAGTCGCACAGCTATAGCAACTGGCGCCGTTGGCGCAGCTGCTGCTACAGTCGCAATGACTCATCAGCCATCTACTCCAGCAGCTAGTGGATCTAGTACTAGTGTACCACCACCAACTCCTAGCGGCGGTGGAAATAGCGGTGGTAGTCGCTCTACTCCAGCTATACAGGAAGCCCAGAACAGAGGTGGTGATAAGAAACTAAAAGGAGATCTGAAATTTGATAGTAAGACTCTGACATTTACTACTAATAAGTTAAAGTTCGAAGTTCAAACACTTACGATCGATGCAAAAAGTGTAAAAAAAAGTGAGATAGCCCAGATCCAGCAATCATCTGCTACAGCGGTATCAGCTTCTACAAATAGTCAAGGAACTTCGCAAGGTGGACAAGGAAACGGGCAAGGCAATGGTACAGGTGGCGCACCATCAGGAAGTGGAAGTGGTGCTAACGCTAGATTGAATAATGCTCCTGGAACAAATATCTATGGAAACACACCAGCTGCTGGTTCAGCTGGACCTGGTTTAGAAGCTCTTAATTCGACCGCTCAACGAGTTGGAGCACCGAATAGAAATTTAGCAGCAAATCAACAGGAAGCTTATACCGCTTTAAGAGCAGAAGGATTATCTGATTCTGCTGCTAGAATAGCTGTCGCTAATTTATCAGGTGAAGCACTTCATAAACCAGATGATACTCATGCAGATCCTTCAAGAAGCAATCCAAATCAAAGAGCTCATGGTATAGCTTCTTGGGACGGTCCTCGTTCTGAACGAATTAGAAAACAATTTGGTAAAATGCCTAATGAGATGACTGTTGCTGAACAGTCAAAAGCATTTGCCTGGGAAATGAAGACTCATTATAAAAAAGCTTGGTCTGATCTAAATAATGAAGAGTTACCAACCCAAGCTAGACTGTATTCTGTCGTTAAGGGATTTGAGGCACCGGCACGTCCGGATATTGATACTGCAAAGCGTCTTGGTCATTTAAGCAAATTAAAAGTCGAAGACATTGTTCCAGGAGGAACTAATGCAGATACAAGGTCGAATGGTGCAGCACCAGGTTCTGCAGTCAGACTAAGTGGAAGCAGCGTAGCTGGGTCTCAAGCCGCAACGACTGGTGTCCAGAGTAGCAATGCAAGATGGGAAGCAGCTGATAGAGATGACATGGCGCAAGGTGCCCAGATGACAGCAGCCGCAAACGCTAATGCAATAACTAACCCAATGGCAAAGATGGTAGCTGCAAAGGAAGCAGCTGAAGCAGCCGATGCTAAAAAACCAAAGCCTAATACATTCATTGAAGGTGAAGCGCCACAGTTTGATGCTATGGGCAGTGTTACTGTACCGGGTACTGGCCGACAGGAATTTGTTGGTGGTGGTAGAGGTGACGGTGCAGCAGAAGTAGCAGCGCGTAAGGCTGCAGCAACACCTACTCCTGAGAAGGTCGTAAAGCCAAAGCCGCAGACTAAGACTATTGAAGTTGATGACCCGAACTGGGATCGTCACGCTAAGTCACGTGCCATGTTCCAGGCGCATCAAGATGCAGAGCGCCGTGGTGAAGATACTCATGCAATGTTCTTTGCCGCTGATAAGCAGCGCACACTAGAACTTGGTATGAAGGCGCCTAAGATTAAGAAGACTATTACTGTAGCTGCTGAGAAAGTTATACCGCAGCCGCAACGTAGGCCCGAGGGTTTAGGTGAAGTCCAGGGGCCACCTGAAGAAAATTTTCAACAAAAGCGTGATAGAGAAACTGCTGAATGGGCAAGCGATCCTCGCCGAGCTGGACAGCAAAATGCTAAAGATATAACAGCAACAGCTGAATCTAATGCTGCCAGAGATCAAGGCATTCGTACAGCAGATATGTTAGACAATGATAGAGCCCAAGAATCAGGCCCAAAGACAGCTGCTGAACGTATTGCATTACAATCGACTGCTATGAATGATGCACGCCAGCAGAGCGGTGAATCATTAGCCCGTATAGGTGCACCTATACCAAACCCTGAAAATGGTGTTGTTGATACAGGCCGAGCCGTTACGCCTAGGAATCTTGCAGCAGGAATTAAAGGACCAGAGGCTAGTCAGACACAATTTCAACCCGGCTACGAGGGTGATGGTGGTGCAGTATTACAAAAAGCCTTGGATGCTGAAAAGAGACAAAGCAGTGAAACTACAAATCCTGACGATGGTGGTTGGATGGGGAAATATTTTCCATATCTATTTGGTAAAGGAACTTCTGGCTTATCTGTTGGAGGTCGATAATGAGTGTATTAGGAACAATCGGTTCTATTGCATTTCCTAATCAAGCTAAGTTCGTGTCTGCATATAAGCAGGGTAAACTTGGTAAAGAATTGTTAGCTACTGCTTTCCCAACGCAGTACGCATTTGCACAAAAATTCAGGAAAACTAAGAATGAACCAGCGGCAGATGGTAAACCATCTCCAGTAGCAGAATCTTTGGGTGAACTAACCCAGACTAATATGCTTACCAATGAAATTCTAACTCAGTCGCTTGCACTTCAGCAAGAGCAGAATGAGATTCTCAAGGATATTCTAAATTCACTTGGTAATAGCAATGGCGGTGGATTACAGCCATGGATGAGACGCAATAGTGAAGCTGCTAAAAAAGCGCAAGAAGAAAAAGCTAAAGAAGAGAGTGCTAAGAAGACGCAAGAAGAAAAAACATCAGATAAGTCGACAGAAAATAAAAGTGCTGAACCAGTCAATAGGCCAAGTGTAACTGAATCAGCGCCCGCGAGTAAAAGTGCATGGGAAAGAATTAAAGGAGCTGGTAAAGCAGCAGTAGATGCAGCTGCATCGATTGGCGCTAAAGGAGCTAATCTATATTTTATTGCCGTTGCTGTTTTCGGTGGACTAACAGAGACTATCGCATTATATCGTTCTGGAAATCCAAATTTTTGGAGAGAAGCTACTGTTATCTGGTCAAAAATTGTAGCTGAATTCGGTGTTGCTATAGTCGGTGGTATGATAGCTGGCGCTATAGCATCGCAACTCGCTGGAGCATGGAATTTCGAAATAGGTGCTATACCAGGATTCATAGTTGGATTTGCAGGTGGCTATTTTGCATTAGAAGCCATTGGTGCCAGTGTTGATGATTTTGTTGCTTACATCGTTAGGGCAGTCTTTCAGCTTTCTGATAAAGAGATTGAAGATCTTAAGAAGCCGGCTAATGGAGCTGACACTATCACTGCACCTACCCCGGGTGTAGAAGGTGCTGAAATTATCCATGAGCTGACAATTCATCGTGATCGATCTGAAACTTCTGTTATCATGAGAGAGTCACTGACCTTTAATGCTTCTGATGAGATTAAATTCATTGCTGGAACAATGGAGCTTAAGGCCAACGAAGTTATACTTCTTGGTGATGTCACTGGTTTAACCGGTGCTCTTGGGAATACAACACCTTCACAGAGTTCATCAGTTACACCATCTTCACCTAGTTCACCAAGCACACCATCTGCTCCAGGTTCACCTAGCGCTCCCGGTGGGGCTGCAGCGGATCGCAATGATGAAGGTGCTGGTCCACCTGCAAGCGCAGGTGGAGCTAACGCATTTGGATTAAAATGGGCTGCCGGTGTCGACACTCGTATTCAATCGGATATAGCTGGTAAAGCCAAATCGATGATGGAGTTATTTCCGGATATGGTCATCACTTCCGGTTATCGTGATGCTGCGCGTAACGCAAGGGCTGGTGGTGCTGGCGGTTCGATGCATCTTCAAGGAAAAGCTGTTGATATTCAGTTTCAGGGTGATCCGGATAGAACTAATAAATTCGTTCTAGCAGCTTCTAGAATAGGTGCCGGCGGCATAGGTGTATATAGACCCGGTTTAGTTCATATCGATACTGGATCACGCAGATACTGGGGTCCATCGTATCATAGTGGTTCTGAGCCGGCTTGGTCACGCCCAGCGCTGCAGCAGCACATGAATAATGGAAGACAGGAGCAAGCTCCTCAGACACCGCGATATGAAAAGGGAACACCATACGCACCAGGTGGTAAAGCTATAGTTGGTGAAAAGGGATCTGAGAAGATTAAAATAGATGGTAAAACTTATAAGACACCTAATGGCCCAACTAAAGTGAACCTTCCAAAAGGAGCTCGAGTTGAACCACATGAAGATAATAGTGCGCTTGATATAGGTGTAAGTTTAGCTAAGACGGCTTTATCATTTATTCCAATAGCTGGTCAGGTTGCAGCTGGTGCTGAGGCTGCATATTACGGTGTGCAGGGTGACTATAAGAAAGCAGGAAAGGCGGCGATTGGTGCTATTCCAGGTGGTGGCATTGTAAGAGCTGTGGGTGGTATGGCAGCAGACTATGCTATTGATAAACTGATACCTGAACAAACAACTCCTAAAACTCCACCCGCACCGCCTCCGACTAAAAGTCGAGCTAACTCTAATAAAAATACAGACCATACTTCAAACAAAACACAGGGTGGATCAAGCAATAGGGGTGATAAAAAGAACACAAAGAAAAACAATAATTCAACACCAACTGAAACATCATCAGGTGGACTATTAAAGATGTTCCACCCGGGTAACTAATAAGGAAGAAAATAATGGCTAAATTCGGGAAATCAGTGGATGAT
>Ga0194047_10000932_pt1 | contig 18668 bp, 19 predicted proteins | sample JunL225m_MetaG_2_FD_160070 | JGI IMG/M metagenome (GOLD analysis project Ga0194047, IMG submission 160070) | Anoxic zone freshwater microbial communities from boreal shield lake in IISD Experimental Lakes Area, Ontario, Canada - Jun2016-L221-5m | ecosystem: Environmental > Aquatic > Freshwater... | reverse complement strand
TTTTTAATGGTGATGTAAATGCTCTAAAAGATCATTTATTAGGCGAAAAAGCAAGCGCTGCAATACCTGCCAACCTCAAACAAACCAATTCGCTTTCAGCGGTAACCTGGTCTATGAAGGTAAAAACTTCTGGGTTTCCTCTAGTAAGGCATAACGTATTTTTTAATCAACCCTATCAGAGTGAATTTTCTGATATTTTTGAAAAACAGCGCTTGCCACTTAACCCGACAGTCTATATCTGCGCTCAAGATAGAAATGATTCAGCACTTGAGAATAATCAGTTTGAGAGACTGCTTTGTTTAGTGAATGCCCCAGCGAATGGCTCTAATAAACCTTATCACAATGAGGAAATCGATCAATGCGAACAAAAAGCATTTTTACTCATGAGTCAATATGGACTCCATCTAGAGGATGCTCAGATTACCCGAACGACACCGCAGGATTTTTCCAAACTATTTCCAGGCCGAGGGGGCGCACTTTACGGCCAGGCAACCCATGGATGGATGAGCTCCTTTCACAGACTAGGTTCTCAATCGCAAATCAACAATCTACTGCTAGCAGGGGGCAGCACTCATCCGGGCCCGGGAGTTCCAATGGCAGCAATGTCAGGACGATTGGCGGCCGCAACACTGATGGATCACCTAGGTTTGACCAAGCAGTAGATCCAGGTAATTATCTCTGGTGGTATATAGATGGCCTCAGCGATGATGGGCTCTACGGATTTAGCATCATTGCTTTTGTTGGCAGCGTCTTCTCACCCTATTACGCCTGGGCTAACAAAAGCGTACCTGCACAAGCTGAAGACTTTTGCGCTATTAATGTAGCGCTTTATACCCCTACTAAAAAATATTGGACGATGACTGAGCGTGGTAGAAGTGCAATTCATCGCACGGCTGATCAGTTCATTATTGGCCCCAGCCAATTGAGCTGGAAGGATAACGTTCTTACGATCAATATTAACGAGAGGGTTCCACTGCTTGGTCAAAGAGTTCAGGGAAGCATCACAGTCTATACAGAGCAACTTTTTAATCATGTAGTCAGCCTCGATGATCAACAGAAGCATCGCTGGGGCCCAATAGCTCCGTCTTCTAGAGTCGAAGTATCTTTCAATAAACCTGATCTGAATTGGAAAGGCGATGCTTACTTTGACTCTAATGAGGGTGATGAGGCAATCAATAAACCCTTTAGCGAGTGGGATTGGTCACGAGCCCACTTAAAGGATGGCAGCACTGCCGTCATTTATGATGTGCGACAAAAGAATGGGGCAGAAAAAGTATTGGCAACCAAATTTAACCCCGACGGTAGCACTGAAGATTTTGTAGCACCAAAGCGAGTTGAACTTCGTAAAACGGGCTGGAGAATTCAGCGTAATATGCGTTCAGAGTCAGATCAAAAGGTATCAGTACTCCATACTTTGGAAGATACGCCCTTTTATGCTCGCTCGATGATTACATCAAAGCTACTTGGGGAAGATGTGATTTCAATGCACGAAACATTGAATGTAAAACGTCTTGAATCTAATATTGTGCAATTCATGCTACCTTGGAGAATGCCTAGAAACCCAACACGTATTTATTAATGCCGTGCAAAAGCTTGGTACGAGTCTATTTTTCTATGCTCTACCTTTTCTAAAAGACTAACAACCCAAATCAGCCTATCCTCTACCGATCCGCTGTAATGAGCGTACTGTGCTTCTGGCTCGACTGCAGAAACCAAAAACTGGATTGCCGGAATGGCGTCTAATTTTTGGGTTAGCTTTGCACTGTAAATAGCGGCTCCTAGAGATTTCAATAACAATAAAACTTTTCTTTTCTTGGATACAACAGCTCTTCTTGTAATCGAATCCATCCCCTGCCGCTCAATTTGCCTACCGATTTCCGAATAAATTAAACTAGCGGCAGCTATAGCAGAACGACAATTTCTTGGTAAGCCTGAAAATCCATATGCAGAACGCTTATATAAATCATCTGCATACTTAATGAGCCTTTGATTTACTCGCAAGATACCATCATTAAAAATTGGATTTTTAAGCCACTGATCAGGGTCTATATTTTCTTCTTCCAGCCAAGCTCTAGGAAGGTAAAGACGCTGATTTCGGGCATCCTCACCCACATCTCGTGCAATATTGGTCAGCTGCATTGCCAGTCCAAGCTCACATGCACGCTCCAATACAGCTCGATCTCGTTTACCCATAATCAGAGTCATCATGACACCAACTGTAGAAGCAACTCTTGCTGCATAGTCACACAATTCTTCTATGGTTTGATATTGACGGCCAGTACGATCCCATTTAAATCCCTCTACCAAAGCCTCTAGGAGGTTTCGAGGGATTAGAAATCGCTCAACTACCAGAGCCAAAGCTCTATCAGCAGGTATATCTAATGGATTTTTTGAATAAATACGATCTAATCGATATTCAATCTGCTCAATGACATTATACGAAGCATTTTGATCATCCACCATATCATCCAGCAATCGACAAAAAGCATACAACGCTATAGCAGAATCACGAATATTAGAAGGCAGTATCCTTGATGCAGAGAAAAAAGATTTCGAACCATCTCTCATCAAACGCTCACAAGAGAGTAGATCGAGCTGAAATCCGTATTCTGAAGTAATCGCTCTATCGTGCATTTTGAGAGAGTATTTTTGCGGGAGCGATCAATGAGTCTAAGGCTTTAGCGGAAGATAAAACTCCAGGAATTCCAGCGCCTGGATGGGTACTCGCTCCAACCATATAAAGACCTTCGATATCTTCACTACGATTATGCGGCCTGAACCAGGCGCTTTGAGTAAGCAGTGGCTCTAAACCAAAAGCTGCACCTTTATAAGAGAGCAACCTATCTTTAAAATCCTCTGGGGTCATAACAAACGATTCCACTAAATTCTCTTGCAATCCAGGCAGAACAGTTTCCTCAAGCATCTTTGCGATGGCTTTTCTATAGGGCTCAGCCTCCTGCTTCCAATCTGTGCCGCTATCCAGATGAGGAACTGGAGAGAGTACGTAAAAAGTATCACATCCTAGAGGGGCTAAATTAGGATCTGTTGCCGTAGGACGATGCAAATATAGGCTGAAATCTTTAGCAAGATGATGGCGCTTAAAAATATCATCTAAAAGTGCTTTATAACGTTTACCTAACAGCATCATATGGTGCGGTATTTCGGAATATTGCTTTTTAGTGCCGAAGTACCAAACAAATAAGCTCATTGAGTACTTACCATTCTCAATTTTTTTATCAGTCCATATTTTGCGATGCTCTGGGTCAATCAAATTTTTGTAAGTCCATGCTGTATCAGCATTACAGACCACTTTATTGGCATACAAAACCTCACCATTTTCTAAAGTCACCCCCGTCACCTTACTGTCAACGATATTAATTTTTTTAACAGTACTTGCATAACGGATTCTTACGCCCAGGCTATTTAGCAAACCAACGAGCCCCTTGATAATTGATCCCGTTCCACCCATTGCAGAGTGAACCCCCCATTTACGCTCTAAAGAATTAATTAATGCATAAACAGAGGTCACCGAAAAGGGGTTGCCGCCAATTAATAATGGATGAAAGCTCATCACTTCTCTGAGCTGCGGATCTTTAATGTGCTTAGCAACCAGGCTATAGAGATTATTCCAAGCTCGCATCTTTACGAGACTTGGAAATGCCTTCACTAAATCTTTTAAACTGTCAAATGCAACGTCCCCCAGCTCTTCAAATCCTAGTTTGTAGCAATACTCTGCCTCTTCTAAAAATCGCAGGTAACCGGGTAAATCGCTAGGACTAAATTTAGCAACCTCTTGCTTCATACGCTCCAGATCACCGGTGTAATTAAATATCCGGCCGTCTGCAAAGCGGATTTGATAGAACGGATCCATCGCGCGCAAATCAACATCATTCGACATTTTTTTGCCGCACAAACTCCATAACTCTTCTAGTAAAAAAGGAGCGGTAATAATTGTAGGGCCAGCATCAAATGTAAAGCCGTTCCTTCGGTGTACGTAAGCCCTGCCTCCGGCGTCTCCTAGCCTTTCTAATACCTGGACGTCATACCCTTTTGTAGCCAAGCGAATCGCTGCAGCAAGACCACCAAAACCCGCACCAATAACAAGAGCACGTTCAGAGGCATTTACATCACCAGCTGCAGCTATGTTTTCGGGGATCTTAAATTGATCGACCTGTTGGTCCATCAGACATCCTTTATTAAAATGCCCCTTTGATATTCAATATCAAAGGGGTTGATCGGGTTATTTTGCTGCAATATGCGTACTGTCTTTTGGCATGTCTCGATTGGGAGCAAGATATGGATAATCCTTCAACATGCTTTGACCTAAGAGCGGCTTATTGACACCTTGATGGCAAGTGGCGCAGTTTGCTTTAGCCACATCACCACCAGGTCCTTTACGGTTATCGGGGAAAGTTGAGGCCAAAGAATCCATGTAGTTGGTATTCAAATCTTTCAACATCTGAATTCCGTACCACGCTTGTACACGTTGTGGAGTGCTTTGCTCCCAACTACTGAAAGCGCGACTATTATGACAATAGGTGCAATTAACCCCCAAAGAGTGAGACATATGAGACATCACTCCGTAGACATTTTCAGTACTTTGTAATGTAGCTTTATGTCCTGTAGGCAATGCTGTGTCACCAATCACCCTGGCAGCAGAACTATTGGCCAGGAAGTAGCTACCAAATGAGTTATTGGGTAATGAGGCATAAGCACTACCTACCAATGGATCATTTTGACCATTCTTATTACCCAGCATACCGCCGCCTTGTTTCTCGACTGGATTAAACCATACGTTTTGCGGAATATTATTGCCACGATGACAGGTATAGCAAGTCACACCAGTCACCTTCACGTGATCATTCCAATTGCTATTAATTTGCTGATTCATCTGAATCATTCTTCTAGCAACAGTTTTGGTGTAGACAGAATCATCTGCAAAATTCTGCACGTTATGGCAATAAGCACAACCCTCTTTAGGCGCAACCCAGGAAGTCATTGAAACCATAAATGCGCCAAACTGTGCAGTACTTAGATTGCCCAAGACTTTGACGTTTTGATAAACTGCGCCAGCCTTTGGCCCGTCTGGAGACGCAGGTGTGCTAGCCGGCATCTCATTAATCTTGGCAAGCTTCTCCTGAGTTCTAGGATTATTAATTTGATCCATACCAGTGCCCCGGTATCCCGTTTGCTTTGACTCGACGGGAGGTCGCTCACATGCAGTGAGCAGAACGATTGCCAAAACGCTGAATGCTATGGCAATTTTTTGGCGAACGTTTTTCATTTTTTCTCCCCTGTTGCTACTGGTGCTGATGGTGCTTTCAAAGCAGGATCAGACACAGTCCCATAAATTGCTGGGTAAGTAGGCGCCATATTGTGTTTAACACCCCACAGATACCAGTTATCAACAACCGTACCAGTTAGCAATATTCCAATACCGCCTGTTAATGGAGTGAGGACCGCAAACCACCAGGCCCAACGGTGAATGGACTCCATGGTGGCGTTAAAGCCCATGGTCCATCTCCAAAATAAAGCTGCCCGTTCAGATGCTGTTCCTCTATCAACAATCTGCTCAATCTCTCTTTCACCACCAAACCGACTTACCGCCAGAATAGTTGCGCCATGCATTGCGAATAAGAGAACAGATCCATATAAAAACACGATAGATAGCATGTGGAAAGGGTTGTAAAACAAATTTCCATAACGAATTGAAAGAGCGGCTGTCCAGTCTAAGTGAGAAAAGATGCCAAAAGGAACGCCCTCGCTCCAGCTTCCCATCAATACCGGACGAATCAGGCCCAATACCAAGAACAACCAAATTGCTGAAGCAAATGCCCAAGGCACATGCGTCCCCATTCCAAGAGCCTGAGCCCTACGGAAGGTTCTTAGCCACCAGAGCATGATTGAAATCGTAGAAAACAAGCCGACAATCAACCACCAGCCGCCCTCATTCATCGGTGGAAAAGTCAATCCATATTTAGGTGCCGGAGCATCTAAAGAGAGCCAAAATAATTTCCTCACAAATTGCAAAGGATTCCAACCAACTTGAGCCAGCATATTCATACCAATAATGAAAAATGCCGTCATACCAAATATTAAGGATGCAACCCCTAAGCGGCCAAGGTACACCGGACCAATCTGGGCATTGCCAAGCCGCCCCATAAGATGACTGAATCCAATAGAGTGAGTTCGCTCCCGCATATCGTAGGCGTTGATCGGAACGCCACGACTTGCTGGACCAGTTACTTGTGTTTGTGTAAATAGATTTTGATATTCCATCATGCTCTCCGCATTTTCAATTTAGCTGAAAACTAACCCCAGATTGGTAAATTCAACCACCATGTCCACCATTCAGGCCAACCTTTTGTCCAGAAAGGTCCACTAATAACAATACAAACAGCACTCCAAAATACCGCCGCCAATGCTAGAAACAATCCGAGACGATGAATGCCTAATGTTCCAACGGAATACCCAATAATGTCTCTAAAAAAGGTATCTTCATGTTCAGGAGTTTTGACTGGCTGTCCAGGTTGTGGATTAGTGGAAGATAGGATCAATGCTCCATGAAGTGCAAGCGCTAAGGTAGTTGTAAAAAATAGCGTTACAGCAATCATATGGGCTGGGTTGTAATGAAAGTGAAGGTACTGATAGCCAGTATTCGATACCCAATCTAAATGGCTCAGAATTCCGTAAGGAAAACCATGGCCCCATGCACCCATTAGCACTGGGCGAATCACCACCAATGTGAAATAGGCGAATATGGCCATACTAAAAGCAACCGGTACATGAAGACCCATCCCTAATTTTCGAGCAATTTCTACTTCACGTAGAGCCCATGATCCAAATGCCCCTAAGGCACAGATGGTGATGATTTGCCATAATCCACCCTCCATCAAAGGAGCTACACCTAATCCATATTTCAGATCCGGTGGGGCAATATTGATTTGCCAGGGATTAAAGACGCCCGCCTGGGAGGTACCCCAAAAAATCATTGCAGTCCCGAGGAATGCAAAAAATATAGTGGTGACCCCAAAAAATCCGACGTAGAAAGGACCTACCCAGAAATCAAAAAGATCTCCTCCTATTAGAGTCCCACCGCGCACGCGGTATTTTTTTTCAAAGTTGAGCATGGCCATATAGCGCTCCTTACACAGTGAGAATTCTTCTCACATTAAATTAATCTTGCGTAGACGAATCACTATTTCTAGAAATTCGTCTACGGTTTACACATCTAACTACTTCTTCGCTGCTGATATAGCTGCTTTGTACTGCTCTTGACTCATACCATCCAACCATTTGTATTGAACTGTGCTCAATAAAATGAGATGAATCATTGCTGCCAAAGCAAAGAGAAAAACGCCCTGTGCAACCATCGCACGTAGTGGGTCGTATAGTTTCCAAATTCTCCACATAATATTTCTCCTAATTTAAGTAAGACATAAAGCCATAAACACCTGATTCAACTGACTTGAAGAATGAACCTCCGTCAGCTCCAGAAAATAACCAACTTTTCTGAGAAGCAGGCAAGACAATTAAAAAAAGTGCTACAACAAAGAGCACCACGTAACTAATCAAAAAAATAATTTTGAATGATATGGTGTCATGCAAAACATGTTTATGCATTAAATCCGTATTGGTCTTCATAAAAACACTCCCTCTAATTGACTACGTTTACTATGTACTTACTACTGCATCAAAAGAACCATGGACGCCATGCCCATACAAGTATGTGCGCGACGACAGCGACTGCAGTAAACCCAAGAAGACCTTGCATATAAAATGTATGGAACTCTTTAGCTTCTGCATCGGTAAGCCCAGATATAGATCTGTTTTCACTCATGATGACTACTCCTTGAAACTGACCTTACGGTCTTTTCTACATCACCCCTGTAGATTTGAGGATATGGCTTAACGACACCATATTGGTTTAGCTCTTTACTCGAGCAAATTCTTTGAATGTATGTCATGCAATTTCTCCTTCAGTTAAGGAAAAGGATGACTTCTGTAAACAAGCCACAGTTACTTTTTCAATATTTTGTTTGCGCGCCTCTAACTCAGCCTCATCGCGGATTTTTTTGGCTGCGGATATTTGAGTAAGAACTGGCTGCTTACTAATTAATTTATTTAATAATTCCTGAGCTTCTAGCTCCCATGGCATCGCCTGAATCGAGCTTTGTAATTTTGCTGGGGTTGGATCAACTTTATCCATCTCAGTACCCAAGGGCAAAATATTGAACAAAGCATCGAATAGTGAATTGCAAACTTCCTGAATCAAATAGACTGATCCGGAATACCCCATATAAGGAGTACCGGTATGTCTACGAATAATGGCCCCAGGGAAAGAAGCGGGGATAAAAGAAAAACGGGCACCGACTTCACTACCGTACATGCGCTCGTTGTAACTTCCAAACATGACTAGCGGGGTTTTCTTTTGAACCAGCTCTCTAATTTCTACATTATTTGTCTTGTTTCCAGGCAATCTAGAAACTGCAAATTGACATGGAAGACCCATTTCCTCTTCGAGGAAATTTCTAACGCCTCTTGTATAGGTTTCACTAGCCACAATGGCAAAGCTGGCTGTTCCAAAAAAATCTTGTGTGACAGAGCGCCATAAATCCCAGATAGGCTTTAATGTTGTGTGTTTTTCTTTTTCAATAAAGGGTTCTACATCAAGCTCGCATAACTCCCCAAGCTTACGTAAAAAAGCAGTTGTAGATTGCATTCCAATGGGGGCTTGTAAGTAGGGCCGTTCAAGCGTCTCGCAGAGGAGACGTCCATACTCTCGATACATGCAGACATTGACGTCGGCATCAGCTAACTTTGGAATGTCAGCCAGGTGTGATCCAAGCGGGAACACCATATTGACTTCTGCGCCAATACCTTCGATTAAGCGTCTAATTTCTGCTAAATCACTATAGAGGTTAAAGCTGCCATAGGAGGGGCCAATAATATTCACTCTGGGTTTTTCGTCTGCGACTCTTTTACGCTCTGGAATTTTCTTCAGACCATACTCGGTCCATAGCCAATTCATTGCGCGGTTAGCACACTGCCACTGATCCTCATCAATAGTTCTAGGTAGGAAACGCTTGATTCCGGTACCTTCTGGAGTAACACCACCACCAATCATTTCAGCGATCGATCCTGTTACCACCACTGCAGGCAAATCAGGATCTAATACTTTATGAGCCCGCTTCATCGACTCTTCAGTACCCTCTCTGCCCAACTGCTCTTCTGCTAATCCAGTCACTACGATAGGCAACTCATGAGGAGGTAAAGCATCGGTGTAATGCAATACCGAAGTTACCGGTAGATTCTCGCAACCCACTGGGCCGTCAATTACCACCTGTAAACCCTTCACAGCCGTGAAAACATACACAGCACCCCAATAGCCGCCAGCGCGATCGTGATCTAGGACTAGCATTAGCCCATCTCCTCAGCTTTTTGTTTGGCGCGCGCTTTTTCCATGCGTCGCCTTACATCAGCTTTAAATTCAGGACGATCCACTGGTACTGATTCCCAAACACCAGTTGCATGATCTTTACCCACACCTTCAAAGAATGAGTTCATGGCATCAAAGCGATCTTGATTTGCTAATGCTGCATTGATCACTTGAGCTAATGAACCTGCACCAGCAGCACCCATTAATGGTCGTGCTGAAATCAGGTTAGTAAAGTACAAGGCTGGGATAGCTAACTCTTTAGCCTTTTGAACGACTGGCGTTGTACCAATTACTAAATCAGGTGAAAACTCTTTCATTGCTGCGAGATCTTGCTCGAGAGAGGCGCGATACTCCACATGCACACCGCGACTTTCAAGCCAATCTAAATCGCCACTACTCCATACTGTTTTTGGACATGCAGTTCCTACATAACGCACATCTGCACCACTCTCTAGCAATAAGCGTGCCACTAATAATTCAGAGCCCTCATAACCACTCACAGTGATTCTGCCTTTGATAGGCTTTGCTTTTAAGGCGGCCTGAATCATTGGCAAAAACCGATCTTTTGTATTGCCAATTTTTTCTGCGCTGACGCCATTAGCAGCACCGATTTGCTCTAACCAATTTGCTGTACCGTCATAACCCACTGGGGCTGATCCCACAATAGTTCGACCAGCATTTTCAAATTCACGAATACTTGCGGTGTAAAACGGATGAATTGCTGCGACAACCTTAGAATCTAAAGCTTGATATAGCTCACGCCACTCTCTAGTGGGCACAACTGGTCCAACACCTAAACCCATTGGCTCCAACATCATGCCAATACTGATCGGATCTACCGGGAACATTTCACCCAACAAAGTAACAGTAGGCTTGTCAGATAGGCCATTTCGCGGAGCAGAAACCGGACCATTCTCGATTTCAGTACGTGCATAGCGCAACATGGCACTTGCTAGAACATCTTTTGCCTCAGCATGAGTAGGCACTCCAAATCCTGGGACATCGATACCAATAATACGAACGCCATTGATTTCCTTCGGCAATAATTGCAAAGGAACGCCACTGGCAGTAGGAACACATAAATTAATAATGACAATGGCGTCATAAAGATCGGGATTCGCTTCTTTGTAAACTGCATCACGTATATCTTCGAACAGCTTTCCAGTAACCAGAGATTCTGAGTTAAATGGCACATATCCAACACTACGGCGCGCACCATAAAAGTGGGAAGTAAAAGTAAGTCCATATACACAACAGGCTGAACCCGACAGAATCGTAGCTGTCCTACGCATTCTTAAGCCAACCCGTAAAGAACCAAAGGCTGGGCACATACTTTGTGGCTGGTCATGAGGACCTTTAGGGTAATCCTTTGCGTACTGACCCAAAATCTCACTTTTATTAGCAGACTTAGCGGCCGCCAGTAATTCTTCTGCGCCTGAGTGACAGGTTATCCCAGTCTCAGAAGTGTTCTGAGACTGTATCGGAATAACTTTGGATGATTTCACGATAGCTCCGATCTTTAGGCTTTGTCGTAAATCACTTCAAGCGTCGGCTTAATCACTTCATTCTTGCCAACCATATCAAAAATAGTCGCAGGCTCAAGAACAACATCTCTGCCTACCTGACTTGCTGAAAACAAGCCTAGTAAATCATCTGGAGCCATCGGCTTTGGTCTGACTGGGGGTGCTTTGGCAACATTACTTGCTAAGCCCTCAAAAAGTGGACCCCATTGCGAATCTGGCTTACCGATGATTTCGTAACTAGCACTTTTCCTTCTGATATCGTCATTTGCTGGTATTACTGAAAGCACTGGAATACCCACCTGTTCAGCAAAAGCTGTTGCTTCGCCAGTGCCATCATCTCTATTGATGACCATGCCAGCCACGCCAACATTGCCGCCTAATTTACGGAAGTATTCAACCGCAGAGCACACGTTATTGGCAACATAGAGGGATTGCAGATCATTACTAGCTACAACAATGACCTTCTGACACATATCTCTCGCGATTGGCAGTCCAAAACCTCCGCAGACTACGTCGCCCAAAAAATCTAGCAGAACGTAATCAAAGCCCCAGTCATGAAAACCAAGCTTCTCAAGAGTCTCAAAGCCATGAATGATTCCCCGGCCACCGCAACCTCTTCCGACTTCAGGGCCGCCTAGCTCCATGGCATAAACGCCATCTCGCTTGAAACAAACATCTCCAATCTTGACTTCCTCACCCGCTAACTTCTTTTTGGAAGAGGTTTCAATAATGGTGGGGCAAGCTTTACCGCCAAATAACAATGAAGTGGTGTCGCTTTTAGGATCACAGCCAATCAACAATACCTTTTTACCCTGCTGAGCCATCATGTAGGATAGGTTTGCCAAGGTAAAGCTTTTCCCAATTCCACCTTTGCCATAAATTGCAATGATCTGGGTTTCTTTTTTAATCTCGCCTGTATGAACTTGATCAGGCTCAATAGCGGCCTCTTTTTTCAATTGCATAAATTGCATGGTTATTTCTTTTGGGACGCTTGGGGCATTCATAGTGCTTCTCTCCAATCAACTACCATTTTGAGACAGTTAGAATCTTCAAATGCAGTGCGATATACATCATCAATTGAAGAGGGTTTACGATGATGCGTTATCAATCCATCAAGATTTAATCTGCCAAACGTTATGAGCTGCTTCACATCTTTTAAATCCTGAGGCGTCCACTGTGCAGCAATCCGGAATTTAGCTTCCTTCATAAATGCCTTAGGAAAATTAAACTGAATATCTTTTTCATAAAAACCAGCAAGGGTAATTTCTCCGCCAAACTGGAGTTGACTTATTAATTTATTGAGCACACTTACCTGCCCGCTTGCATCACAAATGTTTTTATATTTGTTCTCTTGATCATCACAAGGATGAAGAACTGTATAGCCCTCAGCTCCACTCATGCGATCTGCATCAATCTCCCAGACTACTGGCTGGTGACCAAACATGACTGCAATTCGAGCGATCAATCTTCCCAATACGCCGTGGCCTACAATCAAATCAGGTTGTAATAATTTTTTTCCTTGAGTGACGTGATAGGCAGTGGCGGCGAGAGCAAGCAAAACCCCCTCTTCGCCAATTTCTTCGGAGAGTGCAATGACCCTATCCGCCGGGACGACAACATGTGAGGCGGCTCCTCCAAACAAACCTTTGACATCTCCCCAGCATTTAGCGCCAGGAACAAATACCCGTTGATTAAGACTTAAACGGGATGACTTTCCTACCCGGGTAACTCTTCCGACTGATTCGTATCCAGGCACTAGCGGATATCCCATTCCTGGAAAATCTGGCATGGTTCCATTCCAGAGCAATTTTTCAGTCCCGGCACTGATGCCACTCCACTCGATTCGGACTACAACATCCGAGTCATTGGGCTCATCAAGCAAAAGTCGCTTCAACCTGAGTTCTTTTGGAGACTCAAGTAGTACCGCTGTGGAATGAAGCTGAGTTTGCATATGTCTATTTAAATTTACTTTCTTGTATGTAAAGTAATTTATACACTAATAAAATACTAGCTATTAGTATTTACCCTTAATTAGGTACTTAATAGCAAAACTTGAGCATTAATAGGCATATCTGATGGCAATATTTCAACGCCTTTAAAACCAACCTGAAGAGCCAACTGACTGATTTCAGTAACTGTTCTGGGCCGACCCCTACCCATCGCTAATAAATAAAATCCAAAATAGGCATGCCCCATTGGGGGATGGTCGGGTGTTTCAGCCATAGGCTCAGCAATTAATAACTTTCCGCCTGAAGGAAGAGCCTTAAAAATGGATTTGAGTAGGATTTTTACTCGCTCATCGTCATGATCGAAAATGACGCGAATAAGAGTAATTAAATCTGCTCCACTAGGTAGCTCATCCTTAAAGAAATCACCACCAAAGACTTTGATAGATTGATCTTCTGAATTAGCCGAGAAATTTTCTGCGGCAAGATTTACAACACCCGGCAAGTCAAACAGCATCCTCTCTAACTGAGGTGATTGAAGATGCACTCTTTTTAAAAAAGTACCTTGACCTCCACCAACATCTAACAAGCAGCGATGCTTAGAAAAATCATAGGCACCTACAACTTGATCTGCAACTAATGGAAGCGATGCAGACATTAAGTCTGAGTAGTCTTTAACTCGATCTTGATCTTTAAGCGATTCTTGATCCTCAAGATCATTTGAAACGTAAGGCCAAAATTGTTCTAATTTCTTGCTCTTTAATTTCCCTGATAACAATAGTAGGGGGTCTCTCAAGTCTTCATATAAAACACTATGGTGCTCTATCATCGCTGCTAGAGCAGAATTTTCAACTAGCGGAGCGCCTAACTTTCCCAAACCATATTTTTGATTAGTGCGAATTTCTAAAAGTTGAATTGACACAGCCGCATCTAGTAATTGTTTTAGAGCTGTATATTCAAGGCCACATTTCTTTTTTATTGCCTCTAGCGTTAAAGGTCCATCCTTTAAATCATTAAAAAGATTTAGCCGTATACAAGCCAAAAGAATTTGTGAATACACAAACCCAGCCATCACATCAAATAATTGATTGGCTCTTTTTTTAGCAATACCTCTTAAAAATGGAATTTTTGCAACAGTATTTTGAAACCGAGAATTTGCAATGAGCTTATCTTTGTAAATATGCAACCTATCAAATAGGCCATAATCACTTTGGTCTTGTTCAATCGGAATTGTTCGGGCTTGAGACACTTTAATTTAGCGTGCTATGCAGCCTGGCGAAGAGTTTCTATAGCAATGTGTCTTTCACCGCGCTCGAACCATGATGAGGGTAATAATCTTTCAGCCTCAAATGCGACTAATTTTTTTAGTGCCCTATCGCCTATGCAACTTGGAATAGAAGCTACTGCCTTACCAACCAACAAATCAAAATGTTCAACAGCCCCATTCAATCCCAATTCTTTTGCAGAACTTGGGCGATGATGTTCCTGATCTTGCCCTGCAGGCTTACCTAAATATTGGGCATCCCCCAATACATCTCGAATATCGTCTGCGATTTGATATGCCTCACCAAGCCATTCGCCCAAACCCTTCCAAGTCTCGGCATCAGCACCAGCAGCTTGCGCACCACTTGAGGTTGCTGCAGCAAATAAAGCTCCAGTTTTAGCTCTTTGATAGTCGCTTAGGTTTGCTTGTGTCTCACACTCCCAGGACTGGCCAGCAATAATTCCAAATGGTGCACCAACACCTTGTGAAATCGTTTTGATGATTGGCGCTAGGCGATGAGAAGATCTCCTTGAAGCGGCTGCAACCGTTTCATAAGCCATGACAATCAACGCATCACCAGTTAAGACGGCTAACCTTTCGCCATATTCTTTATGAACCGATGTCTGACCTCGCCGCATATCTGCATTATCAAAACAAGGCAAATCATCATGAACTAAAGAAGCGCAGTGAATCATTTCAATGGCAATTGCACTAGCCATCGATAATTGGGGATCATCATTTCCACAGGCTTGTGCTACAGCCAAAGTCAATTGAGGTCTAATTCGTGCGCCACCAGGAAAGACTGCATGTCTAATAGCCTTACTGAGCGAAGGAGGCCCCTTCACAGACTCATGCGATTTCAAGGCCTGCTCTAACGCCCGATCTAAATGCTTGATTGGTGACATGATCTTGCTCCTATGAAGGAAATTGCTTTGTCTAAACTAAAATACAATTTAATATGTAAAAAAATATAGACACAATTGATCAAGCTGTCAAACTTATTTATTCGGGTTTACCCTTAATTAGAGTGAAGTATTAGAGCAAATGAAAAACATCCCAAAGGATTGGCCAAATCATTCTTTCAGTCGAGAAATAAAGACTGAGGACTTATATTGGCATGTTCAAGTTGGAGGTGATTCGCCAAAACACATTCTGATGCTTCATGGGACCGGATCTTCAGCACATACTTGGGGAAGCATCTTTACAGAGTTGGCAAAAAGTTACACCGTGATTGCGCCTGACTTACCGGGCCACGGCTTTACGAGAAGTATTACTAAAAAATCCTTCAGCTTAGATGAGCTTGCTAGCCAACTCACATCCTTAAGGGAGGCTTTGGGTATTCAGTATTTTGATTATATTATTGGACATTCAGCCGGCGCAACTCTTGGATTAAGTTACGCACTCGTTAATGAGCAACCCAAAGGAATCATTGGGATGAACCCTTCCCTGATTAGCTTACCTAGCTTCTATCACCACTTTATAGCGCCTCCATTAAATCCAATTGTCACCTCGTCGTTCTTCACTTCAATTTTGAGTGACTTCTTACCCCATACCAAGATTATTGATGGGCTTTTAGATTCCACAAAAACAAACTTAAGCCAAGAAAAAAGAGCGCTGTATAAGACTTTATTCAATAGCGCAGAGCACCTCAATGGCTCCATGAGTTTCATGGCGGGAACAGACATAGCGAATTTGCTAGAGAAATGTAGAACAATTAAATCAAAACTGATCTTCATCCTCACCGAAGACGATGGTTGGATACCGATTAATCAATTACGCGACGTGATTAGAAAATATTTTGCTAAAGCAAAAGTGATCGAGATAAAAGGTGGCCACTTATTTCACGAAGGTGATGAAGTGATGGCCCTAAAATTAATTCAGAATGTCCTGAATAATGAAGGAGAGACTAATGTCAACTCTTAGTAACGTAGCAATGGTTATCTGCATTACGCTTGGTCTTGGGCTATTTTTAAATGCGTACTTCAAAGGGAAAAAGGTTCTCCGAAAAATTCGAGATAAATCCTATGCTAGAAACTTGCCAGTTGAATAGCTGCCTCTGTAATCTTTTTTCTTGATCCTGTATATGGCAGAGGAAAATATTGCGCTGCCATGACACCTGCTAGCTCTTGGGCTAATTTTTCGGGTTGGGGTGAAGTATCTACAAATAAAATTCGATGATTTTTGATGCGCAACTCTTTTGCAGTCGCAATGGCATCATTGTGAGCCCCCGCTCTTCCGCCTACACCGTTTAAATTCACGTTTGCCTTACCGTCGGTCATGATCACAATGATTGGAGTCAATCCCTTGCGCTCTAATGAGATTGCCATTTCATTAGCGGAGCGAAGTCCCAATGCAAGAGGGGTACCACCACCTCCGGGTAGAGTTGCTAAATTTCTTTTTGCTCTGACCAGCGATCTAGTCGGCGGTAAAACAATCTCTACCTTAGAGCCTCTCATGGAAAGCATCGCTACTTCATCGCGCCGAATATAGCATTGACCCAATAACTCCTCTAAAGCCCCCTTAGCTTCTGATAATCGTTGAGTTGCCGATGAACCCGAGGCATCAACCAAAAAGATAGTGACCGTACCCCGTCGTTTCAAATATTGTTTGGTATGCAAATCCTCTGCTCTAAAGTGAATTCTGCTTCCGATTACTGGCTTTAAGATAGCGTTCACCTGTTGAGCACGTAAGCTTTGCCATGGAATAGCAGTGCGAATACTCTTTAAGATATCGAGGCGCCTGCCATTACCAGGCAGACCTTTTCGCGCTCCATGAGGTCTTCCACTCACATCGCTTTTCTCAATTGATCCCGATTTACCAGCAATACTTGCTTTAGTCTTAGCAGACCTTAGGGTCTGATTCATTTGCAGTATCAATTTTGGCGGCAGAGAGGTCTTTACAGCCTCAACTACCAATTCCTCTAAGTCATCATTAGAGAATGGCGGGTCTGCATTTTCTAAATCCGAAGACTCTGTATCTTCTGCAGTCTCATTGTCTGAGCTAGGTTGAGCTTTCTGTTGACTCTCAACATCTTCGTCTGAGTGATTGTTTGTGCCTTCCTCGGGGAATGCCTGCAGACTCTGAAGATGGGTGTAGACAAGACGCGCAGCATCAATTGCCTCTTCTTGGCCTACCGTCATGAATCCTCTGAGTGCAGCAAGCGACTTTGCAGTCTCTACTGCAAATTGATTGGCTCTTAATGAGGAAATCCCAAGGCTGAGACCCGCTTTTACGAGTACTTCCACTAAATCTTGAGGGCAAGTTACAGTTGGTAGAAAGTCTTTAGCATCCTCAATATCAGACGGCGTAACATTCAGCGACTCTTTGATATCGCCAATTGAAAAACGATCGAGATAAATCCCAAAAGCTAGCCTATCTAATAAACGAAGATTGACGCCTTCCTCTTGGGAATCAGACTCGTCAAAGACAATCACTCCAAAGTGACTATTGTTGGCCGTATTAGAATGATTGAAGAGATTTTTTTCATCCAAAGCCTGAGAAATATGAGTCATCGCTTGTAAATTCATTCTCTCAGCCATAGGCAAAAGAAGATAGTGTCCACCTAACCTTTCTAGAAGGCCCTGGCTCACTTTAAATTCTCCGGATAAAAGAGCGCTTTCAATATCTAATGAGCCAAATAATTGCTCGGAGGATAAATTTGCCGGGGCTTTAATGACTTTACTATCTGCAGGCAATAGATTTATAAAATAATTAAGCCAAGCATCTCTGACAGGTCCGAACTGACTCTTGATCGACACTCCTTTTAATCCACGTGGATTAATTGCCAAGAGAATGGCAACCAAGTTCGCATCAAACCAAGCTTGTTGTGCTGGATTCACTTTTCAGCACTAGCAAAAAATTCTTGCATGGCACGCTCAATACGAATAGCTGAATTACTATCGTCCAGAGGATTACGACGCAATCTATGACCAAGTGCAATTGGCGCAATTTTCTTTAAGTGGTTTAGATTTGCTTTTTTCTTGCCTTCAAAAGCAGCCAACGCTCTGACACCCCTCAACAAGGTAAGCTCCCCTCTTAGGCCATCAGTACCAAGATGAGCACAAAGTTTCGTAGCGGCCTCAAGTAATTGATCTTCCACATCTACTTTATCCAAAAGCTTCTTCGACTTGATGATCTGCTTCTTAAAGTCTGCCTCTGACTCTTCCCACTTAGCAATAAATTGCTCTGGATTTCGCTCAAACTCATCACGTCTTTTGATAATCTCAATCCGCTCTTTAAAATCAGTAGGTGTTTTTACCTCGATAGATAAGCCAAAACGGTCAAGCATTTGCGGTCGTAGCTCTCCTTCCTCCGGATTACCACTTCCAATGAGAACGAACCGAGCTGGATGTCGAATACTCAATCCCTCACGTTCAATAATATTTTCACCAGAGGCAGCCACATCAATTAATAAATCGACTAGATGGTCTTCCAGTAAATTAACCTCATCAATATATAGATACCCGCGATTAGCCTTTGCAAGCAAACCCGGCTCA
>Ga0194047_10000929_pt1 | contig 18678 bp, 22 predicted proteins | sample JunL225m_MetaG_2_FD_160070 | JGI IMG/M metagenome (GOLD analysis project Ga0194047, IMG submission 160070) | Anoxic zone freshwater microbial communities from boreal shield lake in IISD Experimental Lakes Area, Ontario, Canada - Jun2016-L221-5m | ecosystem: Environmental > Aquatic > Freshwater... | reverse complement strand
AACAGGGGGTCGCTTTTAAAAACTTACTGACAATAATTATCAATAGGGCGATACATTAGCTATAGTGGGTAAATTCTAATTTTAATCGGATAATAGTGACTTCATATTTTGAATTGTTATTTTCTGATGTTGGTATTATTAGATCTTTTTTGCCATCTCCATTAAAATCTCCTATAAAAAAACCGCATCCTGTTCTAAGTTTTTTCATGCAAATTGATGTTTTTTTGAAGAATCCATTACCGTAATAGGTGGATGATCTCCCCAAATATAATACCGCTGAGTCTTGTTCTGTATATGAATTTTTATTAGGGATTGATAAAAAATCTTTCATTCCATCTCCATCAAAATCCGCAAATTCATTGACCTCATTGCCTATTGTGGGGTTGATTAAGAATGCTAAGTCTTCATTTCCATACTTTGAATATTCTCCAGATTTATCCCCCCAATCAACAATTGTAGAGTTAAATTTTGTACCATCCATTGCAAACTCTTCAATTTCAGTTAATTTTGTATACATACCGTCAGATAAATAATTAAACTTAAATTCCTTAAGTTTTTTCATCGAAGACATGACGCTAATTCTTTTCAAAATAACTGATTTAGTACTTCCACGTCCATTCACATAAAAATATCTAATATCACTTCTGTTTTCATAAAAAAAGGATATGCTATAATAAGTAGCTTGTCCTGAATTAATATTTCCTGTATAATCAATTTGTTTTAAAAAATACTCTCCACTTGATTGATTCTCATCATATGTGTAAACCATATAATTGCCATTTGGATCAATAACTTTTGACAAGAGCCAAGTTTCAGCAGCAGTACTACTTCTTGTTTCAATATATGAATCTGGTGTGTTTCCATATACATATACCCATCCTTCTTTGGTCTTTAATTCAAAATAGGGTTGAGCATTTATACTTTTACATGTAATTTGACTGTATTTTTCTATCTCTAATCCATAGCTTGTATTCGGTGCTAAATCCAAGCCAAAAATGCGAATTAATCTTTGACCATCAAGACTCAAGCCGTCACTATTTGTAAAATCAATAGCCGCAGCATTACCATCATGATATATTGTTTTTCCGGTTCTAGATATTTGTGATATACAATTGAGACTCCAACCATACCCTAGTAATCCATTCCCATTTTGACTATTATATACAATATCAATATTTGGTTGAACCCCTCCCGTTCCAGCAGGTATTGGTATCGGTATAGAATATGTAGCAGCTCCAGTAGGGCTTACATCGGCTTTTCCCACTATTGCTCCAACGTTTAAAGATGTATTTATTTCTCTACTAGGGTCTGCCAAAGTTGTGCTTGTTTGATAAACAGCCGGTAATAATAGTCGCTCATCAATCTTAGCGCTCAACGTTTTATTCCCTTGTGATGAGAACGAGTATCCAGGAAGGAAGGAGATGCGATCTCTGGCAATGTAAGTTTTAGATATAACATCAGGATCTTTAATATCATAGCTTGCTTGGTATTGCGCATTCGTCGTGCCACAGTATGCCAGCAGGCACACCAATATATAGGTTGTTCTGTTCATAAATCGGCTTGTTTGCATCTATTCTTTAATCACTTTCCATCGCGAGACTTTACCTCCCAAATGCACATTCAAAAGGTAGGTCGCAGTTGTGTAGTCGGTAATATTCACCTCGGTCAGTTCACCTACGATATCGCGCGTTATCAGTAGCGTGCCCGATAGCGCATATAGCTCGAAGTGGTTACTCACTTTTCCATCCAATGGAGTAATATGTATCCGAAACACCCCCTTTGTCGGGTTCGGATAGAACACTACTTTCTGCTCACTTATGACATCCACAATAGAATCGTGATGCTGAACAATAGTGCGTAATATCGATCGGGGTATTACGGCTACTTTCCTGCTGGTCATATTTCCATCGTTGTCGTAGCCAAATTCCACCTTTGTGGTTTGCGAGTAGGCAGCAATGCTCCATAGCATCACTGCCAAAATTCCAATTATCTTGGTCATATTTTCGTTAGGTCAGATGATTGTTAATTATTTGCGTCCGTCAAGTCTATCCAACCGCTGTTGCATCGCTTTCATTTTCTTCTCTTGGGCGATGATATACAGCGTCATCTCTTCTACTTTTTGGAGGAGTTTCACTTGCATATCCACCAAATTCATGCCATTTTCTTTCACTTCTTTGGCTGATGGTATTTCGGGCAAGTGTCCATTTTCTTCGATATAGCTGTTCACCTCTTTTAGGTCGCGTAGTTTATAGTCTTTGTCGAATACGAAGTCAGCAAAATTAGAAACAGATTCCACTTTCACTTCACTGGCTAAAATAGTGCCGTTTACCTCAAGTTCTGCTCTGGGAGTTTGATTCGCTCTTTGAGAACTGATATTGATACCAACTTTACTACTCAACATAGAACCTGTGGCATCCATACTTAAATAAGTCTTGCTAGCACTTCCAAATTCGACCTTTCCGGCTTTTGGTTTTAGTTTTGTCCAACAAAACAAACCATTTAGTACCCCGCTTTGACTTACAAAATAATTATCCACATCCAAGCCACGAATATAACTTGCACTTTCCCAATTCGAGGCACTACCATTAGCATCTCTTACAGTATAATCGGTAATAGAGAGTGTATTACCACTTGTCACTTGAGCATCTATTTTTGTAAGAGTTTCAACTGCACCTACTGTGGTACCTAAAATCGGTTTACTAACAACATGGAGTTTGGCTTTTGGATCGTCAGTACCAATACCTACAAATCCATTGTTTTTAACTGCCATAGCAGGTTGCCATACATCACCATCCCAATAGGTTGTTCCTACAACAAATTTATCATCACCATGATTGTTATCACCAAGGTTTACACGTATCTCGGTATTATCAGGGGCAGAGTTATATCGAGCTATCCAAGTAGGATCCCAAGAAACGCCATCATTCAATCCAAATAGTTTAAGTTTTGCACCATAGCCAGTTATCGGCATAGTCGAATTATTGAGCCCTACAGAAACATCCCCATTAACTTCCAATTTGCAAGCAGGCGTGGATGTTCCTATTCCTACTTTCCCTCCAACATATAAATCTTGACTTGTCGTCAACGAATTATCAGCAGTATACTGTAAATCAAAACCATGAGCAACTTGAGCATTGATATTTTTATAATAAATTCTAAACTTCCCATTTGCATTTAAAGTACATCCCCCACCACTCATATAAGATGTACTTACAGCTACATTTCGCAGAAAAGTACCAGTATTATCGGTTTCATAAATCGTTAGTGATTCACTTCCATAAGTAAATTCGGTTGAAAAACTTACCCTCACTTGTTTGTTTTGTCCTATGTTAACTTCCCAGCCCATATCATCTCCAACAGCAAGAGACTGATGCATAGAAATCGTTCCAGATGGATGATTTTCATAGATTAGCCCACTGTATGAAAAAGCGGGTAACGAAAATATTATCAATGAAAATAGAACTATAATGTTTACGATTGACCTTTTCATTACTTATTGTATTTTGTATTTAAGACTTTAATTATTTCTTCTCTTTGAGCTTTTTCTTTTTTTGCAATTTGATCTTTTTGCTCTGTTGTTAACAAAGTATCCAATACCATCTTATAATATTCTTCGGAATTTTTCATTAGAGAATAAGAATCCTCTTTATTACTCATTGCTCTTGCCTGTTTCAGTTTCGAAGTGTATTCTTTGGCTTTACCGCGTATATTATCTTGCTGCTTAGCTGATAAATTTGCTTTCGAATGTAAATCTGCAACAATGCTTGCAGCTTGTTCATCTGTTTCATCACTTGTTGGTTTTGCACCGTAGCTCAGAGTACAAAACATAAAAGCAGCAAATGCTCCTAAAATTAATTTTCTTTCCATCATTTTTTTTAAATATATCATTTGTTAATATTGAGAATTATTCTGTTTTCGTTTCATATTGTTTTGTTATTTTTAGAGTAACAGACTAATTGAGTAACTGAACGCCGTAGCTACCAGTCAAATTCAATTACACAGTTACTCAATTAGTTAATTAATTTTAGCATCACAGGTGCATTGTATGCTGTTGCTCCCCACGATATTACGACTGCAGTGCGAAACCATTATTTAGTCATCGGAGTCAGTCGTACTCTCTCGGCACATAAGCGTGAAGCCTATACAAATCAAAGGCAAAAAACTGCCTATTGATAAAGGATATGTATCGGTTTGTTTTTTCATATGTATTAGTTTTCTGATTTTATACAATTTAGAGCTAAGAATTCTTAGCTGATGATTTCGTATCTCTTTTTTCCTTTCACAATCTTCATTCTCAGCATCTCTTTTCGGTTGTCCTTCTCTTTGTAGCTGACGTGTACCCAGTCGGGTTGTTGGTCGTTGCCACCTTCCCAAATCAGTTGATCAAAAGGAAAGTGTTCGCTAATCAATCGAAACAAGTGTGCATTGTCATCGCCCTCCAAATCGGCAGCTTCGCCTTTGAGGTGTTGCGATGTAGCTGCCCCACCTACGGCTTTGTTCACAATGATGGATCGAAACGCAGAGTTTATTTTTATCGGTTTTGCATATAGATCGCGGAGAGGTTGTAAAACATGATTCACTAAAGCAGTAAGCCTAACAATGTCTGCCGACGAAGGCACATTGGGTAGGTGCGTAGAAGAAGTGGTGAGCTCTTCAAGCGAAAAGTTTTTAGATAGTTGCATGATAGTTGATTAATTGAATGGAGATTATTAACACTGTCAAAGTCGGATTACATTCACGATTCTTTTCTGAAGAGATATCCGTTGGAGTTGGTGACTCCTTGTTTGAAGAGAGACCCAAAGAAAGCCGTTAGAAATACGCCTATCATCACCATCCATTCCTGACGAGTTTCGGGCAATTCTCCTTTGTTTAAGTAAGCAAGAAATGGGAAGATTACCGCAACTAATGCATGGTAAAGTGCATTGAGAATATCAACTACATTTATTTTTCCAAATTCTGATTTTTTCATTTTTTTATTATCAATTTTTGTGTTTCACGTATTTATTCATACAATTGCTGCCAAAACTGCTTTTTGCAAAACATCGAGGGCTGCATTTGCTGCTTTTTGAGCCACAGCTTTCGATAACACTTCTACGGCATTCAGTTCGGCTTCCATCATCAGTTTTTCGTCGTCTATTTGCGAACGAAATTCTGCATCGGTAAGCTTTTCTTTCAATCTCATCTCTGCAATCAGCAACAGACGCTCTTTGTCATTTTGTAAAAACTGAGTGGCGACATCTTTTACCGATCCCCACTGATTGCCCACCGAACCCTTTATCGCCGAAAGCATATCGGACGATACTTTCTCTACGTTGATACTCATTTTTAATGATTTTACGTGTATAAATTACTTGTGTACTACCAATGCTTTTATTACTTATTGCTCCTCTTTTCCTTTTTCAGCAACCTGCATGGTATAAAAGAGATTCGACATCCTCACCCGATACAACTTCACCACATCATTGTTGAGCAAACGCTTTAGTTTATGCTCCTCTTTATACTTCTGCCAAAGTTGTAAGGAAATCTCGCAGATACGGGTAGAGTTTTTGTTTAGTGGACGCACTTTGTTTTTGTTGAGCAACGAAGTCAGTTCTACTTCTATGTTGATGTATCGTTCAGCATAGGTAGCATAAGTGCGATTATCCACCGAATCGCTCTCCAGCATGGTCAGATAAAGAAGATCGACCGACTTACTCACCGCATCTATTTGCGCCACGATAGCTGCATCTCGGGGAGGAAGCATCGTAACCCGACAAGCACTCATCGTTATCATTATTAAAGCTACCACCATAACAGATAGCATCCGTGTTTGCGATAAAGTTGTTTTCATTGGAAGGTTGTTTTTGAAATGGGTTTTCAAATAACTAGTGATCATTTAAGTTTAACCAAACATAGTACCGATAATTGTTGTGTCTCACAATATTTACATTCTCTTCTTTATTTCATCAATAATTGATAATAGATTTGATGAAACATCATAATTTAAAATTTGACTATAATTGATCGCATTAACTTTGAATACATCAACCGCTAAACAATAATCAGGATCAATCACATACTCGTCAGAAAAGTTAAATTTCAATAGCCGAAATAAACCATCTGTAAACAGAGCTAAATCTTCATTTCTATAACCATTCTTTTTGGCAACAAACCAAATTGCACCGATGTGTTTCTTATCGTCTCTTTTGTAAACAAACAAATCGTCGCCGTGAATCTTAACATCAGTACCATTTATAACAATAGTGGATATGGCACCTCTCTGCGAGATAAAATTAATTTTGTCTTGTGGTTTCCATACAGAGAAATCGAAATCAATAAAATTGTATAGAATTCTTAAATTACTATCATACATCTGCATCGTCACCCGATTTGTTGATGCCTCTTTATCACTCTCAATGGCTTCAATTCTATCTATAATACATTGTTTATCTTCAGTCTTGAAAGACTTACTGATTGCAGTCAAACTTCTATGCCAGTAGTTGCGTGAATCTGTAGATTCATTTTGAACTTCTGATTTGAGTTTATTAAGAAAACTAGTCTTACTTGTTTCAGTTTTTGAGCTATAATCGAAAATTTTCTTGATTGTGAGATTTTTCATAGAAAGTGTTTATTTCGTGGTAATGGCTGCATTAAAGATTCAAACTAATATTCAAAACTTTATTGGTTTTGGTATTTTTATTTCATTATAAGCATTTAAAGCATATCCATCGGTCATTCCTGCAATAAAATCACAGACTATAATTTTAGGAATGTTACCTTCCAATTCATATATTTGTTTATATCGTTCTAAATAAGAACCAAAATGTCGAATTAACACAATCTCAGATTGCATATAAAATTCATAATTATGTCCATGATTTGAATGAAACTCTATTAAAAAATCAAAAAGCTCTTCTAGAATACGCTCTCCCATTTTTTTATAATTCGTTATTATTTCATGGTCATAAATATATTTATAATTAAATCGTTGTAAAATCTTAATTTTATCAAACATTTCATCCGATATTCTTATTTCATCAGTATCTTTTGAAGAATTCACAATATCATGAATTAAAGTATTAATAATCTCTCCATTTGAGGCGCCAACTTCAGTCCTAATTTCATCAGGTATTTGATCTATTGTAATAAATTTTGCAATCAACGCATCCTCAATGTCCCTCCCCAGATAAGCAATTTTATCAGCAAATCTAACAATACATCCTTCATAACTGGATGCTATATTTTTTCGATTTTTGATTAATTCAAGATTATTAATCTCATTTGTTGGTTTCAATACTTGTTGCAAAATTTCACCATTATGATTTATAATACCATCTCTAACACCATATGTCAGGTTTAAACCATTTCCATCATTACATAATTTATCTACAACTTTTAAACCATGAACTTCATGTATAAATTCAAAATCTGAATTTAATTTTCTATTTAATGCAGACTCTCCGGCGTGTCCAAAAGGAGCATGTCCTAAATCATGCCCTAATCCTATGGCAAACGCCATTTCAGGATTCAAATTCCATCCATGATTATTCAGACCTTTACAAATTGAAGCACCAATTGTTGCAACATGAAGAACATGCTCAATTCTAGTACATACATGATCATTTTCTGGTGAGAAAAAAACCTGTGTTTTGTGTTTTAATCTCCTGAACGGCATTGAATGAATAATTGCCGTTTGATCACGAAAGTATTCACCTCGTATTGGATACTGCCTTTCAGATTTTCTTTTCTGATAAATATTTTCATTCAATGGATTATTCATAATTATTTTTTTTAGGTATTATTTTTCCTGGGTTTTTTCGAAACTATTATTAAGGAGTACTTAGCTATACTTTGTTGACCGTAGCTCCTACCGTTGCCAACTGTTCGGCGTATGGCTCTACCAACATCGTTTTTTCTTAAAACTCAATGCGCTGGTGGTGTGTATTACCTGATTTGCTTTTAGCACGAATAAAGGCAGAGCCTTTACTCAATGACTGCGCTATTGATTATTAATACTGGCACTGTTTATTTTCTTTCTATTCTTATATAATCGTATAAGATAGAGTTGGCAGAAACCACCAGCTCTATCTACCTCGGCTTCGCTACCTGAGCATTATCAACAGACCTTCTCAATTTATATGTATAGTGTCGGATAGGAGTCGAGCAATAATTATATTAATTCTTCTTGCCTTTATTCTCTCTTTGCGACAGGGCACTACCTGCTACAGATTTGCTTGCATCGCTAAATCTTCCATCCTTTAATATTTTGGATGCTGTTGTAGCCACTTTGGGGCTTGTTGCTTTTTTTGCCATAATTTTAAATTATAAGGATTGATTTATTTCTTATTTATCTCGGACAACTCCAATTTAAACTATCACCTTTATCCAGATTATTTCCCCAATAGAGCGGTTGCAGATTGTATAAATCATCTGACCCATTATTAGCAACTGGGTTAATGTGATCTATTTCCCAACCATATTCCGATTGGCGGTTACCGTGTTCTGTGTATTTCATTGCGCGACCGCATTTATCTCTACGCCAAAGATTAGATGCATAACCTTCGATTGGGCTTCCTTTGCTCCATACTGCATCGATTTGTGCTTGCGACCAACTGCCGCCATGTCGGTTTGTATTATGTCTTCTTGCCATATAAGTATAATTAAATTGTGCTTGATTTAATAAGTCTTATCTCGTATTGCATGCTCTACAGCAATAATAGCATCCGTCAGCTTGTGTATATGTTTTCTTAGCTTCTCGAACAGCTTCTGCACATGTGCTAAAATAACCTACATATAATCTGTTTTCAGTTGATGGTAGATAAACACAACTACCAGTATGCACTTCGTGATCGCCATTCGACTGTGCTTTTGTATTTACATAATATAATTCCATACTGTATTGAATTTTCGTTTTTAAGATAAACCCATTGAATGATATATTATTCATCCAATGGGTGTGTGTTTTTTGTTAAATTACCACCTGCATTACAGGTGAATTATATGCCGATGTGCCAGTGGTAGTTACTACAGCCGAGCGAAACCAGTATGTGGTTTTTGGTGTAAGTCCTGATAATTCTACCGAAGCTTTGGATGTAACCTGAGCAGTCACCCAATCGGTATCGTTGGCAGCAGGTGTTTCGCTCGAGCAATACTGCCATATATAGGATTTAGCTCCCTCTACAGCCTGACGGCGAATAGATACAGAGCCTGATTTATCACCCAGTTCCACGCTAAAATCAGGACGTACGGCGGGCGTAGGTTGTTTAGCCAGATTAAATCCTGCACTCAGAATAACTGCATCATCCCCATCAGCTATTCGGTCGACATATTTTGCCATTTTTCGCATGATGTCATTCCATTCTTCTTCCGTTTGATGAAGCAGGGCAGTTGCTTCTTTACCTCCACCCAGTGCAGCCACACTGCGTGTTTCGAGTAATGTGTTTTTAGCTTCCAAAGCATCAACACTTACATCCGGTGTTGCAAATTTTGGGTTGTTTGTCATTTTACTGATTACCCCTTTTCCAATTTCGGTTTTTTGAGCTACCGGAATTCTGATGAAATCTAAAACAATTCGATCTTTCTTCATTTTGATTTTACTTTAAATTGTTATTACTTGTTTTATATTGAACTCTGTGACTAAATCAGAGTTTTATTTTTACATTTATTCGATTACAACCCTATTCAGATTAAAATATCCTTGTATTCGTTGGATGTAAGCTTGTTTTTATCTGAAACATGTATGTTTTCGATTGAAACATGCTTGTTTTTGACGGATTCGTGTTTGTTTTTGTCGGAAACATGGATGTTTTTATTAAATTCCTGTTTGTATCCTTGGGATTCATGTTTGTATTCGTCGGATTCATGTTTGTATTCGTCGGATTCATGCTTGCATCTGTCGGAAACATGGCTGTTTTTGTCGGAAACATGCTTTTTTCATTGTTTTGCTTTATCGTATTGTGAAAATTGCTCTTCTTTCAGAGTATCGGCAAACAGCTTATATACTGTTTGCCGATGAAAAACTTAAATTACATACTCTTAAAAACAGAGATGTACACCTACACTAACCCTATCAGTTTATTTAGAATATTAAAGGGTTTTGTTGGAATAGGATTGGGTTTCTTTTTACCAGGTCCTTTCAAAGGCGGATTGGGTACTGGAAGATCTACGGCAATCTTACTAGTGTTAACAACTGTGTTTCTTTCACTAAAGCTACCTGCTGCGACTATCGCTGCGATGGCAATTACAAATAATGTCTTTTTCATTGGATGAATTTTTAAAAAATTACATCCGACAAATAAATACAAAAAAAATCCGATATTTTTGGCAAATACCGGATTTATTACATGTACATACACCAAATAAGGTGGCTATAATGTATTAATTATCAATCATTTAGGACAGTATAAAAAAGCAGGGACATGTACATGCCACAAAATAGCTCATATATCAACCAAATAGGTGTTAAAAACGACGTAAAAAGTCATTGAAATCTTCAAAAGTCGATAATTTGAGCTTTGCTCGAAGGCGAGAACGTCGGGTAAGCATAGAGTCGTTTTTGACATCCATCACAGATGCTATCATGCCAGTATCGAACCTTGCTAATAGAAAACAACAGATCAAAATATCCTGTTGCGTAAGGTTGGGAAACCGCTGTTTCAGACGATGTGAAATATCGTTGTACTCCAAATCCATACAAGCGATTAATTCGTCGTAGAAATTTGATTTCGATTGATCGGAATTTTCACTGCCAGAGTTAGGTCGTTTGATAGAGTTTTTGCGATGTTGCTCAATATTAAGCATCAAAATATTTTGAAATTTTACTTGTTTCTCAAGCAATAGATTGTTTTCGCGTTCCTTTTCAAATTTTAATTTTTCAGATTCTACTAATGCTTTTTCTTGGCGCAATAGTTGCTTCTTTACCCTCAATCGCCACAATACAATGAGTAAAGTAGACGTGATTAAAAGCAAAAGTGCCCATAACAAGTATATTCCTTTCTGCTTGTTGCTTATAATCAGGTTCTGATTCGCAATTTGCAAACTCTGATATTTGAATTTCTTCTCTAATCCAGCAAAACTGATTTTGAGTTTGGTTTCGTACAACGTGTCTGTAGCAATATTTATCTTCTTTGCATAAGAAAGTGCATTTTCAAGGTTCCCATTTTTCTCATTTAGCTTCATCCAAACCTCATAATAATTGGGAGCCAACTCTTTGGAGGGGTTCACTTTATTGAGGTAGTATCGCGTGGAATCACCCTCGTTCAGTTTGATAAAAACATTCGCTATCAGCAACCACTTATTGTTATCATAAAGTGCGACTCCAGTCCATGGCACTTTTTTAAAGTATTGAAGTGCTCTTTTATAATCCCCTTTTTTCAAATATCCAGAACCTAAATTTCGATATAAAGACGAAATAACAAGAGGTGCCTTCACGTGGTTTGATAAACTTTCAGCTTGATGAAAATAAACCAGAGCACTATCGTACTTCGACAACTGACGAAAATCGCCACCAATGTATATCAAAGACAATAGGCAATTGTAATAATCATGGATCTTATCTAGGGATTGATAGGTTCGTTTGAAATAACAAATCGAACTGTCATATTGCTTTTGGGCACTATACATCATTCCTTTATCGCCATAAACTAATCCCTGGAGCTTGTTGTTTGTTGTTTTCTCTGAGAATTCCTGAGCTTTAAGTAGGTCATTGGCTTGCTCTTTTACCTTATCGCGGTTTTGTGCAGTGCGTGCCTGATAAAACCAAGCGTATCCGGCTCGTTCTGGTTCATCGGCGTTGTAGTATTCGGTAGCGATGGAGGTCAGTGAGTCACTCTCTGTTTTGATGTCGTTCTTATCTAATGCTTGACTCATCAGCAGGGCATAGAGTGCATGATCTGCCTTACCCGATATTTTATTTGCAGGGATTCGCTGCAAAATATGCAACGCAGAGTCGGGTGCACGCTCCATCAGTTGCTCTGCAAGTTGCAAATCGGGTTTGTATTGCGTGCACGATGCTTGCAACAGACAAATAAGAATTATAGAGTGAAGGAGTGCTTTCAATGAAATCGAGTTTGATTGCAAAGATAGAAAATTTATTTTGTGTGTTTGTTTTTGCCACAAAGACACAAAGGCTCAAAGTTTCACAAAATTATTTATATGCTTGCTTATCCCGAGCTCAGGCTATTTGTTCTTTGAGATAGCCCCCTTCAGGGGAATTGAAAATCAGCGAAGCTAATGGAGGCAATTTTGAAACTCATAAATGCGACATTGTTTCATTCCTATTACTTAGTCTGCTATTGCTTACAAATAAGGTAATAAGGTTATCTTTAGATTCATTACTACGGCTACTAAGGTTAGAAAAACTAGCAAATAAGGTCTTAACCTTAGTAGAAAAACGAAATATACACCGACCTCAACCTTATTAACTACGTGGGTAAGGTTGACTATTAATCATTTATATGCTTGCTTATCCCGAGCTCAGGCTATTTGTTCTTTGAGATAGCCCCCTTCAGGGGAATTGAAAATCAGCGAAGCTAATGGGGGCAATTTTGAAACTCATAAATGCGACATTGTTTCATTCCAATTACTTAGTCTGCTATTGCTTACAAATAAGGTAATAAGGTTATCTTTAGATTCATTACTACGGCTACTAAGGTTAGAAAAATTAGCAAATAAGGTCTTAACCTTAGTAGAAAAACGAAATATACACCGACCTCAACCTTATTAACTACGTGGGCAAGGTTGACTATTAATCATTTATATGCTTGCTTATCCCGAGCTCAGGCTATTTGTTCTTTGAGATAGCCCCCTTCAGGGGAATTGAAAATCAGCGAAGCTAATGAGGGCAAGAAAATAGAGATTTAAATTTTACTTTTCTTATCCCGAACTCAAACTCAGTAATATTATATTGCACTTGTACAATGATTAAGTCTTTCGCCTTCCGCGGGACTTACTTTTTTTCACGCAAAAAAAAGTAAGCAAAAAATGCTTCATCGAAAAGAACTCACTCGCTCGCCCATACAGCATTTGCGTATTATACGTAAATTCGTGGATGGGCTCCTCACTCGGCAGCTTTTCGATAGTCTGGTATTTGTGTTTGTCCCCGCTGGGACTAGCGATTAATCGGGTCAAGATGAAATATGGGTTAAAACACAAATAAATCAAATATTTTACTGGCTGAGTAATCTAGTTCTTTTGTTAACTAAGGCTCAGCAATATTATTTAACATTTACAAATAGGGATTGCTGCAAAACTCCGATAGGAGTTAAACTGTGCATAACCCCCAGTGAGCGTAGTGATACTGGGGGTTGTAACTATCCTCTGAAACACAACCCCGTAGTGGGTTGAACTTTACAAATTAATTGATGTTGAACCCACTACGGGGTTCAGTTTTCTTTTCTCTTCACACCCCCAGTTAAAACTGGGGGTTATTGACATTTAATCCCTACGGGATTTAATCCGTATTCCGTCGAACGGAATGTCGAAAGACACCATCCGCGTTCTATTCTTTTTTGAAACCCGAAATTATATGCGGGTTAAACCAGAAAAGCGGACACAAAAAAGCCGCTTCTGCAATAGAAACGGCTTGATATGTAGTCTTTAGTAAGGTTTGATTGAGGTAAAAACCTTTACTCTGGAGAAGATTCTTACAACAAATTGACAATCAACGCTGGAGCAAAGCTCAAGGCGATTAACAAAATGGTAGCAATCAAAATCTGTGTCTTATATTGATTGCCCGATGCCACAGGTTGATGCTCGTCGGCAGTCGAGAAATACATCGCTACCACTGGACGGAAATAGTAATAGATGCTCACCATCGATCCCACAACTGCAATCATCACCAATGCGATGTTTCCGCCTTCGAAAGCTTTGATAAAGAGATTGAATTTGGCAGAGAAGCCAATCAATGGAGGTATTCCGGCTAAAGAGAGCAGCGAGATAGTCATGGCATATGCTGCAACGGGGTTGCTTTTGGCTAATCCGTTGAACGACTTGATGGAGAATGAACCCGTATTTTCGCGCACCATAATCAAAACTGCAAAAGCGGTAATAGTCGCTATGGAGTAAGAGATGGAGTAAAGCAACAATACACCGGAAGCTTGCTGTTTCAGTGCGACGAGGGCAATGAGCATATATCCGGCATGCGCAATCCCCGAATAGGCAAACATGCGCTTCACGTTGTCTTGATACAACGCGGTGAAGTTGCCAATCACAATGGTAGCAATGGCAAAAATGGTAAAGGTAGTTTTCCAGATCTGCTCTACTTCGCCAAAACAAGAGTTCATCAGTCGATAGAAAGCCGCAAAAGCAGCTACTTTGCCCACTGTAGCCATAAACGAGGTGATGAGCGTAGGAGAACCTTCGTAGACATCGGGTGCCCAGAAATGGAACGGAGCAGCACCCACTTTGAATGTCATACCCACAGCCAACAACAAGAACCCGATGACAAAGATGTCGGGTAGATTGGTTTGATTGAGCAACACATAGTGATGAATTTCGGCGAGATTGAAACTGCCTGTTGCCCCATAAAGCAAGGCTATGCCAAACAAAAGAAAACCCGATGCAAATGAACCCGTAAGGAAATATTTCATGGCAGCTTCGTTCGATGCAGGATCCGACTTTTTGCTTCCTGCCAAGATGTAGAGCGATATAGAGAGTGTTTCGATACCCAAAAACAACATCACCAGATTACCAAAAGAGGTCATCATCAATCCACCTGCCAGAGCAAACAAAATCAGTGCGTAGATATCCTCCAGTGGACGTTTGATGGGTTTGTAATAAACGGGAGCATACAAGAATATCAGCAAGGTAGAGAAAATCAATACCGCATTGAAGGCAATACTGAAGTTATCGCCAATATACATTTCGTTGAAGTAGTGTATCGATTGATTCCACCCGTACAGTCCCGCTACGAAAGCTGCAGGGAGTCCCACGGCGATAATTGGCAGCAAGATACGTTTCTTCTCGAACGCTCCAAACAGAAGCACTAAAATGGCTACAATGGCAATGGTTATGATTGCGTACATACTTTATTATTTAGTTGATTGAAGAAAGTAACACGATAAGACAGACTCTTTGTTGCGCGTTGTCTTTTGTTGCACCCTCTCCCCTTGTTATTTAATCTTGACTCTTTAATCTTACTTAACCGCTCCTTCGATAAACTGCAAAATAAACGAAGGATAAATACCCACTAAGAAAATGGCAATGATGATGGGCACAAACAGAATCATCTCTTGTGTGGTCAGATCTTTGAAATCGTCGGAAAGCGAATTCTGATGTCCATACATAATCTTCTGATACATTTTCAGCATATAGACCGCACCCAGAATAATGGTGAGTCCGGCAACGATGGCTATCACTTTGTTGAATTCGAACAGACCCAACAGAATCAAAAACTCACCCACAAAGCTATTGGTCAGAGGCAATGCCACATTAGCCAACACAATGATGAGAAAGACCGTTGCAAATCGGGGTGCTTGATGAGCAATGCCACTCAGTTGACTGATTTTGTCTGTGTTGGTACGCTTCACGATCACATAGTAACAGAGGAAAAAGCCTACCACATTCACCCCGTGCGAAAACATTTGCAAAAATGCACCTTCGATGCCGTAATGTGTGTTGCTCATCAAACCCAACGCAATGATGCCTACGTGCGAAAGCGACGCAAAAGCAATCAACTTCTTCAGATGCGGTTGCGCTATGGCAATGATGGCAGCATAAATTACGCCAAACAGTGCTAAGTAGATAAACAGTTGCGCACCATTGGCCAACATATCCGGACAAATAGGCAAGATAAAACGATAGACGCCATAAAGTCCCATTTTCAGCATGATACCTGCCAACAACATCGAACCTTGCACTGGAGAGACATTGTAGGTCTCAGCCTGCCAAGTGTGGAAAGGAAACAATGGAATCTTGATAGCAAAAGCAGCAAAGAAAGCCAGAAAAATAGGAATCTGCACCGCATAAGGCAAATGCAATTGATAAAAGGCTTCGAAACTGAACGAATGAGGAGCAGGCGTTAGCGTGTAGAGGTATAAGATGCCCACCAGCATAAACAAACTGCCAACAACCGTGTAGATTAAGAATTTAACAGTGATTCGTTTGGCATTTTCGCCACCCCAAAAAGCTGTGATAAAGAAGATCGGTATCAACGCCAATTCCCAAAAGATGTAGAATAGAATCATATCGGAAGCTGCAAACACACCAATCAACGCCATCTCCATCAACAGGATCAGTGCAAAGAAGTTGTGACTACGTTGTTCACTCTTTTCGGTAGATGCAATGATAATGGGCATCAGCAACGATGTCAAAACAATCAGCAACATCGACGGCGCATCTATTTTCAACAAAAAGGCAATAATCGGAAGATTTAAACTGTTGCTGTCAAATGTCAATACGACACCAGGAGTGATATACATCGTGTATGCTCCGACCATGGAAATGACAAATACCACCAACGAGGCTACTAAAGCAACAGATTTACTCTCTTTGCCCGTCTTACCCGAAAACAAAAACAACGAAGCAAGTAAAGGTAGAATGAGTAATAACGCAATAATCATCTTCTTTAGAATATTAAATTAAAAATTAGGATTGCTAGGATGCTAAAAACCATCACAACCATATAAAACCCAACGTTTCCGGTTTGAATGTATCTCAGATTTTTACCGAGCAACACGGTGTTGTTGCCAATCTCGTTCACCAATCGATTGATGATGTTTTGATCTACTGTTTCGCGGAAATAAACCGATAATTTCGCTGTAGGTTTCACAAAACAGAAGTCGTAAATCTCATCGAAGTAGAATTTGTTTGCAAAAACTTTGCGAATGCCTGTGGGGGCTTGCTGCAATGAACTGTCTGTCACAAAGAGTTTGTACATCGCAAATACAAGTAATCCGATAAGGGTCAACGGAATCAATAGAATCATCCATTCGGTCTGCACATCGGCATGATGTTCGAGCACAGGCACTAAGTTTTTAGCTGAAGCAAACACGGGCGATAAGTAGTTTTCAAAACCCTGATTGTTCGAAAACAAAGACGGTATTTGAACAAACCCTGCTATCACACTCAACACCGCCAACACGGCCATTGGTAACAACATCACCTGCGGCGATTCGTGAACGTGGTGGTTTGACTTCACGGCAGCACTCTCTTTTTTGTAGAACACCACAAAAAGCAGACGAAACATATACATGGTGGTCAGCAACGAAATAAAAGTAGCTGTAATACCCATCCCCAAACTGTTTTCGTAAGCAGCAGTCAATATCAACTCTTTCGAAAAGAACCCTGCAAAAGGCGGAATACCCGAAATGGCAATCGTGCCGATAATAAACAGCGCAAAAGTGAATGGAATCTTCTTGCGCAATCCACCCATATTACGAATATCTTGTTCGTTGCTCAACGCATGAATCACACTACCTGCTGCAAGGAACAACAGTGCTTTGAAAAAAGCGTGGGTGGTCAAGTGAAACATAGCTCCAGAGAATGATCCCAATCCCAAAGCCATAAATAGAAATCCTAATTGGCTAACGGTTGAATAAGCGAGCACTTTCTTAATGTCGGTCTGATAAATGGCAATAATTCCACCTACGATTGCCGTAGCAACACCTATCACCAGAATGATATTCATCGTGACGGGCGAAAGCACAAACAACACACTCGAACGAGCCACTAAATAGATACCTGCTGTCACCATAGTAGCCGCGTGTATCAATGCCGAAATAGGAGTGGGACCCGCCATAGCATCGGGCAACCAAGTGAACAGTGGAAGTTGTGCACTTTTACCCACAGCACCAATAAACAGTCCGATGGTGATAAAGAGCAACACTTCGCTACCGATTGGCAGCAGAGCAGCCTTTGCAGCTATTTCGCTGATAGATAGTGTATGGAATGTTTGAAACAACATAAAAATAGCAATCAGGAAACCCAAATCGCCGATGCGGTTCATGATAAATGCTTTTTTTGCAGCGTCGTTGTTGGCATGTTCCTTAAACCAGAATCCAATCAACAGGTACGAACACAAACCGACTCCTTCCCAACCGATGAAAAGCATCAGATAGTTAGAACTCAATACCAACGTGAGCATAAAAAAGATAAACAGATTCATATACGAGAAGAAACGACTGATGCCGGCATCTCCTTTCATATATCCGATCGAATAAACGTGTATCAGAAAACCTACCCCGTTGATAATCATCAGCATCAATGCCGAAAGTCGATCGACAGTCAGTGCAAACGGAATAGAAATATCTCCGAATTTAATCCAATCGAAAAGCTCTACCTCAATCTTCAAGTTCAATGAACTGACAGTAGCGAACAAAATTGAAGACAAGATTAAATTGATGAAGATGGCACTCGATGCAACGATTCCCGAACTGTTTTTGCCAATCTGTTTAGAGAAAAGACCAACCAAAAGGAACCCCAGCAACGGGAAAATAAGGAGTAATGTAGATATAAGTTGCATATTCATAACGCTTGCTATTACCATTTTAATTTGTTCAAAACATTAATATCGATTGTTCGGGTAGAGCGATAGACCACTACTAAAAGAGCCAGTCCAATAGCCACTTCTGCCGCTGCAACGACCATGATAAAAAAGACGAATATCTGTCCAGCAGGGTCATTCCGGTATGCCGAGAAGGCTGTCAGAAGGAGATTCGCTGAATTCAGCATCAACTCTATCGACATAAAAATGACCAATGC
>Ga0194047_10000928_pt1 | contig 18682 bp, 17 predicted proteins | sample JunL225m_MetaG_2_FD_160070 | JGI IMG/M metagenome (GOLD analysis project Ga0194047, IMG submission 160070) | Anoxic zone freshwater microbial communities from boreal shield lake in IISD Experimental Lakes Area, Ontario, Canada - Jun2016-L221-5m | ecosystem: Environmental > Aquatic > Freshwater... | reverse complement strand
GCCTCTGTATACCCAGAACTATTATTTGTTAGAGCTGCATTTATATTACTTCCCAATACATAATTACTAGAGAGGTTTCCATTGATTCCTTGCAAATCTGTCCCACTCATACTTCCTAGATCGGCCAATGAATTAATGACTGTATATGGAACTCCATTGAATGTAAATGCAGATTGATCGCCAGTTCCATTTGGAGACACATTAGGTAAATTGATTGCCCCTTGAGGACCAAAATTTAGAATTGTATTTCCAATCCCATAGCCGTTATAAATTCCGCCTATATTAAGAGAACCTCTATCTCCATTGATAGAGATAGGGGCGTTGACATTAACATTATTTCCTGAAGAAATATAAAGCGAAGAATTACTCTCATTGTTAGTAATGGCTGCGTTAATATTGGCATTATTTCTTGCAAAAATACTAATCCAAGATGTATTGTTAGTGATAGCTACGTTGAGATTAGCATTATTTTGTGCGTAAATACTTAGAGAAGAACAACTCTGTAAATCGGGAACTTGTTGAGCAGTAATAATTAGATTTGAATTAATATCAATATTTTTACCAGCGGTCAAATTTAGAGAAGGGTTGGGGCCTACCACCTCAATACTTGAATTGATAGTTATATTACCTTGACCCTGCAGCCCTATAGAATTGAAACCGCCTTGCCACGTCGGTGCCAATGCGCTTATATTTGCATTGACATTGATGTCTTTACCAGCATATGCCATCAACATTCCGTAAGGGTCTGCAAGAGTAATAGATGAATTCACATTGATATCTTTACCTGCATTCAAAACAAATGACCCCGAACCCGCCTGGGCGCTAAATTGCCCCAGTGTTCCTTTGTTTAAATTTGCATTGATATTGATGTCATTATCTGCAAATGCCCCAAAGAGACTGTATCTGCTTGTAAGGGTAATAGGGGAATTTATATTCACATCTTTTCCCGCAGTCAAATTGATCGACGCCGTATCCCCCGAAGCATTGATACTTGAATTCACATAAATACTATTGGCCGCATTGAGGCTTAATGAAGTGTTAGCGCTCCAATTACCATTCGAACCAATCTGATCCTTGACATAAATATTTCCGGTGTATGGAGAATTTTGATTCAGAGTAGTATTTATATAGATACTATTACTAGCTAAAAGTTCAGTTAAGGCATCTCCAGAAATATCATCATTTGGTTCAGTTCCAATCGTGAACTCATCAGGATTTAATAGCCAGGATCCAAATTTACCATTAGGTGATTTTGTACTGACTGTAATGTTATTGACATTCAAATGATGACCAGAGGTTTCAATATTTCCACCATTACCACTCACACGACCACCGGTAGCTAAAAGTGTTCCTGCAACTCGAGTGATAGAGTTTGCGTTGCTAACATCTGACCATGCAACAATCTGGCCACCATTTCCACTTGTAATCGCTGAAGCATTGAGTAAAGCCGTTTTAGTAATTGTGGTGGATAGTGCTGGAGCATAAGAGGAACTAGCTCCTAAATAAGCTCCAATACTACCGCCTTGCCAACCACCGCCAATCAGAATAGAACCACCACCTGCATCACCTGACGCATTGAGTGCAGCATTATTAATTGTGATTTGATTTCCGAGTGCTTTAATCGCCCCGCCAGTCTCGTTTGTATTCTGACCACTCGCATCAATCGATCCAGTAATCGTGACTTGTCCAGTCACACCGCCATCAAGAACAACTTGGCCATTAACTAGACTTGCTGTTTTGGCTTCTATCACTCCTGAAGTATTAATCACTTGATTGATGACCTGACTCGCTGCTTTTGCAGTCAGCAAAACTTGTCCGCCATTCGCTCGAATCGTCCCGGCATTATCAACCATGGCACGACCATCAGCAGCCAACATATCTACAGGCTGAGTAATCGCAAATGAGATCAATTTGTTACCTAACAAATCAATCGTCGTGGTATTAGCTCCAGCCAGCACTACTTGACCTAAGTTAGCTTGAATATATCCATCATTTCGTACGGCCTGACCCGTTAACACTGCATAGCCACCATCTGAAACAACAATATTTCCTTGATTAGTCACATAAGTTCCAGTAATCCCACCACTGGTAAATGTGTAATTTCCGGACATAAAGTTTTGGTCCGTCATCGCATGGGTTGTTGCTAAGAAACTTGCAGCATTAACAGTTCCAGTACTACTGATATACACACCATTTGGATTTAAAATCCAAACTTGACCATTAGCCAGTAACTGCCCTTGGATTGAAGTAGGTAAGTTTCCAGTGACGCGATTTAGAGCAATAGAAGATGCATCAGGCTGAATATACTGAACCTTATAACCCGGATCAATCGAAAAAGAACTCCAGTTAATAGCAGCTTTTGCAGAGGTTTGTGTAATCGTCGTTTGACTCGCAGTTTGCGCAATCGTTGCCGTACCAACGGATACCGTTCCACCTGTTGGAGCCGCGGCCATCGAACTAACTGTTTGAAACATGACGTACGATGAGAAAACGGCAATTGACCGTTGACGTAACTTCGAGCCATAACTTCCCGACTGAAATGGATTAAGTCTTTTTGACTTTTTAAAAAGTCCAAATAAATTAAACTCATTTAACTTCTTAAAATAAATATGTTTAAGCCTTGAGAAGAAATCCCAATCCTTAGATGCATGAAATACTGAAGCTAATAATTTTGCTGCGCGGTTACCCAGTTCGGCAAACTGACAAGCGCATTGAAACATCCTTGCGTTATGACGCAATTGTTCTTGACTTTGCAGTCTTCTAAAAAGGATGGCTAAAAGCTTGTTTTTCACCGCTAACCTAAAGTCAAATTAAATATTAAAGTTGAGCCCCACCCTAAATGAGGACAAGACTAGGGCTCTACTTTTCTTTACGGCAAATAGTTAATTTACTTGAGGTTTTTTTTGCTTTTGGGATAAGATCTAATGAAATACGAAAGATTTTTCACCTTATAAAAATACACTTATGTATTTTATAATTTTTGGCTCTTTTATGGATCAATTTTCACAAAAATGGAGCGAATTTTCGCTTTAAAAATTAGAGCTTTTATACCTTCAACAAATGAAGTTAAATTTAGAGCTAATTAATTTATTTGAATTAAATTAATTTTTCAAAAAACATTGTCAAACCTTGTGATTTCGCTGGTTTGCTAGACTTGTTTCTCTAACACGTAATTTGCAATTTGCTGCCGAGTCGCTATCCAAACATTCGGGGTTTCTTTGACAATTTTCATGATTTCATCATAGACCCATGCTCCTGATGGCCGACCAAAAACATGTGTGTGTGCAGTCACATCCAAAATCAATGGGACCTTTTCACGTTCAAGCATAGCTGTAAAAGTGTCATTAAAAGCTTCTAGCATATGTCTTGGCGCATTGCCGTAACGAATCGTTGTGGGCAAATCATTGACATCCATGGTTAGTGGTATGGCTACAATTTTTTTACCATTATAATCAATGACATAAGGGCGATCGTCGTCATTGCAGTCCCCATGATGCAAATAACCTGCCTGCGCCAATAACCTTGGACTAATTTTGCTACCCGTTCCCCTCGGACTAATCCAACCTACCGGAGCAACTCCCCCAGCGCTCGTCAAAATATCATGATTCTTTTTTAAATTAGCAATTTCTTCTGCCTCATTAAAATAAGCTGGAATCACATCCATTCCCCAAGAGTGATTAATCACTTCATGCCCCGCATCTGTAAGCATTTTGATACTCTCTGGATACTTCTGCGCAAGCACACCATTCGTCATCACACTCACTTTGATATCTCGTTGATTTGCATAACCAATCAACCGGTGTATACCTCTAACAGCACCAAAACTGGCCCATGAGTCCGCGTTGGTATCAAATACGCCAGCCTTTAGAACATTGCCCATAGGGCCAATTCCAGGAGCTTGACCTTCTGACCAAGCTTCATAAGCGATGTTAAAAATAACGGCCACACGGCGATTGCCGGGCCAACGAAAATTATCATCTAAACGAAGAATAGTAGGAGTAGTCATATACCCGAAATTTTACTCGAGAAAGTCTTGATGCCACCAACATCTCCAATTAAGAAACTAAATCATTTTTCTGGATGTTGGTGTATCGAATCAACCCAATGCACGGATTCTGGATTTTCGACTCCTGCAATTTCCAAGTTAATCACTGTTGCCTCGTTGTCACTTCGTACAAGAACGCACTCTAGAGCTTCATCCGGACTAGCGTTGATTTCTTGATGAGGAACATAAGGAGGGACATAAATAAAATCGCCTGGACCAGCTTCTGCCGTAAATTCTAAATGCTCTCCCCATCGCATTCTGGCTTTTCCTTTAACCACATAAATCACACTCTCTAGTGCGCCATGATGATGAGCCCCCGTCTTGGCATTAGGGTAAATGGAGACTGTACCTGCCCATAATTTTTGCGCTCCAACTCTAGCAAAGTTAATTGCTGCAGCACGATTCATACCTGGCGTTTGCGCCGTATTCGTATCTAACTGGTCGCTTTTAACAACTCTAACGCCATCATGCTTCCATGTGGGTTCATCATGGGGGTGATCGTGATCATGCATTCTTCTTCTCCTTCTTTTTGCTAAAGATTCTTATAATAGGTTACAGTAATTCTAGACTTAATAAGATCTATTATGCTTTTACTCAGTTTTAAGGTGTAATCTCACCAAACGCTTTTCTTTATCGATTGATCTATGAATACCTCAGCCTCTGCAACTCCAACAAGTCAACCCTCCTTTTCCGCATTAAAGATTTTTAACTTTAGAGGGCATTTATTCACATATATGCTCACCATGATGGCTGACAATATTGAGCATGTCATTAGTTACTGGATGATTTTTCAGAAATTTCATCTGCCTGAACTCGGTGGATTTGCCATTGTTTCTCACTGGGTGCCTTTCATCGTTTTTTCTGTACCTGTCGGTGCGCTTGCTGATCGTGTTGACCCACGCCGCCTAATCCAACTAGGTAACTTAATGTTCTTGACCTGCTCACTCGGCTGGGCTTACTTCTTTTTTACCGACTCCCTAGAAATGTGGGAAGCCATGCTGCTTCTTGTATTGCATGGTTGCTCTGGTGTATTTTGGTCAACCTCAAGCCAACTTCTTCTTCACGATATCGTTGAACATGAGCAACTACCCAGTGCGGTCAGACTCATGGCAACGGCACGGTATTTAGGCCTGCTGATTGGTCCGGCAATTGGTGCTGTGCTCATGCTAACTCTTGGCCCCGCAAAAGGGATCTTATTAAATGCCTGTCTTTATATCCCTTCCATTTTATGGTTTTGGAAAGCAGCTTATGGCCCCAAGTTCAGAAAAGCAACTGACCAAATCGTTCGCCCTGCTATGCGGGGTTTTGGAGATATTTTTGACACAATTAAAAATATTGCCGGCCAACATAAAATTACTTCAATGATTTTGTTAGCAGGTGTTAGCTCATTATTTTTAGGTAATAGTTATCAACCTCAAATGCCAGAATTCGCAGCAGATCTTGGACACGGTGAAGCGGGCTTTATTTATAGCTCATTACTCGCTGCAGATGCCTGCGGCGCTTTGATTGCTGGAATCATTTTAGAAAGTCGCGGCCTACTCAAACCAAGCCCAAAGAGCGCTTTTATCTTGGCAATGTTATGGTGCCTGTCATTAATGTTATTTGCGCTCTCCCCTTATTACTTGCTGTCAATGGCACTGCTGTGTGCTGCTGGATTTTTAGAGTTATCGTACAACTCCATGGCTCAAACTATCGTTCAGCTGAACGCTCCTGCAGATATCAGAGGGAAAGTGATCGGCCTATATAACATGGCTTCGATGGGGATGCGCGCAGGATCTGGAATCACTGTAGGCCTGATGGGAGGGCTCATCGGCATTCACTGGTCATTATGTATTGCGGGGGGCGTTTTATTAATGGCACTCACCACACTACTGATTAAAGAAAAACGACACTTTTAGTTTTTAAAATCTCTAGAAATTAAAAAACTAAGGTTTTATTTCTTATCCACCTGGGTTAAGAGGTTCGCGAGTAAAGGGTTTGATTTGAGATGCTTCTTTTTATTTAGAGCACCCGCGTTTGAGCCAAATTTTCCTTGCTGCAGATTGTTTTTCATCTGGTTGGCAATGGCAGAAGCTTTGTTTTTTTCGAGATCAGTTTTTTTCATAGGACTCTAATTTAACAGACAAGCTTGTTGGTCAGGGCTTATTAAGGTGTTTGAGACTAAATATCGAGTAATTTGGGATGAAAATCTTTAAAAGGCGTAGTTTGATGCCAAGCATGGCCTAATTGCAATACACTCAGGTCGGCTTGAGGCCTTCCAATAAGCTGAATACCCATCGGTAATTGAGAATCAGCTCCGTTCTTAAATCCAGCAGGTATCGATAATGTAGGTAATCCTGCTAAGGTGGGCCCAATCACTACCTCCATCCAGCGATGATACGTATCCATTTGCACTCCGTTAATTTGACTAGGCCAAGTCATTTGCTGATCAAATGGAAATACCTGCGCACTTGGCAAAACCAAATAGTCATAGGTTTCAAATAAGTGATTCATCTCCATCGTCCATGCAGTTCTGACTTCTGATGCACGGTAAAGATCAATAGGGTTTAACTTTAACGACTGCTCGATTTCCCAAACAGCCTCTGGTTTAAGCAATTTTCTTGTTTCATCGTTTTGATAGTGGATGTTCAGTTTTCCACCCGCCAAGAAAGCTCTAATCTTTAACCAAGCTTGCCATAGGTTTGCCATATCAAATTGAGGGGTGACCGCATCCACTTGACATCCTAACTCGTCAAAGTACTTTAAGCTGCCTTGACAAACATCTATGACACCGGGTTCAGTCGCTAAGTACCCCTCTAAATTTCCCATCCATCCAATTTTTGTTCCCTTAAAACTTTTATCTAAACTTTGCCTAAAAATTTCCGGTGAGTCTTTAAGAGATAAAGGTGAGCGAGGATCATACCCTGCTTGCACAGCAAGTAATTGTGCAAGATCTTCTACATTCCTTGCCATCGGCCCTTCAGTCGCCAATTGCTCAAAATAAACTTCAGAAGCTGGACCTGCCGGTACCCTTCCGCGCGATGGTCTAAAGCCATAAATATTATTCCACCCCGCAGGATTACGAAGAGATCCCCCCATATCACTGCCATCAGCCACAGGCATCATTTGCAAAGCAAGTGCTACAGCAGCCCCACCACTACTACCACCAGCAGACTTCGTTTGATCATAGGCATTCAATGTCGTGCCAAAGACAGGATTATAAGTATGTGAGCCTAAAGCAAACTCTGGGATATTTGTTTTGCCAATCATGATCGCACCGGCAGAACGCATGCGCTCAACAACAATCGAGTCATGCTTGGGAACTTGATGCTGAAAAATGGGGGAGCCTAAGGTAGATGTGATTCCGATGGTCATCGTCAAATCTTTAGGTGCTAGCGGAAAACCATACATCCAACCCCGTTCTACACGATGAAACTCTTGATCTTTTTGAAGAGCTTGGTTTAAAAGGATATCCGAATCTACCCTTGAAACAATGGCATTCACCTTTGGATTCATTTGGTCAATTTGCTCTAAATAAGCTGTCATGACTTCGGTACAAGAGATTTCTCTTTGATGAATCTTTTGAGATAACTCATTTGCGTTCAATTGAACTATGCTTTTTGGGTCCAAAGCTACTTCTCCTATTTAAATACTATCCAAAAGATGAACAATTACTGCTTAAGCAGTAAAATAATAAATATGCCACATTCTGATAAATCACAGTCCCTACCTTCAGAAAATCATACGCCCTTTCTTAGTTCAGATAATACGTGGTGGGAACCTCTCAAAGTTAAAGTGTTTAGAATGCTTTGGTTGGCATGGATGACATCTAATATTTGCATGTGGATGAATGATGTCGCCGCTTCTTGGTTGATGACATCTTTATCTGATTCACCTACGATGGTCGCCTTAGTTCAGACCGCATCTAATCTTCCAGTATTTTTACTGGGTCTGCCAAGTGGCGCTTTCGCAGATATCCTCAACCGTAAAAAATATTTTGTATTTACTCAAATCTGGGTGGCGTCAAACGCCGCATTATTATTTGTTCTAGCGGTCGGTGGCTATCTCAATGCCTCAATACTGCTCTTGCTAACCTTTATCAATGGTATTGGTCTTGCCATGCGCTGGCCAGTTTTTGCTGCAGTTGTTCCTGATCTTGTCCCCAGAGAAAAACTTCCGGCTGCTTTAGCACTCAATGGTGTAGCAATGAATGTCTCACGTATTGTGGGACCTCTCGTTGCAGGGGCACTCATCGCTGGCGCGGGTACAGAGTATGTGTTTGCTCTGAATATGATCCTTTCGTTGATGTGCACTATTTTAATTTTTCAATGGAAATATGAAGCGAACGTCTCTACACTTCCAGGCGAGCGTTTTTTAGGAGCAATTCGTGTTGGCTTGCAATTTGTTCGGTCCTCAGAGCGCTTACGCGCTGTTCTTATTCGGGTGTTTATTTTCTTCATCCAAACTTCAGCACTCCTGGCTCTAATTCCAATCATTGCAAAGCAGCACTTCAATGGCAATGCAAAAACTTTTACGATCATGCTGTCTTGTATGGGAGTTGGCGCCATCATTGCAGCAACACAACTCCCCCGGCTTCGCGGTCGACTGAACCGCCAACAACTCGTCAATATGGGTCAAATTCTACAAGGACTTTGCTCTATTGGAATCGTGCTATCGCCTAATCTATGGATTGCCGCACCACTCATTGTTCTTAATGGCATGGGATGGATTACAGCTGCCAACTCTCTAAGCCTTTCTGCTCAATATGCACTTCCAAGCTGGATTAGAGCCCGTGGCATGTCAATGTTTCAAATGTCTCTGATGAGTGGTAGTGCCCTTGGAGCAGCCCTTTGGGGTAAGCTTGCCTCAGAAACCAATGTCACGACAAGTGTTATCGCTGGAACAGTATTTGGATTAGCCTCAATTCTATTTACGCGACGCATGAAACTAGAGGGTGGTATTGAAGAAGACTTAACACCCGTTTGCCCAATAGAGCATCCGATGCCTTCTCGTGAAATAGACCCTTTAGAAGGGCCTGTAATGATCTCCATTCAATACCATATAGAGCCTCGCCGGATGCAAGAGTTCCAAGATGTGATGAAACAATCGCGTTCAGCACGTCTGCGACATGGTGCGATTTCCTGGAGCTTATTTGAGGACGCTGAAAAAGAAGGCATGATCGTTGAATACTTCGTCTTCGAAAATTGGGCGGACTATCTACGACGGTTTGATCGGTTCACTACGAATGACCTCAATTTACAAGAAGAACGCTTTTCGTTTCATATTGATAAAGATCCTCCTACAGTCACACGGCGTGTTGCAACAACACTCAAGGAATAACTACTTATAGATTTTTCTTGAGCTCTTTGGCAAATTGTGACATGTGTTGATCGATCTTATTTTTAGATTGCGTTAAATTTTCCATCACGGCATCACGATCTTTGTCTAAGCGATTCTGACTCAACTTCATCTTACCCGCCATAGAGTCAATTGATATCTCTATACCGACTAAAACATTCATCATAGAATCCAAATAATCTTGAGGGGCATCACTGACTTGCCAATCGGAGTCTCGCGTTTTCTCCATTTGCTGTGTCAGAGCATGAAGATGCTCACAGAGCCATACGCGGTCATCTTTAAGAACGATAGTTCCTCTGATATGGACCACAGCATAATTCCATGTTGGAACAACCTTGCCATTTTCCTTCTTTGTGGGATACCACTTAGGAGTGATGTAAGCGTCAACTCCTTGAAAAGAAATTAAGGCTTGCTGATTTTGTTGTGATTCTGTTTGATGTAACTGTTCATAAAGTGGATTAGCTTTAGGAATATGGCATTGCAAGAATTTTCTATCTGCAGATAAAATCATTGGAACATGATTGAGCTCAGGTATCCCTTGAAACACTGTGACTAAGGATGCCAAAGGGTTCTCAATAATCAATTGTTTAAGAATCTCTGGGCGATCCTCAGAAAAATGCTTTGGCAAATACATACTTGTTAACGCCGAGGTTTTTCTGGAAATGGCAATGGCTTATCCGCAGGAGAAGACTCCTCACCAAGGCTTAGCAACATGGCGATAGTCACATAAGTCCCCGTCACAGCGATGAGGTCAACGAGTTGTTGTTCACCTAAAATAGATTTCGCTTGATTAAATAATTCATCACTAATTTGATGATTTTTTGACATCTCCATACACACGTCATAGACTACCGCTTCATCGGGTTTCATATTGCGTGGCCTGATATTCGCCTTTAAATCATCTGCCACCTCTTGTGGCAAGCCTGCTTTAATGGCCAGGGGATAGTGCGCATACCACTCCACCTGAGATGTCCATAGCCGCCCTTGGATAATGATTGCAAATTCGTTTAAACGAGTTGGCAAAGATGTATTAAACCTCAAATAGTCAAGCAAGCGTTTCATACGATCTGCAAAAACTGGACTGCGTAGCATAATGTTATATGGGCCCGCTAGGCCAACACTTGATATTTTGATAATCTCTTGCGCTAGTTTTTGACCATCAGGATCAAGTTGGTCAACTGTAATTTGCGGAAATCTTTTGGGGAGCGGCGTGGCACTTTGAGCAAGGACCGAAGTACTCACTAGACTACCAAATATAAAACTAGCGACTACTCTTGTGATGCCTTTAAAAGAATATCTTTGTACATTTTTCATGAGAGTCCCTTTTATTTATGTTTTAATACTTTTCCCCAATATAACTCATCCAAAAAGCTTATAGCCACTTGATCTTTTTAAATCTCCAGAATAAAAGTCCACATCCACCAAAAATGACCGTCAAGGCCATCACATAACCAAACCGCCAATGAAGTTCATGCATCGCATCAAAGTTCATTCCCCAAATTCCCGCAAAGGATGTAGCCAGTCCAAATATCCCTGCCCAAGCTGCTAAACGCTTCGTAATCTCTGTTTCATCAATCGTCACTAAGGAAATATTGACTTGGATTAATTGCGACAATGCCGCTTCCAGAGTGTCCACTCGGTCGACCACTCTTTTCAGGTGATCTTGTAGATCCCTAAAATATTCATTAAGTTCACCGCCAGCTAAGACAGGTGGTAAGCGACCGCCACTAAAATTGGCAAATTTTTCTAATAAAGGCACGCAAGCATGTTTAAGTACTGAAACCTTTTGTTTCATGTAGTACAAAGTTTCAACATTAGCGCGACCTCTTGATTTTGTATTAGAAAATACATTACTTTCCACAATATCTAGATCATTTTCTAACTCATTTAAAACGTCAAAGTACTGATCAACCACATAGTCTACAAGTGCGTATAAGACATATCTGGATCCCATTTTAAGGAATTCAGGCTGCTGCTCACATCGTGAGCGAACGCCTAAAAGCTCTTGAGGACTGCCTTTACGGACCGACAGTGTGAAGTTCTTACTGGTAAAAATATCAAGCTCACCTACCTGTAACTCGCGATTTGGGAGCAATGTAATGAGCTGAGCTACTGAGAATAAAACTTCTCCATACTCTTCTTTTTTAGGGCGCTGATTACCATGTCGAACATCTTCCATGGCTAATTCATGCAATCCAAACTCCTCTTGCATTTGCAAAAGCTCAGGTTCTGTCGGGTCTTTCAAAGCAACCCAAACAAAAACACCTTGTTTTTTTAAATAGTCACTGATTTCGTCAAAAGTGATATCAGCAATCTTGACGCCATCTTTATACGCAACACAATTAATCAACATAAAAAAACTCCAATTCAGTTATCCTGAATTGGAGTTTATAACGGCTGAGTGATACTTGTTAAATTTGTTTAAGCTTTGGCTGCATAAGCTGAACACCAGCCTTTAGCTGCAACTTGCTTTCCAGCAAATATTTGACATCCACCAGCTGCTGCACCGCCTTTATAAAGCATGCAATTACCGCAATTTTGTTTAGCATTATGCTTTGGATATTTAGTGGCATCTACTTTAGTTGTATCTGCCTTATAGCCTAGACCAATTGCCTGTGGCTCAGTTTCTGCAACCATGGGGTCTGCTGCAAGCGCTTGACCTGTTGTTGCAACGGCTAATGTTGTTGCAGACAAAATCATAAATTGGCGACGACTAGATTTCATGTTGATTCCTTAATAGGGTATTTAAAAAAACTACAAGATAATGATAATTTAGGTTGGATTTTATTCCATTTCACATAGTAACTATTTGATATAAATCAATTTTTAAATAATAATGATTATCAATTCGATTGATTGTAACGACTACCTAATAAAGATAAAAATTCTTTCCTTAAATCGGAATCTTTTAAGAAAACGCCACGCATCACACTATTAACCATCTTAGCCCCAGGATCCTTAATCCCCCTCCACTGCATACACATATGGTCAGCGTCCATAACTACTGCAAGACCAAGAGGTTTCATTGATTTTTCTAGAATGTCAGCGAGTTGAATCACAGCCTCTTCTTGAATTTGTGGACGATTCATAATCCATTCTGAAATACGCGCATATTTGGATAACCCAATCAAATTACTATTTTTATTAGGGAGAACGCCAATCCACACCCTACCCATAATTGGACATAAATGGTGTGAGCAAGCACTTCTTACTGAAATGGGACCCACAACCATGAGCTCATTTAAATGAGAGATATTAGGAAAGTCTGTTAAGGGGGGCATTTCTGTATAACGCCCAGCAAAGACCTCTTTTACAAACATCTTAGCAACGCGCTTAGCGGTATCTTGAGTATTATGATCACTCTGTGTATCAATCACTAGGCTCTCTAAAACACCTTTCATCTTTTCTTGAACTTCAGCGAAAATTGCCTCAATCTCTCCAGGTTCAATAAATTCGGCGATGTTGTCATTTGCATGAAAACGTTTTTTGGCTTTTTTTAATCTTGCACGGATTTTTTCTGATACAGGTATTCCTATATCACTCGCTTCTTTTACAGCCAGTTTTCTCGTGCGCGATGTTGTGGTTTTAAGTGATGTCATTAGTAATAGGTTTTCAATTGTGCTTTTAACCTAATTATTGTCGCAGTTATTACTTAAAACTTCTTTTGATGCCATTAAATTTATTTTTTTTGCCCAATTTTTGCTTCTTTACCTGAAAATAGGTTTTGAATGTTCTTTTGATGCCGCCAGATCAGCAAAATACCAATCGCCAGAACTGTTAAACACATCCATTGAGTACCGAATAAGAAAAAACAGTACATGGGCGCGAATATAGCGCTGATGAGCGCGGAAAGCGACGAGTATCGAAAAAATATTGCCATAATGAGCCAAGTCAGCAGTGTTGCAAGGCCCAAGAAGATGTTTATACCCAATAAGACCCCACAGGCTGTTGCCACCCCTTTGCCGCCTTTGAAACCATGAAAAACCGGAAATAGGTGGCCAATAAATACAAAAGCTGCCACCAAAGCCAAAATCCATTCGGAACTGTCTTGCCCGTCAAAATATAATTTAGCTAAATATACAGCTAAAAATCCCTTTAAGGCATCGCCCAACAATGTAAGAATAGCTGCCTTTTTATTACCCGTTCTCAAAACATTTGTTGCGCCCGGATTACCCGATCCATAGGTATGAGGATCGGGTAATTTCATGAAGTGGCTTACAACCACAGCAAAAGAAATTGAGCCCATTAAATAAGCTAAAACACAAGCAGCGATGCCCCATAAGTATTGCGAATTCATATCAACCCCTTGGATGATGTTGTTGGTGTATTGTTTTTAATCTTTCACGTGCCACGTGAGTATAAATCTGTGTCGTCGAAATATCAGCGTGCCCAAGAAGCAACTGCACTACCCGCAAATCTGCCCCATGATTTAAAAGATGGGTTGCAAAGGCATGCCTTAAGGTATGAGGCGACAATTTACTTTTGATGCCTACTAATAAAGCATAACGCTTAATGACATGCCAAAATGCTTGGCGCGTTAAGCAGTCGCCCGTATAACGTCCGATAAATAAGTATTCCGACATTTTAGAACCCAGTAGCGCTGGCCTTGAGATTTCAATATAGTTTTGCAACCATTTTGCAGCCTGCGCTCCAAAAGGAACAAGACGTTCTTTATTTCCTTTACCCCCCACAATATGAAGAACACCTTCATTGAGGCGTAAATGAAGTAATTTAATATGCACAATCTCTGAAACACGCAAGCCGCTAGCGTAAATAAGCTCTAGCATTGCTTTATCTCTCTGACCCAACATCTCTTCTAAATTAGGCGCACAGAGTAATGCTTCGACTTGTTGCTCAGATAAACTTTGCGGAAAGCGTTGCGCTTGTTTAGCAGCCCTTAAATTTAAACAGGGATTTAAAGCAACTAAATGCTCTCGCAGGGCATACCGAAAAAATCGTTTTAAAACTGTCAATCGTCGATTAGCTGTAGTCGCCTTATCATCTCGCCTAAGCGTTATATATGCCATGATATCTATTTCGGTGGCTTGCGAAATATTTGTTTTTTTAGAGCGATCTAACCATTGTGAAAAGATTTCTAAGTCGGCTCGGTAGGCCTGAAGCGTATTTTTGGATAAGCCATCTTCAAGCCAAAGGGCGTCACAAAATTGCCCAATGATGATATGACTTTCTTTAAGCACAACTGATAGCTCTTGACTATTGTCTATACTGTGCATTGTTTGTTGTGGAATCGCTTTGACCATTAATTCATTCTAAGACATTTAATTGAACACACCTCTGATTCTTGTTCCTGATTTTTTACTCATCCTTTTTGGTCTAGCCTTAAATCGTTTTTCTTCTTTGGATCCGAATATTTGGCTTAGTTTAGAAAAAATTGTTTATTGGGTATTATTTCCCTGCTTACTCATCAGTTCAACGAACCATATCGTCATTCACTGGCAAGACAGTTTTACTTTACTGTTAATGCTCTGGTCTGTCTTAGTGATTATTCTAGGATTGTCCTTGTGTGCCAGATGGCTTTTTTCACCCAACCTAATCAATATGTATTCAGGTTCGCAAACAACCTTTCGCTTTAACACTTACATCGCCCTAGCTGCAGCAGGACGCATGCTTGACGATACGGGCGTGGCACAAATGGCAATTACGATTGCATGTATTGTCCCAGTTAATAATTTGCTTGCCATTTTGACACTTTCAAAAAACTCCCAGGTCAAAGTATGGCTTGAGCTTATCCGAAATCCTTTTTTATTAGCAACTTTGATAGGACTGCTGCTCAATACTTTTGGAATTCATATACCAAGCCTCATTCAAGATAATCTCGTTCGCCTCGGGAATGCCTCAATTCCTCTAGGCTTACTTACAGTTGGTGCGGGCTTAAGATGGGTTGGGAGTAAGAAAGATGCTTTACTCATTGGCTACTGGGCAACTCTTAAATTACTTGTTTTTCCGTCAATCATTTTTTTATTAGGTACCTGGCTTGGCTTGTCCCAAACGCAACTCATCATCGCGGTTCTAATTGCAGCTGTTCCAACTGCAACAACTTCTTATGTTCTAACCAATCGGATGGGTGGAAATGGCGCCTTGGTTTCAGTTGCCATTTCGGTCCAAACTTTACTCGCCGCAATTACTTTGCCATTTTGGCTCTCACTCGTTTACTTCCCAGCAACTTAATCCCTGAAGTTATTAAAACTCAGCGGTGCTTCAGTTGCATCTTTGCGAAGTAATGCCATGACAGCCTGTAAGTCATCTCTTTTGGCACCTGTTACACGCACAGCGTCACCTTGAATACTCGCCTGAACTTTAATTTTGCTGTCTTTAATAATTCTGACAATTTTCTTAGCAAGGTCACCATTAATACCTTTTTGAATATCCATGACAAGCTTTAGTTTATCGCCAGAAATGGTTTCTTTTTTTCCGTCTTTTAAAAAGCGGACATCCACATTTCTTTTGGCTAACTTGCCATATAAAACATCTCTGACTTGCCCCATCTTAAACTCATCATCCGCATACAGAGTTAACTGCTCTTCTTTTTGCTCAACCCTCGAATCCGATCCCTTAAAATCAAATCGATTCGTAATCTCTTTATTGGCTTGCTCAAGCGCATTTTTTACTTCAACCATGTCTGGCTCACATACAACATCAAATGAAGGCATTATTTTCTCCTAAGTATTACTGAACGGTTTCATGAGAACTACCTCACAAAACGACTGCGCTTTTCGCAAAATTTAAGCTTATTTTACCTAACAATCATCCCTAAAACGCGAAGAGTCTTGGGGCTGTCTATACTCTTTATAGTACCACCTATTCGAACGCTTTTTAAGCTCAAAAGCCTCAAACATAGCTAAGATCTCCTATCCTCATTTCTTAAAATTCTAAAACTGTTGTCTAATCTTAGTTATGAGGATTCAAGAAAATATTTCACTTCAACAATTCAATACCTTTGGGTTTGACGTGTCAGCAGCGTATTTTTCAAAAATTACGTCAAAAGAAGATTTATTAGCATCCGTCTTATGGGCTCGCACACATCATTTACCACTACATATCATCGGTGGCGGTAGTAATCTTGTCCTGACTGAAAACTTACCAGGACTCACCTGTTTGATGTCTATTGAAGGCAAAGAGGTCCGTCAAAGAGATGCCACCTCAACGCTCATCAGGGTTGGCGCTGGTGAGGATTGGCATGATTTTGTGACTTGGACTTTAGAAAATGACTCGCCTGGTTTAGAAAACCTCGCATTAATTCCCGGAACATGTGGTGCTGCACCTATCCAAAATATTGGCGCTTACGGTACTGAAATTTCCGAGTTCATCGATCAAGTAGAGGTATTAGATACCACTTTATTAGAATCAGATAACCCCTGGATTTATTTATCACAACCTCAATGCGAGTTTAACTATCGTCACAGCATCTTTAAATCATATCCCGGTCGTTTTATCGTCACAGGTGTTACTCTTCGCTTACCAATACCTTGGTCACCCCATTTGGAATATGCGGATTTAAAAAAGGAGTTCACCAATACTTCTAAACCGCCTCCCATAGAAATCTTCCAAGCTGTCTGCAGGGTCCGGCAATCTAAATTACCTGACCCTAAAGTTCTTGGTAATGCAGGTAGCTTCTTTCAGAATCCAATCGTATCTGAACCAAAACACTCTGAACTCAAAGAAAAATTTCCTCATTTAATTTCCTATCCCACACCAGCAATTGAAGGCCAAACGTACTTTAAGCTAGCTGCTGGCTGGTTGATTGATCAATGTGGCTTTAAAGGATACAAAATGGGATCTGTGGGTGTATACGACAAGCAAGCGCTAGTGCTCATCCATTCAGGCGGTGGCACAGGTAAAGAACTTCTCGCTCTAGCTGAGATGATCAATAAAAAAATCCACGCTGTTTATGGCGTGGATTTAATTCAAGAACCAGTTTGTCTTCCTTAACCAAGCTACTCGCCTGGTTAAAGGCTTTTAATTCGACAACTAGATATTAAGCAAAGTTTTTTGCAACAAATTCCCAATTGACTAAGTTCCAAAATGCTTCAACATATTTTGGACGAGCATTGCGGTAATCAACATAATAAGCATGTTCCCATACATCACATGTCAACAAAGCTTTTGCATCTGTAGTCAGGGGTGTTGCAGCATTACTCGTCGATACGAGATCAAGAGATCCGTCAGCTTTTTTAACTAACCATGCCCAACCAGAACCAAATGTACCAACAGCGCATTTTGTGAACTCTTCTTTAAACTTGTCAAATGAGCCCCATTTTGCATTAATTGCATCAGCTAAAGCACCCGTCGGAGCTCCACCACCTTGTGGCTTCAAACCCATCCAGTAAAACGTGTGATTCCAAACTTGAGCAGAATTATTAAATACGCCACCTGAAGATTTTTTAACAATATCTTCTAAGGACATGTTTTCAAATTCAGTCCCTTTTTGCATATTGTTTAGGTTTGTAATATAAGTTTGATGATGTTTGCCATAGTGAAACTCAAGAGTTTCTTTAGAAATGTGCGGAGCCAAGCCATCAAGGGCATAAGGCAATTGTGGTAATGCGTGTTCCATAACTTCTCCTTCTGGGGTTGAAATAAATTTTATTGGTTTTATGAATTGTATTTGACGTTTTAATTTTCTGATGAGCTATCTTGTGAAATCAACTTGACATCATTCAATTTGATTTCTGCAATGCCGCCCGCCATCATAACAGTATAAAGATGATTTGTTTCTAGTTCACGCGGCGCTCTGACTGCAACATCTTCTTTTAAAATCAAAGAGTAGCCACGCTCAAGTATCCTTCCTGGACTATAGGCATTGAGTTGATTTTGCCAAAACTGATGTTGCCGACGTCGACTTTCTATCGAAGAAGAAATCGCTCGAGTTAACCTTTCTTGAAGAAAGACTAATTTTTCACGCATTTTTTGTGGGTTAGGTATGGCATGCGACAGTCTCAGACTGAGCTGATCAAGGCGCTGAGCCTCACGCTCTAGCTTCAACCGTGTTGCCCTCTTGAGATGCCCCGCCATCGTCTCCAAATCTCTTTTGAGCTCTAAGCTATCAGGCGTCGAGATTTCAGCAGCGCCCGTTGGCGTTGGAGCCCTGAGATCGGCAACAAAATCAGCAATCGTAAAATCAGTTTCATGCCCCACACCTGAAATAATCGGAATGCTGCAATTGGCAATGGCATGGGCTAATTGCTCATCATTAAAAGCCCATAAGTCTTCGATACTGCCCCCACCCCTCACCAATAAGATGACATCAATCTTTTCATCCAGCGCAGACTCCTCTGCCTG
>Ga0194047_10000927_pt1 | contig 18686 bp, 22 predicted proteins | sample JunL225m_MetaG_2_FD_160070 | JGI IMG/M metagenome (GOLD analysis project Ga0194047, IMG submission 160070) | Anoxic zone freshwater microbial communities from boreal shield lake in IISD Experimental Lakes Area, Ontario, Canada - Jun2016-L221-5m | ecosystem: Environmental > Aquatic > Freshwater... | reverse complement strand
CGCCTCCACCATGTGCCGCTTTAATCGCAACAGGAAGACCGTGCTCCTTAGCAAATGCAGTTACTTCAGCATGTCCGGCAACTGGATCTTTAGTTCCTGCGACGAGTGGTGCGCCAGCTTTTGAAGCAATTTTTCTTGCTGAAACTTTATCTCCAAGCGCACGAATGGCAGTAGGTGGTGGGCCTATCCAAATTAAACCAGCATCAATTACGGCTTGGGCAAAGTTAGCGTTTTCTGATAAAAAACCATATCCCGGATGGACTGCATCAGCACCTGATTGTTTGGCAACATCAATAAGTTTTTCGATGTTTAGATATGTCTGAGTTGCACTTGTTCCATGTAAAGAATATGCCGAGTCGGCCATTGTTGTGTGTAGCGCGTCGCGATCTTCATCAGAGTACACAGCAACTGATTCCAAACCATGATCTCTGCACGCACGAATAACTCGAACTGCAATTTCGCCTCGGTTAGCAATTAGTACGCGCTTCATCGCATTACCTTCACTTCTGGCCAGGAATAACCCAGTTGGGCCATTGCTTTGCGGATGAATGGCATGGAGATCCCAACAACATTTGTATAGTCGCCTTCAATGTGAGGAATGAATGGTGAGCTAAAACCATCAAGAGTGAATCCGCCTGCGACGTGGAGCGGTTCTCCACTAGCCACGTAATCATCAATCTCGGCATCACTCATTGCATCAAAACTTACTTTGGTTGTGACAATACTTGAGATTTCTCGATCCTTTGACGTATCAATCACACAATGTCCTGTGTGCAAGAGCCCTGATTTTCCTTGAACACGCTTAGCGCGCTCAACTGCTATCTCTGGTATCCCTGGCTTTCCGAGAGATTGTCCATCGAACTCAAAAGTAGAATCGCAGCCAATAATTATTGCTGGGAAATCTATCTGTTCACGGATTGTATGTGCCTTGGTAATTGCGAGTGCAATCACCATGTCGGCAGGAGGAAGCGAATTAAAAAAATCGGTCTCTTCATCTACGTGACTCACCATCACTGAGATTGGCAAGCCGGCAGATTCAAGTAAGCGACGACGAGATGTGGAAGCAGAGGCTAAAATTATTTTTGGCATAAGTAAATTACTTTGTGTTTCCAAAGCGAAAACGTTGATTTAACGGCCGACGAAGTTGTGGACGTCCAAAAAGACTTTTACGGATGATTGGCACCATTTCCTGCCTTTTATGCATTTTCATTGCATGCTCAATCGCGACAAGTTCTTCTTCAGTTGGAGTTCCTCGCACGATTGAGTATTTCATTACAGAGGAATATTTCCATGTTTGCGCGCAGGCAAGGTATCTCGCTTGGTTCGCAAGGTTCTAAATGCTTTTGTAATGTAGGCACGGGATTGATTAGGCTCAATTACGGTGTCGATAGTTCCACGCTCGGCAGCAAGATACGGATTTGCTAAAGATTCGTTGTACTCATCAACAAGTTCTGCACGCTTTGCAACGGGATCTTTAGCATCGGATAGCTCTTTACGATAGAGAATATTGACTGCACCTTGAGCGCCCATTACGGCAATTTCAGCACTTGGCCACGCAAAGTTAATATCGCTGCCAAGATATTTTGAACCCATCACGATAAAGGCACCACCGTAAGCTTTTCGAGTAATTAAGGTAACAAGAGGTACAGATGCTTCCGCATAGGCATAGAGCAGTTTCGCTCCACGACGAATAATTCCATCCCACTCTTGCTCCGTTCCTGGAAGGAATCCAGGTACATCCACCAGCGTTAAAATTGGAATATTGAATGCATCGCAGAAGCGCAAGAATCGCGCTGCTTTTTCGCTGGAATTAATATCTAATGTGCCAGCAAGCTGTGAAGGTTGATTGGCAATAATTCCAATCGATTCACCTTCGATGCGCGCAAAACCTACAACGATATTTGGTGCATACAGAGCGTGGACTTCTAGAAATTCACCCTCATCCACAAGGGCTTGAATAAGTACCTTCATGTCATATGGCTGATTTGGACTATCAGGAATTAATGCATCAAGGGCTAAGTCACTAGCTTTTTTATCTAACGATTCCGTAGGTGGAAGATGAGGCGAGCTGTCCATATTATTTGATGGCAAATAAGAAAGCAGAGCCTTTACGTAATCAATCGCGTCAGCTTCACTCTCAGCTAGGTAATGGGAATTTCCTGTTCGCGTATTGTGCGTACGCGCACCACCAAGCTCTTCCATTTCGACTTCTTCGCCCGTGACAGTTTTGATCACATCGGGTCCTGTAATAAACATATGTGATGTTTCATTCACCATCACTGTAAAATCTGTGAGCGCAGGTGAGTAAGCCGAGCCACCTGCACATGGTCCAAGAATCAATGAGATCTGCGGGATCACCCCCGAAGAGCGAGTGTTTAAGCGAAAGATTTTTCCGTAGCCAGCCAATGAAGCGACACCTTCTTGAATACGCGCACCACCAGAATCATTGATGCCAACTAATGGAATTCCACTTTTTAGTGCAAACTCGGCAATCTTTACAATCTTTTCGGCATGCACTTCACCTAGTGAACCACCCATGATCGTAAAATCCTGTGAATACAAAGCTATCGGGCGGCCATCAACTGTTGCGGTTCCAATAACGACACCATCTCCATAAGGTCGATTTTTTTCCATACCGAACTGCGTTGATCGGTGGCGTGCAAACTCATCAATCTCCGTAAATGAATCGGCATCGACCAGCATCTCAATACGCTCACGGGCGGTGTGTTTGCCTTTTGCATGTTGCTTCTCCACTGCGCGAGCTGAACCGGCATGCACCGCCTCTTCGACACGGGCGCGCAGATCTTCGATTTTTCCGGCAGTTGTATGCAGATTACGACTCATACCCCTACGGTACTAGGCGTGGACATAGAAATGCTAAGAGCGGCACTCGATAGTCGAGCCATCAATGCATCGCTGACGCAGTACTGGCGAGTAAGCGTGGTCGAACTCACGAGTTCAACACAGAGTGACCTCATTGAATTAGTTACACGTGGCAGTGCGCAAGCCGGTGATGTTGTGGTCGCTGATTATCAAAGTTCTGGACGCGGACGCCTCACACGTACTTTTGAAGCTGCACCAGGAACTGCGCTGCTATGTTCTTTTTATATTAGACCAACTAGAAACAAAGATGATTGGGGTTGGATTCCTTTAATCGCAGGGGTTTGCGTTGCACAAAGTTTGCCTGGAGTGGATGCACGCGTTAAGTGGCCAAATGATATTTTAGTAAATGAAAAAAAGATTTCTGGATTAATAGCCCAGGTTGTAAATGACGGCGTAGTTATTGGCATTGGTATAAATGTAGGGATGCAGTCGAGTGAACTACCTGTACCTCACGCTACCTCGCTTGCAATTGAAGGCACCGTGAATATTTCTCGCAATGAACTTTTAATAAATCTTCTTAACACCTTTGAAACTAACTTCACGGCATGGGATCAAGGCAATGATCACATCCAGGCAATTTATAGGGATTTCAGCGCAACCCTTGGCCAGAGCGTAGAAGTGCATTATCCCGATGGAAGAGTTGAAAGCGGTACAGCTGTATCAATCTCACCCAGTGGCGAGTTGGTCTTAGCTGATGGAGTTCATGTTCTGGCTGCAGACATTATTCATCTACGATAATCCAGTGAATGATTCCTTTCCTACCGTAGGAATAATTGGTGCTGGCCAATTAGCACGTATGAGTATTGCTCCGGCAGAAGCCCTAGGCATCAATTTGCTGCTTCTTGCACAAGATGCACAAGACTCTGGGGCACAAATCGCAAACCACATTGTTGGCGATTATCGAGACTTAACTACAGTCTTGAACTTTGCAAAAAAATGTGACGTTATAACTTTTGAGCATGAGTTAATTCCTCTGAGCATAATTAAAACTCTTGAGGCTCAAGGCGTGGTTGTTAGACCAAGCTCTGAAGCCTTTATTTATTCACAAGATAAAGCTGAAATGCGAATTAAATTAGCTAATTTTCCATCTCCACATTCAAGTGTGGTAACTAGCGCCAGCGAGATTAAGAACTACCCATGCATTGCTAAAGCTATTTCTGGCGGATATGACGGCCGTGGAGTGTGGAAGGTTTCCTCAGAACTAGAACTCGATGAGATTATTTCGCAAGTGGGTCGCGTACTAGTTGAAGATCTAGTCGACTTTGATTATGAAATTGCAGTCATGGTTGCTCGCTCACCACATGGTCAAGCAACAACTTGGGCTCCAACACAGACTATTCAAAAAGATGGTATTTGCACGATGACCATCACTCCTGCGCCAGAACTTTCGGCAGAGTTGAGTGAGCAGGCTCAAAAATTGGCATTGGAGATCGCGCAAGCCATTGGAGTTGTCGGTGTCATGGCTGTAGAACTTTTTGTTAAGGGTTCAGAGCTTTTTGTAAATGAACTCGCGATGAGGCCGCACAATTCAGGTCACTGGACGATAGAAGGTTCAGTGACAAGTCAGTTTGAACAACATCTGCGGGCAGTTTTAGATCTTCCATTGGGTGATCCATCTATGACTGCGCGGGTTGCCGTTATGGGCAACATTTTGGGTAGCGAAAAAGCCGACATGTATCGGCCATATTTACATTTAATGGCACGCAATCCCCGCCTTAAATTCCACCATTACAAGAAAGAGGCACGAAAAGGTCGAAAAATCGGCCACGTAAATCTATTGGGTGATGACATCGTAGAATTAACTCAAGAAATTCAACATGCCCTTGATTACATGAGCGGAGAAGTCAATGAGTGATGTTGCAATCATCATGGGTTCAGATTCGGATTGGCCCATCATGGAAGATGCCGCAAAGGTTTTAGATTCGCTAGGTATTTCTTATGATGCCGATGTTGTTTCGGCTCACCGTATGCCACTTGAAATGGTCGAGTTTGCACAAAGCGCGCAATCAAAAGGTTATAAAGTAATAATTGCTGGAGCCGGTGGCGCAGCACACCTTCCAGGTATGGTCGCCTCACTCACCACGTTGCCAGTAATTGGCGTACCGGTTGCATTAAAAAACCTTGATGGAATGGATTCTCTTCTTTCAATTGTGCAGATGCCGGCTGGAATTCCAGTTGCAACTGTTGGTGTTGGTAATGCCAAGAATGCCGCACTTCTAGCCGCCCGAATTTTGGGCGTATCAAATGCTGGAATCAGCGAAAAAGTTGGTCAAGCATTGAAAGAAATTAATTCGGATGCAAAAGCAAAAGGTGCGAACTTAACCTCGCGAAGAAATCAAAAGACCGGTTTTTAACTTCTAGCTTTATACTCAATTGCTGGGCAACGATTCATTACAGCTAATAAACCAGCGGCTTCAGCCCGTGCAATTGCGCTTTCATCAATAACATCTAACTGCAGCCAGACTGCTTTAGCGCCGATGGCAATCGCTTGATCTACAACTTTTCCAACGAGTGATGAATTTACAAAGCAATCAACGACTTCGACCGGCACAGGAATCTCGTCAAGTGTTTTATATCCGGTGCGTCCATGCACTTCTTCGGCTCGTGGATAGACAGGAATGATTTCATGACCTTTGTCGAGCAATAACTTAGCCACACCGAAAGCTGCACGCTCGGGATTATTTCCAAGACCTACAACAGCCCAAGTTTTCATCCCCAGGACTGCTTCTATAGTTGCTTCTTCGTTAATCTGTGCGTCCTAATGCGTGGAACTTCCAACCAGCGTTACGCCATAAATCTCTATCTAAAGCATTTCGTCCATCGATAATTATCTTGTTTTTAACTAAGGGAGCAAGAAGAGTTGGATCTAACTCACGATATTCACGCCACTCAGTTAAGTGCAAAATCAAATCAGCAGCCTTTATGCACTCTGCAACGTTTTCGCTGTATTGAAGATTGGGGAATCGCTTACGTGCGGGCTCAATGCCTTTAGGATCATGGACCACAACGGTTGCACCAGCTGCTTGTAGTTGTGCAGCAATATCTAGGGCAGGGGAGTCGCGAACATCATCACTATCTGGTTTAAAGGTGGCCCCTAAAACGGCGATTTTGTATTGAGTTAGGTCTTCAGAAAGTTCGCTACGTACAACGTCTATGACACGTTGGCGAGCACGTAGATTAATGGCATCGATTTCACGGAGAAATTCGAGGGCTTGTTTAGCGCCCAATTCTTCAGCACGTGCCATGAAAGCACGAATATCTTTTGGTAAACATCCACCACCAAAACCAATACCAGCTTGCAAGAATCGATTACCAATTCGAGGGTCATAACCGATAGCTTTTGCAAGCACAGTGACATCTCCACCGGCTGCTTCACACACTTCAGCCATAGCGTTAATAAAAGAGATCTTTGTTGCAAGAAATGAATTAGCTGCAACTTTTACAAGTTCTGCCGTCGGAAGGTCGGCACGAATCCAAGGGGTACCTAGTGCAATCACTGGTTCATATACTCTCTTGAGAATCTCTTCTGCTCTGTCATTTGCCACACCAACGACTAAACGGTTTGGAGTCAAGGTATCTTCAACTGCAAAACCTTCACGCAAGAACTCTGGGTTCCACGCCAAATCTGCTTGTGGTGCGGACTGTGCAAGTTCTTTACGAAGTGATTGGGCTGTTCCTACTGGAACGGTTGATTTACCAACAACTAAAGCGCCTTCTTTTAAGTATGGAGCAATCTCTGCTACTGCCGCTTTTACATAAGTAAGGTCTGCAGCTAATCCATCTTTGCTTTGTGGAGTTCCTACACATACGAAGTGCACATCTGCATCGGCTACGGCAGAAAAATCTGTTGTAAATGTAAGTCGACCAGTCTTTATCTCTTGGGCCAGTAACGTATCTAGGCCAGGCTCATAAAAGGGAAGTTCACCTCGTGAAAGCATGGCTACTTTCATTGGGTCAGTATCGACGCCAATAACTGTGAAGCCAAGTGATGACATGCATGCCGCATGCGTTGCACCGAGGTATCCGCAACCGACAACTGAGAGAGTTAAATCCATAGTGGGCAGTTTACTTCAGTGCGCCGCAAGGATTTTCATCGGCGGTACGAGTCTTAAACTTATCAATCACTGTTGGCGAAGCTTGTGCACTAGAAGATGCCGATGGCGAAGGTGTTACTTCGTCTACAAGAGGTAAATCTTCTCGCAAGCGGTTGAAGAGATCAGGGGCTAACACCTTGTCCCATGTAACTACTGAGCCCAATCCTGGAACACGCGCATTTGCATTTCCGAGAGGAATCGTCAATGTGCGCACCTTACTTGCAGAAAGATTCTTTAGTTGTTTTGCCAAAGTGATTAGATCACTTCGATTGAGTTGAGAATCTGTTTGAACTGTGGCTATTGCCGCATTAAAGAAGTTAAGTAACTTGATTGGATTCAGCAGAACACCTGTACTTGTGACTTTTCGCAAAACCGCACTCATAAACTGTTGCTGTCGCTGCATTCTTCCAAGGTCACCCATGCCATCAAAATCACGCGTACGGACGTATTTAAGGGCTTCAACTCCATCAAGGGTATGGATACCAGCTTGCAAAATTAAGTGGCTATTTGGATCGTTGATATTTTTCTTAGTACACACTTGAATTCCGCCAAGTGCATCAACCATGCCAGCAAATCCTGCAAAACCAATCTCAACATAATGATCTATGCGAATACCAGTTCCTTGCTCAATAGTCTGAATAAGTAATGGTGCACCACCCCATGCGTAAGCTGCATTTATCTTTCCATGCGATGCTGCAACCGTGCGATCTTTATATAAAGATGATTGGTGCGCAGGAATTGTCACAAGTGAATCCCGTGGGATCGAAATAATTGTCGCTTTATCACGGCCTTTATTTATGTGTACTAGTAACATCGTGTCAGATCTTCCACCAGCCGCACTTTTAGTAGTTCCCACACGCAAGAGCTTGGACTGTTCTTTTGTGAGGCCAACACGAGTATCAGAACCTACTAGTAGATAGTTAAGTGCAGTATTTGGTTTATCTGGGCGCTTTGTGAGTGAGCCAAAAACATCGATTCGATTAATAGCTCCGCTGACGTGGCCAAGTCCGAGCCAAGAAATTGCCGAAATTGCGACGATGGCGATAGACAGTGATGTAATAATTCGAATAGGTCGCGTCGCTTTCACAGGCGAAGACTACTTCAGCGATACGGTGGTGGGGTTATGACGACATCAGCAAATGAGTTATTTGGCTCACCGCGGCGAGAAATCTCGGTTATCTTGCCAGTTCTCAATGAGGCTAAGTATTTAGAGTCGGCTGTGAATGCAATTTTAGCGTCAGATTTTGATGGACCTATTGAGGTAATTCTGGCCATCGGGCCCTCGCATGATGGGACTGAGGAGATTGCCAGAAATCTTTCAAAAAAAGATCCCCATGTCGTAGTTGTTCAAAACCCCACAGGTCGCACAGCAGCTGGACTCAATATTGCTGTTGCGGCTTCCCGGTTTGCTGTAATTGCTCGGGTCGATGGGCATGCACAGATCCCACAGGATTATTTATCACTAGCTTTCGACGTTTTAAGTGAAACTGGCGCCGTAAATGTTGGCGGTGTAATGGCTGCCGTAGGAGAGAGTATTTTTGAACGCGCCATTGCGCGAGCAATGCGCAGCCCATTAGGTGTAGGAGCTTCACGTTTTCATACAGGTGGTTTAGCTGGAGCAGTTGACACGGTTTATTTAGGAGTCTTTAGAAAAGAAGCATTAATTGAAGCAGGTGGGTTTGATGAACGATTCACTCGTGCACAAGATTGGGAGCTCAATTTTCGTTTACGGGCAGCGGGTGGAGTAGTTTATTTTGATCCACGATTAGTAGTGACATATAAACCACGTTCAACAGTTAAAGCGCTCGCTAAGCAATATTTTGAATATGGACGCTGGAGACGAGTTGTTTCTCGTCGGCATGAAGGAACAATTAACTACAGATATTTAGCTCCACCATTTACAGTGCTAGCCACACTTACTTCACTAGTTCTTGGGATAAATTTCGGCACGATTTTTCTAGTACCTGCACTTATATATGGCTTATTTATTCTGATTGCATCTTTTAAAATCTCAGACTCTATAAGCGAATTTGTTGCCATGCCGCTTATTCTTCTGACTATGCATTTTTCTTGGGGGACTGGCTTTCTTACATCACCGAAGTCACTTGCTCCTAAGGTAGCCTTACGACCGTGAGCGCCCCACTTCAGGTATATGAGCCCTTTAGGGCTGGTCTGCCACCGCTACGGCGCTATTGGAAGTCACTCTGGTCGCGGCGAACTTTTATCGCTGAGTACTCGCGATCAGAGCTTCGAGAGCAGCACTTCGATTCTGTTTTTGGGCAGTTGTGGCTCATTCTGAATCCTTTATTACTTTCAGCCGTGTACTACCTATTGATTGTCATTATTCAAGGAAAATCAGATAGCACGCGATATGTTCACCTCACAGCCACCCTTTTCCTATTTTACTTAATAGCTAACTCATTAACTGGTGGAGTCAAATCAATTACTGCCGGACAGAGATTAATTCTCAATACTGCCTTTCCTAGAATCATGTTGCCAATTTCTGCTGTAGTTATTGCTACCTGTAAATTTCTTCCAACTCTCATCGTCTTTATGTTTATTCGCATAGTTGTGGGTCTTTCATTTACATGGCAAATGTTGTGGGGAATTCCAGTTTTGCTCATTACCATTCTTTTGGCACTTGGGCTTGCAATTACTATTTCATGCATAAATGTTTACTTTCGAGATATTGCAAGTTTTTTACCATATTTAACGCGTACGCTTTTGTGACTGATCACCGATTCTTTATGAGGCAACATCGCTTAAATCACATATTCGAGCACTGGAAGTCTTCAATCCCCTCTTTCCAATCCTAGAAAGTTGGTCACGCATACTTGTGCATGGACAAGCGCCACAATCAAGTAGTGTCCTTCAAGGTTTAGCATGGGCAGTTGGAATATTTTTTATTGGTTCTTACTTTTTCTTATCAAGGGAGCGTGAATTTGCTGTCCGCCTCTGATTCACAGAAGACTAATGAAATTGCCGTATCGGTTCGGGGTCTTGGTCTTACCTACACAACTGCTATTGATCGCAGACCTACGCTAAAAGCGCGAGTAAAAGCACTTGGCCGAGGCGGAAAACAGACTCGAGTTATACGCGCGTTGGATGATGTAAATTTAGATATCGAATATGGGCAAGTACTGGGTGTCATCGGCAGCAATGGTGCTGGCAAATCAACTCTCATGCGCGTGATAGCTGGAATTCTTCCGCCTTCGCAAGGTCGAATTGAAGTTCATGGAAGCGTCAGCACCTTGTTAGCTTTAGGTGTTGGATTTAATCCATCGATGTCAGGCCGCGATAATGTGTTTCTAGGTGGATTAGCAGCCGGAATGAGTCGCGAAGAGATTGAAAACAATTTTTCCGAGATTGCAGAGTTTTCCGAGCTCGGTGATGCGATTGATGCACCCATGCGTACATATTCATCTGGAATGTTTGCCCGCCTTGCATTTTCTGTTGCAGCAACAGTGCGCCCCGATATTTTAATTATTGATGAAGCTCTAAGCACGGGAGATGCAAAGTTTAAAGATAAGTCACTTAATCGCATTAAGGAGTTGCGAAGTGACGATCGTGCGCTTATTTTAGTAAGCCATGCAATGGGAACGCTTAGGGATGTTTGTAATGATGTTGTGTGGATTCATAAAGGAAAAGTCATTCAACGTGGTGAACCAAGTGTGGTGATAGATGCCTACCAAGAGTTTTTAAAGGTCGGAAAGAGCGCAGTTATCGATGAGGATCTTTAAAAGTTTCTTTATCTTCCTGCTGTTAACTTTTACTTTTGTTACGCAGGCTAATGCAGATTCCCCAGCAACTTTCTATTTTCATGGCTCAGGTTATGGACATGGCGTTGGATTAAGTCAGATGGGTGCAAGATCTATGGCACTTGCCGGTCATTCATCAGAAGAAATTCTGAAGTATTACTATAAAGATGTCGAACTTGAAAAACTGGATGATTCAAAGATTGTGCGCGTAAATATTGGACATTTACTCTCTACAGCAAAATTCTCATCCTCTGCTAAAGAAAGCCCTTTACAAATCTTTCAAGGTGATCTTGGCGATCAAAGCTCAACATCTCTTAATTCCAAGGCCGATTCCATAACATTTTCAATTGTAGGCTCCACGGTTAGCCCACAGTTAAAATTAGGGAAAACCACGCAAGTACTTTCTGGAAGCAAGGTCTTCACGGTTCGCTGGACTGGAACTAGATATTTACAAGGTGCAGAGACATTAATTTCGGTTAATCATTCCGGTGCAACGCAAAAGTATCGGTATGGGCAAATGCAAGTGAAAGCCGTTAAAAGCCCAGCAGGCTATCGACTAGAAATTACAAACTCTGTTCGTCTTGCTGATGAGTATTTATGGGGTGTAAGCGAGATGCCTTCTTATTGGCCGATCGCAGCGCTTGAAGCGCAGGCAATAGCTTCACGAACATATGCGTTAAGTAAGGCTAGTAACTATAGAAGTGCGTGTGATTGCCAGCTATATGGAGAAATTACCGATCAAACTTTCTTGGGATATGCCAAAGAGATTGAAAAGAAATATGGAATCATTTGGAAAGAAACAGTAACGCGGACTGCCGGTCTAACAATCACTCAAAATTCACAACCCATTACAGCCTATTTTTTCTCATCCTCGGGTGGAAAAACAGAATCAGCAATCAATGCTTGGGGGAGCAATAAAACTTTCACGCAGATTATTGATGATCCAGGCTCACTTGATATGACCTTAAATCCTCGCTTTGCTGCATGGGATCGTGAAGTTTCCCAAGCGTTAATCGCTGAAGCATTTCAATTACAGGACGTTGTAAATCTGGAGATCTTAGGTAACAATGAAAGCGGCACGGTTGCCCAAATTCAAGCAACTTCGAGCGCAGGAGTAAAAGCAGTATTGCGCGGGGAGATTTTCAGAAGCCGAACTAAAATTCCTTCTGCATGGTTTACGTTAGTTAGAGTGCAGAATTGAATTAAGCCCACCCCACGTACCTGTACGACTCACGACTTCTAGGGCACCATCAACAGAGTTTCGACGAAATAGCAGATTGTTTGCACCTGACAGCGTTGCTGCCTTAACAATTTCACCATCGGGAAGTCGAAGTTTAGATGCGGCAGTGATGTACGTTCCTGCTTCAATGACGCAATTATCTCCAAGAGATATTCCACATCCAGAGTTTGCACCGAGCAGAGATTTTTCTCCGATTGAGATTACTTCTTTACCACCACCGCTAAGGGTTCCCATAATTGATGCACCACCACCAACATCGGTTCCATCCCCAACGACAACTCCGGCAGAGATTCGACCTTCAACCATCGATGCACCAAGAGTTCCAGCATTAAAGTTAACAAAGCCCTCGTGCATGACCGTGGTACCGGATGCAAGATGTGCACCTAAGCGAACACGATCTGCATCAGCGATGCGCACACCAGTTGGAATTACATAATCAACCATTCGGGGGAACTTATCGACTGAATACACCGTGACGTGACCATGCTCAGCTTTTAGTCGAGCACGAGTCATTTCAAAATCTTCAATCGCACAGGGACCAGCAGATGTCCATACAACGTTGCTCAGTAATCCAAAGACGCCATCGAGTGAAGCGCCATGTGGCTTAATTAAACGATGGGACAGTAAGTGCAGACGAAGATAGGCATCTAGTGCTGACGTTGGAGCATCAGCGAGATTTATTTCAATGCTCACTAATTCTCGGTTTACTCCTCGCGCCTTATCAACCCCGACAAGTTCGCCTAAGCCTTGAGGAACGTCTGCGGCGAGTGGACTCAGAGCCGGTTGTGGAAACCAGGCATCCAGAAGTTTTCCATGTGCATACGTTGCAATTGCGTGGCCAGAAGCGGTAGTCGTCATGGGCTAAGCCTAACCCCTATCCTTGCGGGCATGCGTATCGGTGTTTTTTGCTCCTCATCTGCAACCATCGACCCTAAATATGTTGATCTTGCCTACCAACTTGGAGAAGGGATCGGACGTCAATCCTGGGAACTTATTACAGGCGGAGGCCATATTTCTATGATGGGAGCTATTTCTCGAGGTGCACGTGCAGTTGGTGGTAAGACTGTAGGAGTCATTCCCCAAGCATTAGTTGATATCGAGTTTGCCGATCACGATAATGATGAGTTGCACATTGTTGAAACTATGGGCGAACGCAAAGCAATGATTACAGATATTTCTGATGCATTTATTACTTTGCCCGGTGGCGCAGGAACCCTAGAAGAGTTTTTTGAAATCTGGGTCGGACGATATTTAAAGTTTCACAACAAGCCAGTAGTCATTCTTGATCCATTTGGACTTTATGGACCACTGCATGAATTAGTTAATCACCTTGAGAGCGAAAACTTTATTAAACCGGGAATGCGCGAACTGATTACATGGACAACAAATGTCGAAGATGCATTGGCTGCTTGTAAAAATGAGAAGTAATCAGATTGCTATTTCAATTATAATTGATGCACCTGTACAAAAAGTTTGGGATGAGCTTTCAGCATGGGAGCGCCAAGGAGACTGGATGTTGGCAACAAAGATTTGGGTGACTTCTGAAATTAGAGAAGGTGTCGGCACAGAGATTGAAGCTTTAACGGGTTTTGGAAAACTTGGAATATTGGATGTAATGCGCGTGACATCATGGGATCCACCATATAGCGCTGATGTTATTCATACCGGATCAGTTATTAAAGGGAGCGGAAGGTTTGAATTAGTCGCAACAAGCGCTACAACAACACGATTTAATTGGTCAGAGGAAATAATCGCTCCACGCTTGATTTTCTTAGCGCTATTGCCAGGACTCTATAGTGGCGTTCGAATCTCTCTCTTCAGGTTTGCTCGAACATTCCGTTAAATCAAGGGTGAGCCGTCCAGTAGGGCAATGCCAGTAACCTTGGAGTATGAGCGAACTTTCAACGCTAGCTGACGTATTAGCTGCGTTGCCAGAAGAGGAGCGCTTTATCCTGACCATGCATTACCTCAGGCAGATGTCACCTGACCAGATCGCTCAGCTTCTTTCGGTACCAGAGCAGGCTGTTGAAGGCGTTATTGCCTCTGGAAAGGCGCGTTTGAGCCAGATTTTTGGGCTGTAAATCCCTCCTGGCCGATTTCCCACGCAAGCGCACAATGCGAGATACTTCTCCTCTTACCCCCACATACATCGCACGAAGGAGTCTTCCTATGGCAGCCATGAAACCCCGAACTGGTGATGGTCCTATGGAGGTTACAAAAGAGGCTCGCTCCCTAGTCATGCGAATCCCGCTAGAAGGTGGCGGCCGTTTGGTCGTAGAACTCAATTCTGAGGAAGCAAATAATCTCAGCGCCGCACTTCATGCCGCGGTTGCTTTAGTCAAGAAGTAATCCAGGCAGGGCGATAGCCTTCAACGCATGTCATCCACACTTTATGGCGCGCCAGTAGATCTGACTCATGCTATTACTGCAGATTCAATCGCAATTGGTTTCATTAAAAATGATTCTGGTGAGTTTTCATTTCAAGCCCCAGGGAACTTAATTTCAGAGATTCAAAAACTCTTCGGAATTGATTTAGAAGATGAACTTTCATTTTTTTCTCCCACTGGTAAAGATGCAGAGATATTTGAAATCCCAGTCAGCGCTCAAAACGCACAGACCGATCGCTTGTATTTAACATCACTAGGTGACGCTTCAACTCCAGCGCTACGAATTGCAGCAACTGCAATTGCCCGAAAAGTGCGTGGTAAGAAAGTAAGTGTTTATTCTGCCTGTGCAATCAAGAGTCACGATATTCGTGAACATGCAATCTCACTTACTTTGGGTGCGTACTTATGGAGCCTAAAGAGCGGTAAGCCCGCCGATGTACCGATTTTTTATGTTGCAACAGAAAAGAAGGAGACAGTAGATGTTGCTATCACTATTTCGAAAGCGATTGCGCGTGCTCGCAATATGGCTCATACGCCTTCTAATATTAAAACTCCTGCGTGGATGGCTACACAAGCGAAAGAGTTCGCCAAAGGAAACGATTTAAAAGTTAGAGTACTAGCAGGTAAAGAATTAAAAGATTTCGGTGGCTTACGTGCAGTAGGAAACTCTTCACCCAACCCTGGTCCACGTTTTATTGAAGTCTCTTATTCGCCTAGGAGCAAGAAGGCCTCATACGGTGCGCTTCCACACGTAGTTTTGGTCGGTAAGGGCATTACCTTTGATACTGGTGGAATTAATCTAAAGCGCCCCTACGATCTGATGATTCCCATGAAATCTGACATGGCCGGTGCGGCTGCAATTCTTGCAACCTTGACTGCGCTTGAAGAACTTCAGCCCCATGTTCGGGTAACAGCGCTCATGATGTGTGCTGAAAATGCTATCTCTGGCACAGCCCAACGCCCTAGTGATGTCATTTCACACTATGGCGGAACTACCGTAGAAGTAATTGATACTGATGCCGAAGGTCGTTTAGTTCTTGCCGATGGTCTTGCATATGCCGATCTACATTTAGATCCAGATTATTTAGTAGATATTGCAACATTAACTGGCTCTGCCACCGTTGGCTTAGGTCGTCAATACGCGGCCATGTACACGCGGGATGAAAAACTTGCGCAACAGTTATCAAAAGCTGGAGAAAAATCTGGAGACCGAGTTTGGCATATGCCACTCATTGATGATTATAAAGTAGCTCTTGTAAGTGATATTGCTGATTTCAATCACAACGCTAAGAAAGGTGCTTTTTCTGCCGGATCAGTCACCGCAGCGTTATTTTTAGAACACTTTGCGGGCAACCGTAGATGGGTGCATCTAGATATTGCTGGTACAGGACGTAGCGAAGTTGATGCTGGTGAAAACCCAAAGGGTGGAACAGGTTTTGGAGTTCGCTTACTCACTGAATGGATTATGAATCTCTCATGAAGATAGATCCGCACGCGTTTGCTGAAAACTTTATTACTGAAGATCATTTTAAGTCACAAGCTCGGGCACGAGGCGTGGAAGTTGGGGCAGTAGATGCAACTCCAGGTTCAGGCGCCTACTTACGGCATTTAGCTTTTTCGCTTTCAGCTCAAGCAGTTGTTGAAGTCGGCACTGGATCTGGAGTCGGAAGTTTATGGTTACTCGATGGCATGCTGACAAGTGGAACCTTGACGTCAATTGATGACGAAATGGAGCATACTCAGATTGCTAAGTTAGCTTTTGCCGAAGCTGATATTCCTCAGACTCGTTATCGCTTAATTACTAATTCAGTTCTTGATGTAATTTCAAAATTAACTGACCGTGCTTATGATTTAGTTGTACTACGACACAATCCGGAGGATTTAGCCTTCGTTATTGGTGAGGCGCAACGGATCTTAAGAAGCGGTGGCGCCCTCGTTATAGATAACTATTTTGGGGGCTCAAAAGTCAATGATCCAGCCCAACGCGATCCCAAGACTGTGGCGCTTCGTGATGCTGGGAAAATCATTAAAAATGACACAGAGCATTGGGTGAGTGTCTTGATTTCATCGGGTGATGGTTTGTTAGTTGCAACTAAGTTGTAGCAGAATAAAAACATGATTTTTCCTAAAACAAAGAAGTCGATGATCACACCAGCATGGTGGGAGATTAATAACGCTCCTAAGAATTCCAAAGCAACTATCGTCCTTGTCGCCGTGCTTGCCGGAACAGTAGGTGGCTTTCTTGGAGTCAACTCTACTGGTACAACTTTGTTTCATACTGCACATCTAGTTTCTTCATCTAGCACAATAGAACGAGCTCCAGATTCAGTTGCCGGCATTGCACAAAGAGTTCTTCCATCTGTAGTTTCAATTACAACTGAATCCAACAGTGGTGGTGGAACGGGTTCCGGATTTGTTATTGATAGCACTGGTTATATTTTAACTAATAACCATGTTATTGCCGCCGCTGCAATTAATGGTGGAAGCATTCGCGTTACTCTAAATAATGGTGATGTTTATGATGGAACCATAGTCGGACGTGATTCTTCTTATGATTTAGCAGTCTTGAAAATTAAAGCAACGAATCTAAAAGCCTTGCAGTTTGGCAATAGCGAAAAAGTTGCAGTTGGAGATCCAGTCATTGCAATTGGTTCACCACTTGGCTTGTCCGGAACAGTTACTTTAGGAATTATCAGTGCAAAGAACCGCCCAGTTACTGCAGGCGACTCAACAACAGACAATTCATTTATAAACGCATTACAGACTGATGCAGCGATTAATCCAGGTAACTCAGGTGGTCCACTTGTTGATTCCACTGGTGCTGTCATTGGAGTTAACTCCGCCATTGCCTCTCTTGGTACTTCATCTCAAACAGGTTCAATCGGTCTTGGTTTTGCAATTCCAATTAATCAAGCTCGTAAGACAGCTGATCAACTTATTACATCAGGTAAAGCGACATATCCCGTACTGGGAGTTGCATTAGATATGCGCTCCACAGGTACTGGTGCACTCATTGCCACAACCGGCTCAGCAATTATGGCTGGCGGTCCTGCACAAAAGGCAGGACTTAAACCTGGCGATGTGATTATTAGATTTGAAGACCGTGAGATAAACGCTCCAGAGGAGTTGATTGTCGCTGTTCGTGCCAAAAATGTAGGCGATCGAGTACGTGTTATATATCTGCGAAATGGTAAGAAATTCAGCGCAACTCTGACCTTAATTGCCGCGAAAAATTAATCATAGTTGGCAGGTAGGCTTACCTTATGTTCTTTGATATCGGTGCTGGCGAACTAATGGGCCTTGCTCTTTTGGCAATGGTATTAGTAGGTCCAGACCGTTTACCTAAAGTTGCTGTCGAAGCAGCTAAATGGCTTAAGAAGATTCGTAATTTGTCTCAAATTGCCACGGCTGAATTGAAAGAGAATTTAGGCCCAGGCTTTGAGAATCTTCAGCCCCAAGATTTGCACCCTAAAACTTTTGTTAAGAAACAATTGGCCGATCTTATGGAGGAAAAACCTGTGGCAAAACAAAAGCGGCCCGAGGCACGAATCGATCCTGATTTAATATGAGTTTATTAGATGAACTAGCTAACGCACTTACAACAGTTCAAGATCCAGAACTTCACCGTTCAATCACTGAACTTGGCATGGTCGAAGATCTCTCTGAATTAGATGGTGAAGTATCTGTGCGGTTGCTTTTAACTATTTCTGGCTGCCCAATGCAAGATCGATTACGCACGGATATCACAAGCGCACTGACCAAAATAGCTGGAGTGAAATCCGTGCAGTTAGATTTTGGAGTCATGAATCAAGAGCAACGTGATAATGTCAAAAAGATTATGCGCAATGGCCGTGAAAAGTTCATTCCTTTTGCACAACCAGATTCGCTAACTCGCGTAATTGGCATCGCGTCTGGAAAAGGCGGTGTAGGAAAATCCTCGCTCACTGTAAATCTTGCTGTCGCGGCTGCATCTAAAGGATTACGAGTTGGAATTTTAGATGCCGACGTTTATGGACACTCAATTCCTCGACTTATGGGAATAATGGGTCAACGCCCAACGGCTATCGATCAAATGTTCATTCCGTTGGAGTCATATGGCGTAAAGACTGTATCGATGGAGATGTTTAAGCCAGAGCGCAGCGATGCCGTTGCTTATCGCGGCCCGCTTCTGCATCGAGTCCTTGAACAACTGTTATCAGATGCCTATTGGGGTGACTTGGACTTACTGCTCATTGATCTTCCTCCCGGAACGGGCGATCTTGCAATCTCTCTTGGTCAATTAATTCCTACATCAGAGATATTGGTTGTCACCACACCACAGATT
>Ga0194047_10000926_pt1 | contig 18695 bp, 17 predicted proteins | sample JunL225m_MetaG_2_FD_160070 | JGI IMG/M metagenome (GOLD analysis project Ga0194047, IMG submission 160070) | Anoxic zone freshwater microbial communities from boreal shield lake in IISD Experimental Lakes Area, Ontario, Canada - Jun2016-L221-5m | ecosystem: Environmental > Aquatic > Freshwater... | reverse complement strand
ATATTTCTGTTTTGTTTTTGCTTTTTTCTTTAAGCCTTTATGCTGATACTTTTGATGATGTTACCATTGCTATAAAAAACTCAAACACTAAAGAAATTTCAAAATATTTTAATTCAACTGTTGAACTTACTATTTTAGAAAATGAAGGTGTGTATAGCAAACCTCAGGCTGAGGTGATGTTAAAGAATTTTTTTACACAAAACCCTCCTACATCAGTTAGTATTAATCATCGAGGCTCATCAGCTCAAGGCTCAAAATATGCTATTGCTATTTATGAATGTCAAAAAGGTAAATATCGAGTGTACATTTTCATAAAAGAATCTCAAACCGGAAGTATGATTCAAGAGCTTCGTTTTGAAAAAGAATAATATTTAATACATGGAAAATCTTCTTAAAAACCCTCTTGTCATCAATTTGATAGATATCTCTTTTGCCGAAGATATAGGTGAAGGTGACCACACATCCCTAGCATGTATCGATAAAACCGAACAAGGCAAGTCAATTATTATTGCAAAAGAAAATGGTGTGCTTGCAGGAATTGATTTGGCAGAGTTCATTTTTAAAAAGGTTGACCCAACCTTAATAATCAAAAAGTTTTTTAGCGAAGGTGCTTTATTAAATGATAAAGATATAGTGATGGAAATTTCAGGTTCATCACAGAGCATGCTTACTGCTGAAAGAACTGTTTTAAATTTTATTCAGAGATTAAGTGGAATTGCAACATCAACGAAACAATATGCTGAAGCATTACTTGATTTTCATACACAAATTATTGATACACGTAAAACCACACCCGGTATGCGTCTGCTCGAAAAATGGGCGGTAAAAGTTGGAGGCGGCAAAAATCATCGAATAGGATTATATGATATGATTCTGATTAAAGATAACCATATTGATTTTGCAGGTGGGATAGAAAATGCTATTGATAAAACACATGAATATCTAAAATCGCATAACCTGAATTTACAAATTGAAATTGAAACACGAAGTATTGAAGAAGTAAAAAAAGTACTTATAAAAAAGGGCGTTCATCGTATCATGCTTGATAATTTCACTCCTTCAATGATTAGCGAAGCCGTCCTATTAATTAATCATGAATTTGAAACTGAAGCTTCTGGAGGAATAACACTTCTTACTTTAAAAGAATATGCAAAAACCGGTGTGGATTTTATTTCTTCTGGTGCACTTACACATTCAGTTAAAAGTTTTGATTTTAGCATGAAGGCAATTTAAAAAAAGCAATATTTTTTTTCAATATCGTCAAAAAAAAAGAGCTGTTTAATAAACAGCTCTTTTTTTGTACAATAATATTTTAAGATTTACTTATGATTTTTTCTTGCATCTCCTAAGCGATCCATTACACATCTAAAACCAATTGTTGATGTTGAAAGATCTTCATCTAAATAACGTCTTGTTCCTGGTGTTAACCAATAAGCACGATCAGCCCAAGAACCACCTTTATAAACACGAGCAGTATTATTGATTAATGAAGTAACACTATATTCATATTTTTGATCAGTATTAGGGTCTTCCAACTCATCTTTATACCCAATATTATTTGACTTTTTATAGTTTCTGCGTTTAGCATTTTCTTCTTCAGTTACTTCACGGTATGGAATTCTTCCTAAACTATCTTTTTCATACATTCCATCAGCATCAGCAATTTTAGTTTTATAAACATTTCCTCTGAACGGTGCAATTTCCTTTGAATCTTCCCAAGATAATGGGCGATAAACATCCTTAGTCCACTCACTCACATTTCCTGCCATGTGGTATAATCCGAAATCATTTGGTAAAAAGTCTTCATTTTTTACAATAGCAGTAAAAAAGAATCCGTCATTTAAATTTCCTGAAACACCTGCAGCATCACCTCGTCCACGCATGTAATTTGCATACATCTTTCCGCGTTCTTTTTCAGGTTCTGTTCTTCTCATTGTTAAACCATCCCAAGGGTAAATTCTTTTCACATCTATATTTTCATTGTATTCTGGAGATTGGTAACCATAAGCTGCATATTCCCATTCAGCCTCAGTAGGCAAACGATAATCTGGTAACAATATTCCATCTTCCATTCTAACGGAGCGATCTTTTGCACCCGGAGCATAATCTCTTAAACGATGTTTTTCACTAGGTGTGTAAAGACCTAAAAGATATGCTTCTGTATTAAAGTAATTATCATCTGTACTTTTTTGAACATCCAAACTTATTAAGCCTTCTCGTGCCAAAATCATTTCATTAACACGATCCGTTCTCCATTCAGTATATGCTGTAGCTTGAAGCCAGCTCACACCCACAACTGGATAATCTCTATATGCTGGATATCTTAAATAATATAAGACATATGGCTCGTTATATGAAAGCTTGCTTCTCCATACTAAAGTATCGGGCAATGCCTTTTTGAAAACAAGTGGATTATTAAGATACACTCGGTTAAGCCAATACAAATATTCTAAATAATTGAAATTGGTAACTTCGGTTTCATCCATGTAAAAACTTGGAATAGAAACACGTCTTTTCAAATTGTTTCGATCAAAAGTAACATCATTCTCAGCAGCGCCAAGAGTGATTGTACCTCCTTCGATAAAAACGAGACCTGGACCAGTTTCTTGATCCTTGAATTTTGCTCTTTCAAACCCTCCCCATTTTGGATCATTATATTTCCAACCTGTAACCTCCGATTTCTTTTTAGTTCCTTCGCAACCAATAGAAAAAACGAGAGCTTGAGCAATCATTGTGAATAGAAAAATTTTCGAAGCGTGCTTCCTCATGTTTGTACTTACATTAAAATTTGTCCAAATATAACATTATTTTTTAAAAACATTCAAGTCTTCCTAAAAAACAGGGCAGACAAGTGGTTTAAACACTCTTTTCTCATGTTTTTTGGGAGCAATTTCAACAGCTACGGATAGTTCGTGAGACCCTTGTGTAGCTGTTCGCGCCCCAGAAACAGTAATATCATAACTATAACCAGCCCTAAATTTAGGAAATTTCACTCCAAGTAAAACTATTAGCGCATCTGTATTTTGAGATGTTTGTCTAAACCAAAATCCAGTTGTTAGTGCTTGCTTTTTTACATAAAACCCCAAATTTATTTGGTTAAAATCTCTTTGAGACATATAAATAATATTTGGTGAAATCATTAATCTCTCCTGCTCGTCTCGCTGATTAGTAATATAAATATTCATGCCCGCATGAGCTGTGTATCTTCTTGGAAGCAAATATTGGCTATTTGTACTCGAAGGGAAATAAAATGACTGATTAGGTTCAGTGATATTATGTATTGCAAAACCTCCGTAAAAAATATTTGTGTATGCAAGAATTCCAACAGCAAAATTTGGAAATCCTATTTGTTGATTTGCAACATTTTCAGCAGTTTTCTTAGTAAACCCATATCGATCATCAATTTCATCTCCAAAATGATATTTTGAAAAATCGTAACTTTTTTGAACAAAAGAACCTTGAATTCCAGCACGCATGGTGAAACTCTTATTTACTTGGATTTGATATGAATACAAACCACTAATTGTATTAGTTGTCAGCTTTCCATCTCCTGAAACATCTGATGTGACTAATGCTCCAAGTCCACCACCTAATTGAGGGATATTTGCATCAAATGACGCAGAATATGTTTTATAATTATTTTGTAATGCAGTGTATTGATCACGTGCATTTAGCACAAAACGATAATTCCCTGATGAACCACAAAAAGCAGGATTTGTATATAATGGATTTGAATAAAATTGAGAAAACTGAGGATCCTGTGCCAACATTACATTAGCAAAAAGCATAAAAACAAATAATATTGAAAATTTCATTCGCATCGATAACACCTTTATGATATTGTTTTCAAAATTACGATTATAATTTAAAGTTAACCTTAAACTAAAACTCAGGACATTTTATTGCTCTGATAGTTTTTTTAGGTGTGTGTTTTCTTAATTCAAAAGCTAAAGAAATTTCGTGTGAATCAGGTGCTCCATATCTTGCACTTGAAAAAGTTCTGTCGTAAGAATATCCAATCCTTAATTTATCTTTTCTAATTCCAATGAGCGCTATCATACAATCACTGTTTCCAGTTGTTTGCCGGTAATAAGCACCAACAACAAAAAATCCTTTGTTATAATATACCCCTAAATTTAATTGAGCATATTGCCTTTGCTGCATATATAAAATATTTGGCCAAAGATTGGATTCATTTTTTGCACTTCCCTGAACCAATGGTATAACTAATCCAGCATGTGCCGTATATCGAATTGGAATAATACTTTTAGGATCATTTTTGTCAGTTTGATAAAAAGCTTGATTAGGTTCTGTTAAATTATGTGCTGCAAAACCAGCATAAAATCTGCTTGAATACAAAACAGCTCCTGCTGCAAAATTTGCATAATAAACATTTGGATCTGGTGATTTTTCTTGAGTGGCAGTAACAAAACCTTGTTGCAAAACAATCATATCAGAAAAAGTAAGTTTCCCGAAATTGATTGATTTTTGATTAATTGAAGCTTCAATTGCAGCACGCATGGTAAGATGTCGAGTGATTACTATTTGGTATGAATATACGCCTTTAAGTGAAAAAGATTGTAATAAACCTGAACCAGCTTCATCGGCAACTGCCATAATTCCTATACCTCCATTGATTACATCATAATGTTCATCATAAGATGCCGAAACAGTACGTAATGAACCTGCAATATTAGGCCATTGGCTACGTGCGTTTGTAACTATGCGGCCCACTGTTGAACTACCGGCAAAAGCAGGATTGGTATATATTGGATTTGCATAAAATTGCGAGAATTCCGGATCCTGCGCAAAGGTTTGCGTAGAATATAGAACTGTCGACAATACTAAAAATATGTATATTCTGTTAGTAACAGAAAATAAAATATTCATTTATTTATATTTATATTATTTTAAATAAATAAGCGAACCATGTTCTTATTAACATTTAAATAAAAACAAGTTTCATTATGAACTTAAATATAATTCTTTTATTTGAAAATCGTTATATCTTGCAATTATTGAAAGTTTCAATAATAAAGAAAAACTTTTTTGTTATGCAATTATTATCTTTTTTTAAAAATAAAAAACTTCATCTGACATTAATCATACTTTCGTTTTCCTTATTAGTATTTTCTGCTGAAATCACCTTTAGTGAAAAATTAATATGGTCGAATAGAACTAATTATCAGAGTAATGGTGTTACATATTCAAATTTTATTACGTTTTCTGGAGCGTTTTTCAATCCACTAAAATACAAAAATCTGCCTTTATTTTCATATACAAATACTCTAAAAAATGCTAAAAACATCCAAGTTTCTTTAAAAAATGAAATCTATGAACCAATTGACAGCAAAACAAAAATACAAAACCAAGAAATCATAACTAACTCACTACCAAAAGAAATACAGACTTCTATTGGGTATGAACGAGGACAACCAATTCTTTCACTACAATTATTACCAATTCGATTAAATCCAAATTCAGGCCTATATGAAAAGTTAATTTCTTTTGATATTGTAATCAATTATAGCATTTCTACTAACTCAACTGTCCCATTAAGAAAAAAAAACTATGCTACAAATTCTGTTTTAGCGCAGGGTGATTGGTACAAAATTGCTGTAGTAGAAAGCGGTATTCAATTAATAGATTCTACATTTTTAAAAAACAACCATATCTCTTTAAGCAATATTGATCCTAGGACAATAAAAATATACGGGAATGGTTCAGGAATGTTATCTCAACTTAACGCAGCTTTTAGGTTTGATGATTTGCATGAGAATGCAATATATGTTTCAGGAGAATCGGATGGCAAGTTTGACCCAAAAGATCAAATTTTATTTTATGGAGAATCTCAAAATAATCATTGGAAATTCGATTCGTCATCAGGAAAATATTACCATATAAATAATATCTATTCTGATACAAGTTATTACTTTTTAACATTTGGGAATGCAAATGGAAAAAGAATTTCAACACAAATTTCCAGCCCCACTCCAAATAAATTCTCAAACGAGTATGATTATAATTTTGTTCATGAACTTGAAAATGTAAATCTAATCAAATCAGGTAGACTATGGGTTGGAGAAGACTTTGATAAAGTTACACAACGTTCACTCTTTGCAAATATGGGAACTATAAAAACCAGTGTTCCTGTTTTTGTAAGATCATCAGTTGTTGCACGCTCTTTTACTCAAAGCAATTTAAATTTAACAATTAACGGAACAAGTTTGATTAATCATTCTATTGCACCTGTTTCTGGGAATTTCGAATATGCATTTGCTGCAACTGATGGACCTAAATCAACAACAATTGCAGTTGCCAATTCAAATATAAATATCACATATACTTATGACCAACCCCTTCCAAATTCTATTGGATGGCTTGATTATCTTGAATTACAGTCGCGAAATTTTCTTCAAATGAATAACAATTCGCAATTAATTTTCCGTGATAGTAAAACTATTGGAGTTGGAGCTGTCACACAATTCAATTTAACAACAGTAAACAAGATACGCGTTTGGGACCTGAATAATGTACTAGAACCAACTGAATTAATTGTAAATAATACTGGAAATATATCCTCAATAATTTCTTCCACAGATTCCTTAAAAGAATTTATTGCGTTCGAAGAAACTAATTATAAAATGCCTTTATGTATTGGAAAATTAATAAATCAAAACCTTCATAACATTCCCCAAACTGATTATATTATTATTACCCATCCTCAATTTATAAATGAAGCAAAACAATTAGCAAATATCTACGCGTCAAAAATGCGTGTGCAAGTAATTGCCATTGATCAAATCTATAATGAATTCTCTTCTGGCTCTCAGGATGTTTGTGCTATCAGGGATTTTATCAGAATGTTTTATACCAGAGCAACATCTAGTTCCGATATGCCTAAATATGTACTCTTATTTGGAAGAGCATCATACGACTATAAATACCGAGCTACAAACAATACGAATTTTATTCCAACGTATGAAAGTATTGAATCAATGTCGCCTGTTGGCACTTATAACTCGGATGATTTTTATGGATTATTGGATGAGAATGAAGGAACTTGGGATTCACCAATTGATGGGGGAACTAAGTTGGATTTTTTAGATATTGGAATTGGACGTCTACCTGCACAAAACAATTTTCAAGCTCAAACGATGGTTAATAAAATTATCGGATACAAATCAAATGCAAGTTTTGGTGATTGGAGAAACCGCATCACATTTGTTGCTGATAGAGAGTTGGGAGGAGAAGGATTTGTAACTACTTCAGATATTTTAGCTTCAGATATTGCACTAAATGCTAAGAATTATAATGTGCAGAAATTATACTCTGATGCTTATCAACTTGTTGAAGAAGCTGGTGGTGCACGTAATCCAGCAGTGCAAAATGAATTTATCAAAAGCGTAGAAAGAGGTTCGATGCTAATAAATTATATTGGACATGGTGGACAAGTAGGTTTATCTGCCGATAGAATTCTAAACACAGATAATATTAATGGTTGGACCAATGGATTCAATCTTCCACTATTTGTTACTGCAACTTGTCAATTCAGTCCGTTTGACGACCCGGCACTTACCTCAGCAGGGGAATTGGTTTTATTAAATCCTAATGGCGGTGGAATTGCTTTATTTAGTACTGTAAGATTAACAGATAAGGGATCTAACGATATTCTAAATACCAGCTTTTTTAAATTCGCAGGATTTAATTCAGGAGGAATAATTAACAGATTAAATCTTGGTGATATTTTATTAAAAACTAAAAATGAATCAACATGGGGAACAAATGATCGTAACTTTACTTTACTTGGAGATCCTGCATTGATGTTGGCTTATCCCGAATTAAAAGTGGCTACAACTTCTATCAATTCAAAACCGATTTCTTCAGTTGCTGATACAATGAAAGCGTTTGCAAAAGTAACAATCGAAGGAAAAATAATTGATGCGAATGGTATTACTCTCTCTGATTATAATGGGATTGTATATCCTACCGTTTTTGATAAACCTCAAACTTATACACGACAAGTAATTGCTATTCCACCTTCACCTCAAACTTTTCAAATGCAATCAAATGCTTTATATCGTGGAAAAGTAACAGTGTTGAATGGGGTATTTAAATTTTCATTTATTGTACCTAAAGATATTTCCTACCAAAATGGTTTTGGAAAAATAAGTTACTACTCTAATAATAACACAAACGATGCCTGTGGGTATTATGATAATTTTATTGTAGGTGGCACTGCAGATTCGGTGGGTATTGATAAAAACGGTCCCCAGATATCGTTATTTATGAATGATGAAAAATTTATTGAATGGGGATTAACTGATGAAAACCCTCTTTTTATTGCAAAGTTAAAAGATGAAAGTGGAATAAATATAGTTGGAACCGGTATCGGAAGAGATCTTGAACTAACAATTACAAACTCAACTACCAATCAAAATATTACCCTGAATGATTATTACCAATCAAAACTCGATACGTATCAGGAAGGAAATTTAAATTATCATTTTAAAAATTTAGCGCAAGGAAATAATAAAGTTAAGCTTCGAGCCTGGGATGTTTATAATAATATGTCTGAGTCAACACTTGATTTTGTTGTTGCAACTTCGGCCGACATGGCATTGCAACATGTATTAAATTACCCCAATCCCTTTACCACGCATACTACTTTTCATTTCGATCATAATAAAGCAGGTCTTTCTCTCGTTGTATCTATTCAAATATTTACAATCAGTGGCAAATTGATTAAAACATTAAGAACAGAAACAGTTACAGCAACAAGCCATTTCGATGAATTATCTTGGGATGGAAAAGATGATTTTGGAGATGCAATTGGAAAAGGAGTGTATGTTTATAAAGTGAACGTAATGTCTGGCCAAGGAAAAACGGCTCAACAATTTCAAAAACTGGTAATTCTGAATTAATTTCATAATATCGATTTGCCGATTATTTTTGCAACCCTGTACAACTAATAAATGAAGGATATTAAAAAGAGTATAATTTTTGGAATGATTATTTTGTTCGTCTTTATAAATAATTCCCTAAAGGCACAAATTTCAAACACATCTCAATTAAGCGGAAGTAATACTATCACAACATCAGTTCCATTTTTAATGATTTCTCCTGATGCAAGAACGGGCGCAATGGGAGATGCCGGTGTTGCGATGCCTGATGATTTAAATGCTAATCATTGGAATGCTGCAAAACTTCCATTTAACGAAAAACAAGGTGCCGTTTCAATTTCTTATACTCCATGGTTACGCGCATTAGTTCCGGATGTTTCTCTCTCTTATCTTTCAGCGTATGGAAAAATTAACGATAAGTCGGCTGTTGCTGCTTCACTTAGATATTTTTCATTAGGGGAAATTCAATTTACCGATAATTTTGGATCCAGTTTAGGAAATTACACTCCAAATGAATTTGCAGGAGATGTAGCATATGCTCAAAAATTATCTGATAATTTTTCGGTAGGTATTGCCTTCAGATTTATTTATTCAAATCTTGCCGGTGGATTTAACCAATCTCAAAGCCCTATAAATCCTGGAACTTCTTATGCAGGAGATATCACGTGTTATTATAAAAATGATAAAATCATCAATAAATATAAAGTGAATTATGCTTGGGGAACCGCTATCACAAATATTGGTTCTAAAATCACCTATACTTCTTCCCAATATGCCAATTTTATTCCTATAAATTTAAAAGTTGGTGGTTATGCTCAAGTCGAAATTGATAAATATAATACCATCGCATTTCTATTAGACTTTAACAAATTATTGGTTCCAACAAATCCAGTTTATCAAAGAGATGCAAATGGAAGAATTACCTATGACGCAAATGGAAGGCCAATCATTTCGAGCGGTGCTGATCCCAATGTTCCGGTAATTCAAGGAATGCTGCAATCATTTTCGGATGCTCCCGGTGGATTAAAAGAAGAACTTCAAGAGATTAATATTTCAACAGGAGTTGAATATTGGTACGATAAACAATTTGCATTGCGCACCGGTTATTTTTATGAAAATCCTAATAAAGGAAATCGTCAATACCTAACAATGGGAATGGGTATAAAATATAATGTCTTCGGATTAGATGCTGCATATTTAGTATCATTTGGACAAAGAAATCCATTGGATAATACTTTAAGATTTACCCTCACCTTTGATTTTGATGCATTCAAAACTCAAAATAAAACTGAAGATAAGAATAATATTTTCGAAGCTCCTGTAAACTAAATTTTATGCGAATTGGATTTGGATTTGATGTACACCAGTTAGGAGAAAATGAAGAACTTTGGTTAGGAGGAATTAAAATCCCACACATTAAAGGAACTATTGGCCATTCAGATGCTGATGTATTGTTACATGCAATTTGTGATGCAATTTTAGGAGCGCTGGCTTTAGGCGATATTGGAAAACATTTTCCGGATACAGATCAAACATTTAAGGGCATCGACAGTAAAATTTTGTTACAACAAGTAATCACGCTAATTGATTCAAAGGGATATAAAATAGGAAATATTGATTCCACTCTTTGTCTCGAAAAACCAAAAATTATTTCTTACGTTGATGAAATGAGAAAAGTAATTTCTGACATTTGCATGGTATCAATTGATGACATTTCGATAAAAGCAACCACAAACGAAAAAATGGGATTTGTTGGCCGGCAGGAAGGTGTTACGGCTTATGCAATAACTTTACTGATTAAAAAATCTTTATAAGAAAAGATTTAATTTATTTTCAAATTTTCAAACAACCCTTCTCTCACTTTTATTTCTCCAGTTACAAATTTGTTGAAATTGTATAATTCCTCTTGCTTATAATAATGAAGCGGTTGCAAATTTTCATCACTAAATAGTTTTGATGCTTCGATGAAAGCTTGCGCAACATTATATTGTGGCAACATTTTTCCATCATCAATTTTAATACAAACACCTATTTTTTGCTCTGTTAATCCTAATGAAAAAATGCCCTCTGCACCAGTTTTTCCTATAATTTTAGGCGCACAAATCTGCATCATATCAGTACAATAACGTTTACTTCCTGCAACCATAAATGGGTATTTACTAATCGCTTCTATAACAATTCTACAAGCGAATTTTCTTGCATCAGAAAACTTTTCGGGTGAAACTATATTTTTAAAACCTACTGCTTGGTTATAAACAGGAACTGAAAAAATTGGTGCCGAACAACCATCTTTTGCAATCACCATTTTCTCTTTTTCATATTCATACATTTCTGCACAAACATCCAAAATCATTTTCTGTATCACATGATTTGGGTTGATATAATCTTCAGACGAAACACCTAATAAAGCACATAACGCAAGCATTCCTGCATGTTTCCCGCTGCAATTATTATGAATATGTTGTGGCTTTTCATTTTTCTTTATCAGTTCATCAGCATCTTTTTTTGATGTTGGATATTGTGGACCACAAAATAATTTATCTTTATCTGAACCTATTTTATGAAGGATGGAATTTACAACTCTTAAGTGTTCAGGTTCGGCATTATGCGAACCACACATGATAGCTATTTCTTCGAGTGTGAAATTAAATCTTTCAATTCCTCCGTTTTCAATTAAGGGCAAAACCTGCAAAAATTTCATTGCCGAGCGAGGGTAACATATTTGATTTACATCACCTTCACTAAATATAATTTCCCCGTCATTATCAACCACACAAACAACACCACGATGAAAACTTTCTAAAACTTTATTGCGATAAACTTCAACTAAAATTGGATTCATTTTATAAAATAATTACTCATTAATAATTCCTTTTCCTTGTCTCACAATTTCAATTTCATCACCACTGCAATCAATAATTGTTGAAGGAATATTCCCTCCTGTTCCACCATCAATCACACAATCAATTTCGTTTTCAAATTTATCGTGAATTTCTTCGGGATCCGTCATGTATTCCTCTATCACATCAGCAGCATGAATTGTGGTAACCACAAGTGGACAGCCAAGTTCGGCAACAATTATTTGAGCTATTGCATTATCAGGCACACGAATTCCAATTGTTTTTTTATTGCTAGAAAAAAGTTTTGCTACTTGATTATTCGCTTTTAAAATAAAAGTGAATGCTCCGGGCAAATTATTCTTCATCATCCGAAAAATACTTTTATCAATGGGTGAAGTATACTCAGAAATATTTGACAGGTCTGAACATATCAATGAGAAATTAATTTTCTCACTTTTCTTTCCCGAAATTTTAATCATCCTTTCGATGGCTTTCTTACTGCTAAGTTTACAAGCCATTGCGTAAATAGTATCTGTAGGAATGATAACCACTCCATTGTTATTCAAAATATCGACAACCTTTTTTAAGTCGCGAGGATTTGGGTTTTTGGGATGTAATTGAATAATCATTTTTGCAAAAAAAAAGAGACGTTCAGTTTTGAACGTCTCAACAAATATATTAAAAAGTCACTCTCCTTTGGAGAGTGATTTAGGGTAAGGTCTATATTTTTCCTTCAACTGCTTGTTGAACTAATTCTGCTGCTTCTTTCAAAACAATTGCTGAATAAACTTTCAAGCCAGAATCATCAATTAATTTTTTACCTGCATCAGCATTTGTTCCTTGTAAACGAACAATAATTGGAACGTGAATATTTCCAATTGCTTTGTATGCATCAACAACACCTTGAGCAACTCTATCGCAACGAACAATTCCTCCAAAAATATTGATAAGGATTGCTTTTACATTTGGATCTTTTAAAATAATTCTGAATCCGGCTTCAACAGTTGTTGCATTTGCAGCACCACCAACGTCAAGGAAATTTGCAGGATCTCCACCGCTTAATTTAATAATGTCCATTGTTGCCATTGCTAAACCTGCACCATTCACCATGCAACCAACATTTCCATCCAACTTCACATAATTTAAATCGAATTTTTTTGCTTCAACTTCAGTAGGATCTTCTTCCGAATCGTCACGCATTGCTTCGTAATCAGGATGACGGTATAAAGCACTGTCGTCAATATTTACTTTTCCATCAACAGCAATAATCTTATCATCAGAAGTTTTTAAAACCGGATTAATTTCAAACATTCCAGCATCTGAACTATCATATGCTTTATACAAAGCGGTAACAAATTTTACCATTTCTTTATTTGCTACTCCTTCCAATCCTAAATTAAAAGCAATTTTACGAGCTTGAAAAGCTTGCAAACCAACTTTAGGATCGATGAGTTCTTTATGAATTAAATGTGGAGTATTTTCAGCTACGTGCTCGATATCCATTCCACCTTCAGTTGAATACACAATGATATTTTTACTTTGCGATCTGTCAAGCATCACGCTCATATAAAATTCTTTTGTAGGATTAGCACCGGGATAATAAACATCTTGAGCTACCAAAACTTTACTTACTAACTTTCCTTTTGGTCCGGTTTGAATAGTAACCAAAGTACCACCTAAAATATTTTCTGCTATTTCTTTTGCCTTATCAGCATTTTTTGCAACAGCAACACCACGTTGTTCTTTTCCAATGATGGATCCTTTTCCGCGTCCACCTGCGTGAATTTGTGCTTTTACAACAACGTAATCACTGCCAAATTGATCTTTCAATTTTAGTGCTGCATCATAAGCCTGAGCTGCGGTTTCTGCAACAATACCTTCTTGTACAGCTACTCCGAATGATTTTAATATTTGTTTTGCTTGATATTCGTGAATATTCATTTTGTTAAATTTTTCGTGCGAAAATAGAATAATAAATGAGTTTTGGTAATGATTTTTGACAGCATTAAAATAGCAAACAACGATTATGATGTTTAGATAAAAAAATACATTTTTGAAAACAATGATTCAAACCAGTCAAATATCAAAATCATATAACAACTTAAAAGTTTTAAAAGGAATTGATCTTTCAATATCCAAAGGTGAAATAGTTTCGATTGTTGGTGCTAGCGGAGCAGGAAAAACAACGTTACTTCAAATTATTGGAACACTTGATAAACCTGATGGAGGCAAAGTTATTATTGATGGCAAAGAACTGACAAAAATGAAAGCAGGTGAGTTGGCAGATTTTAGAAATAAGCATATTGGTTTTGTGTTTCAGTTCCATCAATTATTACCTGAATTTACTGCATTTGAAAATGTATGTATGCCGGGATGGATTTCAAAAAAGTCGAAAAGTGAAATTGAAAACCGTGCAAAAGAATTATTAGAATATTTAAAATTATCAGACCGAATGCATCATCATCCTTCTGAACTTTCGGGCGGAGAACAACAACGTGTTGCTGTGGCAAGAGCATTAATCAATAATCCTTCGGTAGTATTGGCTGACGAACCTTCAGGAAATTTAGATTCGCATAATGCACTCGAATTGCATGATTTATTTTTTAAGTTGAGAGAAGAATTTCAACAAACTTTTGTGATTGTAACTCATAATGAAGAACTCGCCAATCGTGCAGATAGAAAGTTAACAATAAGAGATGGTGTTATTGTATAGAAAAAGTATATTTGATTCGATGAATAGAGTTGTTAAAAAATATCATTTAGGCGAAGAACCAGAAACAGATTTGGATTACTGGTTAACACTTACTCCTAATCAAAGACTTGCTGCACTTGAACAAATCAGACAACATTATATTAATATGTTTTTAAATGGAAATAGGCCAGGATTTCAAAGAGTTTATAGAGTTATTAAACAAGCATAAAGTTGACTATTTAGTTGTTGGGGGGTATGCAGTTTCTTTATATGGATATCCAAGATATACTGGAGATATTGATTTTTGGATAAAACCAAATAAACTCAATGCGTCAAAAATAATATCAGCATTAATCGATTTTGGTTTTGGAACTTTAGATGTGAATATTGATGATTTTAATATAGAAGATAATGTTGTGCAATTAGGATATCCACCAAATAGAATTGATATTATTACTTCTGTTTCGGGTTTATCTTTCGATGATTGTTGGAGTAAAAGAGAAATAATTATTTCAGAAAATATTAATGTAAACTATATTTCACTTCATCATTTAAGAATCAACAAACAAATAACAGGAAGGGATAAAGATTTACTCGATTTAAAAAATTTACCAAAAGAATAATTTGTGATAGTAACTCACAATGAAGAACTCGCCAATCGTGCAGATAGAAAGTTGACAATAAGAGATGGTGTGATTGTTTAACAAAACAAAATTTTTTCAATCATATTATTTTCCAACCTATTTTCGCATCAAAAAAAGCTAAAGGCTAACTGCTAATAGCTAAAAGCTAAATATGCGGAAAAGTAAATTCAAATCTTACACCTTAAATAATATTACCATTTCAAATGCCGGAAGTGAGGGAAAGAGTATTGCAAGGCATGATGATAAAGTGATTATGGTTGATCATGCAGTGCCGGGCGATATTGTTGATTTAAAAATTACTTCATCCAAAAAGAGTTTCAGTTTTGCAAAAGTGGAGAAAATTATTCAACCTTCACCCGATAGAGTTGAACCTTTTTGTTCGCATTTTGGAACATGCGGTGGTTGTAAGTGGCAACACATGAGTTACGAAGCTCAACTAAAATACAAACAACAACAAGTTACGGATGCGTTTCAACGAATCGGAAAATTTCCTTATCCAGAACCTGAAGCAATTATTGGTTCAGCTCAAACAACTTTTTACAGAAATAAACTCGAATACACTTTTACCGATAGAAAATGGCTTGCTGATTTAACGGTAAAAGATGAGTTAACTGATTCGGAACATTTAGGTTTGGGATTTCATATTCCAGGACGATTTGACAAAGTGCTCGATATTGAAACCTGCTATTTACAGGCTTCTCCATCAAATGAAATCAGATTAGCGATAAAAGATTTTACGGTAAAAAATGGGTATCCATATTTCAATGCACATTCGCAAGAAGGTTTTTTGAGGAATGTAATTATTCGAAATTCTGTTCATGGTGAATTGATGGTGATTGTTATTTTTAAAGAAGATGATACAGAAAAAAGAATAGCGTTGCTTGATTTTTTGAAAAATAAATTTCCGCAAATCACATCCTTGTTATACGTGATTAATGGAAAGATGAACGATACCATTTTTGATTTAGAAGTAAATAGTCATTCAGGAAATAATTTCATCAATGAAAAAATGGAAGACCTGATTTTTAAGATCGGAGCGAAATCATTTTTTCAAACCAATTCAAATCAAGCATTAGTGCTATATTCTAAAACTCGTGAGTTTGCCGATTTAACGGGGAATGAATTGGTGTATGATTTGTACACTGGTGTTGGAACCATTGCAAATTTTGTAGCTAAAAATGCTAAAATGGTAATTGGAATTGAATCTATTGAACAAGCCATTTTAGATGCAAAAGAAAATTCAGATATCAATAAAATTGCCAATACAAAATTTTTTGCGGGTGATATGAAAGATGTGTTGAATGATGAATTTATTTTAGCGAATGGAAAACCAGATGTGATTATCACCGACCCGCCACGCGCAGGAATGCATGAAGATGTTATAAAAAAAATAATGGAAATAAAAGCAAATAAAATTGTGTACGTAAGTTGCAATCCTGCTACTCAAGCCCGTGATATAGCTCTAATGCAGGAGTTGTATGAAGTAACACGTGTGCAGCCGGTTGATATGTTTCCGCATACACATCACGTTGAGAACATTGCATTATTAGCATTGAGAAAAGTATAATCTTTGAAATATTCTAATTGTCAATTATTTTGGCATTATATTTTCAAATCATCTTAAAAAAATAATTATATGAAAAATATCAGCATCGCATTTTTGGGATTACTTTTAATATATGGTTGCAGTTTTAAAATGCCCGGATTAAAAGAAGTAAAAGAACCTTTTACAGGTGGTAAATATGAAAGCAACGGTAGGTGGTTTAGAGGAACTGGAAGTGGCGAAAGCATGAGCTTGGAAACATCAAAAGATAAAGCGATGTTATTAGCAAAACAACGATTGGCAGCAGGAGTTCAAACACAAATGAAAACCGTGAGCGAAGAATACAAAGGCGAACGTCAGGCAGACAAAGCTATGGGAGATTTTAACGACCGTTTTCAATCTTTAACTCGTGAAGTAATGAGTCAGGTTTTAATTGAAGTACAAATGATTGATTCAAAAACTTTTCAAAAATCGGATAGAACTTATATCTGTTATGTAGCACTCGAAGCCAGAAAAAAAACATTATACAAAAAGTTGAAAGAAATTGCGGCACAAAAAACTTCATTAAGCGATAAAGACAAAAAATACATTCAGGAAATGATGGAGAAAGCGATTAAGAATTTAGATGACGGGGAATAGTTATTATTTGAAATTAAAATTCTTCCCAAGGCTTACACCAAACCAATCAACGTATTTGTTATCTCGAATAAATGGAGTGTAGCATATTCTCAATAGAATATTTTTGGTATCAACAACTCTAAATCCAATTACTCCGGTAGGAACAATTTCACGATCGTTTATACCTTTTGCCAGCAAAGTAAAACCTACACCTACTTCAAATTTTTCTTTACCTCTTCCAAATAAAAATTGTGAAGTAAAAGGTGCCATAAATGTGTTTTTATCCAAATACACTTTGTTTAAAAAATTATAATCAATAGGATTAAAACCTATTCCAACTCTGCCAACCAATGCAGTATATTCTGATTTAAATAAGAATTTTTCATAATTCATCGAATAGAACATTGCCGCCCCACCCATTTCAATATACCAATTGTTTAGAGCACTCGATTTAAAATCAGTTGAAGGTTCTTGCTGAGAAAATGATTTTGTTGAAATTAAAATTGCAATCAGCAACCAAAATGTATTTTTGAGGTTTATCATTTATAGATTGAACGAAAATTGTTTAAAAAACTTTCACAATATTATCAAATATTCTGTAACCTGAGCTTGGATGTTATTGTTGGTGTTTGGAGTTGCTTGATTTGTTTGCCAATATGTTTTGATGTTTCAATACCGGAAGTGGCCTATTGGGCTTTACCGCTTTCTACTTGGGCAATATATTTAACAGATCATTTAATTGATGTTTTTAGAAACAAAAATGAGTATCCAACACCACGACATCAATTCATTAAAAAATATTTCAGACTCATAATTGTATTAATCATTATCATAAGTCTTGTTGATTTATATCTGTTAATAAAAGAATTTAACACGCTCATTTTTTTTAGTGGAATAGCTCTAGTAATTTTTGTTTTACTGCATTTTATTTTGGTTCGAATCAATCCTCAAATAAAATCATTCATCAATAACAAGGAGTTTGCTGTAGCTTCTATTTATGCTACTGGAATATATTTTGCGCCACTATTTATGTTATATTGTGAAGGCAGAAATTATGTTGTTTCGTTGTTGTGCTTTTTGATGTTCTTCACTCTTGCTTTGATTAATTTATTAATGGTATCGATCATTGAATTTGATTACGATAAGCAAATGGGAAATACTTCATGGGTCATTTCTATTTCTAAACCCAAAGCAGGAAAAATATTTTTTATATTGGTTGCAATAATAATCATATCAGGATTAGTGGCCATTCCATTTATTAAAGCAAATGAAAAACTGCTAGTGATTGTTTATCAATTAATGGCAATTGGGCATTTTGTAATTTTTATGAACAAGCAAAATCTTAAACATTATCTTGCTTATAGAAAGCTTTCAGAGATTTTATTTTGGCTTCCAGGCCTTATTCTTTTTCTCTTTTAGACTTGCTGAAATTCTTTATAAAAAAGAATCAATTTT